>Ga0105045_10006824_pt1 | contig 10102 bp, 9 predicted proteins | sample MAT02_FD_78089 | JGI IMG/M metagenome (GOLD analysis project Ga0105045, IMG submission 78089) | Freshwater microbial communities from Lake Fryxell liftoff mats and glacier meltwater in Antarctica - MAT-02 (megahit assembly) | ecosystem: Environmental > Aquatic > Freshwater > Ice > Liftoff...
CGCGCTCGTGCTCGAGTTCGCAGCCGCGGCGAAACCACGCGTGGGGGCTGTCTTGCTCGCCCTCGCCCGGGTCGGTGGGCTCGGTGGGCGCCACGGGCAGCGTCAACACCCGAGCGGCTTGCTCGTGGAGCGTCGAGACCGTGAAGTCGAGCACGACCTGGCCGCTGTCGGCCTCGAAGCGATGATCGCCGTGGTCCACCACCACGCGATCGTGATCGCAGCGGATCCGCAGCGCAGCGAGTGAGGTGTCGACGCCCGGCAGGCTCGCCCGCAGGCTCGCGAGCGAGCGACGGATCTTGCGCAGGCTCGCGCCCTCGTCGACGAGTGCCTTGGCCACCTTCACCGCGATCAGATCGCGGAAGCTGTACAGCGGACGGCCACCGTCGCGCTGCGAGGGCACGATGAAGCCGGTCTGCGACCAATAGCGCAGCCGATGCTCGGGCACGGCGAACAGCCTCGCGACCTCGCGGATGCCGTAGCCCGAGGCATCGTCATGGCGCGTGTCGGTGTCGGGCGTCATCGTGCGGGGCAGGGTAGCAGCGTCGGTGGCGATCGAGGACATGGGCGGTGTCATCAACGGCGTACGGGGTTGCGGGGCCAGGCGACGGCGTCGCCGTCGACGAGCAGGAGCATGCCTTCGCTGCGGATCGTCGGCTCGACCGCGAGGTCGATCGCGTCGGCGGCGAGCTCGGCGAGGCGCGCGAGGTGGGGGCGCGCGAGCTCGGTCAGCCCGAGCCGCACGCTCACACACTCGCGCATGAGCTCGACGAGGCGGAAGGTGGTCGCGGCGTCGACGGGCTCGCGCACGCGCGATGCGCAATGCGAGAGATCGATCGACAGCATGATCGTCGCGTAGACGCGATCGGTCCCCGCTTCGCACGCGACCGCGCCGCTGCCCTCGACCACGAGCTCGCCGTGCGCGAACAGCAGCTCGATCGCGCCGGGGCTCAGCGTCTCGCGGATCTCGCGACGGATGAGCCGGATGCGCTCGACCTTCGCCCAACGCGGCGGGGCGAGGAGTGCCGCGGGTGCAGGCGGCCGGGGCGAGTGCTTGCGCGGGGTCAAGTGTAGGCCTTCATCCTACGTACGCGCCGCAGCGATCTCAAGAAACCGGCGCCGGCCGACCCGGCTATCCTTCCGCGCGCATGGACGTCCTGTTCGTCTGCGATCCCCCCGAGACCTTCGCTCCGCTGGCCGACACCACGTCGGCGATGATCGACGAGGCGTTGCGCCGGGGCCACCGCCCGTACTGCGCGCTGCTGGAGGACCTCGCGCTGCGCGTGGACTCCGGCTATGCCCGCGCCGATCTGCTGAGCGTCGAGCGGTCGGACGACGCACTCGTCCCAAGGCGCGCCAAGGATCCCACGTGGCGCCCGATGTCCGAGTTCGGCGTGGTGATCATGCGCAAGGATCCTCCCTTCGATCAGGGCTACCTGACCGCGACGTGGATCCTCGATCGGGCCCATGTGCCGGTCTACAACGCGCCGGCCGGCCTGCGTGACTTCAACGAGAAGCTGAGCCTGGCGCGCTTCGCCGAGCTCGCGCCCACGACCTACGTGTTGCGCGAGGCCACCGAGATCCGCCGCGTCCTCGCCGAGCTCGGCGGCCGGATGATCCTGAAGCCGGTGTTCGGCTTCGGCGGCCGCGAGGTGCTGCTCGCGCGCGACGACGATCCCAACCTCGGTAGCCTCATCGAGCTCGCCACCGCCGAGGGCACGCGCTGGACGATCGCGCAGGAATACCTGCCCGACGCGATCCGCGGTGACAAGCGCATCCTCCTCGTCGACGGCGAGCCCATCGGTGCGGTGCTCCGCGTCGGGGCGGCGGGCGAGGTCCGCAACAATTTCCACGCCGGCGGCACGCCGGTGCTGTCGGAACTCGACGATGCCGATCGCACGATCTGCGCGCGCGTGGGGCCGGTGCTCCGCGATCACGGTCAGTTCTTCGTCGGGCTCGACGTCATCGGTGGCCGTCTGACCGAAATCAACGTGACGAGCCCTACCGGGATGCGAGAGATCAACCGCATGGATGGATTGCGCGACGACGCCACCATGCAGGCTCGGTTCTGGGAGGCCCTCGAACGAAGGCTTGGCGCCAGGTCCGGGACGTGACACTGTAACGCGGAGCGCACGCGAATGGCCGACGCACCGAGTTCGAACCAAGAGTTGCTTCGCCGAGAGCTGCCCCGCCTGTACGCATTCGCCTATTCCATGTGCTGCAGTCGCGACGAGGCGCTGTCGGCCGTGCGCCAGCTCGTCGCCGACGTGCGCGCGCAGGGCGAGGCGAAATTCCTCGGGGCCGCCAACCCCTCCGACGCCCTGCTGGGGCTCATGGCGCGATCGCTCGAGGAATCGCTGGGTCGCAAGTCCGAGTTCACCTTCGAGGGGCTCGACGAGATCCTGCGCAGCGACATCACCCGCCCGATCGATCTCACCGGCGGGCCGCTCGGCGGCGATCCGATCAAGTTGCACACGATGCTGTGGGAACTCAAGCGCACCTGCCTCGCGGCGACGTTGTCGTGCCTGCCACCGGGCGTGCGGGTCTCGTTCGTGCTCACCGACCTCATGGGCTTCGGGCCCGTGGAGGCCGCCGAGCTGCTCGGGATCAAGGAGAGCGCGTACCGGGTCCGCCTGACGCGCGCCCGCAAGCGCGTCGAGGACTACCTCACCCCGCGCTGCGCCCACGTCGACCACCAGAATCCGTGCACGTGCACCGGGCGGTTGCTGATCGCGATCGAGGCCAATTTCATCAAATTGCCGGCGCATCGTCAGGACATCCCGCACGAGCCCCACGACGCCGACGGTCCGCGCCGCGACATGGGCAGCCTCTACCGCAGCTTGCCGGTGGTGCAGTTGCTCGACCCCGAGCTCGAAGCCCTCGTCTCTTGACGAGGGCTGGGCGTCCGCCAGCGCAGCTCAGCTGGGCGGGACGACGAGCACCGGACGGCGCGCGTGGGCGGCGAGTTCGCTGCCGGCGCTGGCGAGCAGCAGCCGCTCGAACCCGGACAACCGCCGCGACCCCGTGACGATGACGGCCGCGTCGCGGGACTCGGCGTACTCGGAGACCTGCTCGACGATGGTGCCGAGCAGGACGACCGCGGTGGCATCGCCGAGATCGTGGGCCTGTGCCCACGCGGCCAGCCGCGCCTGGGTCTCGGTCTGCGTGTCGATGCGGAGCTTGGCGAGGGTCTCGTGGGGCAAGTACTGCGCGCTGTGGTGATCGGGCATCGGGGCCACGTGCACGAGCTCGAGGCCGCGACCCAGCCGCGCCGCCAGGCCCCGCGCGAACTCGGCCGCCGCTGCGCCGTCCTCGTCGATGCTACATGCGAGCACCACCGGACCCGTGCACGACGTGGCGAGATCCAGATCGGGCGGCACGACCGCGATGGGGGCCGGCAGCGTCCGCAGCAGCCGCCGCGCAACCCGTCCCAGGCGCAGCAGTGTGCGGCCGTCGCGGGGTGCGTTGCGGCCGACGACGATGCCGTGACACATGCGATAGGTGGCGGCGGCGGCGAGCGAGTCCTCGGCGGTGTGGCCCTCGATGACCTCGACGACGGCGAAGTCCGGGGTGGCGCCCGCGTTCGCGATGACCGCTCGCGCGGTCGTCAGCGCATTGGTCTGGAGCTCGCCCAGCACGTGGTACCGCAGCGCCGGGCGTAGGTGGGCCTCCTCGAGCACGTGGACGCCGACGAGCTGGTCCTCGCACGAGTTGGCGAGCCACTTGGCGAAGCGGATCGCGCCGCTGCTGCGCGGCCCCAGATCCAGGCCCACGATCCATTTCTTCGGTCCTGCGTTCCTCGGTGCTGCGTTCATCGTTGCCGCTCCATCATGGCCATCACAGATGGCAATCACGCGCCATGGTCGGGCGCGGGCTTGGGCCTGTCAACGGATCGGCGTGCTGAGTCGGCCGAGCTCGAAGCCGACGGCGCCGACCTGCGTGCGCGACCCGGGCGCGAGCGCCGAGACGCCCTCAGGCGTGCCGGTGAACACGAGGTCGCCGGGCTCGAGCGTCATGCAGGCAGCGATGTATGCCAGCACGTAGGGGATGTCGAAGATCATCGCCGACAGCGGCGCGTCCTGGCGCAGCTCGTCGTCGATGAAGCCCTGGACGCGGGCCCCAGACGGCAGCGGGGTGCCGGGGGGGTGCATGCGAATCCAGGGGCCGACGGGCGCGAAGCCATCGAAGCCTTTGGCGCGGGTCCACTGCTTGTCGAGCTTCTGTAGATCGCGGCACGAGATGTCGTTGCCCAGGGTGTAGCCAGCGACGTGGTCGAGGGCGTGATCGCGGTGGAACGCGCGGCCGGTGCGACCGATCACGACGACGATCTCGGCCTCCATGTCGATGCGCTCGAAGCCGCGGGGCAGCGGCAACGCATCGCCGTCGGCGAGCAGGGCCGAGGCGGGCTTGGTGAACAGCAGTGGCTCGGCCGGGATCTCGTTGCCCATCTCCTTGGCGTGGGCGGCGTAGTTGCGGCCGACGCACACGATCTTGCCCGGGCGTAGCGGCGGTCGCAGCACGAGCTCGCGCAGCGCGGCGCGCACACCACCTTCGCGCGGCGGCAGGTTGAGGGCCAGCTGGTACGCGTCGCCGTGGTGTTCGCCGCCGGTCGCAGGCAATGCGTGCGCGAACGGATCGTCGATCTCGGTCGCGATGTCCTCGGCACCCGGTGCCCAGCCCGAGGTCACCACGCGGACCGACCGCACGATCGCTTCGCCCGGGACCGAGACCCTCCCGATCCACACCACTGCCGTCACGACCCGCCTCCCGAGATCCGTGCCATGCGCGGATCCTAGTCCCCCGCAACGGTGATGCGTAGCGAAAATGACGCGGCCCTCGGCAGCGCCCTCGGCAGACGTGGCGGCGTGGGTGCACACCCGCGTGGGGGACACGCTGTGCAGTCACGACCCGGTGCGCCCAACTGCAGGCGGGTTGCGACGGCGCCGACGCGGATCGCTATACTGTCGCGCGACGTGGAAGCCCCCGGTCCGGTACGGTTGGTGGTCGACGCCGCCGAGCGTGTGGGCGCGGCCCTCGCGACGGCGCTGCCGGCCCACGCGAGGCGCCGCGGCGTCGTCGTCCTCGTCCATGGGCGCGGTCCGGCGTCACCGTGGCGTCCCGCCGATCGGACCCTCGCCGGCATCGTCGCCAGCTGCATCGACGCGGGGATCTCCGCGGCATGGGCTCCCCTCGGGCGCGCCCCCGATGGGCCGCCCGGCGTATTGTCGCCGCTCGCCGCTCCGTCGCACGACCGGCGCGCGCTGACGGTGCAGCTCGCCGGCAGCCGCTGCACGCCGCCTCTGGCATGGATCGGACGCCATGCTGTGCTCGTGTCGCCGGCGGTGATCGGCCCCGCCGGCGGGCGCGACGGGGGGCCGCTTGGCGCTGCACTGGCCGCCCTCGCGATGGCGGCGTGCGCCCGTGGCGACGGCGATCCGACCGCCATCGGCGCTGCGCTGCTCGCCCAGGTCTTCGCCGGATTCACCTGGGTGCTGGACGCCCGCGCGGCGCTGCTGCGTCCGCGTGATCATCACGGCGTGCCGCACAGCAGCGCGCCCGGCCGGGTGTTCGTGCACGGCGCGACGGGCCTGGATCCGGCCGAGGTGCTGGCGCGCGCGCACACCCTCGATCGATGGTGCGGCGCCCCCGATGCCGCCGCCGGCATCGCGCCGTGCGGACCGCTCGCCGCCGATCCGTGGCCGGTGGTGCCCGCCTCGCCCGTGGGCGTCGACGGCCCGACGTGGAGCCTCCGTCCGCGGGTGCGCGATCGCAAGGCGAGACGCCCGTGAGCCGGCTGCTGCGCCGCGCCCTGTACGCGATCATCGCGGGCGCCGTGCTCTACGCCGCGGCGATGATCTACTTCGACGCGCGCACGATCGCCGCCCAGCTCTCCGGCTATCCGTGGTGGCGCTTCGGCGCGGCGCTGGGGCTGTCGGGGCTGAACTACCTGCTGCGCTTCGCCAAGTGGGAGCTGTCGCTGGGCTGGCTCGACATCCGCACCGGCGCGCCGAACCTCACCCGTCGTCGCTCGCTGGTCGTGTATCTCGCGGGGCTCAGCATGTCGATCTCGCCGGGTAAGCTCGGCGAGGTCCTGCGCAGCGCGCTGCTGCAGGCGAGCGACGGGGTGCCGTTCAGTCGCACCGCGCCGATCGTCGTCGCCGACAGGCTCACCGATCTCGTGGCGCTGGTGGTGCTCAGCCTCTTCGGGATCTCGCGCTTCGGCGAGTATCTCCCGCTGGTCGTCGTGACCGCGGTGTTGGTCATGCTGGGTGTCGTCGTGCTCGGGACGCCGGCGATCGCGAGGCCGCTGCTGCGGCGCATCGCCCGGCTGCCGCTCGTCGGCCGCTTCGCCGCCCGCGCCGAGCTGCTGGTCGACAGCGCCGAGATCGTGCTGCGGCTGCGGCCGTTGGCCGTGCTCAGCGCGATCTCGGTGCTCGGCTGGAGCCTCGAGTGCGTGGGGTTCTGGCTGATCCTCGGCGGCTTCGCAGGCACCGAGGTGTCGCTGCCGCTCGCGGCGTTCCTGTGGTCGACCGGCACGTTGGTGGGCGCGCTCAGCTTCCTGCCCGGCGGCCTCTTCGCGGCCGAGGGCAGCCTGGTCCTCGCGACAAGCCGCCTCGTGGTGGGCGCCACCGCCCCGATCGCGCTCGCCGCGACGATGCTCGGCCGCACCGCGACGCTGTGGTTCGGCGAGCTGGTGGGCGCGGTGGCCCTCGCGATCTTCATGCGCGATCCCGAGGTGCGTGCGCGGGCCTTCGCCGCCGAGCCCGGCGGGCACGATGGACAGCCCGACGGCCTGTGAGGCAGTGTCGCGTGATCCAATGAAGTACACCATCGAAGACACCTTCGACGTCTCCGCCGCCGCCTACTGGGAGATGTTCTTCGACGCCGACTACGGCAACGCGCTGTGGCCCGCGCTCGACATCCGCTGCGAGGTGCTGAAGCTCGAGCGCAAGGGCGAGGGCGACGCGCTCGAGATCATCCGCGAGCAGCGGCTGACGCCGAACCGCGAGCTGCCGGCGCTCATCGAGAAGTTCGTGAAGGGGGCGCTCACCTACGTCGAGCGCAACGACTACAAGGCCAAGGACGGCGTGATGCGCACGGTGACCACGCCGAGCTTCATGACCGACAAGATCGACTCGCGCGGCGTGTACCGCATCGAGTCGGTGGGGCCGGCCCGCTGCAAGCGGATCTGGGACGGCGAGATCGATGTGTCGATCCCGCTGGTCGGCGGCAGGATCGAGAAGATGCTCGTCGACGAGGTCCGCGAGAGCTACCGCAAGGCCACCGACTTCACGCGCAGGTGGATCGTGGATCACCCGGGGTGACGGGCGACGCCGATCATCCCGCGGGTTGGGCCTCGCCCTCGGCCGGCAGCGGCGCCTCGATCTCGCCGAGCACGCGCCGCAGCAGGCCCTCGACCAGCAGCGCGCGCTCGCCGGCGTCGTAGCGGCCGTCTTGGTAGCGCGCCTGGACGTCGTCGAACTTCTCGTGCGAGTCGCGGATGACCTTCTTGTAGGGCTTCACCCGACGCATCACCTCCTTCTGGTTGGACCAGAAGAACGACACCAAGGTGGCGGCCGTGAAGCCGGTGAGGATCATGCCCAGCGGGCCGCCGATCAAGTACTTGAGCCCGACGCGCAACGCGACGACGCCCGCCGCACCGAGGGCGAACTCCCGCACGCCGCTCTTTTTGACCCGGCCCCAGGCCATCGGTAGCAGCTCGCCCGAGGCGATGACCAGCGCCACGAACTCGGCCCGCTTGGCGCCGTGATCGTAGGTTTCCTTGATGACCTGCTGCATGAACGCGTCGAACGTCTCGTAGACGTCGGCGGGGTACGCGGTGTGGGATTTCTGCGGGTCGGCCATCGCGCCTCAGGATAGCACCGCCGACCGCGGCGGCTGACGCTCTGTTCCCGGGCGCGGGCAGCCGCGCGGTGACACGGTGCGGTTTGACACCCCGGGGGCGCGCTTCCACAATCCCACGGACGATGTTCGGGCGGTCCGAGTCCCCTGGCCGCGGCCGGATCACCTGGAAGCGCGGCCGGATCACCTGGAAGCGAAGCTGGACGAGCGGCGTGCCGTACTGGTGCGCGTCGTTGCTGCTCGTGGCCTGCCGCCCCGACGCCCCGACGCGTGCGCCGGACGGCGGCAGCGCCGGTGCGGACGGCCAGGGGCGCCTCGATGCGGACATCGCCGACCCCCGCCAGGGCAGCGGCGCCGCCGATGCCGATGCCGATGCCGATGCCGCCACGCCGGAGCTCCGCGAGCGACCCCAGCCGGTCGAGGTCAGCAGTCGCGAGGCGGCCCTGGACGCCGTCGTGCGTGGCAATCCCGAGGGGGCCCGCGAAGCGCTCGAGGCTGCGCTTGCATCCAAGCCCGGCGATACCGAGGTCCGCATCGCCCTGGCGCGGGCACACATCGCCACGGGTGCCCTCGACGAGGCGCGCACGGTGCTCGAGGATCCCAAAGGCGCGCCCTTGGACGTCGACGTGGTGCAGGTCCGCGTGTCGCTGCTGCGCAGCCGCGGCGACCTCGGCGCAGCCCAGCGCGTGCTCGACGATGGGCTGCGTCGCCACCCCGCTTCGCTGCCGCTGCTCGGCGATCAGATCGCGCTGCGCGTCGGGACCGGGCGCCGCGACGATCCCAAGACCCGCGCGCTCATCGACGCGATGTACGACGCCTACGACGCGGGCAAGGCCAAGACCACCGCCGAGCTGCTCGCGGTCGCGATCGCGGCCCAGGCCCGCGGCGGCAAAGGTGGCTTCCACGACGCCAACATGGTGCTCGAGGCCGCCGAGACCCTCGAACCAGTCGATGGCGGCACCTGGGTCGGCGATCGGGTGCGATTGCTGCGCGGCTCGGTGTTCCTGGAGAAGTACGCCGCAGACGAGGCCGCGACCACCTTCGAGATGCTGCTCGCGCGCGATCCGTGGCACGTCGAGGCGTTGGCCGGCATGGCGATGGTGCACGCCGAGAGCCTGCGTTTCGCCGCGGCGGCCCGCGCCGCCACCGAGGCATTGATGGTGGATCCGCACCACGCCGACGCCCACGCCACCCTCGCCCGCATCGCGCTCATCGAGGGGCGCTGGGATGAGGCCCGCGCTCACACCGAGGGCGACGCGCTGCTTCGCAACCCCGGACACGTGCGCTCGCTGGCGGTCATCGCCGCGGCAGCGATCGCTGCGGGGCGGCCCGTGGGCTACACCGCCGCCCGCGATCGCGTGCTCGCCGACGATCCCACCGGTGGCGCGTTCTTCCGCGACCTCTCCGAGATCCTCGCGTTCTTGCATCTGTATCCCGAGGCCGACGACGTGCTGCGCGAGGCCGTCGCGCTGGCGCCGGCCGATCCGTACAACCAAAGCGCTCTGGGCCTGAACTTGCTGCGGCTGGGCGATGAGGTCGTCGGGCGCGCGGCCCTCGAGAAGGCGTGGAAGGGCGACCCGTTCAACGAGCGCACCCGCAACGTGCTCGATCTGTACGAGAACCGCCTCGACAAGCACTACACCGTCGAGACCCACGGCGATTTCACGCTGCGGATGCCCACGGTCGATCGCGAGTTCGTGCAGCCGGTGCTGCTGGCATCGGCCCAGCGCTCGCGCAAGGCGCTCGACGAGTTCTACGACAGCTCGGCCGGGAAGCTGCGGCTCGAGTTCTTCTCGGCGCCCGACGAGTTCTCGGTGCGCACCGTCGGCGTGCCCAGCCTCGGCGCGGTCGCGGTGTGCTTCGGTCCGGTGATCACGTTCATCGGGCCCTACCACGGCCGCGTGAACCTGGACCTCGTGATGCGGCACGAGCTCGCGCACGTCTACGCGATCCGGCGCAGCAAGGGGCGGGTGCCGCGGTGGTTCACCGAGGGGCTGTCGGAGTGGGAGTCCGAGCAGGCTGATCCGGCTTGGGCCCGCGAGAGCGCCGCGTTGCTCACCCTCGCCCGCAAGCGCGGCAAGCTGCGCAAGCTGTCCGAGCTCGAGCTCGCCTTCATCCGCGCCGAGAGCCCGATCATGATGGAGGCCGCGTACGCCACAGCGGCGTACGCCATCCGCTATCTCGCGGCCACGTATGGCCGCGACAAGCTCATCGCGATCCTCGATGGTTACGCCCAAGGCAA
>Ga0105045_10006825_pt1 | contig 10102 bp, 8 predicted proteins | sample MAT02_FD_78089 | JGI IMG/M metagenome (GOLD analysis project Ga0105045, IMG submission 78089) | Freshwater microbial communities from Lake Fryxell liftoff mats and glacier meltwater in Antarctica - MAT-02 (megahit assembly) | ecosystem: Environmental > Aquatic > Freshwater > Ice > Liftoff...
GTATTTCAACACTTCGCTTAAATCAAATGAATTAATGATGTACCGATTGCAACGAGCCACAGCGCAAGCATTGCAAAACGAACTAGAACAGGAGCTGATGGAAGATGTAGAAACAGAAACCAAGCAAGCCATTGAAATGGCTAAGATATATAGCAATATTTTAGGAAACATGATGGGGGCACATTCATCCATTATTTCCAATAATTTAAATATCACTATTCGGTTTTTAACTTCAGTTACCATTATTCTTTCATTACCTATTTTAGTAGCAAGCTTGTATGGTATGAATGTGGAATTACCTTTTGCACACCATCCACAGGCATTTTGGATTGTAATGAGTATTGCAGTTGGACTAAGCGTTTTTGGAGTGTGGTATTTTAGGCGCAAAAATTTGTTTTAAACAAACTACACCGCAACGGCATGTTCCCTTAATGCATCATTTAGGGATGTTTTAGTGTCAGTTGATTCTTTTCTTTTCCCAATAATCAGTGCGCAGGGAACTTGATAATCACCAGATGCAAATTTTTTGGTATAACTACCTGGTATCACCACGGAGCGAGGAGGAACTACTCCTTTGTATTCTATTGGTTCGTTACCCGATACATCTATAATTTTGGTGCTCATGGTTAGTGTTACTCCTGCGCCAAGAACTGCTTCTTTCTGCACGCGCACGCCCTCTACCACAATGCACCTAGAGCCTATAAAACAATTGTCTTCAATAATTACAGGTGCAGCTTGCACAGGTTCTAATACACCGCCAATGCCAACGCCTCCGCTCAAATGCACAAATTTACCTATTTGAGCACAACTACCTACAGTAGCCCAAGTATCTACCATGGTTCCTTCATCTACATAAGCACCAATATTTATATAGCTAGGCATTAATATTACACCTTTTTGCAAAAAAGAACCATACCTTGCTACTGCATGCGGAACTACTCTTACTCCTTGCTCTGCATAGTTTTTTTTCAGTTTCATTTTATCATAAAATTCAAACGGGCCAACTTCGATGGTTTCCATTTGCTGGATGGGAAAGTATAAAATCACCGCTTTTTTTACCCAATCGTTTACTTGCCAGCCATCGCTTGTAGGTTCTGCTGTGCGAAGCTTTCCTTTGTCTAGTAATTCAATAACTTCCCTTATGATTGCTTGTGAGGATGGATCTTTTAAAAGTGCTCTATTGTCCCAAATATTTTCGATTAGTTGCTGCATTTTTACATTTATTTTGGCAGCTAAGCTACTGCATAATCATCAATTTATAAAAATTGTTGATACCTTTGGATCTTAAACTGAAAATGTGAATATTAAACAGGGTAACATGAAAAGACGTTCGTCCAGAAAACCAAAGATTATAGAACGGACAGTTGAAAAAAACGATTTTGATGAAATTATTAAATTATCAAAAATTTGCTTTCCGGACACTGAGCCTTGGACTTACGAAATGTTGGAGAGTCAATACAAACATTTTCCTGAAGGGCTTCAAGTAATAGAGTATGAAGGTGAAATTGTGGGATCGGCAACTAGTTTAATAATAAGCTGGGATGAGTATGATGATGACCACACCTGGAGGGAAATTAGCGACAATGGCTACATCACCAATCATGAAGAGGAAGGTGATACACTGTATGGCATTGAAGTAATGGTGCACCCCGAGTATCAAGGGCTCAAAATTGGCAGACGCCTGTACGATATGCGTAGGCAATTGTGTGTAGATAAAAATTTGAAGTCAATTTTGATTGGGGGTAGGTTGCCTAATTATTACAAACATTCAAAAGAATTTGGGGTTAGAGCCTATGTAAAAAGGGTGATAGATAAAAAAATAAAAGACCCTGTTCTTACCTTTCAACTTAGCCAAGGGTTTACCATTCAGCGCATCATTAAAGATTATTTGCCCGATGATACAGAAAGTGAAGGATACGCAACTTTGCTTGAGTGGATTAACTTAGATTATGTTCCCGAAACGCGTGAGCGTAATGTATTGATGAAAAAGGTTAGGATATGTTGCATTCAATACGAATTGCGTAAAATTACTTCCTTTAAACAATTTGCTCAGCAATGCGAATATTTTACGGATGTGGCAAGTAACTACAAGTCTGATTTTGCCTTATTCCCTGAGTTGTTTACTACCCAGTTACTTTCCTTGCATGAATATAAAAGTATGAGCCCTGAGGATAGTATTCGCAAACTGGATGAGTATACGGAAGATTATATAGCCCTGTTTTCTCGGCTTTCGCTAGAGTATAATATCAATATCGTTGCTGGCACGCATTTGCAGGTTGAAGGTGATAATTTGTATAATATATCTTATTTATTTAAGCGCGATGGCACTTACGAAAAGCAATATAAAATTCATATTACAAGTAATGAGGCAAAATGGTGGGGCGTAAAACCAGGTAATGAAATTAAAGTATTTAATACCGATTGTGGTAAGGTGGCCATCAATATTTGTTATGATGTAGAGTTTCCAGAAATGACACGTATTGCATGCCAAAAGGGAGCAAAAATTTTGTTTGTGCCATTTAGCACAGATGAAAAACATGGGCATCTACGTGTGAAAATTTGTGCACAAAGCCGCGCTGTTGAAAACCAAATTTATGTAGCCACAGCGGGCACAATTGGCAATATCCCTTCGGTAGATAATATGGATATTAATTATGCACAATCGGGAATCTACACGCCAAGTGATTTTGCCTTTCCTCCTGACGCCATTTCGGGTGAGTGCAGCACCAATATCGAAACCGTGGTAATTGCAGATTTAGATTTGGCGGCTATTGAAAGAGCCCGCAATACAGGAACTGTGCTTAACTGGAAAGACAGACGGGCAGATATGTATGAGGTGTTAGAAAAATAAATATATTTGAACATGATTATTCAAATAATGGCCTTGGCAGTGTTCTCTCCTTTTTTGCAGCTGCAGCAAAATGATTGGCACTTAGCAAAGCAAAAGGATGGTATTACAGTATACACAAAGGCAGTTGATCAAAGTGGTCTCAAATCTACCAAAGTAGTTTCATTGTTTGAAATTTCGCGCAAGCGATTTTTAAAAGAAATTATCAATGTTGAGCTCCATGATGAACTTATTGATAACTGTCAAAATGTAGCATTAATTAAAAATAGTGGAGATTCATTAATTGTGTTTTATGAACAATTTGATCTACCATGGCCAGCTGGCGATAGGGATGTTGTGGTACAAATGAAAGTGAAGGCAAATACCAAGCCTAATGAATCTGAAGTTGAATCTTTGGCATTGTCGAATGTTTTTGAACCAAAGAAAAGTTTTATTCGCATTAAAAATTTTAAAGCCAATTGGAAAATTATTGAGCTGTCTCCTAATAAAATTTATGTTGAATATATTGCAACACTTCATCCCGAAGGAACAGTTCCTCTTTGGGTTGTTAATTTATTTTTGGCAGATGTGCCACACAATAGTTTTAAAAAGCTAAAAAAACACCTTGATTTAAAATAATAGTTGCGTAACGTATTGATTTTTTATTTTTTTTCACTTCATTTACCCTCTCATAATTTGGTAATATGCAATTAAAAAATAATTTACTTTTAGCCCTATTGTTGGTCACACTACATTTTGCCAGTGCGCAGCAAGATTCAACAAATGTAGAAGAAGAGATTGACTTTAGTCAATTTGCAGATATGGGCTTAGCTGACGGAGCCAAGCGTTATTGCACATCAAAGGTTTTTGGATTAAGCCCCAATAAACTTATTTCAATCGGTTATGATTTTCAGGGTGCACACAACGCTACAAATGTTGATCCTTACAAGGCTGGAGGGCCATCGGCAATAACAAACGATAAGATGATTATTAATTCATCAGGAGGGTTGCGTTTAGTAGCAAATGTCCCACTTATTTCAAATACCAAATGGCTAGTAAATATTGGCGGTAATTACTGGCGCAACGCTTATAATGCAGGATTTACAGAAATAAACGCTCCCAAAAGTTATGTATTGGAAAATCTTGCTTCGCGTGGACTTACAACCATTGGTTTAAATGCCACAGTTTTTAAACCGCTCAATGAGCGAAACTTTATTCTTTCATTTGCATCCGCTGATGCAAATGGTAATTATAATTTGAGCGATGCCAAAATTGGCGAATATTTAACAACGCCAAAAATTACGATTGCGGCATTTTATGGTTGGAAACGAACAGATTTATCAATGGTAGCTGTCGGTCTATCTCGCACTTACCGGCCAGGTGCGTTGGGCATTATTCCGCTCATTTTATTTAACCACACTTTTGAAAATAGGCGTTGGGGAGTTGAAGCATTATTTCCTGCAAGGCTTGCATTTAGAAGGTCATTTAACACCCGCAATTTATTATTACTAGGTTATGAACTTGAAGGTAACAGCTACAGCATGATTAACCGAACCACTGGTTCTGCCAATTTTAATCCTGCTTACAATAATTTGGAATTGCGCAGGTCTGAGATTCGACCTCGAGTAACCTACGAAAAAGCACTAACCGACTTTATATGGATTTCGGCACAGCTAGGCTACCGCATCAATTATAATTTTAATATTGATCAAGGAGATACCTTTAGATTAATTGGCAGCGATGTACCTTATTATATGGATAATACCTTAACCAATACTTGGTATTTTCAAATCAGTTTGAATTTGGTAAGCCCTTAGTTGCTTATTTGATTTTCTGTTAAACGTTTAACCAATAGCCAGCTGAACAAAAAATGCATTCAAACTTTCGGTAGGCGATCCTTTTATGCTTGCGTTTTCAATTATGTACCATTGATTGTCAAGTGTAGATCCAATATTAAGGCGGTAACCCATTTTAAAATTAAAATATACCCCATCGCTTTGGGTAAAATCAATTGCATCAGCGCCAATGCCAAATTGTGCAAAACCAGTATTCATAGTCATATTTACTGAACCTGAATTGTAAAATAGCTGATTGATATCTCCGGTAACATTTTTGTCAGTTAAAAAAATAGATTGACTTAGCGCTGATATTCCACCAAAAGGATAAATGACACCCAAATATTGTTTTTGACAACATAATATTTTACCCAAATATTGGAAACGATTATAGGGGATGATAAATGGTATTTCTCATTTGCATATTCTTGAAATCCATAAAAAAAATCGCATCCTAACCCAAACCATTTCCAACGATCTTCAAAACCTAATCCTGCCATAAAGGTTGACCGAGATACTGTTGGAGTGCCTTAATGTTTTAAGATGGAATTTAAACCAATGCTAGTAGTATACTGAAAGGCAGGAACCATAGCATAAAAATTTTAACCTCGTTGATTACATGAAGTATCAACTGGGTTTTTCGAGTAACTGGTCAAAGCGGTGAGGAGGGAAACGGCAGTGAGCAGTTTTTTTAACATATTATGATTTTTTCTTCGTTTGCAAACGTTTCCAAACATCCGTTCTACCAAAAGCAGAAACACCAATAAACCCACGAATATTCATCGTGTTATTATCTTCTAGCGATATCTTACAATTATAAGTGCTGCCACTTTCTGGGTCGTATATGGTTCCTTCTTCCCATAAATTTTCGCCCTTATATTCAAAACCACTTAATAATTTCAGCCCTAATAATGGAACATTTTTCTTTGCATCATCTGAATTGTTTTTATCTACTTTGGGTTTGCCCTCTTCATTTTTTGGTTCTTTTAGCCATACAATTCTACCATAAAAATAATTTCCCGATTTGATAATATTTACTCTTGCTTTGCCACTACCTGACTCCCAAACACCCATAATGACGTCTGACGGAGGATTTTGGGCAGTAATACCTATGGATGCTGCTAAAAGAAATACGGTTGTTAGAAATTTTAGTTTTGTCATAATTTTTAATTCAATGTGATAATACGAAAATACATGATTTATATTAAAATCAAAATTCATGATTAGGTGTTAATAGTTCATTTAATATCAATTTGGCACTTAATATAAAATAATTAGCTTCGCACAACTTTTAACAAAAAATTATAACATTTTCGAAATGCAAATTAACGCAAACTACAAGGACGAGTTCACTTACCGCCACAATTCTTCAATGAAAAACGACACAGAAGCAATGCTAAAAACCATTGGAGTAGCTTCTGTTGATCAGTTAATTGATGAGACAATTCCTGCACATATCCGGTTAAAACAACGCATGCATCTTCCTGAGCCTATTACGGAGGTGGAGCTATTAACTATGTTGGCTAAAGTGGCTGCTCAAAATAAATTGTACAAAAACTTTATAGGTCAAGGTTATTATGGCACCAATACCCCATTGGTAGTGCTGCGCAATATTTTCGAAAATCCAGGATGGTATACTGCTTACACACCCTACCAAGCAGAAATTGCGCAAGGCCGTTTAGAGGCATTGCTTAATTACCAAACCATGATTATTGATTTAACGGGAATGGAAATTGCCAACGCCAGTTTATTGGACGAAGGTACAGCTTCGGCCGAAGCAATGCACATGCTACACGCTGAAGCTAAAAATGAAAAAGCCACCAAGTTTTTTGTTTCTGAGTTGTGCTTTCCGCAAACTATTGATGTGCTTAAAACACGGACAGAGCCAATTGGTGTTGAACTAGTGATTGGAGACCATAATGCGATTCAGTTTGATGACACTTATTTCGGTGCACTCATTCAGTATCCTGCGGGAAATGGTGAAGTTTTTGAATATAGCGAGTTTATGGCTAAAGCAATTGAGAAAAAAGTATTGGTAGCCGTTGCTGCTGATTTACTTTCCTTAACCTTGTTAGCACCTCCAGGTGAGTGGGGCGCAGATGCTGTTGTCGGTTCTGCGCAACGTTTTGGGGTGCCAATGGGCTACGGTGGTCCACACGCTGGATTTTTTGCAACTAAAGATATTTACAAACGTCAAATGCCTGGTCGCTTAATTGGTGTGTCGGTAGATAGCCAAGGTAACAATGCATTGCGTATGGCATTGCAAACCCGTGAGCAACACATAAAGCGCGAAAAAGCAACCTCTAATATTTGTACTGCGCAAGTGTTGCTTTCTATAATGGCAAGTATGTATGGTGTTTACCATGGGCCAAAAGGATTAAGAGGAATTGCAGCTCGAATACACGGTTTTACAAATGATTTAGCCAATGGACTATCTGCTGCGGGCTTAGAAGTAACAAATAAACATTATTTTGATACGGTAACGGTGAAAGTAGCTGATGCAAATACTTTGCGCACTGCTTGTGAAAATGCGGAAATCAATATCAGTATTGTTAATGACACGCATATTCGCTTATCGGTAGATGAAACACATACAGCAGCAGATATAAAAAATTTGATTGCAACTCTAACAGGAAAACAGGCCGAAGTAAAACAATCAATCTTAACCATCAATTGGCCTGCCACCTTGATTCGTAAGTCAGAGTTTATGACGCATCCAATTTTTAATTCCCACCATAGCGAACACGAAATGTTGCGTTATATTAAATCATTGGAGGCAAAAGATTTATCACTTTGCCACTCGATGATTGCCTTGGGTAGTTGCACCATGAAACTAAATGCCACTGCCGAAATGATTCCCGTAACCATGCCAGGCTTTGGTCAATTGCATCCGTTTGTTCCGCGCAACCAAGCAGTTGGGTACACCCAAATTTTTAGTGAATTATCAGAATATTTGAAGCAAGTTACTGGTTTTACAGGAATCAGTTTGCAGCCAAATGCGGGCGCTCAAGGAGAGTATACAGGGTTAATGGTTATTCGCGAATATTTTAAATCAATTGGACAAACCCACCGTAATATTGCTTTAATTCCATCGTCTGCTCATGGCACCAACCCTGCCAGCGCTGTAATGGCAGGTATGAAAGTGGTAGTAACAAAAACCCTTGAGAATGGTTATATCGACTTTGATGATTTAAAGGCAAAAGCAGAGGAGCATAAAGATAATTTAGCTTGTTTAATGGTTACGTATCCTTCTACTTATGGTGTGTTTGAAGAAAATATAACAGATATATGCGCCATGATACACAGTTTTGGTGGGCAAGTTTATATGGATGGTGCCAACATGAATGCGCAAGTTGGGTTAACAAGTCCAGCCAATATTGGTGCCGATGTATGTCATTTAAATTTGCATAAAACATTCTGCATTCCACACGGTGGTGGAGGTCCAGGTATGGGGCCAATTGGGGTAGCCTCTCACTTGGTTCCTTTTTTGCCAGGTCACGCTGTGGTTGATATGCAAGGTGGCTCCCATTCCATGAGTGCAGTAAGTGCAGCACCGTGGGGCAGTGCTTCTATATTGTTGATTTCGTATGCCTACATACGCATGATGGGAACCGAAGGATTGGAAAACGCAACCAAGTATGCTATTGTAAACGCTAATTATATTTTGGCTCGATTGGAAGAACATTACCAAATACTATTTACTGGCAGCAAAGGCCGATGTGCCCACGAAATGATTTTGGATACACGCGTTTTTAAAAATACCACAGGAATAGAAGCAGAAGACATTGCCAAACGTTTGATGGATTACGGATTCCACGCACCTACCATGAGTTTTCCTGTTGCGGGTACCATTATGATTGAGCCAACAGAGAGCGAACCTATGGTAGAATTGGATCGTTTTTGTGATGCAATGATTGCTATTCGCAATGAAGTGGCAGCCATTGAAAACGGAACTGCGGATAAGGTAGATAATGTGCTTAAAAACGCACCCCACACTGCAAGTATGGTTACAGCCAATAATTGGATGCATACCTACAGCCGTCAAGAAGCTGCGTATCCTTTGCCTTATCTGCGTGCCAATAAATTTTGGCCTACCGTTGGTCGTGTAAACAATACTTATGGAGACCGTAATTTGATTTGTTCTTGCTTGCCGATTGAGGCGTATGCAGAACAAGCGAGTAACTAAATTTTAGTTAAAAATTTTAACAGTCGAGGTCAGGCGAAAGCTTGGCCTCTTTTTTTGCGTTTTAGGTTGGTGTTTGCTCGTAGTGGTAAAGTCAATAGTTTATTTTCGACCATTAATTGTGCATAAGTTTTTACTTAAACGCTTCTTACGACAACTGAAATAATATAGTTAATTGTTTGGTGATAATTGTCACGTAATAATTTGTTAACAATCCTAAAAATTATACATTCGTTATGTCGATTCATTTTATATGTGCATAAAATGATGCGACAAATGACAAAACTATGCAAACAATACTACAATCAACTCACTCCCCCAAACACCAATTATCAATGGTCTTTCAACAAGTTTTAGCTTGTCAGTATTTGCGACATTGTACTTAATATATTCTTAATTTTTAGTTTTAAATTTCATTATTACGATACATCCCACATTTGTATGGCTGTATCATTTTCGCAAAAAAATTAAAATCAAACTATATGAATCAGAATATTTCTACCAACAAAAAAAATGTTAAGTTTAATGTCCAGAATGTAAAAAAACATTTTGTGGCGAAATGGACAATGGTTTCATTGTTATTATTTTTTACACTTAGTAGTGCACTTGCACAAACTACCTATTATTCTGCTGCTGCAGCTACAGACTTTACAAATACACTAAGCTGGGGAACCAATACGAATGGAACGGGAACGAATCCATCAAGTGTAAGCAATGCTGATATTTTTATTATTCAAAATAATGCTGCACTCACATTGCCAGCAAATGCATCGGTCAGGCAATTAACCATCAATGCGGGTAGTTTAACCATTGCTGGTAATACACTTACAGTTGGTGCATCTGGCTTCAATAACCAAATATTAGCCGTAACCACGGGCGGTGTTTTATCGGTATCGGGTGGAACTGTGGATGTGAGGGGTTCCATTTATTTTGCAGATGGATCATCATTGGTGCAAAGTGGTGGATTGATCACCGTGGATGGAAATGCAGGAGGAGTAGTGAGCAATAGTGCATCAGGAGTATTGTTTGGAATAGGCTATTCATCAATTGGCGGTACTTCCAGCATTTCAACTGCTCCTAATGCTGCATTGTTTAACGTTACAGGTGGTACAATTAGAATAGTTGATCCTACCGCTACTGCTTCATCATTTAATTATGCTTTTGGTTACATCGCAGGATCAGGATTCCATGTTAATTTTGGGGTAGGCCATACCGTTGAGTTTGGCGATGGGGTTTCTACCGATCCTTGCGGAAATA
>Ga0105045_10006826_pt1 | contig 10102 bp, 9 predicted proteins | sample MAT02_FD_78089 | JGI IMG/M metagenome (GOLD analysis project Ga0105045, IMG submission 78089) | Freshwater microbial communities from Lake Fryxell liftoff mats and glacier meltwater in Antarctica - MAT-02 (megahit assembly) | ecosystem: Environmental > Aquatic > Freshwater > Ice > Liftoff...
CGACCAGAACCCGGCGTTCAGCGCCAGCAACAGACCCAGACGATGGATGCCCAAGGTCCCGACCGAGTAGCCGATCAGATCGCGAAAGAACGTGTCCTCGTGGTCCGGTGTCTTCATCACCTTGCCCTTGCCGGGATTGGCCGCCGACAAGACCAGCGCGCCATGCAGCGCCAGCGCCAACGCGGTGGTGAAGAAGAAGGTCACCGCGATCATGTGCGCCGGGTTGTAGTGGAAGTTGCCGTATTGGTAGCCGGTGTTGCTGACCCAATCGAGGTGACTGAAGATACCGTAGGGAAACGCATAACCCCACGCCCCCATCAGGATCGGCCGGATGATGACCAGCGTGACGTAAGCGAATATCGCCACACCAAAGGCCGCAGGCACATGATACCCGATGCCCAGCTTGCGGCAGATTTCCACTTCGCGCAGGGCCCAGCTGACAAATGCCCCGACGGCGCAGAACGTGATGATCTGCCACAACCCGCCTTCCATCAGCGGGGCCGCCGCCAGACCGTATTCGATCGGCGGAGGGTCGATCGAAATCAACCATGGATTCCAGGTCGGCCCCATGGCCGCCCCGTAAAAGATCAGAATGGTGCCAAGTGCCGCGAAGAAGAATGTCGTGACGCCAAAGAACCCGACGAAGAACGGTCCGACCCAGAAGTCGAACAGGTTTCCGCCGACAAGCGTGCCTCCCGGCACGCGGTATTTTCGTTCGAAGCTGAGCAGTGCCATGCTTCCCTCTCCGCGCTATGATTGGGGCCAGACGATGGCGCACGCAACAGGCGCGCGGCGGTGGCCGAGTTCGTTTCAGATGCCGTGATCAGGTTGCGGGCGACGCCAGGCCGCCCGCAACAGGGGTAGTCCCGTTATTCGGTCACAGGTGCGGCGCGCTCGTATTTTGCTGCCGCAATGTCGAACCAGTTGTAGGACGGGTTGCTGAGCAGCACGAGGTGGATCATCGCTGCCAGCAGGAACAGGAACACGCCCTGTGCCACGAAGACGCGACGCGGATCGAAGATCAGCCAGATTTTGTAAAACTTGCTCATGTCTCGATCCCCCTCAGAACCACGGACGCCAGATGAAGACGGCGATATGGGCTACCACGGCAACCGCCGAGAAAAGCCAAAGGCCGCTCATGTAAACAGAGTGCAGTTCCTGCGCCTGTTGGTCGCTCAAACCTGTAAACGACAGGTCATTTTTATCAGCCATAGTATCCTCCGGATCGTCAGACTGACGCCACACACCCTGTGGCTGGGTCACGGTTGGGCGGAATACCCTTCCGATGTTTCGCCCCTGACGGGGGCGAATGGTTGGTCGCGGGGTTATCCGCGGAAAATCATCGGCGTGATGCTTTGCGCATCCCGCCAGGCGGCCGCGATCGGCCCGGTTGCCGGCATCTTGCCGTGGCGCAGCGCCGATCCGACCCAGGCAACGGCCTGCACCGGAACTGCGATCAGCAGGATCAAGGCGAAATAGGCGCGCGCTTCGGTTTTCGGCACGCGGCGCGCGTGGTGTCCGGCCATGCTGGCAGTCTGGTCGCTCATGTCTTCTCTCCCTCATTTTGTGCAAATCCCGCACCGGGCAGGGCCTCGACAGTCTCGCGGACGACCCGCTCTGCGCCGCTGTCGAGCGCGGCTTTTTCGGCAGCGTCGCGCAAAGACCGCGCAGCACTGATTCGGGTCAAAATCGGATGGCGGTTGACGATCTTGTCCAACGCCGCCTGCGCATCGACATCCCACGGGAAATCGCGGCGCAGGGTGGTGGGGGTGGCCGCGGCCGAGTCCATCTCGGTCCCCAGCGGCAGAATGTGGAACAAGGCATCGAACAGGCTGTTGCAGACTTCCTGCAAGATCCAGACCGCCCCGCCATAGCCCATCATCGGCGACCCGTTATGCCTGCGAATGGCAGCTCCGGGGAAACTTGCCGCGATGAAACTCGGTGCGGGACCGAACCCGCCCTTCATCTCGGCCAGATACATCTTTTCGTTGATCGACCCCATCACCACCAGCGGGCGGTGCTGTTTCAATAACTGGCGGACCGCCTCGTTGTTGGTCTTTTTCCCAGGCTCGCGGGCAATCGCAAAGGCGCAAGGCAGCCCCAGATCGCCTTCCAGATAGCCGCGAATACCGCGCGCATAGGTTTCGGTCGCCACGATACCGAAAGACGCCGTCGCAAAGAAATCCTGCGTCACCGACCGCCACAGATCCCACACCGGCTTCAGCGTCGAATGTTTCTCCCGCTCGATGAATGGCTCTGGGTTCAGCTCCAGCATTTCGCCCAGCTTGCGCAGGAATTTGGTCGTCGACTCCATTCCGATCGGGGCCTGCAGATAGGGCTTGCCCAGAACCTCGGCCAACCCGCGCCCGAATTCGCGGTACATGCAGACGTTGACATCGGCATTCACCAGATGCCGCATCTCGGCCACATGCGCGCCCAGCGGCATCACCATGTTGACCGCAGCGCCGATGCCTTCGACCAGACGCCGGATCTCGTGCAGGTCCGACGCCATGTTGAACACGCCGTACATCGGCCCCAGAATGTTCACCCGCGGCTTGTCACCGGGCAGGCGCTTTGCCTCGGGCGGCATGCGCCCTTTGGTCATCCCGAATTCGGTGAAAATCCACGTCATCGCCCGGTCGGCGGTCTGCCACTGATCTTCGTCGATGGTGCGGGGCAGGAAGCGCTGGATGTTGGTCCCCATCGGGGTTACGCCGCCACCGATCATCTCGGCAATCGACCCGGTGACGACCACCGCAGGCAAAGCCGGGTCCAGAGTCAGCCAGGCCCGGCGCATCGCCCCCTCGGTCCCGTCGCGCCCCAACTCCTCTTCGCCCAGACCGGTCACCACAATCGGCAACTCATGCGGCGGCAGCGCGTCGGTGTAGTGCAGCACGGATGTCACCGGCAGGTTCTCGCAGCCGACAGGGCCGTCGATGACAACCTGCAATCCCTTGACGGCGCAAAAGGCGTAAACCGCACCCCAATAGCCGCCCGCCCTGTCGTGGTCCTGCACTAGCATGCGACACCCCCGGCGGTGCGTGCAAGCACGCACCCTACGCTTTGAAACGAGGTCACAGCGTGCGCAGATCGCGTATGCACAGGGGGTGTACAGGCGGTGTACGATGGGTGCATCAGATCATCTCCTCGGCTTTGGCGGCCTTTGCGGCCTTGTCGAGTTTCTTCTGATGCGCGGCGCGGAAGTCGGGACGCAGGTTCGGTGACCCTTCCCAGATACCCGCCGTGTCGCCATGCCCCACACCTTCAAAGAAGGCCTTCATGTCGTCCATCCGCGCCTTGCCGGCAATTGCCGCGTTGATCACCACCGCCAGGGACCCCGCTCCGGCAGGCCCCATCAGAGGCCGCGCAGAGATCAGATTGGTGAAGTAAAGCGCTGGAATCGCTTGCTGTTTTGCCTTCTGGACCACCGGCGTGGTACCGATTGCAAGGTCGGGCCGGATAGCTTCCATCGCCGACAGATCATCCTCCAGCGACGCGCGGAACTTGACCTTGACGCCGCGGGCCTCCAGCCAGTCGCGATCGGCTTCGGACCATGGCGATTTTGCGCAAGCCGTGCCGACATAAGGCACGTCGGCGCCCGATTCGATCAACAGACGTGCCACCAGCAACTCGGACCCTTCATAGCCCGACAGCGTGATGGTTCCCTTGATCGGATTGGCCGCCAAAGCCCCCTTGATCGCTGGAAGAAACGCATTCTGCGCGGCAGAAACCCGTGCAGGATCAACGTTGTAGGCGTCACCAATCGCTGCGAGCCAAGCCGCCGTGCCGTCCATTCCAACCGGAGCGGACCCCACGACCTTGCGTCCAGCCAAGTGGAATTCCCGCACCGCAGCGGTGTAGAACGGATGTATCGCCGCGACCACATCGCAATCCAGCGCGGCATACAACTCGCGCCATTCGCGGCACGGAACCACCGGCCCCGCCGCCAGCCCCAGGGGGGCCAGCATCGCACCCAACATCATCGGGTCCGCCGGGAACATCTCGCCCAGCAGGGCGACCGTCGGGCGATCCGACTTGCCGCCGACAGGCGCCTGTACCGGCCCCGCCTCGATCTCGGCCCGCGCGTATTTCAGCATCGCCCCCGCCAGCACGTCTTTCGCCTCGGCATGTGTGGGGATTCCAAAGCCCGGAACGTCGATCCCGACAATCCGCACTCCGTTGATTTCGCTTGGCAAAAGCTTCAACGGTACACCCGATGCCGTCGGCACGCACAGGTTGGTCACGATGATCGCGTCGTTGCGAGCCGGGTCGGCGAGTTCGTGCACCGCGTCGCGGATATCCTCAAACAACTTGCCGGTAACTAAAGATTCAGAATTGAACGGTACATAGCCCACAGACCGTCGCGCCCCGTAGAAATGCGACACGAAGGTCAGCCCGTAAACACAGCACGCAGACCCCGAAAGCACCGTCGCCACCCGCCGCATCCGCAGACCGACCCGCAGCGACCCGAACGCCGGGCACATCGACTGCGGTTTGTCATGCGGGCCTTGCGGATAGTCGGCGGCGTACTGGTCGAGAATCTCGGACTTGCCCGCCGCGCGCGCAGCTTCTTTCATCGTCGCCCCGGAATGACACCCCATGCCGTCCGTCGGAGGAGCCGTTGCCAGCACCTCTTCCTCGGGCCCGACCGGCAGCACCGTCAGCGGTGCCTGTGTCGCATCATATCCAATTTCACCAGTCATTTGGCACCCTTACGGGCAAGACGGGCAAGGTCGGCTTCCAGTTTGGCAAGGGCATCCAGATCAAACATTGTCGTATACGACCTCCAGCGACTTCTTCAGAACCGCGTTCTTGCCGCGCATGTCGGCGTCCGAGGCGGGCATCAGAACAAAGTCGGCACCGGTGATTTCGGCTGAGAACAGGCCCAGAAGCCCATCTTGCGTCACCGGGGTCGGGCGCACCGGCGGGGCAAGCGCCACCGCGTCGGCGAGGGCGGCAAACATCGGGCCCCACTGCGATTCGTAGCTGCCAACGATCTGATAATTCGCGGATTTCTTGCGCAGATCGTCGTCTTGCGGGATCGCTGCCAGAACCGGAATGCCGACCACCTTGGCAAAGGCCGCAGCTTCGCCAGAGCCGTCATCCTTGTTGATCACGAGACCCGCGATGCCGACGTTGCCGCCGAGTTTCCGGAAATACTCCACCGCCGAGCAGACGTTGTTGGCGACATACAGCGATTGCAGGTCGTTGGACGCGACAAGGATCACCTTCTGCGCCATGTCGCGGGCAATCGGCAGACCGAACCCGCCGCAGACCACATCGCCAAGGAAGTCGAGCAGAACATAGTCGAAATCCCAGTCGTGGAACCCCAGTTTCTCCAGCAATTCAAAGCCATGGATGATTCCGCGCCCGCCGCAGCCACGACCGACTTCCGGCCCGCCCAGCTCCATCGCGAACACTCCGCCGCGCTTGAAGCAGACATCGCCGATCTTGACCTCTTCGCCGGCCAGTTTCTTGCGGGCAGAAGTTTCGATGATCGTGGGACAAGCCTTGCCGCCGAACAGCAAGCTGGTCGTGTCGGATTTAGGGTCGCAGCCGATGAGCAGCACGCGCGTCCCCATCTCGGCCATCATGTGGGAAAGATTGGCCAGTGTGAACGATTTGCCGATGCCGCCTTTGCCATAGATCGCAATGATCTGCGTCTTTTTCGTGGGTTCACCCTGCGGGATCTCCAGCGTCGGCTCTTCGTGGGCTTCGTCGCGCAGGCGCTGATCAAAGTCCTTCAGGTTCGGGATATCGAGTGTCATGCGTGGCCCTTCCAGTCGAGTATCATTTTGAGGCAGTCAGGGTCGCTGAACGCCATTTCATAAGCCGCCGGCGCATCCGCCGCCGGCCGGGTGTATGTCACCAGTCCCGCCAAGGAAAGTGCTCCTGATTCAACGAGTTGCCGGGTGGCGATCAGGTCGTCGGCATTCCATTCCGCCGCGATACGCAGCCGCGCCTCTTTCATGAAGGCGGGCGGAAAGGCGAAAGAGATCGGCTGAGTATAAAACCCGGCCAGCACGACCTCGCCGCCCTTGGCAATCCGCCCGATCAGCGTGTTCAACAGATCGGGCGCGCCCGATGCGTCGTAGATCGCGTTGTAATTCCGGCGGGAATCGTCTGCGGGGTCGATCACGTCGTACCCCACCCCGCCCGCACGCCGTGCTGCGTTGGTTTCCCAGACGGTCGGCGCAGGTGCCCCTGCCGCCACAGTCAACCGCGCCAGCAGCCGTCCCAGAACACCGTGACCGACGATCAGATCGGGCAGCGCCCGGTCGAACCCGGCCAAAGCGTGCCGCGCCGTTGCCGCCAAGGCCAGCAGCGCACTTTCCGCGCCCAGCCCGGCATCAATCCGCGTCACCCGCGACGCAGGCGACACCAGATAGCGCGAAGCCCCGCCAAACAGGCCGCGAACCGGGCCTTTCTCGGTGGGGGCAAAGCAGTTGGCACCCGGAACAAACACATGCTCCCCAATGACATAGCCCGATTCGGACCCGGCCTCGATAACCTCGCCCGCAGCCTCGTAGCCTGGCACCAAAGGGTAACCCATGCCGGGAAAGGGCGGCATAGTGCCGGACCAGAACAGCTTTTCCGTGCCGGTCGAAATGCCTGAGTGCGCGATTTTCACGATCACATCGGCCGCAGTCGGATCGGTCAGGGTCAACTGTCCGACAGAAAGGTCTTTGGGCCCTGAAAGGATGATGGCGTCGGTCTGCAAGTTTCCCTCCACGGTCCGGGTTTGCGGTCCCTTGATCGGGACTCGTCAGGCTGTCGAGCCCGTGATTGTCATTCTAGACTTACACTCTGGACTGTCAAACAAAATTGACAGTTTGACAGCAATCAATTCAGTCACTTGCCCGCCGCGCAGTCACGACGGACGTGACGAAGGGCCGAAAACCCTTGATTTGCGCGATATTTACGAAACCCGCCTCGTGCAGCAATCCGGCAATCTCGGCCCCTGACCGGGTTTTGCCGGTTTGCATCGCCGCAGTGTAAAACGCAAAGTACACATCGGTCGCCCGGTCGGGTACTGCGCCGCCCGACATCGGTTCTGATACGATCAATCGTCCATTGGGCGGTAGAACGGCGTGAACCGACGCCAGAAGCCGCCGCACCGTCGAATCGTCGTGGTCATACAGAACCCGCACCAGACTGATCGCATCGGCCCCCATGGGCAGCGAATCATCGCGGAAGCTGCCGGGATGGATTGTTGCCCGTCCCATCAGCCCGGCAGCCCCGAGGCGAGACTGCGCTCCGGAAACCACCACCGGCAAGTCGAACAGATCAAGCTGCACCAGCGGATAGGCGACCCCCACTGCCGCCAGAAACGCCCCCGTTCCGCCGCCGACATCCATCAGCCGCCGCACACCCGTCAGATCGACCATACGGAGAGTGTCCTCGGCGACCAGCGTCTGACTGTCGGCCATCAGATTCGAGTAGGTGGCCGTTACCTCTGGGTCCACGGCACCGCCTGCGCCAAAGACATAGGGCCAGAATTGCGCCAGCTGGGTCGGATTGCCGCCCTTCAGGAACGCCACCGGGTCGGACAGATCGGCATAAAGCGCCCGGTGATGCCGCACCATCGCCTCCAGTCCCGGCACGGCCAGCATGGCGGCCCCGCGCATCGCCAGACCAAATCGGCCATCCCGCCGACGCGTCAAAAGGCCCAAGGCAGCCCCGGCCTGAAGCAGCATCTGCATCCGGGCTTCGGGAATTTCCACCTTCAGACCAAGCGCTTCGGCGCTTTGCGGGCCATCGGCCAACCGATGCAGCACCTGCAATTCGACCAGCGCCGTCAGCGCCTGCGAATTGACGAACCCCGCCACAAGGTCAAACAGCGCCTCGCCTTCCTGCCGCGCAATCCGGCGCAAGATGGGAGTTCTGGCGGCAAAGGCCTGAAACCGACGCGACCCCGCCAGCCGAAGCATCCACCCGCGCAATCCAAAAACCGCCGGGGCGGGGGGGAACGGTGCGGGCACGTCGGCCATTTACTTGCCGCGCGACGCCTGGGCAAAGGCCGGGGCGACCGGGGTCATCCGTTCGGCATAACGGCGCACCATGTCGGCCAGCATCGCCTCGCCGGGGCAGGACGGGATCGAGGCGATGGCCCCGCCCAGAATGTCCTTCAACCGACGGATAGCGCCCTGCACACCCAGTTCCGACACCGCGTTCGGGCGCGCGTGGGCGACATCCTGCCCCACGGGTTTGCCCAGCGTTTCGGCATCATAAAGCGCATCACGCAAGTCGTCGGCCACCTGAAACGCCTCGCCAATCCGTGCGCCAAGCTCTTCCCAAGGTTCGGCTTCCTGACCGGCCGAAATCGCGCCCATTTGCGTGGCGGCGATGAATAATGCGCCGGTCTTGGCGCGGTGATAGGCAGACAGGTTGACCTTGGCCTCGCTCTCCCACCCTTGCCCGGCGCAGATGCCGTCCGGCATGCCCGTGCGCCGCGACAGGACCCGTATCAGGTCGAGCGCGCGACGCGGCTGATCGCCTGCCGCATCGGCCAGAACGTCGAAGGCCAGCACGATCAGGCTGTCGCCTGTCAACACAGCCAAAGGTTCCGAGAATGCGCGATGCACCGTGGCCTTGCCGCGCCGGGTGTCGGCATCGTCAAAGCAGGGCAGGTCGTCATGCACAAGACTGGCGCAATGGATCAACTCCAGCGCCACAGCGGCGGCATCGGTCAGGGCGGGGCGGTCCTCGCCACAAGCGGCTGCTACAGAATACAGGATGGTGGGCCGGATATGCGCGCCCCCCGGCGTTACGGCATAATGCAGGGCTTGCGCCAGACGTGCGGGGCCACCATTCTGCGCCCCGGAGATCACGCGGGCATTCGCCGCCTCGAACCGTGCCGTGATCGCCATTCTGCCCGTCTCCCGCCCGGATGTGTAAACACAAAGTTACACCATGATGTAAATCATACTGGACAGCTTCGCTTCGCGAGTCAACAATCGTCAGGTAATGAAAACCAAATCCGACAAAAGCGTGGTGGTGATCGGCGCGGGTATCGGCGGCCTCAGCGCGGCGATACGGCTGGCGGCCTCGGGTTTGCCGGTGACGGTGATCGAGGCGCAGGCGACGCCCGGTGGCAAGATGCGCACTTTGCCCAGTGCGGCGGGCCCAGTGGATGCGGGGCCGACGGTGCTGACGATGCGGGCGGTGTTCGACGACTTGTTCGCGGTGGCAGGCACCCGGATCGAGGATCATCTGACCCTGATTCCGCAGCCCGTGCTGGCGCGCCATTGGTGGCCCGACGGCAGCCGGTTGGACCTGTTCGCCGACCCGCAAGCCAGTCAGGCGGCGATTGCCGAATTTGCGGGCGGACAGGCGGCGGATGAATTTGGGCGGTTCCATCGACTTTCCGCGCAGTTGTATGAGGCCTTTGATGCGCCCGTGATGCAGGCGGCTCGGCCCCGCTTAGGGTCTATCGCGTTGAACGCGATCATCAATCCCCGCCTGTGGCTCAGCCTCCTGCCTCGGATGACGCTGGCAAGACAGATGGCGCGCAGTTTTGCCGACCCCCGCTTGCGCCAGTTGTTCGGGCGTTATGCTACATATGTCGGCGGCGCGCCGGACTTGTCGCCCGCCGTTCTGGCGCTGATCTGGGCGGCAGAGCAGCGCGGTGTCTGGGCGGTGCAGGGCGGGATGCACCGGCTGGCGCAGGTCATGGCCGGGTTGGCGACAGGGTTGGGGGCCAGCATCACCTACGGCGTCTGGGCGCGGCGGATCGAACGGCAGGGTGGGCGGGTGACAGCGGTCGAATTGTCGGACGGTCGGACTCTGGCTTGCGATCAGGTGGTGTTCAACGGCGATCCTGCAGCCTTGCTGGCCGGCCTGCTGGGCAACGGCCCGCAAGGCGCGCTGACACCGCAGGCGGCACATCCGCGCAGTCTGTCGGCCTGGGTCTGGGCTTTTGCCGCCACACCGCAGGGCGCTGATCTGGTCCACCACAACGTATTTTTCTGCGCCGACGCGGCCCGCGAGTTCGGCCCGATCGGCAAGGGCCAAATGCCGGATGAGGCGACGCTTTACGTCTGCGCGCAGGACCGCGCTGCGGGTCCGCCTGACCCCGGCACTGTCGAACGCTTTGAAATCA
>Ga0105045_10006828_pt1 | contig 10101 bp, 6 predicted proteins | sample MAT02_FD_78089 | JGI IMG/M metagenome (GOLD analysis project Ga0105045, IMG submission 78089) | Freshwater microbial communities from Lake Fryxell liftoff mats and glacier meltwater in Antarctica - MAT-02 (megahit assembly) | ecosystem: Environmental > Aquatic > Freshwater > Ice > Liftoff...
AACCGAATCTTGGGTTTGTTTTACTGGGGCGTTGCCCCAGACCCCAGCCAAGGGCCGCGGCCCTTGACAATCCCCTTGCTCGTGGAGTTGCTGGCGAACTTGCGGTTCGCTGCACAATTCCACTCGCGGAGCCAGTATTGGTTTGTTATGTTAGCGAGTGAGGTTTGATTTTTTGAGCGATGGAACGAACCAGAATGAAGGAAACACAGCGCCTCTTCACCTCTCCCCGAGCCTGAGAAGTTATTGCTATTCTCGGGGTCTGTTTTTTCGCAGGCGTGAGATACTCGGTTCGCCATGCGAGTCTGGCGGACCCAGAATCCCACTCATTCACTTCGCGGAGATCGCTCGTATCCCGCGAATACCTCCTGGTGGCCCTCCTCAACTCTTCCCTCACTCGTCCTCGACCGACTCGCGCTGCCCCTCACGTCACCCACACCTTGCAGGTGATCCCTCGTTTCACGTTGTGCACGATCGCAAACCATTTCGCTATCACCTGGACCTTCGCCAAACCCCGCACCGGAAACTGATTCAATCCACGCTGCCGAGCCTGAGCATTCACCAACTCCGCCGTCTGACTCCGCAGCTTATATTTCTTTTTGCCTTCCTCCGTCACCATCCGCGCCCGCCAATCCTTCACCGGTTGACTATCGTTTTTCTTCGGTGCATAAGGGTCTTGGCCCGCATCCCATTGCTTCTGCTCATCGCGTAACGGCGCATACACCACCACCCCTTCCGCCGATGCCGCCTCGATCGCTTCCTGATTCGCAAATCCGCTATCCACCAGGCCATCGGTCGTCGTCGCAAATTGCACGTTGTATGCTGGGCGTGTGCCTCCATCGGGCATGTGCATCTTGTGCGCGTCCAAAGTGGTCGCTCGGTGAAACGAATTGGAACCCGCACTCGCACGATAAATTCCCAAGCTCGGGGAGAGGCGAAGAGTCTTGCAGGTGTGTGATCTGTCTCTCCCTATTTCTTATTTTTGCTGCGTGCCGGAGTTAATATCGCTGCTGCGAATTCAATAGACTGTTTTCTAGGCAATTTCCGAATTCCAACATCGATCAACGCAACTTCAAAGCTGGCGATTTGGGCTAACAGAAGTGCGATTTCAGAACTCCGCTTCTCGTCGTGAAATAGGGTTAGCCGGTCGCGCGAGTGGCTGGCCGCTTCCCCCGCACCCGAGTGCTCGCGCATTCGCGCTAACAGTGTTCTGCGTGGTGAAAACTCTTAATCTGATACGACATTTCCGCAGCTCGGTTGCCCTGGACTTGTGCCGTTTGATACAATCGAGTACCAAAGGGCGAGGGGGTAACGCATGTCGTTGCTGAAAGCAGAAGGTTTAGTGAAGTGGTACGGCAACCGAAAGGTCGTCGATGGCGTGAGCTACGAAGTGAGCGCCGGCGAAGTCGTCGGACTGCTTGGCTCCAACGGTGCGGGGAAGACGACTTCTTTCCGCATGACGACGGGCCAAGTTGTGCCGAACGGCGGTTCCGTCATGTTCAACGGCCAGGATGTCACGCAGATGCCGATGTTCCGGCGTGCGCGCCTCGGCATGGGCTACCTCTCGCAAGAACAAAGCATCTTCCGCAAACTCACCGTCGAAGAAAACCTACTCGCCATTCTCGAAGCACTTCCGCGAAGCCGGACCTTGGGCCGCAGGCTCACACGCGCGGAACGCTGGGAACGAACGGAATCGGCATTGGATCGCTTCAATTTGCTGCACGTCCGCAAGAATAGTGCGGCACGCTGTTCTGGTGGTGAAAAGCGTCGGCTCGAGATTGCTCGTTGCCTCGTCTGCGAGCCGTTGCTGATTCTGCTCGATGAACCGTTTGCTGCGGTCGATCCGAAAACCACGGAAGACATTCGCGCGAATATCCGCGAACTCGCGCAGCAGGGCATCGGCATTTTGCTCACTGATCACAACGTGCGCGAAGTGCTGAAGATTACCGACCGCAGCTATCTGATTCAGGCGGGGCAGGTTGTGACCGCAGGCACGCCATCGGAGTTGATCCGCGACCCGATTGCCATTCGAGAATACCTCGGGAACACGTTCGCGGACGATGGCTTCGGGATGGCGTTCGCCCAAAGTGGCACGCGCACGGCTCAGCGCACAATGGCCAACCCGGAACCGACTCCCGAGCAAGTGGAACGGCTGCAAACGGTGCCGATCACACGGCCCAAGTCGTTCGTGGCGGAAGTGCCTCTCGAACCCGAAGAACCGATTCCGCTTTCACCGGCAAATCCCGTTCAGGCACCGATTCCGCTTCGCCCGACACCACCGCCGAGCAAGCCGGTTGCGAAGCCACAAGCACCGCCGTTGCGTGCGCCGGAAACGAAGCCATTTCTTGGTGCGAGTACGCAGCAACTCCTCGAACACGAAAAGATGCGGCAGTGGGTGAGCTTGTTGCAAGACCGCGATCAGATGCCCCACGCCTGGCACGAACTCATGACGCGCGGAATGGATGCGGTGCCCGTGTTGTTGGAAGCACTCGAACGGCGCGAACTGGAAATTCGCCATCTGGCGTTGCGATTATTGGAGTCGATCACGGGTCAAGAATTGGTTTTCACATCGGATGCGCCAGACGATCTACGAAGGAGCCAACTGGCCCAACTTCGTGCGCAGTTGTTGAAGAAGTAACGCACTGGTTCGTGAACCGCTCGCGTGAGCGAGAGAATCCACCGGTTGGAATTGTTAATCGGCCCAGGATGAGACATGCCAGGGGTTTGTTCGTTGTTCCGCGACTCCGGCTGAAGTCGCACTCTTCAGCATGTCTTGGTAGCGCGCGAAGAACCGTTGTCCACCGCTGCTGCGAAATCGCACGAGAATAAACACTAACAAAATTCTGCTAGTGTTTATTCTTCAGCCGTGTTTCTCTGCGGTATTCATGATCAATATTCACACAGAAGTGTCGATTCGCTTCCAGTTATGAATTTCGGAAGTGATGCTGTTGAGGTGGGTCGAATTTCGGCGATGGTCGGCCAGCCGCTTACGGGGCCTACGGCACTTGGCTGAGACGTGGAGCAAAGCCCTACAAAAGCACCGTGGCCCGCTCGGCCCGCAGGAGTTCTACGTTTTCCCTTTTCGCTTGCCGGTGCGCGTTGGTACACTCCGCCTCTGAGTTCTCCCCGCTCTCTTTCCCGTGTTGCGACCCATCATGATTTTTGCTGCTGAACCGTACATCCAAGATTTGAACCCGCTCAACCACCGATTTGCTTCCACCGCCATTGCGACATTGCCCGTGTTGGTGCTGTTCTACCTGCTTGTGGGTCGGCGTTGGCTCGCGAGTGCGGCAGGTGCGATGGGGGCGGTTGTCGCCATCCTCATTGCTTGCCTCATTTACGACATGCCGCTGCAACAGGCGGGCTGGGCGTTCGTGCATGGTGCGGTCTTCGGGCTGCTCCCCATCGGCTGGACCGTCTTCGGCGCGATGTTGCTGTACAATCTCACTGTGGAATCGGGTCAGTTCGATATCATTCGCCGGTCAATTGGTATCCTCAGTGGCGATGCGCGTGTGCAAGCCGTGCTGATTGGCTTCGCCTTCGGCGCGTTCATGGAAGGGGCAGCCGGTGCCGGTTCTCCTGTGGCGATTTGCGGGGCGATGCTCGTCGGCCTCGGTGTACCTCCCTTCCGCGCTGCGGTCATCTGCCTGATAGCGAATACTTCACCCGTGAGTTACGGCGGCCTCGGCGTGCCCACGCTCACACTGCACAGCGTGACGGGAATTAGTGCGGAAACGCTCAGCGTGATGACTGGCCATCAACTGCCGCTGATTTCGCTCTTCATTCCTCTTTACATGGTGAAGTGCATGTGCAGTTGGCGCGAGACGCTGGCCGTGTGGCCAATACTTGCCGTCGGCGGCGGTTCCTTTGCCGTGTTTCAGTATATATTTGCCACGCTGCATTCGTGGGGGCCGGGCTATCCCATCGTCTGGCCCTTGACGGATATTGGCGGGGGAATCTTCTCGCTCATCACGCTGGCGATTTTCTTGAAGTTCATCTGGAAGCCGAAGGTCGAGTGGAAGTTCCCCACAGAAACCGCCGTGGTGAAAGCTGAAACGTACCTGAGCGGAATCGCCATCATGAAGGCGTGGTCGCCGTTCGCGCTCATGGCGCTCTGCCTCGCAGGAGCAGGATACGCACGACAACTGGAGAACACGACGAAAGCACCAGTCAGCATTCTCGGCGTGCCTTCGTATTGGGAACTCGAAGTACCGACGCTGCATAGAGAAGTAATCCGCGCCGAGCGACTCCGCAAGGAAGGTGCGACCCCTGATGAATCGCGGGAAGAAGCGAAGTTCAAGTTCCCCTGGCTCACGGCACCGGGTACGCCCGTGGTTCTCGCGGCGATCATCTCGGCGTTCGCGCTGCGTGTTCGACCCCGGCGATTACTCGACGTGGGCAAGAGGACGGCTATTCAAATGAAGGTGCCAATTCCGACGATTGCCTGTATGCTAGGCCTGAGTTATGTGACAAAATACGCGGGGATTGATGCGACACTGGGTGTCGCGTTTGCGGGCACCGGCGTGCTGTACCCGTTCTTCGCGGCGATGCTCGGTTGGCTCGGCGTCTTCCTCACGGGGACCGATGCGGGAAGCAATGCCCTCTTCGGAAGCCTGCAAAAGATTACCGCAGGCCAGATCTATATGGATGGCGCATTTGAAGGGACTAATCTGACACGCGGGCAAGCGGAAGTATTAATCTGCACCGCAAACAGCACCGGCGGCGTAATGGGTAAAATGATTGATGCCCAAAGTATTTGCGTGGCAACTGCCGGAACGAACCAGGTGGGCAAAGAAGCAGATATATTTAAAGCCGTCATTTGGCATAGTATAGCATTGGCGAGCGTCGTGGGCTTGCTGGTGGTGTTGCAAGCGTATGTGTTCACGGGAATGGTCCCGAAACCGTGATGAGCCGGGCGCGCAAGAGACGGTCTTTCAACCTTATATGTTGCAGGGAGTATCCATATGGCCTTCGATGTCCGTTGCACCAAGTGCAAAGCGAAGTTGCGACTTGATGAAGCGCCGGAACCGGGTGAAAAAATTGAATGCCCGAAGTGCGGTGAAATGTTCAAGGCTTCGTCCAAGCCGGAAAAGAAAGCTCCTGCGCCCGAGCCAAAGAAAGAAGAGACCACAAAGCCGAAAAAATTCAAGGAACCCGATAAAAAACGCGAGTTCATGAACTCGTTCTTGCTGCTCGGCATTGTCGGCGGCTGCATGGTCGCGCTGATGCTGGTACTCGGTACGATTCAATATTTATTGAATCAGGCCGGAGCCGTGGTGCAAGATGCCGTCGCATATGTACCGGCCGACTGCAACATCATACGCGGCATTAACATTAAACAGATGAAGCAGTTCCCCGGTTACGATACAGAAACCGATAAATACTATACCCCCGAAGTAAAAGATGCATTTGAAACATTGGCAAAAGCGACAGGCCAAGATCCTGGAACATTACTGAACTACCTCATCTTTGCCCGCGTGCGCAAAACCGATGGCAGCGCCGACCCGACTTTATACTTGTTCGCTCTGAAATCGAATGTCGATCGCAACTTCGCCAAAAGTATACCCGGTGCAAAAGATGTGAATGCTAGTGGCAACGACGTGGCTTTGCTTCCCCAACAACAAAATCGCCTCCTTTCGAATGCCACGGTCTATTGCCCAAATCGGAAATTGATCCTTCTCTCCACGCAAGCCGGCGGCGGTGCCTTCTTGGCATCTGCGATTGCCGCGCACGATCTCCCACGCGACGATCGCGTCACCACGAAGATTGGCAAGATCGGCAAGCTCGCACTGAGTAGCCACATGTGGACGATCATCCGCCCCGTGGGTGCCACCAAGAAATATATCTTGGGAACTACCGTGCACCTTGCGGAAGGTTTGCCCGCATTATTTAACGCGGCATACGACGGCAAAGCAAGTTGCTTGGCGTTTTGGTCGACGATCGGCGGGAATGGTGTCCGCGTCTCGGCGGGCATGGAGTTGAATGACAAGAAAGTTTGTTCCACACTCGTGAAAGCCATGAATGATGGGCCGCTCGGCAAAGGGGATGAATCGGTTCCGCCGAATGATATGAAACAACATGCTTCTATCACAGCGCAGAACAAACCTTTCACGGCATTCATGCAATATGTAGATTTCACCTATGCCGGCACGGCAGTGTATTTCAAATCGCGTCTCGCTACCACGGAAAATGCGAAAGCCTACCTGAGCATCTGGAATGGTGATTTCACGCAAGTTTCGGGTGGCATCGATGCGCAAACACTTTCAGGAATTAAAGGAGGCGCAGCACAAAAGTACGGGCAGGAGTAGCGTTCGATTCTGAGTGCCAGCCGTGGGAGTCGAACCCACACCCCTCCGCTTAAAAGGCGGATGCTCTGCCTTCGAGCTAGGCCAGCATGTATACATATCATTCATCGCAATCCGGAGGCTGGGTTCGAACCAGCATTGCCACGTTCAAAGCGCGGTGTCCTGCCATTGGACGACTCCGGAATGTTAAACATTTCAGTAGCCTCGGTCGGGATCGAACCGACACCATACACATTTTAAGAGTGCTGCGTCTACCAGTTGCGCCACGAGGCCGAATTCAGTACCCCAGCCAGGATTCGAACCTGGAACGCCGCGTTCGAAGCGCGGAATGATGATCCGTTTCACTACCAGGGCATCTCTTCAGGTTCCAAGTTCAAGAAGTTCCAAGTTATAACATGGAACTTCTTGAACTTGGAACTTCTTGTAAGCGGAAGGGGCGGGAATTGAACCCACACCGCATTGCTGCGGCACGCGTTAGCAGTGCGTTCCGGCGAACCGTTATCCGGCTCCCTTCCGTGTATACATGGAATAGTTATCCTGTATACAGATCTAAATGGAACGGCCGGGAATCGAACCCGGTTCTTCTACTTGCAAGGTAGACATCTCGCCCACGAGAACGGCGCGTCCCAATACGAATGACCGAGGTGGGAGTTGAACCCACAACACTCAGGCTCTCGACCTGATCCCTCTTCCAGTTGGGGTACTCGGTCTTGCTTCCGTCGAGTTGCAGACCTGGGAGTCGAACCCAGTATCCAGGCTTATGAGACCCGAACGAGCGCCGGCCCGCCTGCAATATGTATCAACATTCTGTATCCATTTCTTCATATGGTGACGGTGGGATTCGAACCCACACTGTTCACGTTCTGAGCGTGACGACTCCTACCTATTGGTCTACATCACCCGAGCGCCCCTGGCGGGATTTGAACCCGCGATCTCCACCGTGACAGGGTGGCGAGTACTCCGTGCTACTCTGCAAGGGCATTGTTCGGCATTACTGAAAGCGCCCAGCGGGAGTCGAACCCACTCATCCACCTTGGCAAGGTGGCAGGCCAGCCGGTACATCATGGGCGCAATATTCAACCATGTCCTTGCCAGGAGTCGAACCTAGCCTTCGACCTTCGCAGAGTCGCGTGCGCTCCCACACACCCCAAGGACAATATGATTTCTCTATTCAAAATCATGCATATATACAAAACGAAACCGGCTGGGGTTTAACCCCCAGCCGGCGTGAATTGCCTAGCTCGCAGTGGAGGTCATGGTTTTGGGCTGCTATCTTGATCTTGGCGTAGGCCGCTCTTACCAAGCATACCTTCGCCGCTGCTCAACTGTTGATTCAACATGTTGCGCTCCGCAAGTTTGGTATTCAGATTGGTATTGAGGCGGTTCATGGTAGTTTAAGATCCTTAATCTTGTATGTTGCATCGTCGTGTACAAGGATAATGACGTTGCAGAAAACAATTGGTTCGCGCTTTCCGAAAAAATATTTCCCATTCGAGTACGTCATGTTGGCAGACGATGAACGCTTCATGCTTCATGCACTGGCGCTGGCCGAACGCGGTCGCGGGGCGGTCGAACCGAATCCGATGGTCGGCGCGATTGTCGTCTCCGAAACCGGCCACATCGTCGGCGAAGGTTGGCACGAGCGATTCGGCGAACCCCACGCGGAAATCCACGCCTTGCAACACGCTGGCGATGCGGCATGCGGTGGCACTCTTTATGTTTCGCTCGAACCCTGTTGCCATTTCGGAAAAACGCCGCCGTGTACGGATGCAGTGCTGCGCGCGGGCCTGCGTCGGGTTGTCGTTGCGATGGCGGACCCGTTCCCGAAGGTTGCGGGCGGTGGCATCGCGATCTTGCTCAAGGCGGGCTTGCAAGTCGAACTCGGTATCTGCGAAACACTGGCACGCCGGTTGAATGCGCCCTATCTCATGCTCACGCAGCAGGCCCGCCCGTGGTTCATCGCGAAGTGGGCTATGACGCTCGATGGCAAAATCGCCACGAAAACAGGCGATTCTCAATGGATTAGCGGTATTGCTTCGCGCGAACTGGTGCATGAATGGCGTGGCCAAGTCGATGCTATTCTTGTGGGTCGCGGAACGGTTCACGCCGACGATCCCATGCTCACCGCACGACCGCCCGGCCCGCGTACGGCCACGCGCATCGTGCTTTCTGCTTCCGGCATGTTGCCTGCGGATTGCCAACTTGTTCGCACCGCGCGCGATGTTCCCGTGATCGTCTTCACCCGGCCCGAGGCGGTGCGGAACCTCCGCAGCTGGAGCGATGCCGGCGCGGAAATCGTGCCACTCGATTCGCTTGATGCGCTCACGATTGCGCGAGAACTCGGCAATCGACGCATGACGAATGTGTTCATCGAAGGCGGCGCGGGCGTTCTCGGTTCGTTCCACGATGCGGGTTTGCTCGATGAACTGCGCGTGTTTATTGCCCCTGTTTTATTGGGCGGAACCGCTGCCCCTGGCCCGATCGCGGGCGTGGGCATCGCGCGATTAGCCGATGCCACGCGCTGGGATGATGTGGAATTCCGTTCCGTGGAACCCGACATGTTGATGCGCTGCCGACGGTTACTTTAAGCGTTTCTCGAAGAAAACTCTTGATAGTGAACGAAAAGCCATGTACATAGTGTTGAAGTGAACTGAATTCCACTTCATATGTACGGGTGCCCATCATGCCATTGCGCTTTCTTTTTATCGACATGAACGCGTACTTCGCCTCCGTGGAACAACAAGATGAACCGGCGCTGCGCGGGAAGCCGGTGGCCGTGGTGCCCGTGGAAGCGATGACGAGTTGTTGCATCGCGGCGAGTTACGAGGCGAAGGCGAAGGGCGTGCGCACGGGAACGCCGGTTTGGGAGGCGATGAAGCTTTGCCCCGGCATCGTGTTGCGCGTGGGTCGGCATGATCGCTATGTGGAGGTGCATCATCAGATTGTGCGTGCGGTCGGGCGATGCATACCCGTCAGTACGGTCATGTCCATTGATGAAATGGCGTGCAAACTGCTTGGTGATGAACGCGAGCCAGAAAAAGTGAGCCGCATTGCGAAGCATATTAAACAAGAGATCCGCGAGAAAGTAGGAGATTATTTGAAATGCTCTATTGGTGTTGCGCCGAATCGTATGCTTGCGAAAGTCGCGGGCGACATGCAGAAGCCCGATGGTTTAACATTGATTCGCTCCGAAGATTTGCCTGCCAAGTTATACAAGTTGAAGCTCACCGATTTCCCAGGAATTGGCCCACGAATGGAGCGCAGATTCCATCGGCACGGCATCACCACGGTGCAACAACTCATTGCACTCAAAGCGAATATGTTATCGACAATCTGGGGCAGCCGAATTCATGGTGAGCGTTGGTATCATTTATTGCGCGGCGATGAAGTGCCCGATATTATTACCCATCGCCGCACCGTCAGCCATTCCCATGTGCTGCCGCCGGAATTGCGCACGGATGCCGGTTCGCGCGGGGTCATGGTGAAACTCATTCATAAAGCCGCAGCGCGCTTGCGGACCATTGATTATTGGGCCGGCTCGCTTTCGGTAACAGTGCGGCACCGCGATGGCACCCGCTGGGATGCCGGTTGCAAACTCGCGCATTGCCAAGATACATTAAACTTATTGAAAGCATTCAGCGCGATGTGGGAGACGCGCAATGGAGATATGATTCCGCTGCAAGTTGGGATGATGCTTTCGGACTTGATCCCGAGCCGGGCCGCAACACCTTCGCTCTTTGAACAGGACCGCCAAGCGACGGTGGTTTCCCATGTGATGGACAAAGTGAACCGCACCTTC
>Ga0105045_10006829_pt1 | contig 10100 bp, 7 predicted proteins | sample MAT02_FD_78089 | JGI IMG/M metagenome (GOLD analysis project Ga0105045, IMG submission 78089) | Freshwater microbial communities from Lake Fryxell liftoff mats and glacier meltwater in Antarctica - MAT-02 (megahit assembly) | ecosystem: Environmental > Aquatic > Freshwater > Ice > Liftoff...
CGTCGAGATGGCCAGCCGCTCGGAGGCGTTCCCATCTCTGCCTGACGATCAATGCGGCGGCACCGGAATCGCTCAGTGGCGAATCTCCGGGGCGAACCATTTCGTTCTTCTGGCGGCCAGGAACCCGGCTGTCGTTCTTGGTCATCCGACGCATGAAACTCGGCCCCGGCGCCGGAGCGGCCCACGCGCGCACGTTCCCCTTGGCGGTGCGCAGTTCCAAGGCCCAGCGGGTGTCGATTGTGGTGATGGCCGGCCACGACACATCGAAGGTTCGAAAGACGTTCACCACCCGTACGCCGCCCGGCGTGACGACCACTCGTGGTTGCCAGTAGAGGCTCCACGAGCCTCCGCCGACGAAGAGCAACCACGGCCAGGAATGCAACACAGCGCTCCAGCTGTCGGTGGCGATCGTCAGGGCGGCCGCGGCGCAGATGGCCATGATGCAGCCGGCCAACACACGCCCGAACATCGGGCGGAAGGTCTCCTCCTCATACACGTTCGACATGGCGCCATCGTGTCACGTCGTTGCGGCGGATCAACGAAATGAACGAGCCAAGCGCGTTGAGCCCCAGTGTGCTCGAGGTCAACAATCTCAACATCGACTTTTGGGTCGACGGCGTGTGGTATCCGGCGGTCGTCGGGGCATCGTTCGCGGTGAACAGCGGTGAAGTGCTCGCCATCGTGGGCGAATCTGGCTCGGGCAAGTCCACCGCTGCGTTGGCAACAATGGGCTTGTTGCCAAAGAATGCGCACATCTCTGGTTCGATCAAGGTTGCCGGCACCGAAGTGGTCGGCCTCGACGAGCGTACGTTGCGGTCGCTGCGCGGTCGCCTCGCATCGGTGATCTTTCAAGAGCCCATGACGGCGCTCAACCCGGTGTACACCATCGGCTTTCAGATCGCGGAGATGTTGCGGAGCCACCAGGCAATGGCACCGAAAGCGGCGCGGGCGCGAGCCATCGAGCTGCTCAAGATGGTTGAGATTCCCGAGCCAGAGCGTCGTGTCGACTCGTACCCTCATCAGTTGTCGGGCGGCCAACGACAACGGGCGATGATCGCCCAGGCGTTGGCGCTCGAGCCGAAACTCCTGATTGCCGACGAGCCCACGACAGCGCTCGACGTCACCGTCCAGGCAGAGATTCTGAAGCTGCTTCGCGACCTACGCGATCGCATCGAAGCTGGCGTGTTGCTCATTACCCACGACATGGGTGTCGTAGCCGACCTCGCCGATCGAGTGCTCGTCATGCAGCACGGTCTCATCGTGGAAGCCGACGATGCAGCGAAGATCTTCTACGAGCCGACCCATCCGTACACGCAACAATTGTTGGCTGCGGTGCCGCACCTCGGGAGTCTCGTGGCAAGCGATGCGGCATCGGAAGACGCCATGTCCTTGGGTGATCGATCCGTGGCTGCAGCGCAAGCATTGGCCCCGACCGGGCCGATCGTCAGCCTTCGGAACGTGTCTGTCGAATACCCGAAGCGTGGCCGCACTCCGGCGTTCCGTGCCGTCGATGGCATCAGCCTCGACATCGCCCCCGGAGAAGTGGTCGGCCTCGTCGGCGAGTCCGGGTCGGGTAAGACCACGGTCGGTCGTGCCATTGTCGGCCTGCTGCCGTTTGTAGAGGGAGAGGCCGACGTGCTCGGCATGGGCATGGTCGGGATCGACAAACACTCCCTTCGCAAGCTGCGCCAAGATCTCAGTTTCGTGTTCCAAGATCCGGGTTCGTCGCTCAATCCGCGACTGCCAGTCGGCGAATCAATCGGTGAGCCATTGCTCCTTGCTGGCCACGGAAAGCAAGAGATCAACCGGCGCGTGCAAGAGCTGCTCGACCAGGTCGAACTGTCGCGATTGCTTCGCAACCGTTACCCGCACGAGCTGTCTGGTGGGCAACGCCAGCGTGTCGGCATCGCCCGAGCATTGGCGCTACGGCCACAACTGCTGATTGCCGACGAACCAACATCAGCGCTCGACGTGTCGGTGCAGGCGAGGGTGCTCGAACTCTTCCAAGACCTGCAGCGCGAGATCGGCTTTGCGTGTTTGTTCATCTCTCACGACCTCGCGGTGGTTGAGATTCTGGCCAGCCGCATCGCTGTGATGCAGCAAGGAAAGTTGGTGGAGTTCGGTCAGCGCAACCAGATCCTCACCAACCCGCAGCACGGCTACACCAAGCGACTCCTGGCCGCTGTTCCGGTGCCAGACCCAGCAGCCCAAGCCGAGCGCCGCCACGCCCGAGACGCCATCCTCGAAGCCGAAAACATCATCTCCTAGCCAAGAGAACGGTGCCAAGAGAACGGTGCCGGGAAGAACGGTGCCGGAAACCGTTCGTCAGGCTGAGGTGCTCGGACCTGGAGCCATCCTCAGTTGAGTACCTTCTGGGACCGGGCGCCCTGTGATTTTCTCGTAGAGGGCCTCGGGAGTATTGACGGGCTGCTCACACACGTAGTCGCGGCAGAAGTACGCGAATCCATCAGCGCGGTGCTCCCACAGCGGTGAATCGAACGGCTCCCCCCACGCGAGTACCAGGTCGGGCCGCCATAACACCTGAGCGACCTTGACCAGACCTGGTTGGTCCCCAACAATGGCGAGCTCGATGAGCCCGCGCTGGCGCAACTCGATGGCCAACATGGCGTTCGACACGGCCGCCGGTGACTTCTTCGCCACCGACGCAAGCAGTTGCAGAATGCGATCAGCATGATTTCGAAAGCGCGGTTCCCCGAGCAACGCCGCCAACCGCAGCAAGCCGTGGGCGGCAACCGAGTTCGCCGACGGAGTTGCATTGTCGTGCAGATCTTTCTGGCGTACCACCAGCGCCGGGGCATCGTCGGCGGTGGTGTACAGCCCCCCTTGGCTTGTATCCCAGAACCAGTCGAGCATCGTGTCGGCGGTTTGGGCGGCAGCTTCGACCCAGCGCGCCTCGCCCGTGAGTTCACCCAGACGCAGGAAAGCTACGACCAATGCAGCATGGTCGGCAGCGAGCGCATGATGGCGGGCCCGCGGATCGCCGTCGGCATGCCACGACCTGTGCCAGCGACCGTTCGGTTGACGTAACTCACGCAGCAAGAACTCACCGTTGGCGACCGCAGCGGCCTTCCAATCGTCTCGTTGAAAGGCGGCGGCAGCGTCGGCGAGCGCGTAGAGGAACAGCGCATTCCATTCGGTGATCACCTTGTCGTCACGGCCCGGGCGACGGCGGGAACTGCGAACTTGCATCATTCGTTGCCGGGCAGCTTCGATCATGGGCGGGCGCGGCAACTCACCTCGGTGTGCCCGCCGGTTCGGAATCGAACGCAACGCCGCCCCCTCACCGGCGTGGGGGTCGGCAAAGTTACCGACTTCGGTGATGTCGAACCAGTCGAGCACCGCGTCGGTGTCGACGTTCGTGCGGTCGAAGATCGCCCGCACCTCATCGGGCGTCCACGTGTAGAACAGGCCCTCGACACCCTTGCCATCACCGTCGGGTGAATCGGCGTCCTCTGCCGAATAGAACCCCCCATCGGGATGGCGAAGGTCGCGCAACACGTACTCGATGGTCTCCTCGACCACCTGTCGGTACGCTGGAACACCGCATGCAGAGAAGGCTTGCCGATAGATCGTGACCATTGCCGCCTGGTCGTACAGCATCTTTTCGAAGTGCGGGACCAGCCACTCCCGATCGGTGGAATACCGAGCGAAACCGCCGCCGATGTGGTCGTAGATGCCGCCAGACGCCATGGCGTCGAGCGTGGTGGTGATGACCTTGCGGGCGTCTGCGTTCGAGCTGCTCATGAAGGCCCGCAACACCAGTTCGAGATGGCTGGCGTTGGGAAACTTGGGTGCCTGACCGAACCCACCCCACTCTTGGTCGAACGCCTTGGACATGTGTTGCAAGGTGCTGTTGACCAACTCGATTGCGGGCACGTCGGCGACGGGTACGAGATCACTCGACGCGCTCATCGCCTTGATGAGATTTTTCGCGTTCGACGCGAGTTCGTCGCGCCTGTTGCGCCATGCGTCATCGACCGCCGTGATCACCTGCAGGAACTGAGCCTTCGGAAAGTAAGTGCCGCCCCAGACCGGTTGACCCTGAGGGTCGAGCACCATCGTCATCGGCCAGCCGCCGCGCCCGGTCATCGCTTGCACAGCGTCCATGTACAGCGCATCGATGTCGGGACGCTCTTCGCGGTCGACCTTCACGTTGACGAAGGCGGCATTCATCGCCGCTGCGACGTCGTCATCCTCGAAGCATTCGTGAGCCATGACATGGCACCAATGGCAGGCGCTGTAGCCAACCGAGAGCAGCACCGGCACATCGCGCTCACGCGCCGCTGCGAAAGCCTCATCGCCCCACGGGTACCAATCGACCGGGTTGTCGCGGTGCTGGCGCAGGTACGGGGATGTCTCGCTGGCGAGTCGGTTCACATGCAAAGACGGTACCCGTGACCAAGTTGTGCCAGGCACAACTTGGTCATCGTAGCCAAGTTGTGCCAGGCACAACTTGGCTATCGTGGTTCAGACGCCCATGGCGTGGTAGCCGCCGTCGACGTGGATGATTTCGCCCGTGGTGGCGGGGAACCAGTCAGACAGCAGTGCCACGCAAGCTCGTGCGACGGGCTCGGAGTTGTTGACATCCCAGCCGAGCGGGGCGCGGCCGTCCCACGTGTCCTCGAACAAAGCGAAACCCGGGATCGACTTCGCGGCCATCGTGCGGATGGGGCCAGCGGCAACCAGGTTGCAGCGAATCTGCTGCCCTCCGAGTTCCCGAGCGAGGTAGCGCGACAAACTCTGTAACGCCGACTTGGCAACGCCCATCCAGTTGTAAGCCGGCCATGCCCGTTGGTTGTCGAAGTCGAGCCCGACAAACGAGCCTCCGGGGCCCATGAGCGGCAGGAACGCATCGACGAGGGTCTTGAGCGAGTACGTAGAGATGTGCATGGCGACCGAGACGTCGTCCCACGGCGCGGCAAAGAAGTCGTCACCGAGACACGATGCGGGAGCGAACCCGATCGCGTGCAACACACCGTCGACATGGCCGAGCACGTTGCGAACCTCCTCACGAACCGCCTCGACATGTTCGGGCACCGTGACGTCGAACTCGAATACCGGTGGCGGAGGCAGATCGTCGGTGGCGAGCTTGCGAGCGGTGCGTTGGGTCAGACTCATCGCTCGCCCTGCACCAGTGAGCACGATCTCTGCGCCCTCCTGACGGGCAATCTTCGCGACGCCGAATGCCAGCGACGCATCGGTGAGCACACCGGTGATGACGAGCTTCTTACCCTCGAGAATTCCCATGCGCAGACCATAGACGCGGCGATTGGAGACGAGGTGGTTGGGTCGTTGCCAGTCGCTGGCACCGGCAGTGAACATCGTGTGCGAAGTGGTTGGGCGAAACCGGGGGGCAATGTGCAAGGCTCGCGCCATGCGCATCGGAATCATCGGGGGCAGCGGCCCGGCAGGAAGTGGCCTCGCCGCCCGGCTCGCAAGCGTCGGGTACGAAACGGTCATCGGTTCGCGGTCGAAGTACCGAGCGATGGAGAGCCGCGACGAGATCGTGGGGCGATACCCCCAGATCGAAGAACTGTTGACCTACGGCGACAACATGGCGGCGGCCGACTGCGACCTGGTGGTGATCGCCACCCCGTGGGACTCGGCGGCCACGATGGCGCAGGATCACGCGAACTACCTGCGTGGCAAGATCGTGGTGAGCATGGCCAACGCGCTCGTGCGAGTTGGCAAAGAGTTTCAACCGCTGGTGCCGCCGCGCGGCAGCGTCGCAGCGCATGTGCAAGCAGCGGTGCCAGCGAGCAGGGTCGTGGCCGCGTTCCACCATTTGCCTGCCACTGAACTCGGCCGCATCACCGAACCCATCGATTCCGACGTGTTGATCTGCGGTGATGACAGCAAGGCGGTTGCCACCGTCAGCGAGATCGTCGCGAAGATCCCCGGATGCCGCCCGCTCGACGCCGGGGAACTATCGAACGCCACTGCGATCGAGGCCTTCACGGCGGTGTTGTTGCAGCTGAACGTTCGCTACAAGACTCGCGTCGCTCCGAAGTTGACGGGAATCAATGGCGACCCCAGGGCTGTTACAAAGCCCGCATGACGTTCCGCCTCTACGACACAGCTCGCCGCGCGATCGTTGCGTTCGAGCCCGATGATCACGTGTTGATGTACACGTGTGGCATCACACCATATGACGCGACACATCTTGGGCATGCTGCCACATTCATCAGCTACGACGTCTTGCAACGGCACCTCATCGACAAAGGCCACACCATCAAGTGCGTGCGCAACGTCACCGACGTCGACGACCCGTTGTTTGCCAAGGCACGCGAACTCGGCGTGCACTATCTGGATCTCGCAGCGGGGGAGGAGGCGCGGTTCGAACGCGACATGGTGGCGCTCAATGCACTCCCGGTCGCCGCATCACCGCGCGCCTCGTCGTCGATTCCTGACATTCGCGGCTTCATCGGCATGGTGCTCGAGCGGGACTTCGCGTACGAGGCGGGCGGTTCGGTGTACTTCGATGTGTCCAAGTTCGATTCGTTCGGTTCGCTCAGCCACTACACGCAAGATGAAATGCTGGAGCTCGCAAAGCAGCGCGGCGGCAACATCGACGATCCTCACAAGCGAAACGCCCTCGACTTCGTGCTCTGGCATCCGTCAGCAGATGACGAGCCTTCGTGGGACACCTTGTGGGGCGCTGGTCGTCCCGGGTGGCACATCGAGTGCAGCGCAATGGCCCTGCGAGAACTGGGTGCCACGATCGACTTGCACGGTGGCGGAGCAGATCTGATCTTTCCGCATCACGAATGTGAACGGGCGCAGTCAGAGGCGGTCACCGGCGAACTGTTCGTCAAGCACTGGATGCACACGGCACTCATCAGCATGGATGGCCGAAAGATGTCGAAGAGCCTCGGCAACTTGGTGTTCGTGGATCGGTTGCGTAAGGAGTTCGATCCCATGGCGATCCGGTTGGGGCTGATCGAACACCATTATCGCACCGAGTGGGAATGGGACGGCGGGTTGATGCCTCGCAACGCCGAGCGGCTCGCGCGGTGGCGCGCTGCCTCTGATGGCCGGAGCGGCGACGTGCTCGACCACGTGCGCGAAGTCCTCGACGACGATCTCGATTCACCTGGCGCACTTGCCGCGATCGACGCCGCGGCGGCGCGGGGCGAATCTGTGGAACGGGCAGCAGCACTGTTGGGTGTGGTGCTGACCGAACCCTGAATATTTGTTCGACCCGCACAAATAGTTTACCGAGAATCAATGTTCGTATCGCCCGACCAGGCGACACATGATCTATCGTTCAGCGAATGAGTGCCGATATCGGAGTGAACAAGCTGCAAGCTCGTTCACGTGCAGTCGTTCGGCCGATCGCAAACAGGTTGTGGTCCATCGAGCGTTCCGGCTTCGATCGACTCCCGACCGAGGGACCGGCCATTCTCTGCCCGAATCACATCAGCTTCATCGACTCTGTTTTCTTGATGCTTTCGTTGCCGCGCAACATCAGCTTTGTCGGCAAAGCCGAGTACATGGATTCTTGGAAGACGAAGTTCGTCTTCCCGGCGATGGGGATGATTCCCATCGATCGAACAGGTGGCGACAAGAGTCAGGGCGCGCTCGACGTAGCGCAGAAGGTGCTCGAACGCGGTGAGTTGTTCGGCATCTACCCCGAAGGCACTCGCAGCCGTGACGGCCAGTTGTACAAGGGGCGAACCGGTGCGGCCAGACTTGCAATGGCCACGGGTGCCCCAATCTTTCCGGTCGCGATCGTCGGTACCGACAACGTGCAGCCGGTGAACGCCAGACTTCCGAAGTTGCGCACTTCGTGTTCCATCTCCATCGGACGCCCCATCCGGCCCGAGCGGTATGTGGGTCGTGGGCCCGAGCATCTGGCGTGGCGGTCGATGATCGACGAAGTGATGTTCGAGATTCGTGACATGACCGGTCAAACGTACGTCAATGCGTATTCAGGCAGCATGGGTGACGAAAAGCCCTCGAAGGTCGCCACCGTCGAGACGGTCGACGCGCCAGCCGCCCTCGAGCTCGTTTCCGCCTCGCGCTGACCGACTGCACTTCGGTGTGCCGATGCGCGAGGCTGAGTCATGGATGTTGTCCGTGAAGCACTTGGTACAGCTGTTCGCAACGCGGTCGTCGGCCCGAATGCCGCGCGTCGACACGCCGAGTTGATCGATGGCACCGGAGAGCGATGGTTTCCCGAAGGTTCGCCGATCCACGTCGTGCACGCCGACAGCTCGATGTTCGTCGGTGGGCTACGGGCGCTGCTCTTTCAGTCGCTCCACCCGTTGGCGATGGCTGGTGTCGCCACGCACAGCGACTACCGGGCGGACCCTTGGGGGCGATTGCAACGCACCGCAGACTTTCTTGCAGCAACCACGTTCGGGCCCGCTGTCGAATCGGAACGCGCGATCGCCCGCGTGCATGCAGTCCACCGCAGGGTCACCGGCGTCGCCAGCGATGGGCGGCCCTACTCGGCCAACGATCCGCATCTTCTGGCGTGGGTACACCTCGCCGAAATCGACAGCTTCATCACCGCGCACGCCCGATATGGGTCGCAGCCACTCGACCAAGCTGGCTACGACACGTACGTTGCGCAGACCGCCCGAGTCGCGGCAGCGCTCGGTGTCGTCGCGCCACCGACCAATCAATTCGAACTGGCCGAGCAACTGCAGGCGTACCGGCCAGAACTGCACGGCACCCGCGAGGCCCGTCAGGCCGCCCAGTACCTGTTGATTCGCCCGCCGCTGCCGATTGCGGCTCGGCCGTTCTACGGGGCATTGGGTGCGGCTGCGGTCTCGATGATGCCTACGTGGACGCGCTGGGAGCTCCGCCTGCCGTGGCTGCCGGTCAGCGAGGCGATCGTCGCACGTCCCCTCGGCGACGCGATGACACGCACCATCCGTTGGGCGCTGCGACCGGCAGCCTGACGGCGAGCACGTAGCGAAACGAGCGCTGCGTCTCGGCCACGCGGACCGTAGGCTCCGAGGGTCATGTCGAACATCTCGATCTCCCTCCCCGACGGTTCGATCCGTGAGCTCCCCGCCGGTGCGAGCGCACTCGATCTCGCCGCATCCATCGGCTCGCGACTCGCCCAGGCTGCCGTGGCTGCAACCATCAACGGCGCTGAAGCGGATCTCACACGGTCGCTTCCCGATGGCGCCCAGGTGGCGATCATCACGAACAACACCGACGCGGGACGCCACGTGCTCCGTCACTCCACCGCCCACGTGTTGGCGCAGGCCGTTACCAGGCTCTTTCCAGGCGCGAAGTTTACCATCGGCCCGGCGATCGAGAACGGCTTCTACTACGACTTCGACCTGCCTGAGGCGAGGACGTTCTCAGACGAGGACCTCATCGCAATCGATGCGGAGATGCGTGCCATTGTTGCCGCCGACCAGGCATTCATTCGTTCGGAGATGTCGCCGGCCGAGGCGAAAGAGTTGTTCTTCGATCAGCCATACAAGGTAGAGATCATCGAGCGGGTGACCGGCAACGACAGTGGAGACGACCTCGACCGTTCCGATATCGACGGCGGTGAAATCGACGGCGACATGGTGTCGGCGTATCGCAACACCGCAGAATTCGTCGACATGTGCGTCGGGCCGCATGTGCCATCCACCGGTCGCCTCGGTCACTTCAAGTTGCAGCGGGTGTCTGGTGCGTACTGGAGGGGTAACGAAAAGGGTCCAATGTTGCAGCGCATCTACGGCACGGCATGGGAGTCGAAGCAGGCGCTCGCCGACCATCTCACCATGCTCGAAGAGGCGGCCAAGCGCGACCATCGCAAACTCGCCAATGACCTCGATCTGCTGAGCTTCCCGAGCGAACTCGGCGGCGGCCTTGCGGTGTGGCATCCAAAAGGTGCGATCGTGCGCAAACTCATGGAGGACTACAGCCGTAGCCGTCACGAGGCGGGCGGCTACGACTTCGTGTTCACACCCCATCTGACGAAGAGCACGCTGTACGAAACGTCTGGCCACCTCGCGTGGTACGCGGACGGCATGTACCCGCCGATGGAGATGGACAACGGCACGTACTACATGAAGCCGATGAACTGCCCGATGCACTGCCTCGTCTTCCGCAGTCGTCAGCGCAGC
>Ga0105045_10006830_pt1 | contig 10099 bp, 7 predicted proteins | sample MAT02_FD_78089 | JGI IMG/M metagenome (GOLD analysis project Ga0105045, IMG submission 78089) | Freshwater microbial communities from Lake Fryxell liftoff mats and glacier meltwater in Antarctica - MAT-02 (megahit assembly) | ecosystem: Environmental > Aquatic > Freshwater > Ice > Liftoff...
TACAGTATAGAACTGGGAGTTGGCCCTCATTACTCAAAGAGCCATCGTATGTTCCACGTGGAACATACGATGGCTCTTTGAGTGTGTACAAAAATCCTCTACTGGCAATGCGTTCAGATCGTGCAATTCTGGGCGCTAGGGGGTTCCCGGATTCTACAACTTCAATCGGTTTCCATCGAATTCCAAAATCGACATTCAAGTTGGGCAAGCTGTTCTGCCGATACCGATTATGCGGAGGTTCTGCGCCGATAGTCCGTTGAAGAGGGGTACTCATGCTCGTTGCAAGCACTGGCACATTTCGAGGTAGTCGATTCGCCCTCGTCGTGGTCTTATTGCTCGCTAGCATGACGGGTTGTTCGCGCCAGCACTTCCGCGAACGCGCCGACCGTGACGTAGAACAGCTCATCTCGGAAAAGAATGTCGTGCCGCAATGGCAGGTGCAGAACTGGCACACTTACCCCGATCTGCGCTCACGATTTGCCGATCCCTCTTCGCCCGATTTCCCACCCTACCCGCCAGACGATTACGCAGCGCGAACGCTCGCACCGAACCCGCAACGGCCTGGCAAAGGTGGCTCCGGCAGGCACGAAGGCGATGGCTATTATCAGCAGATTGTCGCGTGGGATGCCCAAAACCGTACCGAGAGCGCAGCCGACGGAACGCCAGAACTGCCCAAGCCGAACATCCCCGAGCAATCGCAAGACGAGACTTCTCTGGAAAAACAAAACCGCGATGCGCTCACCGCAAACGAATATGCTTATCGACTGAAATTGGATCAAACCGTCGATCTTGCACTGTTTAATAGCCGCGAGTTTCAAGATCGCCGCGAAGACTTGTATCTTGCGGCATTGCCGGTTTCGCTGGAGCGATTCAACTTTAGTGCGCAATGGGCCGCGACGGAACAACTCATCGTGGAAGCTGCAGGCCGCGATGTGGCGGGAACGGGCGGTGGCGGCTCAAAAATGCGAGTGGGGTTGAATAATCAAATCGGCAGAAACTTTGCCACAGGTGCCACGCTCTTGGTGAGCCTGGCGAACCAAATCGTCATTGATATTAGCGATAATAAGCCGACGGTGAGCATCTCGAACTTGGGCCTGTCGTTTGTGCAGCCGATCTTGCGCGGAGCCGGGTTTGCGGTCACGCTTGAGGCACTGACGCAAGCGGAACGCACGTTGGTTTATGCGATTCGTTCGTATGCGCGGTTTCGTTCCGTGTTCTACAACTCGATCGTCGCGGGCGGCGACAACACGAATAATCCGTATGGTTTGCAAGGGCTTTCGGCAAACTTGGGTCGGGGCATCGGGGCGAACCTGACCGCGCGACCGGCTGGCTATTTGCCGACGGCTTTGCGGGGCGCGATCCTGGCGAATGAGCTGAAGAACGTCGCCACGATCGAAGAGTTTTTGCAACAATTCCAGAACTCGAAAGAGGGGGGCGGCGTACCAGATCTGCAAGTGAAGCGTGTCGAACAACGCCTACTCAGCAGCCGAGCACTTGTGTTGCGCCGACAACAGGAATACGCGGACATCTTGGATAACTTCAAGCTGCAACTCGGCGTTCCTGCCACGTTGCCGATTCAGTTGGATGAAACACCGCTGAAGCCGATTCGGAAACAACTCCAGCGTTTTGAAGATGTCTACCAACAAATTCAAGATTTTGAAAAAGTGGCGGGGAAGTTTGATGCGAATGAAGCGCCGGCTCAGTATCGCCAACGCTTCATGAAGGTGCTCACGGAATCGCCACTCGCCAAGGGTACAAGCCTCGGGAAGAACTACCCGAAGACGGCCCAAGCCTTGGCGAAACTCACTCCGGAAGAACTGGAGGCTCGCATCATGAAGTTACGTGAAGATCGCCGGAAATATCTCGATGCTAAAGCCGCCCGGCAGTTGAAGAGGCAATCGGAAAGCGCAGAACAACTCGCTTTAATCGAGAGGATCGAAGCGGAACTTGATCGGCTGCGTTTTGAACAACAACTTCGGAAGTATGAATCGGCACCCTGGTTGAAGTTGCCCAATGATCGCCGCGTGGGAGAGCAAGCCTCGGCATTTCGTGCCACACTGGAAGCGGGCATGTTGGTCGCGCTACAATTGCGTACGGAACGGTTAGAATCGATTCGCGCGGAATGGCCCGTTCTACCGACAGTGTACGCCAGTGATACCGACTTGCTGACCACACCGCTGGAACAGGGCTATTCTTCTGTGACACAAGAGGCCCTCAAGAACCGATATGATCTGATGAACGCCCGTGCGCAAGTGGTGGATCAGTGGCGAAGAATCACGGTTGCGGCGAATTCGCTTCAGAGTGTCTTCGATGTCGGGTATGATTTAGCGACGACCACGCCAGCGGGAGCCGACAAACCGTTCAGCTTCGGCGGCTCGCGGGTTCTGCATCAGATTCGGTTACGTTTTGAACCGGGGTTTGTTCGCCGAGCAGAACGGAACAACTATCGCGCTCAGCTGATTGCCTATCAGCGCCAGCGGCGGAACCTGCAAGCGTTTGAAGATAACATCGTGACGGATGCACGCAGCAATTTGCGCACCATCCGTCAGTTGGCTCAAGCGTACCAAGTTCAATTGCGAGCGGTGGAAATCGCCTACTCGCAAGTGGAAAATGCTCGCAGTACTTTCCTGGCACCGCCCGATCCGCGCGTGCAAGATACCGCGGGCAACGTGGCCGCACTCACCCAGCAGCTTCTGGAAGCGCAGGGTCAACTCGTCTCAGCGCAGAACGATTTATACACCACCTGGACGAACTATCAGGCGGCCCGAATCAATCTGCTGCTCGACATGGAACTCATCACCCTGGACGCACGGGGACAATGGAACGATGATGCCGCATCCTCACTCTTCAACCCAGCCGCAATACCCGGAAGCGGAGCACAACCCGCCCCCGCCCCCGGTGGAAATGGACGCGAGCCAGAACGGCTCCCCGCCCCCGCACGCATCAACGCCGACCCGCTCCCCCCAATCCAACTCCCCGCAATCCCCTGATCCATCTCGGGCGCTTCCTGGGGATCGACCCCGAACGCGCCTGATGAACCCGATTCTGATGCTATTCCTCATCGCCGGCATCCTCGGCGTACTTGCTGCAGGAGGCATCTACGCCATCGGCGGCCTAAATCTCTTCCAAGCTAAACGCGGCGAAATCCTCACCTACAAAGTCGTGCCGATGCGACTTCCCGTCACCGTTGTCGAACGCGGCACGCTCGAATCTGCCGATAACCGCGATGTCGTGTGTAAAGTGAAGGCCGGTTCCCGTGGCACATTCGCAACCAGTATCAAATGGGTCATCGACGACGGCACCATCGTGCAGAAGGGCCAACCGCTGATGGACCTCGACGATTCCTCCCTCCGCGATCAAGAACAAGCGCAAAGCATTCTCGTGGAAAAAGCGGCCACAGAAGTGCTGCGGGCCGAAGAGGAAATCATCATCCTCACAAATCAAAATGAATCGGATGTCGCCGCCGCTATCGCGGCATTGAAAATCGCGGAACTCGATCTCGAGAAGTTCCTCGGCGTGCGTGTCGAACCAGGACTTGCACCGTATGGCGCACTCGCCACCGCTCATGCAACCCTCACCGAGAAGGGCGAGTTCCGCATGAAGCTCGACGATGTTTCCGGTCGTGTGAAACTGGCGGAATCGGATCTCGAAGCGTTCCGCGATCGTGCATCGTGGGCCGAGCGTTCTGTTCGTCTTGGCTTTCTCACGCCGAGCCAAGCGAAGGTGGAACTTTCCAAACTCGCGGGGCAAGTGGATAACCTCGAAAAGCTTCAGAAAGAAAAGTTCGCACTCGAAGCGTTCACTCGCATCCGCGACCTGACCGATTTTCTCAGCAAAGTCGAAATTGCCAAGCTCGGCCTGGAACGAGCCAAGCAACAAGGCCATGCGAAACTCTCGCAAGCGAATTCCGATCGACTCACCAAGAAATCGGTTCTTGGACAAGAAGAAGACAAGCTTAAAGAAATCCGCGACCAAATCCGCGAGTGCAAACTCTTCGCCCCGCAATCGGGCATGGTGGTCTATTACAAAGAACAGAACAGCCGATTTAGTTCCTCTTCGCAAGGGTTAATTGCCGTCGGTGAACAAGTAAAAGAAGGCCAAAAGCTTCTGCGGATCCCCGACCTCACGCGGATGCAGGTGAACACGCGGATTCACGAAGCAATGGTTTCTCGCATTCGTGGCGACGAACGCGAGATGACCGGAAATTACGAAGCCGCACGACTGGCCATGCTGTTGTCGCCTCATGCGGGAACCCGGCTCGTCTCGCAATTCGATGAGAACCTCACGTACCTGAAAGAGCAATTCCGTAACAGCGAGTACTCGATCTCGCGGCCGGGTCAACGAGCTATCATCCGCGTCGATGCGTTCCCGGAACGCGAGTTCAACGCGCGTGTGCGCACCGTTGCGGCAGTTGCTTCCATGGCCGATTGGATGTCCAGCGATGTCAAGCTCTACCAAACGATGGTGATTATCGAAGATTCGGATGTCTTCGGTCTCAAGCCAGATATGTCGGCGGAAGTGACGATTCAAGTTGACCCCGCTGAACAAGATGTTCTTGCTGTGCCGATTCAAGCGATCGTTGGTGGCGCGGAATTCGGGCCAAGACGCAAGGTTTATGTGATGGTGAACGGCGAGCCACAAGAACGCCCTGTACTCCTCGGCATGTTCAACGAAAAGATGGTCGAGGTGAAGGAAGGTCTCAGCGAGAACGACGAGGTAGTCATCAATCCGCGTGTATTACTGGGCGACAAAGCCAAGACCCGCGACGACACTCCTTCCGAGCAACCGCGTGGTAAAGGCCCCGGCGGCAGCGACAAAGGAAAAACCAGCAAAGGAAAAACCTCTGAACCCAAGAAAGCCCCAACAGCACAATAATTCGTATTTCTAAACTCGGTCGACTCACATCGACCGTACATAAAACTCGGTCGACTCACATCGACCGTTCATAAAACTCGGTCGACTCACATCGACCGTTCATAAAACTCGGTCGACTGACATCGACCGCTCCTACCATGCCCCCGATCGTTGAAGTTCGTAACCTCTACAAAAACTACTTCATGGGCGACGTGACTGTGCCCGTGTTGAAGGGCCTCAACCTCGCTTTTGAAGAAGGCGATTTTGTTGCGCTCATGGGGCCGTCCGGCTCCGGCAAATCGACGCTCATGAACATTCTCGGCTGCCTCGATCGGCTCACCGCTGGCAGCTATTTCCTCAAAGATCGCGACGTATCGCGTATGACCGACGATCAACTCTCCGAAGTGCGCAGCACATACCTCGGCTTCATTTTTCAATCGTATAACTTGCTTCCGCAATATACTGTTGTCGAGAACGTGGAACTCCCCTTGGTATACCAAGGGGTCAAATTGAACGCCCAGACCAACGAGCGCTGCACGATGCTCGCGAAGATGGTCGGCCTCGGTGAACGCCTCGATCACCGGCCGTTGCAACTCTCCGGGGGCCAACAACAGCGCGTCGCTATTGCTCGGGCACTCGTCAACGATCCGCATGTGCTTCTTGCCGATGAACCAACCGGGAACCTCGATAGCCGCACCAGCGACGAGATCATGATGATGCTGACGAAGCTGAATCAGGCAGGCAAAACGATCATCATGGTGACGCACGAAAATGACATCGCCGAGTGGGCACGCCGTGTCGTGCGACTCCGCGATGGTGTCGTGGAATCGGATATCCGCAACGACGAACGCACGCGGTGAACTCAAACGACTTGCGGGAATTGCAACACTGCCAGTTTTGCGACGGGATCGTATTCACCGGTAAACAGCAATTCCACGAATGAATCGGGCTTCGCCTTCACCGTCATTTCCAACACCGGCCCGACGGCGATGCCATCAACGAAACCCCGCAATGGCCGTTTATCCGGATCGAGATTGCGGATGCGCACAACCGAATCCGGGGGCAATACTGCCGGGTGCCAGAACTGCGGAATCAGCACGCACGAGCCTGCCAGTGTAAGCAAATTCGCATTGAAAGGCAGCGGAGTCGCGCCCATTGCACGGGCGTACGAAGTCGAACCAGCTGCCGTGGCCACGAGCATCCCGTCGGCGATCATGCGTGGCATTCTTACTTCGCCATTTACGGAAACTTCCATCCAGGCCGTTTGACCCGTCTCGCGCTCGACCCAGCAATCGTTGAACGCGACTTCCGCATGATGCGTGCCATCCACTGCCAACACATCCACGCTCAAGAGCGGCAACTGATACCAGCGTAATGGCAGTTTCCAGAAGTCGAGCATATCCGGGCTATTCAGCAAAAAGCCAATCGTGCCGGCGTTCAAGCCGTAGAACGGCAACCCTTCCCGCCAATGTTGTCGTATCGCGCGCAGCATAGTTCCATCGCCACCGATGACGACATTCAGTTCCGGTTGGTCGTGATGAAATTCTTTGAGTTGCTCCGCGACGCGCACCGCCTCCGGCTTCTTCTCGTCGAAGATCAATCGCGCGTGAGCGTTGCGTAGTCGGAAGAAGCCTTCGCGCGCTTGCGTTGTCGGGCGGATCAAATTCAGGTCCGTCATGGTTGGCTGCTCCAGAACTGGGTTCACAAAAGCATCTTATTCGCCCGGCTTGCCGATGGGCGCGGTTCTTGCGAAAGTGACAGAATGCCTCGCGTGCTGCGGGGCATGAACTCCTCATGAGGAATTTCGATGCGTGCGATTTTGTTGGCTGGTCTTTGTGCGATGTTGCCGAGCGTGGCACTTGCAGAAGTGAAGACGAAAAAGGTCGAGTACAAATACGAAGGCAAAACGTTCATCGGCTACATGGCCTGGGACGATGCGGTGAAAGGCAAGCGCCCCGGCGTACTGGTAGTGCATGAATGGTGGGGCCTCAATGACTACGCCAAGATGCGGGCCGATGAACTCGCCAAGCTCGGCTACGTTGCATTTGCGTGCGATATGTATGGCGATGGCAAATCGGTTGAACACCCGATGGATGCAAACAAGATGGCAACGGAAGTCCGCAAAAACGTCGAGAACTGGCGCGGCCGCGCACAAGCTGCGATGAACATCCTCAAGGCCGATGACCATTGCGAAGCGAAGAATCTCGCAGCAATTGGTTACTGCTTCGGCGGCACCACGGCGTTGCAACTATCTGCAGTGGAACCGGACCTCAAAGCCGTCGTCACGTTCCATTCCGCGTTGCCCAAGCTGACCGTCGATGAAGCGAAGAAGATCAAAGCCAAGGTGCAAGTGAATCATGGCAAAGCCGATTTCTTCATTAAGGAAGAAGCGATTGCTGAATTCAAAAAGACCATGATGGAAGCGAAAGTGCCCCTGACATTCAACGAATACGAAGATGCCGTGCATAGTTTCACCGTCGCCGGCACAGACAAACTCAACATCAAAGGGATGGCCTATAACAAAGCCGCAGATGAGAAATCGTGGGCCAGCATGAAGAAACTCTTCGCCGAAGTGCTGAAGTAAGAAGCGAAAGTTACGGCAGAATGCAGGCGGTTAACCCAGCATACTGCCAAAAACCCTGATCGAAAGTAATGAGTTCATAACCGCCAGCTATAGCAAACGTTGCAAGGTATGCATCGTTCCAGACATGATGCGAGAAGGTACTCTGTTGCGTGAATTGCTGAAAATAATTTTCGAGGCCAATTGGTTCAAGCGTGTAATCAATTCTCGAATCTTTCAGGCAATCATCATGCATCTGCCAAGACTGCATCATAGTTCGAGTTTGCAAAGGGTTAGATTTTGGATTTGATGAAAATCTTAATACTCCGAGTTGGGTATATCTGCAAAAGAAACATCGCTCATTCGGCTTGATCGTATTGAACCAATTTTTTGCTGATGCGTTGTGTTGATTCCCGCTGAAGATCTAAGCCAACCAAAAATTAATATCAGGCAGGTACATCGCCGCACCACTTCAACAAAGCAAGGTCTTTCTCTTCTTGTATTTCCGCCATCCTCTCTTGAGTCAGATTCCATGTTCCCGGATGTCCATCTCGAACAATCGGAAAATCAATGTGGTTGATTCCCGCGATTGGTTTTTCTATTGCCGGATTCAATTCATTGAGCAAGACCGTTACCGGAGTGCCCTCGGGAAGCGAAGCTCCCCCATCGAGTACGACAACGCCGTTTTGTATGTGGCCGGTGAAAGTCATTAGCGTTTCCTTCTGGAACAAAGTCAAGAAGAGCGATAAGCTGGGCTTGATTTTTCAGGCATTTCGCACGACGCTGATGAACTACAATTACTTCATCGAGAGGATCTCGCGTGGCGACAGTGCAGGAAGCGCGATCACTTTCCCTCCACGAATTGTACCCCGATTCCGCAATCGAAGCCATCGGCGACGCTTGGAAATGCACATCCGTCCGCGCTCAGTTTATGGCTCAGGTGGCACTCCCTGCGGGGTGGTATCGCGTGCGCATCGTACTGAACTCCCACGATCGCCACACGATCCGCAAGCGTGCCGACCTGACATTTGAAGACGATGCTGGCCACACCCTTTCTCATGATTCCTTTGCTTGGAATCGCACACTCAGCGAATCGTTTCTCGTGCAACTTCAGCATGGTGCTGCTCGGCTTGCGTTCACCATGACACAAGCCGAAGGCACGTTCTCACTGAACACGTTTGAAGTCCGAAGACTCGCCTCGGCATCGGTGGCCCTGGCAGCCATGCGCGAGAAACTGCGATTGATTTCCGCGTTCGGTTGCATGAAACCGGTGCTGCGGCGTGGGCTAGGAATGCTCGTGCGCGGCGAGATCAAGGGCATCGCGCGCAAGCTTACGCAGGGCCTGCTCGATGGCCGCGCGATGCGACTCGGCGGCTATCGTGCGAATGCTTCCGCAGGCCATTGGATGAAAGCACTCGCGCTCAAAAGCGATGAAGCCGATGCCGCATGGTGGCGACGGCACGCCTTGCCCACCGAAGAAGCCGAACGCATTCGCACTGCATGCGACACCTGGCAAAATCCTGAACCGATCGCGGTGTTACTACCAGTTCTTCCCGAGAAACTCGAACTCGCTCGGCTTGCTGCACTCTCCGTTCGTCGGCAACTTTACCCCCATTGGGAACTGCTTCTTGCTTGTGCGGGGTCGAGCGATTTGCAGGCGCAAATGAACGCCTGGATTGGTGCTGATCCGCGCGTGCGCATCGCGCTTGTGCCGAGTGACAGTGGGTTGACAGTCGCGGTGGCTCGCGCGATCCAGCAGACGAAGTGCGAACGCATTCTCGTACTTCCTGCCGATGTCGAACTCGCAGAAGATGCGCTATTCGGCTTCGCTCAGGCCGCACGCGAAAACCCGGAACAAGATGTTCACTTTGGCACATTGGCGGGCAGTAGCGACATAGTGATGTTATCGACCCGCAAGCTCTCCGATGCGGTGCCGGAACGCTTCACGCCAGAAGCTGTGTTGAACTGGATTTGCGAAAACACCAATGTTCCGGCACCATCAACCCCACGCAGGGCTTGGGCATACTTCATCGAAGAACGTCCACTCGCAGATCTCGCGCGCGTCGGCGATGCCGAACCTTCAACGCCGCAACCGATCGTTTTTGCTGCGAACATGATGGGCCTATCGGGGTGGGATCACCTCGCGTATGCGCTGCTCACGGGCCTGCCTTCTCTCGGTGTGCGGTGTGTTCGACATGCGAAAAGCAACATACGCCCCGATCTTGTTCCACCGCGATTTCTCCCAGTTTCTCAAGCGATTCCTGATCTTACTCCGCAACTCATCATCGCGCCGCCGTTCTTGGCGGAAGCATTTCAACCCGATGCGCGATCGGTCATTTTCACCATGTGGGAGACCGATCGACTCCGCAAGCAAGATGTTGAAGTCTTGAATCGCGCCGGCTTGATTCTCGTTCCGAGCCGGTGGGGTGCCGAGTGCTTCCGCGCTTCGGGTGTGAAGGCGCGCATCGAGATTGTGCCGCTCGGTTACGATCCGCTGATTTATCACGCCGATGATTCTTTCCCGGATGTCTGCACCTTCGGCACGGCGGGCGCGCTCGTCGCTGGTGGAATGCGCAAGAACGCGCAGCACATTGTCGATTTGTTCCGAGATACGTTCCCCACGGAAGCCGATGTGCGGTTACGCGTAAAGATCACGCCCACATCGCCAGCGATCGACACGCAACA
>Ga0105045_10006831_pt1 | contig 10099 bp, 8 predicted proteins | sample MAT02_FD_78089 | JGI IMG/M metagenome (GOLD analysis project Ga0105045, IMG submission 78089) | Freshwater microbial communities from Lake Fryxell liftoff mats and glacier meltwater in Antarctica - MAT-02 (megahit assembly) | ecosystem: Environmental > Aquatic > Freshwater > Ice > Liftoff...
GCGCTGGCCGTGCGCATCGGGCTTGGCTTTGAAGGCATGGTCCGGCGCATGCTGACCCATTATTCCGTGGCGCGGACAATGCTGCTGGCCTTTGTGTTCGCGGCGCTGCCGCTGCTGGTTCTGGCCGGGGCGGATGATCCGCTGTGGTGCCAGCGGATGCAAAGCGCGTTCTATGTGGCGATCGGCGGCATCTTCCTGATGGATGTCGTGAAAGGCCGCACTGCAACGGCGGCCAGCTTCTGGCCCGATGCCGAAATGCGCGACCACCTGCCGAACCTGACCCGGATGATGGTGGTGTACAACTTCAGTTTCCTTCTGTTGAACGAAACGCTGATCCAGTCGCTGTCTGCATCGCACTGGTTGATGTTCTGGGCCGTGCTGCCGATCCTGGGCCATATGGTTCTGCGGGCGCTGGTTCTGACGGTGATCAATCTGGACGACGACGGCCAGCCGGTCTGAGGCCCGGCCAAAGCGCGTCAGCTTGCCTCCAGACAGGTTGCTTTCACGACATCCAGACACCGCCGCAGCGCGATCAGCACCCCGACCGGGGGCGTTCGACAGGGGCAGAAAGCCAAGTTCCGACAGTTTGCGCGCGTAGATTCTTGTGCAGCATGAGCAAGGGCAAAGAGAAGGCGGCAACGGATGGGGGGCTGCCCAGTCAAGGGAAGCAGCGGTAAAAGCGTCTGTTACCCTTTAGCGAAAAGCTTGGGCGCCCAAGACCTATGCTGCCGGAAGGCCAGTTGCGACCCCTGCATCCGGGTTCGGAACGGGTCCGCCAAGGATCAACCGCGACCAGCGTCGCCCGGGCTGGTGACGTGGCAGGTCTTCCGCGGCAAACCGACCGTCGATCAGCGCCCGGTACAGCGCAATGGTACCGGGCCGCAGATACGGCGACCAGTGGCACATCCGACGCGGAGGATCGGCAAGGGGGTGGCCAAGCGAGGCAAGGTCGGCCAGCGTACGCGGCTGGTCGATCCACAGGTCGTGCCAGCCCGCGCGTGGCCGCCCCAGACCCTGGCCGATAGAGGTGCGCAGTCCCAGATGAATGCCCCATTCGAAGCAAGCGTCGAAAATATCATTTTCCCGGGTAGTGACGTTGACCACTTCGACCGCGCGCCCCGCTTGGGTGGCAAGGGCGGCCAAGGTCCGGCACCGCGTCTCGGCGGCGGCGAGCAGGATAATCCGGCTGATCTGGCCCGCCGCCACATGCGGCAGGGCTGCCAGCGCCACCCGTGCGCCCATCGAATGCGCGATCACTTGCAAGGGGCGGCCCGACAGGTCATGCACCGCCTGCGCGATGGCGGCAAGGGCTGTCCCGGTGTGCCCGGCGCGCAGATGGGCGCGCCAGGGGTCGCATTTGGCGTTCCAGCCCAGCGCGATGCCAAGGCCCGCCTGTCCGTCAAGGCCCAGATGCCGGGGCCAGCTGACCGCCCGGCGGTTCCCCGGCGGCGGATCAAGTGACAGGATCGACCCGTGCGGGCAATCGGCGCGCAGGCCGGGGGCATAGCGCCAGCCGTGGATCATCGCCACCACCGGAGCGTCTGCGGGCAGGGTGGCCAGCTTGCGCGCCAGACGGTCCCGGTTGACGGTCAGACCGCCGGGGCCTGCATCGGCGCGGATCGGGCGGGGATCGTCGGTCATCGGTGCCTGTGCCGTTCGGGGCTTTTGCGCACCCTGTCGCAGTGCGGCAACGGGCGCGTGACGGGGCGGTGACGGCTGGGTGACGGCGGTCAGGGGCAGCCGGCTTGACCCGGGCGGGGACGGGGCGTATGCAAACCTCCGTGGTGCTTTGTTACCGGATTGCGGGCCACGTTAAACAAGCCGCTAAAGAGGTGTAGGGCTTTGGCCCCGGCAGCTTCGGGTTTGCCGGGGTTTTTTCTTGGCCAAAGAGCCACCCGTGATGACGAGGGACTGGTAATGACGAAAGACTGGAAGACCCGCACACAACTGGTCCACGAAGGCAGCCGCCGGAGCCAATATGGCGAAATGGCCGAGGCAATTTTTCTGACGCAAGGCTTTGCCTACCCCACCGCCGAGGCCGCCGAGGCGCGCTTTGTGAAAGCGGGCGAGGATGAGTTTATCTACGCCCGTTACGGCAACCCCACCACCCGGATGTTCGAAGACCGCATCGCCGCCCTTGAGGGGACCGACGACGCCTTCGCCACCGCCTCGGGCATGGCCGCCGTTTCGGGCGCGCTGATGTCCTGCCTGCGGGCCGGGGACCATGTGGTCAGCGCGCGGGCCTTGTTCGGGTCTTGCCTTTATGTGCTGGAGGAGGTGTTGCAGCGCTTTGGTGTCAAGGTCACTTTCGTGGACGGCGCCGATCTGGACCAGTGGCGCGCCGCCGTCACGCCAGGGACGAAGGCGGTGTTCTTCGAGTCGATGTCGAACCCGACGCTGGAACTGGTAGACATCCGCAGCGTGTCCGAGGTTGCCCACAAGGCGGGGGCACTGGTAATCTGCGACAACGTCTTTGCCACGCCGATCTTTTCCCGCGCGGTGGAACAGGGCGCCGATGTCATCGTCTACTCCACTACCAAGCACATCGACGGGCAGGGTCGCGCGCTGGGCGGGGTGGTCTGCGGCAGCAAGGACTATGTCCGCAAGGTGCTGGAACCCTTCATGAAGCACACCGGCGGCAGCATGAGCCCCTTTACCGCATGGATGCACCTGAACGGCATGGCAACGCTGGACCTGCGCTGCCGGGCGATGGCGGATACGGCCCTTACAGTGGCCAAGGCGCTGGAGGCGCATGCGAAGATTGCGAAGGTCATCTTCCCGGGCCTGCCCAGCCACCCGCAGCATCAGCTGGCGATGGACCAGATGGGATCGGGTGGCACGCTGGTGACGTTTGAGGTGGCAGGAGGAAAGGACGCGGCCTTCCGCTTCATGAATGCACTGGAAATTACCAAGATTTCCAACAACCTTGGTGATGCCAAGACCATCGCCACCCACCCCGCAACCACAACGCACCAGCGCCTGCCGCAGAATCAGAAAGACGTACTGGGCATCACACCCGGCCTGATAAGGCTGTCTCTGGGGTTGGAGGATGCAGACGACCTGATCGCCGATCTGACGCAGGCCCTCGCAGTGGCCTGACAGGTCTTGTGATCGGGGCGGGAACAACTATTTATTGTTTGTGTTCGACGGACCAGGGTGATCCGTTGGCGGACTTCCGCCGTAAGACTTACCGGAAATTGAAGGCATGGCCCTGTGGCCCGGCCTGAACCGAAAGGACCTCCCCCATGAATATCCATACTCCCGACTTCGACCGCAAACCTTCTCGTGACGAGGCGACGGCGGCGCTTGCCATTTTGCGTCAATGGGCGGGGAAATCCTCGGACGACGAGATTTCCACGCTCGATTCCGCCGTTGGCCATTTGCTGCCCGGGCAGGGCTATTCGGCGTTGTCGCGCAGCTATCCGGCAGGTTTTCGGGCCGATGCCGCTTATCTGGCGGGTCTGCCTGACTTGCAGAACGGCCCCTCCAGCCTGATCCGGGGCGCCCGGGCACAGATCCAGCATGTCGGGATTTCCAACTTCCGCCTGCCCTTGCGCTACCGCACCCGCGATGGGGGCGAGGTCGTGCTGGAAACCAGCGTGACCGGCACTGTCAGCCTTGAGGCCGACAAGAAAGGCATCAACATGAGCCGCATCATGCGGTCGTTCTATACCCATGCCGAAGAGCAGTTCTCGTTCGGCGTAATCGACGCGGCGCTGAACGACTACATAGCCGACCTTGGCAGCTTTGACGCCCGTATCCAGTTGCGGCTGTCCTATCCGATCCGGGTGCCCTCGCTGCGGTCGGGGCTGTTGGGGTGGCAGTATTATGACCTCGCGCTGGAACTGGTTGAACGCGCCGGTGTGCGGACAAGAATCCTGCATCTGGACTACGTCTACAGTTCCACTTGCCCTTGCAGCCTGGAGCTGAGCGAACATGCCCGCGCCACCCGTGGCCAGCTTGCGACGCCGCATTCGCAACGGTCGGTCGCCCGGCTGTCGGTTGTGGTTCAGCCCGGCGCGGATCTGGCGGTGGAGGATCTGGTGGACATCGCCCGCGCCGCGGTGGTGACCGAGACGCAGGTGATGGTCAAGCGCGAGGATGAACAGGCCTTTGCCGAGCTGAACGCCGCCAACCCGATCTTCGTCGAAGATGCCGCGCGGCTGTTCTGCGAGGGGCTGCGGGCCGATGCCCGGATCGGTGACTTCCGGGTGATTGCAAGCCATCAGGAAAGCCTGCACAGCCATGACGCGATCAGCCTCTTGACCGAAGGCGACACCTTTGCCGCCGAAAGCCTGGACCCGCGGTTGTTCCAAAGCCTGATCCACGCCGGGTAAGCATGCGCATTGACGGGGCGAGAGGGGCCGCGTAGCGATGCCCGACCATGGTTGACTTTCGCCCCGTTGCCTACGTCATCGGCCGCATCCTGATCGTGCTTGCGATCCTGATGCTGGGGCCTGCCGTGATCGACTGGCGCGCCGGGCTGGAGAACGGTGTGGCGTTCCTGTCTTCGGCGGCGATCACCGGGGTCGTGGGCGGTGCGCTGACTCTGGCCACCGGCAACGCGCTGGGCCGGTCGCTGGACACAAGGCAGGCCTATCTGCTGACTGCAAGCATCTGGGCGGTGGTCCCGTTTTTCGGGGCCTTGCCCTTCTACATCGGCGCGCCGGGTCTGAGTTTTCAGAATGCCTATTTCGAGGCAGTTTCGGGAATCACGACCACAGGGGCGTCGGTCATCCCGGGGCTTGCTGATCTGCCTGCCGGGCTGAACCTGTGGCGCGGGATGCTGAACTGGCTCGGCGGGCTGGGCATCGCCATCATCGCGATGATCTTTCTGCCCTTGATGCGGATCGGGGGGATGCAGTTCTTCCGCACCGAAGGGTTTGACACCTTTGGCAAGGCGCTGCCGCGCGCCGCCGACATCGCGCGCCAGCTTTTGGTTGTCTATGCGATGCTGACGGTTCTGATCATGGTGGTCTACAGCATCCTCGGGATGCCCGCGATCGAGGCGGTCGTGCATGGCATGACCACTGTGGCAACAGGCGGATTCTCGACCAATGACGATTCCTTTTCAAGCTATGGTCGGGCGATCCACTATGCGGCGGCGATCTTCATGTTCTTGGCCAGCCTGCCGTTCATTCGCTATGTGCAGTTGGTCAACGGGGCCAGCGGCCCGTTGTGGCACGATGTGCAGGTGCGGGCGTACTTTCGCTGGTTGATGACCGCGGTGCTGATGGCAACGGCGTACCGCATCCTGACCTCGGGCGCGTTGTGGGAGACGGCCTTCCGCGAAAGCCTGTTCAACCTGACCTCGATCATGTCGTCGACCGGATTTGGTGCCGGCAGCTTTGCGGCGTGGGGGCCGTTCGTGTTGGTGGTTTCCTATGTGCTGGGCGTGATCGGTGCCTGTTCGGGGTCAACCGCGGCCGGGCTTTCGGTATTCCGTGTGCAGGTGGCCTTTGCCGCACTCAGCCGTGAGGTGCGACGTATCGGCAGCCCGTCCAGCGTCGATCCGATCCGCTATGACGGTCGCGCTGTCGATGATGACGTGCTGAACGCCCTGATCCTGTTCGTTTCCAGCTTCATTCTGATCCTCGGGCTGATGAGTGTGGCAATGACCCTGCTGGGCGTCGATGCCGTATCGGCGCTGTTCGCCGTATGGACGACATTGGGCAATGTCGGCTACGGCTTTGGACCTCTGGTGGAACGCACTGGCACCTTCATCGACTTTCCGCCCGGCGCCATCGCGATCATGACCTTGTGCATGATCCTTGGCCGGTTGGGCCTGCTGGCCATTCTGGTGCTGGTCCTGCCGAGCTTCTGGCGCCGTTAATCCCAGCAGGACACAAGCACGGTCATTCCGGTTCCGGCCGCGCTCAGTTCTGCCGGGGCGAGGGCGGTGTTGCGCGAGGCCTGCAGCGGGGTGATGCCGCTGGGGGCCAGGATACGGGCGATTTCGGCCGATGAGGCGGCAAATTGCACGCCGGGCGGCAGTTGCCGCGCGCCTTCAGGGGCGGGCGGCAAAAGCAGCCCGATCACCGCGCCGGTTGCATCCAGCACCGGGCCGCCGGCATCCCCCGGCAGCGTCTCGATTGCCAGCCGCTTCAGGCCGGGTTCGCCGTTCAGGCCGGTCACGTCTTCCAGCGTGCCGAAGGTCATCACCGGGGCGGGCAGGCGGTCTTCGTAGGAATAACCTGCGACCATCACTTCGGTGCCGATCCTTTCGGGGGCCAGTTGCAGTTCCGCCACCGAGCGCGGCGCAAGCGGCGTTGTCGGTTTCACCAGTGCCAACCCGCTGGCGGCGTCGGTGAGGGTGACAGTCGCCTCGATCCCGCGGTCAAGTGTCACACGGCCGCAAGACACCACCGCCTCGGCAGTGGTCAGGGCCGTGCCGCTGGCGTCAATGAAGAACCCCGACCGGCTGAAGCGCGGGGTGCGCACCTCCAGCCCCGACAAGAGGCCCGCGCGGGTTTCGGCCCCCATCGGCACCAGGCCGGGGTCAAGCGCGCGGGTACTGTCGGTGGCAAAGCTGGCCTCTATCGCGTGCAGGATGCGCGCGTCGCGCGCCTCGTTTCCGGGCGCAGAGATCAGCATCCAGCCCTTGATCAGCCCGCCTTTCAGTTCGGCAAATGCCGTGGTCGAGACGGTGTCTGACAACCCCTTGATCCGGAAGGTCCGTTCATTGCGCGACCTCTCCCCCGTCAACGGCACGGATTGCAGCGTCTGAAGGACGTCATAAAGCCCGTAGAACGCCGCCTGATCGCCCGGCTGCGAGATCAGCACGATCTGCGGTCCAATGCCGTCCTTGGGGCGGAAATGCACGAAAGGGGGCTCGTAGTGGTCAAACTCCATCAGTCCCAGTGGCAGGGTCAGGGTGATACCTGCCTTGTCATCGGTAAGCGTGGCAAATCCGAAATCGGCGGTATCTGCACTGTAGGCGGTCATCAGGGCCGCGCGCTGGCGGCTGGTCAGAATCCCGGTCGGCTCCAGCATGCCTTGCGCCTCTTGCCAGGCGGCCATGGAATTTCGGGTGCCGGCCCCATAGGCGCCATCGATGCCGCCAGCGTAAAAGCCGAACCATTGCAGCGCGATCTGCAGATCCTTGCGCTGCTCTTCGGAAAGCAAAGCTTCGCTGTCGCGGGCCTCGGTGCGGGTCTCGTCGGGTATGTCGGCCGGCACAACGGGTTGGGGTTCAGGACGGACGGCAACGTCAGGCTGGATCATTTCGGGGGCCAGCGGGGCGCTGCCTACCGGGGGCCAAAACCGATCTCCTAAGTTGCGCTGGTAGGCGATGAAGCTGTCGCCCGGGATCAGCCCTTCACGCTTCAGACTGTCCAGCCGCAGGGCAGCCTCATCGGCGGGGTAGGGCCCAAGCATGATGGCATACCACCCCGACCGCATGCGAAACCCGTTGGTTTCGGGGAACAGCGCCGTGTAGGCGCGGGCGCGATCTTCGGCCCCGGCGAGATCTGGTTGCGCCTCGATCTGGACCCAGGCACTGCTGTCCTGCGCGGTTGCGGGCCCGGTCAGGCCAAGGGTCGCAATCGCCGAAAGAAGCAGGGCAAACACGGCAAAGGGGCGAAAGATCACGGGCAAATGTCCTGAGCTATGGGTCACTGGATGGTCACTGGGTGGTATGTGGGCAATTACCGGCCGATTACAGCCGATCACGGTTGGGGCGACATTACGGATCAAGCCGCCCGCGGCAAGGGTATAACTCGCGCCCCGCCGGTCACAATCGCGCTGGAGCGCCCGAACCTTTCCGGAATTGACCCTGTCGGGCCCAATGGATAGGGAAGGCGCAACCAATCACAGCCCAAGAGCGGACGCCGCACCCATGCCTGACGCCACGATCACGCCCCGCAGCTTTCAGGAAATCATCCTGCGCCTGCAAGGCTATTGGGCCGCCAAAGGCTGCGCGATCCTGCAGCCCTATGACATGGAGGTGGGGGCAGGAACCTTCCACCCGGCCACCACATTGCGCTCGCTTGGCACGAAGCCGTGGGCGGCGGCCTATGTCCAACCCTCGCGCCGGCCGACTGACGGGCGCTATGGGACAAACCCGAACCGTTTGCAGCACTATTACCAGTATCAGGTGATCATCAAACCCTCGCCCCCGGACCTGCAAGAGCTGTATCTTGGCAGCCTTGCGGCCATCGGAATCGACCTTGCACTGCACGACATCCGCTTTGTGGAAGATGACTGGGAAAGCCCCACCTTGGGCGCCTGGGGCCTGGGATGGGAGGTGTGGTGCGACGGAATGGAGGTCAGCCAGTTCACCTATTTCCAACAGGTCGGCGGGCATGACTGCAAGCCGGTGTCTGGGGAACTGACCTACGGGCTGGAGCGGCTGGCAATGTATGTGATGGGCGTGGACCATGTCATGGACATGCCCTTCAACGATCCGGCCAGCCCGACGCCGTTGAAATACGGCGATATCTTTCTGCAGACCGAACAGGAATACAGCCGTCACAACTTTGACCAGGCCGATACCGAAATGCTGCTTCAGCACTTCAAGGACGCCGAGGCGGAATGTGACCGCATCCTGTCTGCCGCCCAGCCTGACAAGGCGGGGCGCACGATCGTGATGGCCCACCCGGCCTATGACCAGACGATAAAGGCCAGCCACATCTTCAACCTTCTCGATGCGCGCGGGGTGATCTCGGTTACCGAACGGCAGGCCTATATCGGCCGGGTGCGCGCGCTTGCCAAGAAATGCGCCGATGCCTTCCGGCAGACACCAGCGGGGGCGGACCTTTGAATGTCGGGCGCTTTGCAGCGGGGTCTCTGGTCGGGATTGCAGCAGTTGGCGGCGTGGCCATGTGGTATCTGCAAGTCTATGCCTTCTATGAGCCCGTGGCCTTCCAGCCGGGTCAGGAAATCCGCCTGACCCCCATCGTCAGTGCTGTGCCTGAGCCGATCCTGACGGAAGACGTCACCGGTATCGACAGCGAAAGCTCTCCCATCCGGTTCCGCGCCTGTTTTACCACACCTCTCAGCCTCGCCATGCTGACCGAGACCTACGTAGCCTATGAAAGCCCGGAGCCGCTGATTGCCCCCGGCTGGTTCGACTGCTTTGACGCAATGGCCATCGGCACCGCGCTGGAGACGGGCGAGGCGCTTGCCTTCTTGTCAGAACCCGGCATCCACGCCGGCGTTGACCGTGTGGTCGCCGTCTTCCCCGATGGTCGGGCTTTCGCCTGGCACCAGCTGAAAACAACAGTTTCTGGAGGTGCACCATGACGGACGAGCCGCAGTCTGAAAAGCCAACGGAAGGCGTCTTTAAACGCGCCGCGCGTGAAGCCGAAGACCTTGCCGGCGGAAAGGCCCGAGTAGAAGCCGGTATGACCCTTTACGAATACCCTAATTACGAGACGTACCGCACCGTTCAGACAGCGGGGAACAAGGCCAAGCTCAAGCGCCAGTTCGTCAAGGAAAGCCATGTAGTTACACTGGCAAACTCCATTGAAGCGGCGATCGGGCCGGTGCGCTTCGGGGTTTGTCACGGAACGCGTCAGGGGCTGGAACAAGCTTGGTTTACCAAGCATTTGCGGGGCAATCCTGAAGTGATTGGAACAGAAATCTCGGACACGGCGACCGAGTTTCCTAACACCATCCAGTGGGATTTCCACGACAGCAATCCGGACTGGATGGGAAAAGTGGATTTCGTCTATTCGAACTCATGGGACCATGCTTTTGATCCGGCCCGCGCTTTTGCGTCATGGATGGAAAGTTTGCGACCGGGCGGCTGGATGCTGCTCGACCACACTCGTGAACAGACGCCTGAAAGCGCCAACGCGCTTGATCCGTTTGGGGTGACCTACGAACGACTTACCGCCATGCTGGAAAGTCAGTTCCGCGACACCGCGCGCCTCCTGCCGATGATCGACAGCCGCACGACTAACCCCGACTACAAAGCGCGCTGCGTCATTCTGCAAAAGAACCGCTAGTCTGCCAACCAAACGGACCTCGTACCATGCCCGACCTCCTGATCGAACTCTTTTCCGAAGAAATCCCCGCTCGGATGCAAGCCCGCGCCCGGGAAGACCTGAAGAAACTGATCACAGACGGTCTGGTGGGGGCAGGGTTGACCTATGCC
>Ga0105045_10006832_pt1 | contig 10099 bp, 7 predicted proteins | sample MAT02_FD_78089 | JGI IMG/M metagenome (GOLD analysis project Ga0105045, IMG submission 78089) | Freshwater microbial communities from Lake Fryxell liftoff mats and glacier meltwater in Antarctica - MAT-02 (megahit assembly) | ecosystem: Environmental > Aquatic > Freshwater > Ice > Liftoff...
TACCGGCACAGCTCAGTTAGAACTAATAGATGCCTTTTCAAATAAACCGGTGGATGGCTGGTTTAAAAATGTTTTTCCAAATCAATACTTCACGGTAGCGGCTGGTAAAAGTATAGCGGTAAAATTCCCAATGGAAATACCATTCAATTTTAACTCTGCATTGACTTACAGAATTATAGCGAAATCGTCGGATAACTCCCCTTCAGTGGCCGGGGGTAATTCTTTCTCCGATGGCGAAGAACAAGCCTTCCCTATCTTAACGAACCGGATGTTGGTAACGGAAACCTTACCGTTGAATTTGCGCAATACAAGTCAGAAGGAATTCAAATTTGAAAAATTGCTTAACAGTGTTAGTAGTACCACCATCACCAATCATGCCTTGACGCTGGAATATACCTCCAATCCGGCATGGTATGCTGTACAGGCTTTACCGTATCTGATGGAATATCCGTATGATTGTTCCGAGCAAACCTTTAACCGGTATTATGCCAATACCCTCGCAACCTTTGTGAGTAATAGTATGCCGAAAATAAAAGCAGTTTTTGAAAAATGGAAAACACTGGATACCGCTGCATTACTAAGTAACCTTCAAAAAAATGAGGAGTTAAAATCTGCCTTGTTGCAGGAAACACCGTGGGTATTGGATGCACAAAATGAAAACCAGCAAAAGAAAAATATTGCGCTATTGTTCGACATGGTAAAGATGAGTAGCGAAGGAGCTGAAGCAATCAACAAACTCAAAGAAATGCAGAGCTCCAATGGTGGATTTGTATGGTTCAAAGGTGGCCCGGATGATCGGTATATGACTCAATATATCTTAACAGGCATTGGGCATCTTCGGAAATTGAACGCACTCCCAGATACCGAATACAAAAAAATAAAGATGCTGGTAGATAAGGCCATCCCTTACCTGGATAAAAAAATACAGTCCGATTATGAAGAACTGTTAAAAAATAAGTCGATTTTAAAAAACAATCATCTCAGTTACACTTCTATCCAGTATTTGTACATGCGAAGTTTCTTTATTGATTACCCGTTAGCCACTGCCACACAAACTGCGTATAATTACTATCAGTTGCAGGCAAAAAAATACTGGTTGAATAATGGTAAATATATGCAGGCAATGATTGCATTGGCACTACATCGCAGCAATGATGCCATAACGCCTAAGGCCATTATACGATCATTAAAAGAAAATGCCATCACCAGGGAAGAACTGGGAATGTATTGGAAAGAATGGACCACGGGCGGCTATTACTGGCACCAGGCCCCCATTGAAAGCCAGGCGATGATGATTGAAGCGTTTACGGATATCGACAAAAACATTGGTACGGTCAACGATCTGAAAACATGGCTATTAAAACAAAAACAAACTCAAAACTGGAAAACCACCAAAGCCACAGCGGAAGCATGTTATGCATTACTATTGGGAGGAAGCAATGGCCTGAATGAAGAAACAGCGGTAACAATCAATATTGGCGGCACTGTTATTAAAAGCAGCGATGATAAAACGGAAGCTGGCACAGGCTATTTCAAAAAAACAATTACTGGTGAAAATGTAAAACCTGCGATGGGAAATATTTCGGTAACGCTAAAAACTACCAACTCGAAAAATCTCACTGGAGTTTCATGGGGAGCAGCCTACTGGCAATATTTTGAAGACCTTGATAAAATAACACCTGCTGCAACTCCTTTAAAACTAATCAAGCAATTGTTCATTGAAAAAAATACCGATAAAGGCCCGGTATTACAAGCCATATCTGATGGGGCTACCTTAAAAGTGGGTGATAAAGTAAAAGTCAGAATTGAATTAAAGATTGACCGGAATATGGAATATGTTCACATGAAAGATATGCGTGCCGCTTGTTTGGAACCAGTGAATGTAATCAGCGGATATAAATACCAGGGAGGATTAGGGTATTATGAAAGTACCAAAGATGCCAGCACGAATTTCTTTTTTGGATGGCTATCAAAAGGAACGTATGTATTTGAATACCCGGTTTTTGTAACCCATGCCGGAAATTTCAGCAATGGTATTACCACCATTCAATGTATGTATGCACCCGAGTTTACCAGCCATAGTGAAGGAATCAGGGTTAGTGTGGAAGCACCTTAAATCTCTGATTTACTAAGATGAAATAAAGGTGGCTTCCGCTCAGGGTGGGAATTTTATTTTTAATATCACGCTTCAATAGTTAAATAAACGCATGTTTTACTAAAAATGGATAAATTATCCTGTAATCAAATACCAGATTATCCATTATTTACATACTTTTGCAGCCCCGTAGTAAAATGCTCCGGAATTAACAACATTATAAACTGCTCTTATTCCCCTTTAGGGGTTAGGGGCTAAAATCAGGGAAATGAACAATTACGAATTGATGGTGATTTTTACCCCTGTGCTGTCTGAAGAGGAATTTAAAGCCGCTCAGAGCAAATTCGCAGCAATCGTTAAAGAAAACGAAGGCGAAGTAGTGCACACCAATCCCTGGGGACTAAAATCACTGGCCTATCCCATTGCCAAAAAGACCACTGGTCTATATTGGGTAATGGAGTATCAAGCGCCAACCAGCTTCAATGAAAAGTTGAAAACTCAACTTTTACGTGACGAATCAGTGATGCGTCACATGTATACTGTACTCGATAAATACGCCGTCGACTACAACAACAAAAAGAGAAGTGGCGGAAAATTTTCACCTAACGAAAAAGCGGGGGCATAATTATGGCAAAACCAAACGAGATTAAATATCTCACAGCGATCAAAGCTGAAAAGCGTCCAAAAAAATATTGCCGCTTTAAAAAAATGGGTATTCATTATATTGATTATAAAGATGCCGATTTCTTGAAAAAATTCCTGAACGAACAGGGTAAATTATTACCACGTCGTCTTACAGGAAACTCTTTGAAGTTTCAACGTAAGGTGAGCGAAGCAGTAAAGAAAGCCCGTCAAATGGCAATCTTACCGTACGTTACCGATCTATTAAAATAAAATTTTTTCACCACCCTAACCCTTTAGTGGGGAAAGTCCCTGCCGATAGCAATCGGATTCGGAGATTGGGTAAAAATGCAAAAAAACATGCAGGTAATATTAATACAGGACGTAAACAATCTTGGTGGTTCCAACGAACTGGTAACTGTCAAAAACGGTTATGGCCGTAACTTTTTAATTCCTTCTAAATTAGCAATCGAGGCTAGTCCAAGTAACCTAAAACAAAGAGAAGAAAAAGTAAAGCAACAAGCTAAAAAAGAAGCTAAATTATTAGCAGAACTCAACAGCGTAATTGCAACGTTAACCAACGGTGCATTGAAGATTGGTGCTAAAACCGGTACAACAGGTAAGATTTTTGGTAGTGTAACTTCTGTTCAGATTGCACGTGCAATTAAAGAACAAAAAGGCTACGAAATTGACCGTCGCAGAATAACCATTCTTGATGATGTGAAAGAACTAGGCACATTTAAAGCAAAAATTGATTTCGGAAACGGTAACGAATGCGAAGTTGAGTTTGAAGTAATTGGTGAATAATTTCAACATCATTTAATTTATAATCCGCTCATTATTTGAGCGGATTTTTTTTACCGACTATTTTTATGACCGAATGTCCCTGCCATTGCCTGGCAGCATAATCAGCCTGTAATAATATCTTTGATTGATAAAAAGACAGATGATTTAAAGCGACTACTCTCCTATAAAATCTGAGTGGTTGTAAGAATATATACCTGTAAATGCCATTCAAAAAAAAGGCTAAATTCATTTCAGTTAAAATCCCATTCCTTCACCAGAAAAAGGTTTTTCTTTGTAATATTTCTCCAAGTATTTTTCACTCACGCTGGAATAAAATATCAACCGATGACACAAAAAGAAATTCCTGTTTTATTCATTGGTACGTTTATCTTCTGCCTCCTTTTTACAAACTGTAATAATGCTGTAGAAAAAACTTCCACAAACAAAGACACTATTCCAAAAATAAGTGCCATTGAAATGAGTGTTCAAGGAAATTTTAGTGCACAACAAACGCTTAAATTCGATAGCACCCTTGTTGAAAAATTCTTGGATAGCTTTCCTCAGTTTAAAATATTTGAAAAGGAAATTAGCATCTTTTATAAAAATAGAGGCTATGCCTATGCCTGGTATGATGAAAATGGTATGATTGAACCGGCTCATAATTTATTCAACCGAATTCAAAATATCAGTGAAGAAGGAATTCCGGACGTGGTTCCTTACAAAGACAGATTTATCAATTTGATTGACTCAGCGGTTGGAAGTGAATCGGCGTCACCTGTTCTTGAGTTAATGCTCACATCACAATACTTTGCCTACGCCAAGCAGGTTTGGCATGGCTTAGATGAAAAAGAAAGTCTGGCAACGGGCTGGTATTTACCCAGAAAAAAAATCACAAGCCAGCAATTACTGGATTCTATGTTAACGGGAAAAAATACGTTGGAGAACTCCAGTGTATTTAAACAGTATAGTTTGCTAAAAGAATATTTAAAAAAATACAATCTCATAAAAGAGAAGGGGCTGTTGACTACTATAAAGGCCGATAAGAAAAGCTACCAGTTGTCCGATTCTTCCGAAAGTATTGGAGCAATACGTGAACGCCTTTTTTTATTGGGCGATCTGGTGAACAATAATCTATCCGACAGATTTGACACAACTTTGCAAGATGCCGTAAAAAAATTACAGCGGCGATTGGGATACAAAGAAGATGGAAAAATAAACACCACACTCCTTGCTGAAATGAATACCCCGATTGATAAAAGAATTGAACAAATATTGGTGAATATGGAAAGATGCCGGTGGGTTCCTGTTCAATTGAAAAGTAATTATTTACTCGTAAATATCCCTGATTATAAATTGCATGTGTATGATCAGGATACCATCGCTTTCAGTATGAATGTAGTTGTTGGTAAAAACCAGAATAAAACGGTTGTTTTTAATGGTGGAATGAAGTATGTGGTATTTAGCCCATACTGGAATATTCCTGCAAGTATTTTAAAAAAGGAAACCTTACCCGCTATCAGAAGAAATTCTAAGTATCTGGCAAAACACAATATGGAATGGAATGGAGGGAAAATAAGACAAAAACCAGGCCCCAATAACTCTTTAGGACTCGTAAAATTTCTGTTTCCAAATTCGCATAGTATCTATCTGCACGATACACCTGCAAAGTCATTGTTCAACGAAGATAAAAGAGCATTCAGCCACGGCTGTATCCGTGTGGCAGAACCAATCAAACTGGCTACTTATCTGCTAAAAGATGATTCGAACTGGAATGATGAAAAAATAATGGCGGCCATGAATAATGGAGTTGAAAAATACGTAACCTTAACGAACACAGTGCCGGTTTTTATTGCCTACTTCACTGCCTGGGTGGATAGGGATGGGCAACTAAATTTCAGGAATGATGTGTATAAAAGAGACAGTCGTTTAGCTGAAATGATATTGAAAAAGCCTACTATATGAATTCTTTTTGAAAATCTTTGTTTTTTTAAATAAATTGTTACATTTGTAATGCTTTAGTGTTTTTAGTATTTCGTCGTTAGCTGATTGTACACTTTTTAGATGTCCCTTTTCAGTTCATTGTACCAACTAAATCATTATGGTTTTTTTTAATTTTTAAAAGTTTTTACAATGAACATTTACGTAGGAAATTTAAGTTGGACAATGACCGACGAAGATCTAAGCAGTCTTTTCACTCAATTTGGTACTGTTACCAGTGCTAAAATCCTGAAAGACAAAATGAATGGCCGCAGCAAGGGTTTTGGTTTTGTTGAAATGGATGACGCAGAAGCAGCAAAAACTGCTATTGCCGGTTTAAACGAAAGCGAAGTTCAAGGTCGTAAATTAATCGTTAACGAATCACAACCACGCCAGGAAGGCGAGGGTGGATTTAAAAAGCGTAGTTTCGGCGGCGGAAGTGGCGGCGGCGGCGGTTACAAGAAAAGCGGCGGCGGCGGATACGGCGGCGGCGGCGGTAGAAGCGGCGGAAGCGGTGGAAGCGGTGGTTACGGCGGAAGCGGTGGCAACAGAAGCGGCGGAAGCGGCGGTTATAACAGAGATTATTAATCAATCACCAACTGAAACAAAAAATCCCTCGTTTTTAACGGGGGATTTTTTTGTATCAGAGGTATGCAGGCTTTTCTCAAAAGCCTACATATAGAACACTTTATCGTAAGGTTTTTTGAACTAAAACAGGGTAAATTTTGCTCATCACCATGCATCATTCAGATTGGAACTTTCAAGTGTTTACTTCCCATTTTTAAAACCAAATTATTGAACAATTGCCCGCTTTATTTGAACCATATTATCGGGCGCTTTTATTTCGAGTTGGTAAATACCATAACTCAACCTCGTATTGGTCATTATTGCCTGTGAGCTATTCGGACTATTTACTGGTAAAATTCCAGAATAAACTACTTGCCCATTATTATTGATTAACCTCAACTGATAAAGTCCGGTCGTCTGGCTGGTAAATCGAAGGTTAATTATATTCCCCTGAATTGGATTTGGATAAATAGTAATGGTCCCCTGCCCTGTTGCACCAGTGGTAAATTTTACAATAACACTAAATTTTATAGTGCCGTCCATATCTACACTTTTAATACGGTAAAAACTATTACCCTTCAAAGGTTGGTTGTCTATCCATGAATAACTATTATGATCATTTTTAAAACCACTTACTTTAATTGAACTTAGTATGTTGAAATCTAAACTATTTGAAGACCGTTCAACTTCGTACTTCTTTATATTTATTTCATTTTCAACCTTCCATTCAATAGCTATTTTTTCATTTATCTCAAATCCTTTTACTGATGCGAAGGTTACTGGAAGTACAGCCGTAGCGATGTTTGTTACATATATGATTTTAAACCTGTTTACATCTGCAGATGCAGCATCTGCATTTACAGCAAAATTTAATTTTGAAATACCGTTAAGGGTGAGGGCTAAACTTGTTCCCAAATATGAATCCTGCAAAACTGCCTGCATTCCCGGACGGTCGAGGTTGGTTGTTGTAAATTCAAATTGGTAACTGCGTTTGGTAGTTTTCCATAATTTAAAAAAAAGTGTATCGCTTTTTAAAATTAAAGGTCTACGCTCTACCGATAGAACAGCCCCATATCTTATTATTCCCAGGTTTTCATTGATATTTGTAAATTTAAAAGCATCTTCTAAAAAAACACTATCGTGATAAAGATCATTGTATTCAGTATAGACACCATCTGCCAGTACAGTTTCATTGTTGGCGTTTAATAAGTATAAGGTTGTTCTTATACTCTCTTTACCAGTTAGTGGTGAACTCGTAGCCTTCATATTTGAAACGTTGGTTTTCATACCATTCTTTTCAACTTTGATTTCCATACGATTCCTGGAAAATGAAGACAATGAAAGTAGCAGAAACATAACTGGAAAAATTGTGAACGGCTTATAGCCTTCCCGTAAAGCTTTAACTGAGCAAAAGTTTAAACAAAATTCTTGTAGGGTAGAGTTGTACGAATTCATAGCATTGGGTTTTCGTTAGATAATCGGATAAGAAACATTGCATAACATGTTTCTTATATAACGATAACGCCGCTTTTTTCACAATTATTTCGACCTGATATCATAAGAGCTTTCAAAAAGGAGCTTGTAGTAAGCCTCCTACAAGCCTTGTAAATAATGATTTCGTAAAATACAGCAGATGCTTGAATTAATTCAAACTGAACGAGGTGGCAAATAAACGTCAAATAAAATAATTTCATTTGTTTTTGACTAGACCGGTATCCATACGGGAAGTAATTAACATGGCTTTACCGGGAGGTAAAATGCATAACACAAATTAATATAGTTCGACTTTGGAGAAATAGAAAATTCAGGTAGAGTCGTTAAAATGCTGTAATAACGTAGCGGTCTTCATTCAGGAAAACCGATGCATGAGAGTAAGAAAGCAAAGGCAAATAGAAAAATTACACTGCGTGTAGACAGCTTCATTCGTAGAAATACGAATATCGTTTAGATTAGTCGGCTTCGCATAAATAAAACGGGTTTCAATTAGTGAAACCCGTTTTACTCAAAAAAATATTTCTGCTACAGGAATTAGCTAACACTAAACGGTTGCTGCTTTACTTTTTCAATAATTGTAGCTTTTCTATTAGGAGCATGCTTAAATTCAGGAAGCATCTTGCTCAAAATAGGTGTGATCATCTCATTATTATGAGCAATTGCTACTGCCTCCAGCTTACTTAACAGGGAATAAAAATTTGGATTGGTTTCCAGACTTTTTTTAGCTCTTAAAATTTTTGGATGACTGGTTGGTGCAAACTCTTCTGAATCTTTAAATAACTCTTCATACATCTTTTCACCAGGACGAAGTTGCGTGAACTGAATACTTATATCTACACCTGGTACTAATCCGGCTAGTTGAATCATACGTGTTGCAAGATCCAGTATTTTAACAGGCTTTCCCATATCAAATAATAAAATATCGCTTGATTTACCAATTTTACCCGCTTCCAAAACCAATTTTGCAGCTTCAGGAATGGTCATAAAATAACGGGTAATATCAGGGTGGGTCAATGTGACCGGTCCGCCTTGAGCAATTTGCTTTTTAAAGGTAGCTACTACCGATCCGGCAGATCCAAGTACATTACCAAACCGGGTGGTTATAAATTCCGTATTGGATTCTATTCTATCATTTAAAGATTGTATATAAATTTCCGAAATACGCTTTGTTGCGCCCATAACATTGGTAGGATTAACTGCTTTATCAGTAGAAACAAACACAAACTTTTTAACATCGTGCAACATTGACAGATCAGCAATCAGTTTTGTACCAAAAACGTTGGTAAGGACTGCCTCGCTAGAGAAATATTCCATCAATGGCACATGCTTGTACGCAGCCACATGAAATACAACATCAGGTTTAAAATTGATAAAAACTCCCTTAATCCTTAAATAATCCCGAACTGATGCAACTTCTATCTGGATTGGTTGCTGCATACCTTTTTGCTTTAATTCGTAATCAAGATCAAATAACCCAGACTCGGATTGATCCAGGATAATGAGCTTTTTAACATTGTGACCAATTAACTGACGACAAATTTCACTTCCTATTGACCCAGATGCGCCAGTAACAAGGATTGTTGAATTTTGATAATTGGCTTTCGAAAGGTTACTGGGAAGAACAATTTCATCACGTTGCAGAAGCTCTTCAATATTCATTTCCTTAACCTGCTTTCGCTGAAATAATCCTCCTGACCATTGATTGGCAGGCGGAACGAGATTGACCTTTATTTTGAATGGGGCGCATAAGTCAGTAAGCGCAATTTTACGATCAACGGTGAGCCTATCAACTGCAATATAAATCTGTGTAATCCCTTTCTTTTTAAATAATTTAGATAACTGGCTTCCGGAGGCATTATAAATAGGTAGCCCTTCCAGCTTTTTTCCTATCTTATAACTGCTGTCATCAATAAATCCAACCAATGTTGTATTTATTTTAGCATCCTGCTCCAAAACTTTCTTTGTGATTTGCCCCATCATTCCAGCCCCAAAAATTAATGTTCTGTGAACAGGATTTGGCCTCGACTGCGCCATAAAATAAATCTCTTTTACGAATAACCGAAAAGCAACCAATATAAACATTACCGCAAATAAGTTGATCAACAACATAGCTATAGAAACTTTTGCAGAAACAATGTGATTACTATCTACAAAGTATATAAATACCCAGATACCGAATTGCAAAAATGAAAATTTGATAACTCGTAAAATATCCTTGATTTCAGAATATCTTATAATCCCCTTATAGATAGAAAAAACAATAATGCAAACTATGCTGATAGCTACATTTGTAATCAACCCAGGAATAAAAAAAAACAGATCCGGTGAATCAACAGAAAGATGTTGTGCCAAGAAAAAAGAGAAAAAAAATGAACCGGATATTAACATTATATCACAGCAAAAAATAATCCATCGGGGAGCAAAATTCTTTAAAAGACTGTTGGTCATAAAATTCAGTTTAATTTTGGGGAGAAGGATAAACTATCTTAAAAACTAAAAATTCTTACTATTAACGAAAAATAATAAATATTATTTCGTTTGGTCGTTTGCTGATGAAAA
>Ga0105045_10006833_pt1 | contig 10098 bp, 7 predicted proteins | sample MAT02_FD_78089 | JGI IMG/M metagenome (GOLD analysis project Ga0105045, IMG submission 78089) | Freshwater microbial communities from Lake Fryxell liftoff mats and glacier meltwater in Antarctica - MAT-02 (megahit assembly) | ecosystem: Environmental > Aquatic > Freshwater > Ice > Liftoff...
CCCACCGGGCCCGGTGGGCCCACCGGGCAGCAGCAGGGACGGGCGTCGCGGGCTGGGCCCTGGGTGGGGGGGGCCTGGGTCGGCGGGGTCGGGAGCCCCCCCCGCCCGGTCGGACGTGGCCCGCACCAGCAGCTGCAGCCCCCGCACCGGCAGCAGCGCCACCGCGACCGCGCCGGCCGCACCGCCGGGCACCCGACCCACCAACGCCCAGCCGATGCCGCGCCGGTCGACGTGCGCGCGTTCCCGGACCGCAGAGACCAGGACGAGCGGCATCACCGCGACCAGGACCCCCACGGGGACCAGGTCGGGCGCGAGCCACGCCAGCACCGGCACGGCGAGCAGCGCGAGCCCGAAGCCCAGCACCCCCTGGACCAGGGCGCCGACCCCGACCGCGAGCGCGCACGCGACGACGACGAGGGGGTCACCGTCGAACACCCCCCAGACGTCCACGGGTGACGACGGTAGGCCTGCCGGGTGGGCGGCCCGTCCGCGGCCCCGGAATGGGCGTAAGTAGTTGATAGTTCGATTACCTGACCGATCGACCCACCCCTGACCCGTCCAGGAGGACAGATGAGCGACACCGACTTCGACCGGGCCCCCTCCGGGGCCAGCTCCGACCTGTCCGGCACCTACACCGTCGACCCCTCGCACACCCGGCTCGGCTTCACCGCCCGCCACGCGATGGTCACCAACGTCAAGGGCAGCTTCGGCGAGTTCGACGGCACCGTGGTCATCGACGCCGCGAACCCCGCCAACTCCAGCGCCACCCTGACCATCCAGGTCGCCTCCGTGACGACCGGCTCCGCCGACCGCGACGGCCACCTGCGCTCCGGCGACTTCTTCGACGTCGAGACCTACCCGACGTGGACCTTCACGTCGACCTCCGTCGAGGACGTCGACCGGGAGGCCGGCACCTTCGTTCTCGTCGGCGACCTCACCATCCGCGCCATCACCAGGCCGGTCCGCATCGACGTGACCTTCGACAGGTCCGCCAAGGACCCCTTCGGCAACGTCCGCGCCGGCTTCGAGGCCAAGGCCGTCGTGAACCGCAAGCACTGGGACCTGACCTGGAACGCCGCGCTGGAAACCGGCGGCGTCCTGGTCAGCGAGAAGATCAAGCTCGACTTCGACGTCTCGCTGGTCAAGTCCTGACTGATCCCTGCTCCTCCTCGTGTGGCGGACGGGCGAACCGGGCGCGGTTCCCTGACAGCGGCCTGCCGTCGATGTTGGCTGTCGGCGTGAGTCCACTCTGCTTCGGACAGTGGGTCATCTCCTGTCCACGACCCACCTGACGGCGGCCACGCGGCTCCGCAGGCCTGAGCCGACGCCCGGGCGTCCAGACCTGGCTGCACGAATCGGTCCCCTTCACCGGCCGGGCCCGGGGCCCGAGTTCCGGTGGTTCCCGCTGCCGTCGGCAGCACGCCTCGCCGGACGGGACAATGCACCGTGACCTTCACCCAGGCCGTCAGCTCGGTCCTCGGCCAGTACGCGAGCTTCGGCGGTCGAGCGCGCCGGGCCGAGTTCTGGTGGTGGAACCTGTTCACGCTGCTGGTGGGCGTGGTCGTCGCCGCCACGGAGATGTCCCTGGGCATCGGCGGAGAGCGCTCCGGCCCGGTCTCCACCCTGCTGGCCGTGGCTCTGCTGGTGCCCAACGTGAGCGTCTGCGTCCGACGGCTGCACGACACCTCGCGCTCCGCCTGGTGGCTGTTCGTCGCCCTCGTGCCGCTGGCCGGGCCCATCGTGCTCCTGGTCTTCTTCCTGGCACCGTCCACGCCGGGCTGGAACCAGCACGGTCCTGACCCGCGGCTGCCCGCGGCGGCACAGGCGCCCGCGGCGGGCGTCGAGCAGGGCGGCGGTCCCCTGCCCGGCGCCGCCCTCGCCCCCGAGGCACCCTCGCCGGGGTGGACCCCGCCGGGCTGGGACCTGCCCAGCGCGGCCGAGCCCGGTGCCGGGCGACCCACCCAGGACAGCGGCCCCGACGACGTCCCGGGACGCGACCGGCCGCAGGGCTGACCTTGCAGCACCGCACGATCCGGCGCTGGACCCGCCGACGGCGCTCAGATCGCGGCGGGGTCCTCGTCGTGGTGGACGCCCAGCGCGTGCAGGGCCTGCTCCAGCACGGACATCACCGCGAGAGTGTCGTCCAGCGGCATGACCGGACTCTCGGTCAGTCCGGCGGCCAGGCAGCGGTGGACCTCGTCGAGCTCGTGGGAGTACCCGGTGCCCGTGGCGGACCGCACCAGCTCCTCGCTGGACTCCACCGAGCGACCTCCTCCGGTGCGGTGCACGACGAGGCGACCAGGGTGGTGGAAGCGGGGCGGCACCTCGATCCAGCCCTCGGTGCCGAACACCGCGGCCTGGCCAGGCAAGGGTGACAGCAGGGAGCAGGTGCCGACCCCGTGGCGGCCGTCCTCGGTGTGCCAGAGCAGGGTGGACTCCGAGTCCACGCCGTTGGGCCCGAGGACACCGGCCACGTCCAGGGACGTCGGCACGCCCCCGAGCACCATCTGCAGCCACGACGTCGGGTAGACGCCCAGGTCGAGCAGCGCGCCGCCGCCCTGGGCGGGGTCCCACAACCGGTCGGTCGCCTCGAACGGGACCCGCAGCCCCAGGTCGGCGCGGACCGAGCGGACGTCCCCGATCGCGCCCTCAGCGATCAGCTCGCGCAGGCGGACCACGGCGGGCTGGAACCGGGTCCACATCGCCTCCATGACGAAGACCCCGCGCGCCCGGGCGGCGTCCACGACCTGCTGAGACCCGGCCAGGGTGACGGTGAACGCCTTCTCGACCAGCAGGTGCTTGCCCGCCTGGACCGCGGCGAGCGCGATGCCGTGGTGCTGGCGGTGCGGGGTGGCCACGTAGACCACGTCGACGTCGGGGTCGGCGAGCAGCTGCTCGTAGGACCCGTACGACACCGGGGCGTCGTGCTCGTCGGCGAACGCCCGGGCCCGCTCGGCGCTGCGCGAGGCCACCGCGTGCAGCACGCCGCCGTGGACGTCGGCCAGGTCGCGGACGACCCCGGCCGCGATCCGGCCCGGGCCGAGCACCCCCCAGCGCACGGGGCGGTCGCCGATCGGCTCGAAGGAAGGGGTCGTCGTCGTCTCGCTCACGGGCTCACGATTCCACGACACGCCCGTCCGTGCGGCCCTCAGCGCAGCAGGTCCGGTGTGCGCCACTCCTCACCGAGCACGTGGTGGGCCAGGAACGCGAGCACGGTCCGGTACCAGAGCGTCGAGTGGTTGGGCGAAAGGATCCAGTGGTTCTCGTCCGGGAAGTACAGGAACTTGTGCGGCAGGTTGCCGTGCGTGTCCGTGTCCTTGCTGGTCAGGTCCCACCACAACCGCAGCGCCTCACCGATGGGCACCCGGTAGTCCTTGTCCCCATGGATGACCAGAGTGGGGGTCGTCCAGCGCGCCGTAGAGCCGTGCGGCGAGTGCTCCTCGGTCATCTCCGGGCTCATCTCCCGGCTCCAGTAGTGCGCGACGTCGGTGGTGGCCGCGAACTGGTCCAGGGCGTAGAGCGACGCGTGGGTGACGATGGCCCGGAACCGGTCCGTATGGCCGCCGACCCAGTTCGCCATGTACCCGCCGAACGAGCCGCCCAGCGCCGCCGTGCGGGTCCCGTCGACGTCGTCGCGCGCCACCGTGACGTCGATGATCGCGAGCAGGTCGGTGTAGGGCGCGTCGCCCCAGCTGCCCCAGCCTCGGCGGATGAAATCCTTGCCGTACCCGGTCGACAGCGCGGGGTCCGGCAGCAGGACGGCGTACCCGGCCTGCACGGCCAGCCACGGGCACCAGCGCCAGCTCCATGCGTTCCACGACCCGAGCGGCCCGCCGTGGATCCACAGCAGCAGCGGCGCGGGGTCCTCCGCGCCGGCACCGTCGGGCAGGCACAACCAGGCCCGTAGCGGGGTGCCGTCCGCGGCGGTGGCTGTGACCTCCTCGACCCGACCAGGAACGACGGGGTCCGGCACCGGGCTGCGCAGCATCGTCGGGTGCTGGTGGGGCGTGCGGGGGTCCAGGCGCACCGCCGCAGGCGGCGACGCGACCGCCGAGCGCATGGCGTAGACGTGCTCGCCGTCGGGACTCACGCAGATGTCGGAGTAAGCCGCGTCGTCGCCGGTGAGCTGCGTGACCTCGCCCGTGGCCACCTCGACCCGGAACAGCGGCGCCCGCCCGTCGGAGTCGGCGTGCACCAGCAGCGCGGTGCCGTCCGGCGTCCAGGTCGGCCGGCCCGACCAGCGGTCCCAGCCCGGCGCGACCAGGTGGGCCTCGAGCTCGCCGTCCCCGTCGCCGGGCAGGCCCAGCGGCACCACGGCCAGCACATAGCCGCCCGGGTCCTGCGGCGTCGAGCGGCTGTAGACCTGCAGCGCGACCTGCGTGCCGTCGGGCGAGATCCGCGGGTCCTCGTACTCGTGGTCGACGTCGGAGAGCAGGGTGCGCCGGGCGCCCGTCGACAGGTCGATCGCGACCAGGGTCATCCGGGCGCTGGCCCGGCCTTCGACGACCTCCCAGGTCGCGACGGCCGCGCCACCGTCCGCCGTGATGTCCAGCACGCCGTGGTGCAGGGCGTGGCCGGTGTCGCCGGTGACCTGCACCAGCTCGAGGTCCGGCTCGCCGGCGGCGTCGCCGTCGAGGCGGCCCGTGAGCAGCCGCGGCCCGCCCGGCCCGAGGTCGTGGTCCCAGTAGCGGACGGGGTACTGCTCGTGCAGGACCGCGGTGACCTTGGCGTCCTTGCGCGCCTTGCGGCGCTCGGCGTCGGAGTCCGCGTCCTCGCCGGAACCGGGCAGTGCGTCGGTCAGCAGGACGACGTCGCCGGACCTGCGGGCGACGACCAGGCCGGTCAGGCCGCCTGGCCGGCTGGCCACGACGCGGGCCTCGCCGCCACCGGGCGGCAACGCCCACAATGCCCCACGGGCGGCGTCGTCGTCCTCGGGGACCTCCGGGTCGGGGCGGGTGGACGTGAACAGCAGGGTGCCGTCCGGGGTGAAGGCGCCCAGCTGCTCACCCTTGGCCGAACGGGTGAGTCGACGGGCCGGGCGCGTCCCGGTGGGGTCGACCTCCCACAGCGCCGTGACGAAGCGGTTGGCCTCGGGGTTGAGGGTCTGCAGGCTCGTGACCAGTCGGGTCCCGTCCGGGGACAGCGCCAGCCCCCCGGCACGGGGTAGGGCTTGGAAGGCGTCGAGGTCGGCGAACAGGCTGGCGGGGGCGTCGGTGGTCTCGTCGTCGCTCACCCGCGGCATGCTGCCACGGCGTGCGGACACATCGGGCGGCCCTCAGGCCCGGCCGGCGGGTCAGGGCTGCTCAGGGGAGACCTGCTCCGAGGCGCCCCCCTCCGTGACCTCCTCGCCCGAGGCGTCCTCCTGCGAGGCGCCCTCCTGCGAGGCGTCCTCCTCCGGGGTGTCCGCCTCAGGGGCGATCGCGGACGCGGTGCGCCGCTGGAACGTCACCTGCTGGCTACCGATCCCGGCGACGGTGATCTCGTCGACGGCCACCAGCGTCCCGTCGACGGGGTCGAAGTGCAGGATCGACATGTCCAACGGCAGCGCGCCCTCGCCACCGTCGAAGGCCCGCAGACCTGCCCCGCCCGACGAGCCCTGCGTCAGCTCCAGCGTCCCGTCGACGCGTTGCTCCCCGCGGCGGTGCCGGTGGCCGTCCAGGACCAGCGGCACCACCCCGTGCAGCGGGCCCGCCATCGGCGGCTCGTGGACGAGCGCAACGTCGACGTCCTCGCCGTCGATCGCGTCCGCGAGCTCCTGCCCGGCCTCGACCAGCAGCTCCTGCTGGGCGGCCGACGCGGTGGCCACCTGGCGGACCGGGGTGAAGCGGGGGTCGCCGATCCCCGCCAGCCGCAGCCCGGCCACCTCGACGACCTCCGGGCCGTCGAGCACCGTCACCCCTGGCAGGGACTCCATGTACAGCTGCGTGCGGGTGGAGTCGTGGTTGCCGCGGACCCAGACGTAGGGCACCCCGAGGCGGCCGACGGGGGCGATGAGCGAGCTCTCGACCACGCTGCCCAGGTCGGTGGAGTCGCCGGTGTCCAGGACCGCCGCCACCTCGAACTGGTCGACCATCGCCTTCATCACGCGGTACGAGGCGGGGTTGTTGTGCACGTCGGAGACCCACAGCACGGTGGTGGTGTCCGGACCGGGCACCTCGGGCAGCTCCTCCAGCGCCCCGTACAGCCGGGCCACGTTGCCCGTCAGCTCCGTGAGCCGGGCGCCGTAGCTGTCGACCGCCGAACGGGCCTGCGAGACCCCACCCACCAGGTCCGGCGCCTGGGCCAGCAGGCCGTCGAACTGCGGCTCGTCCAGCGCCTGCGAGGAGAAGGTCGCCGCCGCCACCCCGCCGCAGGCGAGCAGCGCGACGGCCGCACCGGCCGCGCCGAGGACGACGGCCTGTAGGCGCCGGAACACCAGCGCCGTGGCCAGCGCCGCCCCCAGCAGGGCCACGAGCACCGACCGCACGGCCAGACGCACCACACCGTCCTCGATGTCGGCCGCGAAGGTGTCCGAGGTCGGCACCACCCCGGCCCGCACGATGTCGGAGACAGCGGCCACGTCGACGTTGCGCACGTCCGCCCGCAGCCGCAGCGGCCCCGCGTGGGTGGCCATCACCAGGCGGCCGACCGGTGGTACCGACACCTCGGTCCCCCCGGCAGGGACGAGCACCACGGACATCTTCGTCTCCACCGGGCCGACCGAGGCGCGCACGTCTCCGAGGGTCACCAGGGCGGCCGCGGCCGCCGCCACCCCGACCAGCAGCACGGCGACGACCCGCCACACCCGTCGCAGCCACCCCGGACCAGCGGTGGCGGGCTGCCCGACGGCCGCAGCGGCGCCGGTATCGGTACCGGTGGCGCCGGTCCGGCGGGCGCCCGGGTCCTCGCTCACCGGTCCCGCTCGCCGAGCCGGCTCAGCATCTCGTTGTACGCGGTGAGGTCGGCCTCCCCGTCGCGGTCGGCCTTGCGGTCCCGGCGTCGGGCCTCCCGGGAGTCGTCGTTGACCCAGCGAAGCGTGACGAGGATGGCCAACGCGATGGTCGGCACCTCGCCTATCCCCCAGGCGACGGCCGCGCCGTACTGCTGGTCGGTCAGCGGGTCGGCGCCCCAGCCGCGGTCGGCGAACACCGTGTCGAACCAGGCCGGCTGCAGGACGGTGGTGCTGCCCATCAGCGTCACCCCGAAGAACGCGTGGAACGCCATCGTCGCGAACAGGATCAGCAGGCGCAGCGGGTACGGGGTCTGACGGACCCCGGGGTCGGTGCCGATGAGCGACCACACGAACAGGTAGCCGGACAGCAGGAAGTGCACGTGCATGGCCTCGTGGCCGTAGTGGGTGCGCAGCGCCACCCCGAACAGCGGCGAGTAGTAGAAGACCATCAGGCTGCCGGTGAACAGCGCCGCCGCGGTCACCGGGTGGGTGAGGAACCGTGACACCGGGGAGTGCAACCCCCACAGCAGCCACTCCCGCGGTCCGCGCGAGCCGTCGCGGCGCGGCGTCAGGGTGCGCAGTGCCAACGTGATCGGGGCCGCGGGCACCAGCAGCAGCGGCGCGACCATGCTCATGGTCATGTGCTGCACCATGTGCGTGCTGAACAGCACGCGGCCGTAGGTGGCGAGCCCGGAGCTCGTCACGAACAGCACCACGGCGAGGCCCGCCAGCCACAGCAGGGTCCGCCACAGCGGCCACCGGTCGCCGCGCGCGTGCAGCGTGCGCACGCCCAGCAGGTAGGCCGCCGCCAGCCCCGTCAGGACGACGACCCACAGCAGGTCAGGGCGCCAGTCGGTGACGATGCGGGCCAGCGTCTGCTCGGGGGGCATCTCGAAGCCGATGAGCACCTCGGCGGCGGTCCACTCCACCGGGGCGTCGGTGTCGGACACCGGCGGCGCGGTGCCGGACAGCGCCACAGCCACCCCGACGGTGGTGGCCAGGACCGCGAGCTCGACCCCGACCAGGCGCCAGAACGGTCCCGGGCCGCCCGTGGCCAGCTGCGGGACCGTACGACGGCGGTGCCACCAGCCCATCAGCACCAGCACGGCCACCAGGGCCGTCTTGGCCAGCAGCAGCAGGCCGTACCGCGAGCCCAGGTCCGACAGCCCCGACAGCCGGGTGGTGGCGTTGAGCACGCCGGAGACCGCGACCACGACGACCGCCCCCAGCGCGAGGCCGGAGAACCTGGTCACGACCGCCACCAGCACGGCGCCGTGCAGCAGGGGTCGCAGCAGGACCAGGGTCAGCAGCCCGCCGACCCAGACGCCCAGGCCCAGCAGGTGCAGGCCCAGCGCGGTGACCGCGGTCTCGTGACCTTCCGCCGCGCCGGAGTGCCCGCCCAGGGCCAGCGGCAGCAGCCCCGCCAGCGCGAGGACCAGGGCGAGGCCCGCGCTGCGGGGACCGGTGGCCGCGGCGGCGACCGTCGTGGCCAGCCCGGCCAGGAGGACGACCGCCAGCAGCTGCTGCCCGACCTCGAAACCGGAGACGAAGCCGCCGAGCTCGGTACCGAAGGCCGGGTCCCTCGGAGGCGTGCCGGACACGCTGGCGTAGGTGAGCACCAGCACCACGAGGGCGGCGACGGTCCAGACCGCAGCCGAGGCGGCCGCGACCTGCAGCGCCCGGGCCGAGGCCGCCGTCCCGAACGGCACCGCGACCGCGGCCAGCACCAGCGACCCGACCGCCAGCAGCAGGGCCAGGTCGTGGACCCCCTCGGCGGCCGGGAGCCCCCAACGGACGAACGCACCCGGGTCGGCCAGCAGCGTGCTGGCCCGGGGCGCCAGCAGAACGGCGACCACCACGGTCAGCATCACCGCCACGCCCGTGGGGACTGCGAGCGCGCCCGGGCGCACCGTTGCTGCCGCCTCGGGGGCCTCCGTACGGGTGGGGGCGGAGCTCGTCACCGTCGGATCAGACCTCGGGCGGGCGACGCCGCAGGTGGACGACCACCGCCGCAGCCCCGGCGCCGAGCAGGGCCAGGAGGACCAACGGCACGGCCCAGCCGGGCAGACCGTCGGCGACACCCGCGGCCGGGTCGCTGCTGATGACCGTCGCCTCCCCCGACGCGACCGCAGCCGGCGCCGTGACACCCGGGTCGGCGGCTGTGGCCTCCGTACCGACGGAGGGCTCAACTATCGGTGACGCCTCGACCCCGCCAGACGGCTCGGGCGCGGCCTCGACCTCGAAGGTCGTGGTGTGCTCGACCGGGTGCCCGTCCGCACTCACGACGCGGGCGACGAGCTGCCACGATCCGGCCCGGTCGGTGACGCCGGCCACCTGGGCCGAGCCCGCCAGGTCGATGACGACGTCCACGCCGTCCGCCACGCCCTCGGTGGGGATCGGCTCTCCACCGGGCGGCACCAGGGCGGCGTCGACGAACTCCGGTGCGATCTCCTCGGAGTACGTCATCACCACTGCGGCGGGCAGCTCGGCCAGGACGGAACCCTCCTCCGGGGCGGACCCCAACCACCGGGCGTGCGCGGACGCGGGCGCGGCGAACGCCGCTCCGGCCACCGCCACGGCCAGCAGGAGGACGACGGCACGGAGGGGTCTCACGATCACCACGGTACGTCCTCAGGGGTGGCCCACCCCATCCGGTCGAGTTTCATGTGCATGGTGCATACACTTGTCCGCGTGGAACCACTGACGGGAACGACCTCTCGACCCGACGGTGCGGACGGCGTCGGCGGCGCCGATCAGGTGGGGATGCAGCTGGTCCGGCTGCGCAAGTCCATGGAGGCGTTCCGTGCCCGCGTCCTGGAGGCCAGCGGGCACGGCCTGGAGGGCTCCGGACTGGCGGTGCTGTTCCACCTGACCACGGCCGGCCCGATGCGGACGTCGTCGCTGGCCGAACGCCTCGGGCTGGACCCGTCGACCACCTCGCGCCACGTCGGCGGGCTCGAGCGCAGCGGGCACGTGGAGCGGGTCGGCGACCCCGACGACGGTCGCGCGTTCCTCCTGCGGGCCACCCTCGCGGGCACCACGGCGTTCGAGGACACCCGCGCCCTGCGCAACGCCCTCGTCGCCACCGTCCTGCAGGAGTGGACCGAGGACGAGGTCACCGCCTTCGCCGCCGCCCTGTCCCGCTTCAACGACGCGGTCGCCGACCG
>Ga0105045_10006834_pt1 | contig 10098 bp, 8 predicted proteins | sample MAT02_FD_78089 | JGI IMG/M metagenome (GOLD analysis project Ga0105045, IMG submission 78089) | Freshwater microbial communities from Lake Fryxell liftoff mats and glacier meltwater in Antarctica - MAT-02 (megahit assembly) | ecosystem: Environmental > Aquatic > Freshwater > Ice > Liftoff...
AACCTCCTCAACAACCTCAACCTCCTCAACAACCTCAACCTTCTCAACAACCTCAACAGCCAGAGCCTCGCTAACTTTCATCTCCCGCGAAACCGGTGCCAAGGCTTCTAATTCCCGCTTCACTGTTTCGAGGGGCTTTAGTTCTAGCACCTCTTCTGGTGCGAGTACCTGTTCAGGAATCAGCACTTGTGGCGAGGCCAGCAAAAACAAACGAGTTCGATCCAGGCTGTATGCGGCGGCGGTAGCCAAGGTTTTAGTAACCTCTGGGTGATCAATTTGACGGGCTTTAATGGCCAATAAACAGCGCAGATTATGCGCATACGGATACGCCAAAGCCAAGGTCTTCAACTCCTCATAGGTGATGCGCCGGAGTATATCCGGATCCTCTGTGATTTGAAAAAAGCGCTCTTGGGTCAAAATTAAATCGTTTTTGCTAGCGAGTAGGGGCTAAATGTAGGGGGATTAGACAAAAAAAAACATCTTTTTACCAATCATTAAAAGCGGCATTGAAAATATCCTCCAGTATTTGTGGGTAAATAACATCCTGCAACAGCCGGTCTTGCACACTCAACAACTCAACCGAGTTATCGAACTCGGCAAAGTGTCGAAAAGGCCGCGGTGTAGGCCAATTTTTTTTATCGTCTTTGGCACTGCGAAACGACACCACCACGCCTACTTCAAGGCGATTGAGGGCCACTTGCTCCCCCGGCCTAGGAGCCACGGGGACTACCCGAAAATCACTCACCCTGCCCGAAAACTCAATATCTGCCTCGTTGTTTTTCAAACTTAAACGGCTCTCTAAGCGCACTTTATCTTTGAGTCTTTCTGTGAATTCGAGGGCCAAGGTAGGGGGTGCATTGGGCGATTCATTGTCGAAGTTTTGCACAAAAAAAGTGCTCACATCGGGATCAATCGAAATGCCTTTAAACGAATAGCAGCAACCCGAAACACCCAATAAACCGCCGAAAATAAATACAATATATCGTTTCATGCTGTTGTTTATTCCCATTCAATGGTAGCCGGCGGCTTGGTAGAAATATCGTACACCACTCGGTTTATTCCCTTCACGTTGTTGATAATTTCGCTGCTCACCTCTGCCAAAAACTCGTGCGGCAGATGACTCCACTCCGCCGTCATGCCGTCGGTGGAACTGACCGCCCGTAGCGCGATGACTTTTTCGTATGTCCGCTCATCGCCCATTACACCCACCGTTTGTACTGGCAGCAGAATGGTGCCGGCCTGCCAAACTTCGTCGTATAAGCCATGTTCCCGCAGTTTGGAGGTGAAAATCGCGTCGGCTTCCTGTAAAATATGGACTTTTTCAGGCGTAATATCGCCCAAAATCCGAATGCCCAAGCCTGGCCCCGGAAAAGGATGTCGGCTGAGAATATCCGGCGAAACATTCAGTTCTCGCCCTACGCGCCGCACTTCATCCTTAAACAAGGAACGCAGCGGCTCTACAATTTTTAATTTAAGTTTATCTGGCAAACCGCCCACATTGTGGTGGCTTTTGATGGTCACAGAGGGCCCATGCACACTCACCGATTCAATCACATCGGGGTAAATAGTGCCCTGCCCGAGCCATTGAAAATCTGGATGTGCCTCACTTTCTTCTTCAAAAAGTTCGATGAACAACTTACCAATTACCTTCCGCTTTCGCTCCGGATCACTCACGCCTGCAAGGCCCGCATAAAAGCGATTTTTAGCATCCACGCCTTTGATATTCAGCCCCATTCCTTTGTAAGAATCGAGCACTTCTTGAAACTCGTTTTTGCGCAACAAGCCATTGTCTATAAAAAAGCAATAGAGGCGGTCGCCGATGGCTTGATGCAGCAGCGTAGCCGCTACCGTAGAATCTACTCCGCCCGACAAAGCCATAATAACTTTCTCATTTCCAATCTGTTGGCGCAGCGAAGCAATCGTTTCTTCCACAAAATGCTGCGCCGTCCAATCGCCGGCACAACCACAAATATCGTGTACAAAATTTTTCAAAATCTCAAAACCCTCTAGGCTATGGAATACCTCTGGGTGGAATTGAATGCCATATACCGGCTGGTCAAAACGCCCTTCCTCGGAGCGAAAGGCTGCGTACGGAATGGTGTCCGAATTGCCCAGTACCTCAAAGCCCTCTGGCATCTGAACAATGGTATCTGAGTGGCTCATCCAAACCTGCGAGCGCTTAGAGATGCCCGCAAAAAACGGGTCGTTGGGCGCATGGTGCTGCAACATGATCTTTCCATACTCTCGTTTGGAAGATTGCGCTACTTCTCCGCCGAAAAAATCAGCGGTCAATTGCGCGCCGTAGCAAATGCCCAAAAGCGGTTTTTTACCGGCTATTTGGTTCAAGTCTATGCGAAGCGCATTTTCCCAGCGCACCGAAAACGGGCTACCCGACAAGATGACGCCCATAACATCGTCGCTTAAATCGGGCATTTTGTTATACGGGAAAATTTCACAATACACGTTCATTTCGCGAATACGACGCGCGATGAGTTGGGTATATTGGGAACCAAAATCGAGAATGATGATTTTTTGCATAAATGTAGTTGTCGCGCCAAAATGAAATTCCAAACAAGTTCTAGTTCCATCAAAAAGGCGGTGTTACAAACCGCAAAGGTAGGGAAAAGCCATTCAGCCTTGCTTCTCAAACTGCATACAAAGCCAGTTCCCTCGACTTTTAAGGTCTTTTCGCACAAACCCAGCACTTTGAGCCGCTTCTGTCACCACGGTTTCGTCGCTGAGTAAAATGCCGGAGACCAGCAGCCAGCCATTGATTTTCAACAAATTAGCCAGCTGTGGCAGGGAGTCTAATATGATTGGCCGATTAATATTGGCCAGAATACCATCAAAGTCGCGGCCTTGCACATCTTCCAGTATACCGTGGCGAGCGATCACCGCCGGCACGCCATTGGCCGCACTGTTTTCTACTGTATTGAGGTAGGATTCAATTTCAATGTCCACGGCTTCGACTTCGGCGGCCCCTTCTTTGGCCGCCATAATGGCCAAAATACCTGTACCACAGCCATAATCGAGGATTTTAGCCCCTTGCATGGGCAAATGCTCAATGGCAGCAATGCACTGCCAAGTAGTTTCGTGGTGGCCTGTACCGAATGCCATCTTGGGATTAATGACCAATTCCCATTTTTTATCGGGAATGGGCGGGTGAAAATCTGCCCGAACAGCACAATAATCGCCTACTATAACGGGCTGAAAATTGCTTTCCCAGAGTTCGTTCCAGTTTTGTCCTTCTACGAACGCTCGTTCCCAAGTAAATTCAAATTGCTCCTGTAAGTCAGCCAATTGTGCTTCAATTTGACTCGCATCGGCCGTTTCCGGGGCGAAGGCTTTCAGTCCCTCAGGCGTTTCTTCAAAGGTGTCGAAAGCACTATCAGACAGAAAAGCGAGGAGTATTTCAACGTTTTCAGCGGCTGTTTGTAGGGTATATTGATGGTAATTCATGCAGATTAACGGCGTTTGAATTTGGAAGTGCCACTACGCGGAGCGGGCAAACCCATTCCGCCTGGCATACCCATTTTTCCGGCAGGCATTTTGGATACTTGGTGCATCATTTGGCGCATTTGGCCAAAATTCTTCATAAACAAGTTGATTTGGTCAATATTCTGACCACAGCCCCTTGCCAAGCGCTTTTTGCGCGACAGGGTAATGCTATCTGGGTTGGCGCGTTCCCAAGGTGTCATGCTCTGAATAATGGCTTCCACGCGCACAAGGGCTTTATCGTCAATAGGGGCATCTTTTAAGGCTTTGTCCATGCCCGGAATCATGGCCATGAGGCTTTTCAAATCGCCCATCTTTTTAATCATTTGCATCTGCCCCAAGAAGTCGTTGAAGTCGAACTTGTTTTGTTTGATGCGTTTTTCGAGGCGTTTGGCTTCCTCTTCATCAAACTCCATCTGTGCTTTTTCAACCAACGAAACAATGTCGCCCATGCCCAAAATACGTTGGGCCATACGATCGGGATAAAAGACATCGAGTGCATCCAGTTTTTCGCCTTGCGAAGAGAACTTAATGGGTTTTCCGACCGTATTTTTGATGGTCAGGGCTGCTCCACCGCGGGTATCGCCATCAAGCTTGGTGAGCACTACCCCATCAAAGTTGATGCGTGCATTGAACGCCTCTGCGGTGTTGACCGCATCTTGACCCGTCATAGCGTCCACCACAAACAACGTTTCAGTTGGGTTGAGGGCTTTTTTAATTTGCTCTACTTCTTCCATCATCACTTCATCCACGGCCAAACGACCCGCAGTGTCCACAATGATTACGTCGTGACTATTGGCTTTGGCAAATGCCACGGCTTTTTGGGCAATATCAACGGGGTTTTTATTCTCAACATCCTTGAAAATAGCGACACCGATGCTTTCTGCCAATACCGTCAACTGGTCAATAGCCGCCGGACGGTACACGTCGCAGGCCACAAGCAAGGGGCGCATTTTGCGCTGTTCTTTGAGGTATTTGGCCAGTTTTCCACTGAAAGTGGTTTTCCCCGAACCCTGCAAACCTGCCACCAACACGACGCCGGGGTTGCCTTTCACGTTGATGCCCACGTTCTGCCCACCCATCAATTCGGTGAGTTCGTCGCTCACAATCTTAATCATCAACTGTCCGGGCGACACACTTTTCAGCACGTTTTCAGTGCCGAGTGCTTTTTCTTTTACCCGATCGGTAAATTCTTTGGCAATCTTGTAGTTCACGTCGGCGGCAACCAGCGCGCGGCGAATTTCTTTGATGCTTTCGGCTACATTCAGTTCAGTGATTCGGTTATTTCCGCTCAACACCTTAAAGGCACCCTCTAAACGGTCGCTTAAACTTTCAAACATATTTTTTACTTTTTATTGGTGGACGCAAAGGTAGGCTTCGTTGGGTGCAACTTAAAAGAATGTTCAAAAAAGTGTGACACAACTAGTAGATAAGATTGATAATCAAGGTATGGACTGAGGTGTGCTGCACTTGACATAAAACAAAGTTAGCGCCCCCCCCCGCTTCGTTTTTTCGCGATTCCGGGGTCAATTGACAAGGCTTTTTGCCTTAATTCATCCCATTTTGCTGCGTTTCCAGACGCGTAATATGCCAAGCCTAAATCCCAAATATATCCGGCATCTTTGGGGGCTACTTCCACGGCCTTGGTAAACCACTCAATGGCTTCAGCATGCCTGCCTCTCATACCATGGGCTACGCCCATCAAACGCGCTGTTTCGGGATCCTTTGGATTTAATTGCCAAGACTCCTCAAAATATTTGAACGCGGTTGGAATATCGCTTTTTTCTTCCCCATAATATCGGCCGCCATCGCGCAGCGCCATGGCTAAATAGGTTTTCAATTTGGGGTCGTCGGAGGCCAACTGCACCGCCCGCCGATAATCGGCTATAGCTTCCGGGAATTCGCGCAGCACAAAATGGGCGCCGCCCCGACTGATGTACGCGTCCTTGTAATTGGGGTAAATTTTAAGGGCTTGATTGAGGTGCGGGATGGCTTGTTGGCACAAGACCTGTTGTTTTTCCGTATTTTTTTCTTTAGTAGCGCGGTCAAACAACACGCCTCCGCAAGCATTCTGCAGTTTTGCGCTGTTAATGGACACCGACGCATCGGTCATAAATAGTTTTTCATTGCTAGCCCAAGCCGGATTTCGCAACAGGGTTTTGATTGAAAATAGCACGATTACGAGGCCAAAAAAGCCCAATATCGCTTTTTCTTTACCCACGTATAATTTACTCAAAACCATACCCATCAAAAAGCAAAATCCCACCGAAGGCATAAAGGCGAAACGCTCGCCCATGTTGGTGCCAATCGGGAACACTAAGTTCGACACGATGCCCAAAGGAAGCAGGTACAACAAAATGCCATAGGCGTAGGGGTCTTTTCGCGGCAGCCCCCGAACGGCCCAATACCCCATAAATCCGTACACCGCCACACTGAGCAACACCATCGGGTTACCAAAAGTCATGATGCCAATTTGGCGCGGATAGTAGTCGTGTGTAAGCGGATGTGGCACAAAAAGCAGTTGGATGTACTTCCAGAGGGTATAAAAAATAGTTGCGAGCCGCTCGGCTGGCGCAAATTTAACCCATTGATTTCCTTCTAGTTTTAAAAATGGGTTGTTCATTAATTCCATCGGCTCGCCGCCAAAGCGCCATTGCAGAATACTGCCACGAAGCACAAAAAATGCCACAAAAGCCACAATGACAGGCATACTAGCCATCCAAACGGAAGGTTTAGGACTTGCTTTGTCCGATTGAACACTCCGGAAAAACCACAGCGCAAGCGGAATTAAGACCGCATAAGCGGCGGCATTTTCTTTGGATAGGCAGGCAACAAAAAACGCTGCGCCCGCTGCAAAACCCCATTTTTTTTCTTGCGTGTCCCAGGCCTTGAGTGTCCAGTACAATGCGCCCAAACTACCCAGCAGCGTCAATATTTCATCGCATCCTTTTATGTTGGCTACCACCTCAGTGTGGATGGGGTGTGCGGCGAAAAGCAGGGCAGAAAACCAAGCCACCATACGCGCGTTTTCACTGTTTCCCCCTTCCAACAAGCGCAAAAGCGTGCGATACAGCACCACGCATGTGAACGAAAACAGCAAAACGGTAAACAGGTGGAAGATGAACGGACTGGTACTAACCTGATAAATTAGGGCAAACAAAACCAAGGTCATTGGGCGATAACGGCCGCCGGTTACGAGCGTTTCTTTGCCTTCAACCTTAAAAAAGCCGAAAAAAGTGTCATTTGACAGAATACCTCCGATTCCTTTTACGCCCTCTTGGGTGTACATATTATCGGTGATTACGATGGCGTCATCTAGGACAAACCCATGTGTGAGTGTATTGGCGTAGAGCAAAAACGCAAAACCGAATATCAGGCCGCTTTGGAGCAGGATATTATTAAAAAAACCAGCAAAGGGTTGCATCCCGCTTGGTTTGGCGGAGGCTTGAACTTTGGGTTGGGCCGTTTTGCGCGGTGGTTTGGACATGTTTTATTGATTTCTTTGCCGAAAGAACGGGATTTTTTATTGGCCGAAGCAAACACTCATTCAAGTTTGTTGAGTCGTCCGCCGGCTTTTCGGAAGGCTTTATAGGCGCCTTTCCCGAATTGCGTGCCGTTGAATGTCATTAGTGGTGCCAATTCACGCTGTTTTTCTGCGGGCAAGGCGGCAAATTCGGCACATTTTTCCGAACAACACCCGGCCAAGGTTTCTTTACACGCATCGCATTGAATAAACAGGATATGGCAATACAAATTAGCGCAATTCGTGTGGCTATCGGAAGGTTCCCCGCATTGGTGGCATTGAGCAATGATTTCGAGACCGATACGCTCGCCCAAACGCTCATCGAAGACAAAATTTTTGCCTAAAAACTTATTTTCAAGCCCTTTTTGCTGCACCTGGCGGTTGTATTCTATGATACCGCCTTCCAGTTGAAACACATTTTCAAAGCCTTTGTATTTCATAAAAGCACTGGCTTTTTCGCAGCGAATACCGCCCGTGCAGTACATCAGAATTTTGCGGTCTTTTTTATCTTCCAGTAGGTCGGCTACCAGCGGCAACTCCTCCCGAAAAGTTGCTACATCGGGGGTGATTGCATGCTCGAAGTGCCCCACCTCACTTTCGTAATGATTCCGCATGTCAACAATCACCACATCGGGGTCTTCGCTGAGGCGGTTCCAAGCCTCGGCGTCGAGGTGAGTTCCTGTGTTGGCGGGGTCGAAATAGGGGTCACTCAGGCCATCGGCCACAATTTTGTCTTTTACCTTGATGGTTAGGGCAAAGAAAGATTTTCCCTCGGCTTCAACGGCGATGTTCAGGCGTATTCCGCGAAACATCTCATACGCATTCATCAAGGTTTTGAATGCCTCAAAACGCTCCTCTGGCACCGAAATCTGGGCATTAATGCCCTCATGGGCCATGTAAGTGCGGCCTAAAATGCCGAGCGCATCCCAGCCCTCGTAGAGTTCGTCTCGAAATGCTTTTGGGTCGGCGATGTGGGCGTATTTATAGAAGGAAAGGGTGACGCGTGGTAAAGCGTCGTGCTGCAAACGCTGCTTGAGTTCGCGGCGGTTCACGCGGTTGTGCAGGGCTTTTTTTCGGCGTCCTTTGACCAATTCGGCCAATTCCTGCGGAGTTGAAATACTTTTTTCTAACATACAAATATTTTGCCCTTGTAGGGGCTATTTGTTGGGTGTTTGTTTTCCCAATTTTGTGGCAAAAATACTTTTGTGAAACCATTTTTGTGCCTTTTGGGTTAAAACTTTGTGAATCGTGCGGCAAAAACTTTGTGAATCCACTTTTGAAAAAAAACACTCCGTGGCCTATGTGGCGAAAACAACGTTAGCGGTAAAATGTAGTATTAAGCACACATTAATTTCAACCACTTTCCGCCCAAAACCCACACAAAATCAAGAAAAATCTGCACTTTTGGGAGTCCGCTACAAAACCCACCAGCCAAGCCCTCAAAAAGCCGAAGAGAAACGAGATGAAAATCCGTTTAACCTTTAAATCTTTCACTCATGGAATGGAGACGGCTTAACGGCCAACGCATCGAAAAAAACCTGCTCACGGCAGTGGAGGAGACCATTCAGCGCGAACAAGCCGAAGGCTACACGTTGAAAGTCTGCATTGGGACTGACTCTCAAGTCATTGGGAAAGAGGTTCATTTTGCCAGCGTAATCGTTTTTTTGCGTGAAAAACGAGGAGGCTTTATGTTTATTTCCAACCATAAGAGCAGCCGTGTGATGAGCCTACGCGAGCGCATGATTTTGGAAGTAGGACGCTCCGTAGAGGTAGCCTACGCTTTGTGCGAACTACTCGACCAATACGATGTAGCCCTAGAGGTACATGCCGACATCAACACCGACCCAGCCTTTGAAAGCAACAAGGCCCTCAAAGAAGCGATGGGCTATATCCTCAGCATGGGATTTGTGTTCAAGGCAAAACCAGACGCGTTTGCCTCCTCATCTTGCGCTGACAAAATGATTTAAACACGTTCTTAAGTAGGTGTCCACACACTTATTTGCTCAACCGGAAGGTAGCAGAGCCTAGCAAACCCTTATCGCAATAAATGGCTACTACGTAGTTGCCTTGTTTGAGTCGCTCGTCAAATTTGTGCGTAAAGGAGATGCGCTGCATGGCGGTTAAATTCACTTCTTTGGTTTCTTGCGCTGAAATATTTACCGGCCCAGCAGGTGCTTGAATCGTAGTTTGCACAAAATTTTTGCTGGCAATAGGCACCCCTTTACCATCGGTCATAGCCATGTATAGTTTTTGCTGGCCACGGAAGGCTTCGGGTACGTCTGCGAGGTCGAAACTCACGAATATTTCCCGGGCTTTTTTTGCGCGATTGGTCATTTTATCCCCCCTGCGCTCACATTGTACTGAGAATGAGGTGGCTTTGAAGACAGCCGACTGTGTTTTTTTGATTTGGGCTTCCAACATCTTGGCTAGGTCTTGCACCTGTCCGGTCAATTCGGTATTGGCATCTTTAAGTTGGCCATTATCGGAGCTCAGGGTTGCAATTTGCTCTCTTAAAAGCGTATTTTCGGCTTTTAACCCTGTAATAATGGTTTCCAACTCAATTTTTGTCCTTTTCAAATCTTCCACTTGCCGGCGCAGCACGTCCAAATCTTTAGCGCTTGTGGCTTTGATTTGACGGATAACGGCCTCTTTCTGATTCACCTGTTGTGCAGAAGTGGCAACGCGCCCCTGAAGGCTTTCATTTTCGGTACGCAGGGCAGCATACGCGTTGGTCATGCTATCGAGGGTCGCAGAGATTTGGTTCTTTTCTGATTCAAGGGTGATGCGCTCTTTATTCAGTCTTTCTGATTCCGCCAAGTAATTTTTGGATTGTTTCCAAAAGAAAAACCCTAGGGCTGCGGCCAGCAGCAAGAGGATGGTAACAACAATGGCGTAGGTGCGGGAGTTTTGAGTATCGCTCATAGGTAACAGGCTGTTTTAAGAAGACTTAGAACTTGTTTGGATTTCAAAATGCGGTTGCTGGAGCCTATTTAGGCCCAAAGATAGTTTGGTTTTTATAAAAAAAACGGGCTAATTACTTTAAAAACAAAGCGTTACGCCCGATTTTTCATTTTTTCTGT
>Ga0105045_10006836_pt1 | contig 10097 bp, 11 predicted proteins | sample MAT02_FD_78089 | JGI IMG/M metagenome (GOLD analysis project Ga0105045, IMG submission 78089) | Freshwater microbial communities from Lake Fryxell liftoff mats and glacier meltwater in Antarctica - MAT-02 (megahit assembly) | ecosystem: Environmental > Aquatic > Freshwater > Ice > Liftoff...
CGGGCGTGTTCGTGTCGGGCACTGGCCTGCTGCCGCCCGCCATGGCCGCCACGGTCCGCACCGGCGGCGGCGGGCGCGATGGGGCACCTTGTGCGGTTCCAATGGGGCCGCGATCCCGTCGGTCCATGCCGAACGACGCTGGACCGGGCGCACCAGCTGGCCGGGCCTGCACAGCCTCACGCTGCATTGCAGCGTCTGGCCCCCCAGTCTGGGTGAGGCCGGGGCCAGTGCTGGACCTGCTGGGCGACCCCAAGCGAACAGCGCGGCTTCAACCCGCCTTGGGCGCTGCGAACTGGGGTGCTGGCGCGCTTGGGCAGGACTGACGCGGCCCGGGCTGCGCCTATCGTGGCGCTGGGGCTGGCCGAGGATCCGGGCCTGCGCGACTGGTTGTCGCGACCGCGGATCGGGCCGGGGGGCACCTCAAACATCTTGCGAAAGGCAAAGGCAGTGTCACGGCGCACCGATCTTGTGCAGATCTGCAGATATTGCCTTGATTTGACGCAAACGGCACTGGTTGACCCCATGGCCCCCCTTCACCATCGGCCAACGCAGGCCTATGGTTCATATATCCGACATCAAGGCCCCTGCGACCCATGTCCGCCGCATCAGCCCTTCGCCGCCCCGTCGTGGGAATCATCGGCAACGCCTACGTCCTGAACGAGACCTATCCGGTCCACGCCGGCGGTACGATGACATCCGAGGCGATCGCACAGGCCTCGGGGTGCCTGCCGCTGATCGTGCCGTCCGACCCGCGTTTCGTGAGCGTGGCCGAATTGCTGGATCTGTGCGACGGGTTCCTGCTGACCGGGGGGCGGCCGAACGTCCACCCCAGCGAGTATGGCGAAGAAGAAACCCCTGCGCACGGGGCCTTTGACCGCTGTCGCGATGCCGTGACCCTGCCCCTGATCCGCGCCTGTGTGGATCGCGGGCAGCCGTTCTTCGGCATCTGCCGGGGGTTCCAGGAGGTGAACGTGGCACTCGGCGGCACGCTGTACCCCGAGATCCGCGATCTGCCGGGCCGGATGAACCACCGCATGCCGCTGGAGGGGTCGCTGGACGAAAAGTTCGCCCTGCGCCACACGGTCAGGTTTTCGCGTGGCGGGCCGTTCCACCGCGTGCTGGGCGCGGAAGAGGTGATGACCAACACGCTGCACGGCCAAGGCATCGCCCGTGCCGGTGGCCGCGTGGTGATCGACGGCGAGGCACCCGACGGCACGCCCGAGGCAATCTATGTTCAGGGCGCCGTCGGGTTCACCCTGTCGGTACAATGGCACCCCGAGTGGAACGCCTGCGCAGACCCGGTATCACGCCCGCTGTTCACCGCATTCGGCGAGGCCTGCCGCGAATGGCGCGATGCGCGCGACGGGATCCGGCGCAGCGCGTGACCGGCGGCAGGACCGGGGCGCGGCCCCGAACCCCCGAGTATTCTTGCAAACAAGAAACGACGGGCTGGTGACCAACCTCATTCAATCCATCAAGTGCGGATCGCAAGACCTTTGAAAAGCATCGACAATGTGGCGTGCGCGCGGGCTGCGCGGTGATCCCCCTGCGCGCCCTCTGCTGCCCAGAAGGCAAGGTTGAGCGTGGCCCCGTTCAACATATGTGCCAATGCGACGGGGTCCGCAGGGGCGATGCGGCCGGCGTCGATGTGACCCTGGATATCGGCCACCAGTTCGCCAAAGCCGTCCTCCAGCAGGATATCCATCGCCAGCACCCCCAGCACCGAAGGCGCGTCCTGAAACAGGATGCGCGCGCGGTCGGGGCGCAGGACGGCGTCGAGATAGCCTTGGAAGCAGGCACAGAATGCCGCCCAGGGGTCTGGTTCGCTCGCGTCGATCGCCTCGATCTCGGCCCCGATCTGCGCCACGATGCGCCGCAGCACCGCCTCGAACAGCCCCGCCTTGTTGCCGAACCGGTGGTGCAGCGCGCCGCGCGTCACCCCCGCCTCGGACGCAAGGGCATCCAGCGAAACCGCTGCAAAACCGACCTGCGAAAAGGCCGCCTGTGCCACGGTCATCAGCCGGTCCGCGGTATCTTGCGCGGTCGCTGCGCGTGTCTTGGGTGCAATTGACATACGTTCCGTATTTGACTAGGCATTCAACATACGAAACGTATGTGAATTCGGAGATTGACGCAAGATGTCCGGGGCATGGGCCGCACTGAAAGCGCAGGTGCCGGGCATCCTGGGCCTTGCCGTGCCGATCATCGCGGGCTTGGCCGCCACGACGTTGATCGGCGTCACCGATTCGGTGATGCTGGCACCGCTTGGCGCTGTGCCGCTGGCGGCGGTGGGGCTGACCGGGGCGGTGGCGGTGATCCTGTATGCCTCGGTCTATGGCGTGCTGTCGGCGCTGTCGGTGCGTATCGGGGTGGCGCATGGCGCAGGCGCTGCACGCGACATTCCGGGGCTGTTGCGCAACGGGCTGGCGCTTGGGGCGGGCATCGGGGTGCTGGCGGCGCTGATGATGGGGGCGATCTGGCCCCTTCTGCCGCTGATGCGCCAACCGCCCGAAGTGCTGGCGGCGATGCCGGTCTATTACGGCCTTATCGCGCTGTACCTGATCCCTTTTGCCGTGCTGACCGTGTTCAAGTCGGCGTTCGAGGCGGTGGGTCGGCCCTGGCTGGGAACCGGGCTGGCGTTCCTTGCTGTGGTGATCAACGTGCCGCTGAACTACCTGCTGATCTGGGGTGCCGGGCCGCTGCCGCCCTTGGGGCTGGCGGGGGCGGGCATCGCGTCGGCGCTGGCCGAGACGATTGCGCTGGCGGTGGCGTGGCTGTTCTGGCGGCGCGCGCGGTCGATGCGGCGGCTGCGGCTGCGGCGCGATCTGTCGGTTGCGGACATGCGCGTGACGGCGATCGAGGGCGCACCGCTGGGGCTGATGTATCTGGCCGAAACGGGGGCGGTCGCGGTGGCGACGCTGATCATCGGCACCTTCGGCACGGTGGCGCTGGCGGGCAATCAGGTGGCCTTTGCCATCGGCGGGGTTCTGTACATGGTGCCGCTGGGGGTTGCGGGGGCGGTGGCGATCCGCGTGGCGCAGGAACGCGGGGCGGGGAATGAAGGCACGCTTCGCCCGGTGGTGTTTGCCGCACTGGGGCTGGTCACGCTGTGGCTGGTGGGGTCGGCGGCTCTTCTGGCGTTTGGCGGGCGGTGGCTGGCGGGGCTGGTCACCGGCGACGCCGCCGTGGTGCAGACGGCGGCCACGATGATGCTGGTGTTCGCGCTGATGCAGGTGTTCGACGGGCTGCAATCGACCATGGTCGGGGCCTTGCGCGGCATGTCCGACGCGGGCTGGGGTGCCGGCATCTCGATGATCGCGTATTGGCCGGTCGGGGTGCCGCTGGGCTGGGTGCTGGCACATCAGGCAGGGATCGGGCCTGCGGGGGTGTGGCTGGGCTGGCTGGTGGCGCTGGCCTGGGCGGGCGGGATGCTGACCTGGCGGTTCCTCGCGAAAACGCGGTTGAGCATGGGCGCGGCATCCCTATAGTCCGGCCCGGAACAGGGGAGGCTGACATGAAACGATCAACCATCAACCGCATCATGGCGCAGGCGGACGAGATGATCCGCCGCCACGGCTTTGTGCTGCCGCCGTTTGCCTATTGGTCGCCCGAGGCATTTGCCGCGCGCACCGATGCTGCGCGCATCGTGACCTCGCGGATGGGCTGGGACATCACCGATTACGGGCAGGGCCGGTTCGATGATCTGGGGCTGTTCCTGTTCACCTTGCGCAACGGCGATCTGGCCGACCTGCAGCGCGGGGGCGGCATGTGCTATGCCGAGAAGCTCTTGATTTCGCGGCAGGACCAGATGTCGCCGATGCATACCCATGCGATCAAGGCCGAAGACATCATCAACCGGGGCGGGGCCACTTTGGTGGTCGAGCTTTACGGGTCGGACGACAACGGCGCCTTTGCCCGCGACCGGGGCGGCCGGGTGCGCTGTGACGGGATCGACCGGGCTTACGGCCCCGGGACCAAGCTGCGGCTGGCCCCGGGCGAATCGGTCACGCTGTTGCCGGGCGACTGGCATGCGTTCTGGGGCGAGGGCGGCGATGTGCTGATCGGCGAGGTGTCGACGGTGAACGACGATGTGACCGACAACATCTTTATCGAACCCATCGGGCGGTTTGCCGAGATCGAAGAGGACGAGGCACCGGTGCATCTGCTGGTCAGCGATTACGACCGGTGGTTGGGGTGACGGGGGCGGGAGACGGGCGAGTGGACCCAAACGTCTGGAATCGCAGGATTTTGGCTGTATTTGATGCGTATGCGATCCGTACAGCATCCGTATTGCATCCGTACATACACTTTGCCATTGCGGGCCGGCTGACGCCGGTCCCGGACCGGTGCCCGTGAGGTCAGCCGCGATTGCGAACATCGTCCTCGGCGATGGCTGAGAGGTGCGCCTGATCGAAGGGACGACCCTGCCCGTCCAGTGCCAGCGACAGGTCAAGCTGGCGGAGGCGCTTCATCGTGACGAGGCAGGCAGCGATGTCGGACCCCGGCACGTCGTCGACAATCGTGTCGTCATGGATCGCGTCGCCGGTGAAAAACAGGCCGTCGGCTTTGTCCAGAAGGCCCATCGACCCCGGTGAATGGCCGGGCAAACGCAGCACAGTGAACCGCCGGTCGCCAAGGTCGATCACGTCGCCTTCGGTCAGGGCGGTCGTCATGGGGCGGGCGTCATGGACCCTTGCGACAGATCGAACGCCGGGACGGGCAGACGCGACAACGCGTTCGGAAACGCACGCAGGGTGGACTGCAGGGTGCCGGGTTCGTCCATGGCGGCGAAGTGGTGCGCCGCGACGGTCGGTGAATTCGTGAAAGCCGCCGACATGATCGACATGGGCGGGGGTGGCCACCGCAATCACCGGGCGGCCTGACAGCGGAAGCGCCGGGCAGAGGGGTGCCATGCCGCAGCCGAAATCGACCACAAGGTCGGCATCGAAGCCCCGGACATGGCAGATGTTGGCGCGGCAGAAGTCAGGTACCATGGGTTCGGTCAGGCAGGTCACGCCGGGGGCGACCGTCGTGGCGTTGAACCAGCCGTTCACACCCCGCCCACCACCCGTGCCGCAGCATCAATGCCCCCTGCCCCATGCGGGATCCCCAGTGCCACCATCCCCGCCTGCATCACCGCCAAGGCCCCAAGCGTCATGTGCGCATTCACATGCCCCATGTGGGCCACGCGCAGGAACCCGTCGGCCTGCGGGTCGTCCCCGGTCTCCATGCCAAGGCCGATGCCCAGGGTCACCGCCCCCTGCACCTCGGTCCATTCGCGCAAGCGGCGCGCATCGGGCGCGCCGATGCGGGCCGCCGTCACCGACCAGCCGCGATGCGCAGGTTGGGCCACGTTCATCGCGATGGCAGGGTTGCCCTGCCCCCAGGCGTCGAACGCGGCCCAGACTGCGCGCGCAAGCCGGTGGTGCCGCGCCCAGACCTGCGAAAGGCCTTCCTCGCGCAGGATCATCGTCATCGCTTCGGCAAGGCCGAACAGATGGTGGGTCGGCGCGGTGCCGCAGAAATGCTGCCACAAATCGGTGCCAAAGATGCGCGGCGTCCAGTCCCAGTAGGGCGTGCGCAGATCGGACGACTTGCAGGCCGCCAAAGCGCGGTCGGACACCCAGAGGAACCCGAGGCCCGGCGGTGTCATCAACCCCTTCTGACAGGCGGCGACGGTGACATCGACGCCCCAGTCGTCCATCCGGTAGTCGTCACAGGCCAGCGTCGCGATGCAGTCGACGACCAGCAGCGCGGGGTGCCCCGCCGCATCCATCGCGCGGCGCACCACCGCGATGTCGTTCTTGACCGAGGTGGCCGTATCCACCTGCGTCAACAGCACCGCCCGGATCGTGCCCGCGTGATCGGCGCGCAACGCGGCCTCCAGCCTGCCCGCATCGACCGGCGCATGCTGGCCGAAATCCATCACCTCGACCGCCACGCCCATGGCGGACGCGCTGCGCGCCCAGCCGTGGCCGAAGTGGCCGGTGGCCAGCACCAGCGCCCGGTCGCCGCGCGAAAAGAGGTTGGCATTCGCCGCCTCCCACGCCGCATGGCCGTTGCCGATGTAGCAGGCGACCCCCGCCTGCGAACACGCCACTTGGCGCAGGTCGTCCTTCAGCCGCGACACGAGGTCGATGATCTCGGCCCCATAGATGTTGGGTGCCGCCCGGTGCATGGCCGCCAGCACGCGGTCGGGCATGACCGAGGGGCCGGGGATCGCGAGGTAGGGGCGGCCCGCGACCAGGTTGCGTGTCGGAGGTGGGGCAAAGCGGTCTTGCATGGGGCAGCCTTCGTCGCGTTTGGGGGTGGCCGCATCGCTACGCGCCTGTCTGGCCAAGGTCAACCGGTGCGGCCCGCTTGCGACACCGGCCGGATTGGCCTAATCCCTGTGGCGATGCCGCGCCCGTCCGTCCCCCCGAACCCCTATCGGTCCTCTGTCCTGTTCGGGCGGCTGTGGCGGGGCTATCTGCGGCCGCACCGGGCGTTGATGGCGGTGGCGCTGGTGGTCCTGCTGATCGAAGGGGGGACGCTGGGCGCGCTGAGCTGGATGTTGAAGCCGCTGTTCGACACCGTATTCGCCGAAGGGGCGACGGGCTCGCTCATGCTTGTGGGCGTGGCGATCCTGGGCCTGTTCGTGCTGCGCGCCGCAACCTCGGTCGCATCAAAGGCCTTGCTGACGCTGATTGCGCAACGATCGACCACGGCAATGCAGATTGACCTGTTGCGCCATGTGCTGACGCTGGATCAGGGGTTCTTTCAGGTAAACCCGCCGGGTGCGCTGATCGAACGGGTGCAGGGCGACACCGCGGCGGTGCAGGGGGTGTGGTCGACCGTGATCATGGGTGTGGGCCGCGATCTGGCTGCACTGGTCGGGTTGTTTGCGGTGGCACTGGCGATCGATCCGTTGTGGACGGTGGCCGCGCTGGTCGGGGCACCCCTGCTGATCCTGCCGACGGTGATCGTGCAGCGCTACATCCGGCGCAAGACCGCGTCGATGCGAGAGCAGTCCGGGCAGCGGGCCACGCGGCTGGACGAGGTGTTCCACGGCATCACCGCAATCAAGCTGAACGGGATGGAGGAATACCAGACCCGCCGTTTCGCCCAGATCGTCGCGCGCATCCGGCGGTCGGAATTGCGGATGGCGATGGGACGCTCGACGATACCGGCGCTGATCGACGTGGTGACGGGGCTGGGGTTCTTTTTCGTGCTGATGCTGGCCGGTCCTGCGATCATCGCGGGTGAGCGGACTGTGGGGGATTTCATGGCGTTCTTTTCGGCGATGGCGCTGACGTTCCAGCCGCTGCGCCGTCTGGGCGATCTTGCCGGGTTCTGGCAGGTGGCTGCGGCCTCGCTCGAGCGGTTGTTCCGGCTGTTCGACACTGCCCCGCAGGTCCGCCCGCCCTCGACTGCCTCGATCTCCGGGGTGGATGGTCATGCCCCCGAACTGCGGCTTGAGGATGTAAGCTTTGGCTACGGCGCAGCGCCGGTTCTGCAAGGGGCCAGCTTTACCGCGATGGCAGGCCAGTTGACGGCGCTGGTCGGGCCGTCGGGGGCCGGCAAGACCACGGTCTTTGCGCTGCTGACGGGGCTGGTGCAGCCGCAGGCGGGCTGCGTTCTGCTTGACGGCACGGATGTGGCAACTCTGCCGCTGGACCGCCTGCGCGCGCAGTTTGCGGTGGTGACGCAGGATGCCGCACTGTTCGACGAAACGGTGCGCGAGAATCTGACGCTGGGCCACGCGGTGCCCGACGCCGATCTGGCCCGCGCGCTGGACGCAGCCCAGGCGTCCACCTTCGTGCAGGCCCTGCCGCAGGGTCTGGACAGCGGCGTCGGGCCGCGCGGGTCGTCGCTGTCGGGCGGGCAGCGGCAGCGCGTGGCGATAGCGCGGGCACTGGTGCGGGATGCGCCGGTGCTGCTGCTGGACGAGGCGACAAGTGCGCTCGATGCCGCCAGCGAGGCGCTGGTGGCCGAGGCATTGCTGCGCATCTCCAAGGGCCGCACGACACTGGTGATCGCGCACCGGCTGGCAACGGTACGGGCGGCGGACCGGATCGTGGTGATGGATCAGGGCCGGGTGGTGGATCAGGGCAAGCACGATGACCTGCTGGCGCGCGGTGGGCTTTATGCCGACCTCTGCCGTCTGCAGTTCGCAACATGATGGAGGCGGCAATGGGCGAACGGGCGGACGACCGGCAGGTGGCGGTGCTGACGGGCAACGATGCGCTGCCGTTCCTGCAGGGGCTGGTGACGAACGACGTGTTGCCGCTGGGCAAGGATCCGGGCATCGTGTGGACGGCGCTGCTGTCGCCGCAGGGCAAGTATCTTGCGGATTTCTTCGTGGTGAATACCGGCGGGACGCTGCTGCTGGACCTGCCCCGGATCGTCGCCGAGGCCACGCTGCGCAGACTGGCAATGTACCGGCTGCGCGCGGCTGTGCAGATTGCCGCTGTGGACATGATCGTGACGCGGGGCCTTGGCCACGCCCCCCCCGGTGCCATGCCGGACCCGCGCCATCCCGCACTTGGCTGGCGCGGCTATGGTCTGCCCGCGACCGACGTGGCCGCTATCGACTGGACGGCCATCCGCGTGGAACATCTGATCCCCGAGCCGGGGGCGGAACTGGTACCGGACGACAGCTATATCCTGGAAATGGGGTTCGAGAGGCTGCACGGCGTCGATTTCCGCAAGGGCTGCTATGTCGGTCAGGAAGTCACCGCACGGATGCGGCACAAGACCGTGCTGAAGAAGGGCCTGATGCGCGTGCGCCTTGACGGCGACGCAGCCCCCGGCACGCCGATCCTGCAGGGCGACCGGCCGGCGGGCATGCTGCACAGCGTGGCCGGCAACCGGGCAATGGCCTGGCTGCGGTTCGACCGTACCGAAGGGCTGACGGCAGGAACCGCCACGGTTCTGCGCGACGACTGAGATGAAGGCCGATTTCCACGTGGAAATCGGATCCGGATTTCACGTGAAATCCGGCCTGCCCTAGACCCGCTCGGAATACTCCATCAGTTCGGTGTGGACGATGATCTCTTCGTCCGGCCCGATGAACGGCGGGATCATGATGCGCACGCCGTTGTCCAGAATCGCGGGCTTGAAGCTGTTGGCCGCCGTCTGGCCCTTCTGCACGGGTTCGGTGTCGACCACCCGGCAGCGCACCTTCTGCGGCAGGGCGACGGAAAGCGCCTCTTCCCCATAATAGCGCACAGTGGCCATCATGCCGTCCTGCAGGAAGGGCCGCTGTTCCCCCAGCAGTTCTGCATCGATCTCGACCTGCTCATAGGTTTCGGCGTCCATGAACACCAGCCGACCATCGCTTTCATACAGAAATTGCTGATCTTTGTTCTCAAGTTCGACCTGATCGACCTTGTCTTCCGACCGGAATCGTTCGTTCAGCTTTCGCCCGTCACGCAGGTTTTTCAGCTCGACCTGCGCGAAAGCCCCGCCTTTGCCGGGCTTTACATGGTTCGCCTTGACGGCGGCCCAAAGCCCGCCGTCGTAGTCCAGCACCATGCCGGGCTTGATTTCGTTGCCGTTGATCCTGGCCATTATGGCAAAACCTTGTCAAAAGGTTGAAGTATTCTCAGGAGGCGCTATATCTGGCGTTAAGTCACCTGACAAGACGACCAGATACGGTATGTTCCCGCCACAGCCATGCAACGGATGCATGACAGTTATGCGAAAGGTGGGATGCCGAATCGCTTGGAAATCGCCATAATGGCTGAAAGCTAGAAAACGCAAGAGTAAGAAGAACTGGACGACGCCGATGGTAGATTTCGTGGATGGTACCGCCTTCAACTTTGAACAGGGTCAGCGCGCACGCAAGCTTTTCGCAGCCGTCGTGCTCGCGGCGCTTGACGACGCGATTGCGGATGACCGCAAGTACAGCAACGGAGCCGACCAGATCGCGCGCTGGGCACGGTCTCGCGACGGTCGCGAAGTGTTGTCCTGCGCCGGGATCGACCCGAACGAGAGGGTGGTCAAGGGGCTGATGGACTTCGTATCGAAGGGCGTGCGTACTTCGGTCGCGCTGTCGCGCGAAGAAAGCGAACGCCGTCATGCGCTGGAACAGGCCGAAGCGGCCTGATCTTCGC
>Ga0105045_10006837_pt1 | contig 10096 bp, 8 predicted proteins | sample MAT02_FD_78089 | JGI IMG/M metagenome (GOLD analysis project Ga0105045, IMG submission 78089) | Freshwater microbial communities from Lake Fryxell liftoff mats and glacier meltwater in Antarctica - MAT-02 (megahit assembly) | ecosystem: Environmental > Aquatic > Freshwater > Ice > Liftoff...
CAACGACTGGCGAAAATGCGTGTTGGCGGCCAGCGTTCCGGCATGAAGGTCGGGATAGCCGCCGGGCAACCAGCAAGCGTCGGCAGTGGGATCAGGCGCTTCATCCTCAAGCGGAGAAAACGGCAAAATTGTCGCCCCCGCTGCGCGCCATCCGGCCAGAAGATGCGGGTAGATGAAGGAAAACGCGGCATCGCGGGCCAGTGCAATCCGAGCTGCAGGCGGACGAATGGGCAGCGGTTTTTGGGGCGGTAGATGTCCACGGGCGGCGGCGCGCATCATATCAAGGTCCAGATACTCGGCAATGAACGCCCCCGCCTCTGCCAGCAATGCCTGCAAATGTGGCTGCTCTTCGGCCTGCACCAGCCCCAGATGACGTTCTGGCAGCGCAATCGACGCGCGGCGGGGCAGTGCGCCGAGCACCAGAATGCCAGCCTCGGCCATGCCCGCCAGCACCAATGCCTCATGGCGCGGCGAGGCCACCCGGTTCAGAACGACACCCGCAAAGGGCATATCCGGGCGCAAGAGTTGGAAGCCTTTGGCGACGGCGGCTGCGGATTGGGCCTGGCCCGACACGTCCAGCACCAGAACCACCGGCCAGCCCATCATCTTCGCAATATCCGCGCTGGCACCGCTGCCAAACGCGCCGGGTTTGGCGACGCCATCAAACAGCCCCATCGAGCCTTCGGCCAAGATCAAATCAGCATCTGCCGCGACCGAAGTCAGGCCAGCAATCCGCGCAGGCGTCATCGCCCAGCTGTCTAGATTGACAGAAGCGCGGCCAGAGGCTGCCGCATGAAAGGCCGGATCAATGTAATCGGGCCCGGATTTGAAGGGCTGCACCACTAGCCCCTGCGCGCGAAAAGCGGCCAGCAAACCCAACATCAGCGTGGTCTTGCCGGTGCCCGAGGCGGGCGCAGATATCAGAAGTCCGGGCGGGTTCATGATGCATCCGGAAAGCGCGGCTCGGTGCCGACGGGGCGAAAACGGCGGTCATAGTCGCCCGCATAAAGGCGGCTTTCAGCAAAGCCTTCGGCAGCCAAAGCGGGACCGACAAGGATCAAGGCTGTGCGCTCCATCTCTGCGCCAATGGCGGTTTGCAATGTGGACAGCGTCGCACGCACAATCCGCTCATCTGGCCAAGTCGCGCGCCAGACCACTGCGACAGGGCAATCAGGGCCGTAGTGCGGTGTCAGGTCTTGCACAACCTTTTCAAGCACATGGACTGACAGGTGAATCGCCAAGGTGGCGCCCGTTGCAGCAAAGGCAGGCAGATTTTCCCGGTCGGGCATCGCAGTGGCACGCCCCGAAGTGCGAGTCAGAACCACCGATTGCGTCAGCCCCGGCAGTGTCAACTCCGCCGCCAATGCTGCAGCAGCGGCAGCGAAAGACGGCACGCCGGGGGTGACATCAAAGGGAATATTCAGAGCACGCAGCCGCCGCAACTGCTCGCCCATCGCCGACCAAACCGACAGATCGCCCGAATGCAGGCGCGCCACATCTTGGCCCGCCACATGGGCGGCGGCGAGTTCGGTTATGATCTCATCCAAAGACATGGAAGCCGTATTGATGATCTTTGCTCCGGGTGGGCAATGCGCCAGCAGAGCCTCGGGCACCAGCGATCCGGCGTAAAGACAAACTGGAGATGCCGCAATCAAGTCGCGCCCGCGCAGGGTGACCAGATCGGGCGCGCCGGGGCCCGCGCCGATGAAATGGATGGTCATGTTAGGCTCCTTTCGGCAAGCGCTGCGGTCGCCTTGCCGTCGTGGGATGTGACGCGCTGGCATCGAAGCTGCGCTCCGGGACCGGCGGCGGCAAGCGCTGCGGCTTCGGCCAAGCTGCCAGTGCCGTAAAGGGATTGGACGCGGGCAGATTGGGTGAGGGTGAGTTGATTTTGCAACGCAACTATCGGGATAGCGTGAAGTGGCAGCGCCAATTCCGCAGCCAATGCGCGGATTTGGGGGGCGAAGGCCTTGTCCTCGGCAGTGGCCAGCGCTTGCGCTGCATGACCGCCAACGGCGTGCAACGCATCGCGCAGGCTGTCGACGCTGGCATCTTTGCGAAAGCCCAAACCGGCGACGATCATCGGATCACACTCCACTGCACAACAGGGCGGGCGGCGTCCCAGCCGCGCATGCGGCCCAAGGGAGCGGCTGTGGCAAGGTCAATTCGCAGCAAGGCGCCACCACGTTGGGCATGTTGAAGCGCAAGCAGGCTTTCGGTTTCCAGCGTCACGCCATTGGCGACAATCCGCGTGCCTTCCGGAAGCATCTGCCAAAGTTGATCATAAAGCGCCGCATTGCCGCCACCGCCGATGAACACCGCATCCGGCATTGGATGGGCGCTGAGATTTTCGCTGGCAGCACCTTCGATGCAGGTCAGGCGATGATCCAAGCCAAATTGTATGGCATTGGTGCGGATGTTCACCGCACGGTCAACGCGCAGTTCAAACGCCAAAGAACGGCCTCCGGCAAGGCACCATTCGATAGAAATGGAACCCGAACCCGCACCAATGTCCCACAGTAATTCCCCTGCACGCGGCGCGAGGGCCGACAGGGTCAGCGCGCGGACCGGGCGTTTGGTGATCTGGCCGTCATGTGCGAAACGGGCGTCGTCGAGGCCAGAGGTGCGAGCCAGACCTTGGCCTGCGGTGATCTCGATGGCGACGGCGACAGGGGCGGTGATGTCGGCTACGTCAAACGCGGCGGCGGTGGTCTGGCGGATGCGTTGGTTTGGGCCACCGATACACTCCAACATGGTCAGGTTTGCATTGAGTCCTTGGGCAGTAAGCCAAGCAGCCAAATCTTGCGGGGCAGCACCGTCGCGCACAAGACAAATCGCGCGCGCGCCTTTCGTCAGCACCGGACGCAGGCGGGTGAAGGGGGCCGCGTGCAGGCCGTGGCAGGTGATATCTTCGATCCGCCAACCAAGCTGGGCGGCGGCAAGTTGAAAGGTGGACGCCATCGGAAAGGCTTGCCATTCAACGCGAGTCAGGTGTGCTGTCAGACTAGAGCCAGCGCCAAACCAGAACGGGTCGCCTGAGGCGAGGATCACCACGTTTTGTCCCTTGTATGCCAGCACCGGCACCACCGAAAACGGCACTGGCCAAGCACGCGCCTTCGGCCCTGCGCCGATCAGCGCTAAATGACGCGGGCCACCAAAGATGATTTCTGCCTGTGCCAGCGCGTCACGGCTTGCATCTGAAAGCCCCGGCAGGCCATCTTCCCCCAGACCGATGATCGTGACCCAAGGCTTATCCATGACACGCATTCTTCTGCTGGGCGGCACAACCGAGGCCAGCTTGCTGGCCCGTGCCTTGGCCGCTGCGGGTGCGAATGCGGTGTTCTCTTATGCCGGGCGCACCGATCATCCGGTGGGCCAGCCCTTGCCGGTCCGGATTGGTGGCTTTGGCGGTGTCGCAGGATTGCACGATTACCTGAGGGCGGAAAGCATCGGCGCGGTCGTCGACGCGACGCATCCTTTCGCAGCGCAGATGAGCCGAAACGCGGTTCAGGCCTGCAGCTTGGCCGATGTGCCCTTGATCACCCTGCAGCGCGCGGCTTGGGTTGCGGGCCAAGGCGATCAATGGATCTATGTTCCCAATATCGACGCGGCGGTTCAAGCTCTGCCCGATACCCCAGCGCACGTGTTTCTCGCCATCGGCAAACAAAACCTCAGCGGTTTTGCAGCCAAACCGCACCACTATCTGCTGCGTTTGGTCGATGCCCCGGATGCCCGCCCTTTGCCGGATTGCACCGTCATTCTGGCGCGCGGGCCGTTTGAGGTGGAGGCTGACAAAGCCCTGATGATCCGGCACAAAATCAGTCATATCGTTGCCAAAAATGCCGGAGGCACAGGTGCTGCCGCCAAGCTGCAAGCAGCCCGCGCGTTGCAAATTCCGGTCATTCTGATTGACCGCCCCACCCTGCCCGCGCGGCATGTGGTGGCGAAGGTAGTCGAGGTGATGGCGTGGTTGTCTCATGCCGACCGTGGCGTGTAGACAAACCGGCCGACGCGCCGGGTGGCGGAATTGCCGACGATAACAACCGTGCGCATATCGGCCATGTCAGCCGTGGCTTCGGCCAGAGTCACGGTTTGGATGCGTTCGTCGGCCGTAGACACTGCGCGGGCGAAAGTGATCAGGCGATCCGCGCCACATTCTTCGCGCAAGATCTCCAAAGCGCGGGCAAATTGGTGCGGGCGGCTGGCGGAACGCGGATTGTAGAACCCCATGGCGAAATCAGCCTGAGCGGCCAGCCGCAAACGTCGCTCGACCAGCTCCCACGGCTTCAGGTTATCGCTCAGGTTGATCGCGCAGAAATCATGGCCCAAGGGCGCGCCTACATGGGCAGCGGCGGCAAGCATCGCGGTAATCCCCGGCAGGATGCGAATATCCAAACCGTGTAGATCAGGGCGCTTTTCCAACGCCTCAAACAAAGCCGAGGCCATCGCGAACACACCGGGGTCACCCGATGATACGATCACGACCTTGGCCCCATCGGACGCCAGACGCAAAGCATGGGCGGCGCGGTCTATCTCAACCCGATTGTCAGAACCGTGCAACGTCATTCCCGCCCGTGGGGCCACCCGCGCGACATAAGGAAAATAGCCGATCACATCCGTCGCATCACCCAAAGCCGCGCGGACCTCGGGCGTCACCATGTTCTCTGCTCCGGGGCCAAGGCCCGCGACGGCCAGCCAACCTGTCATTCCAGCCCCCCGATTTCCGGGCGCCGGCCTTGGCCGTGGACCAGAACGATGGCGAAATACGGGCAATCCGTCGCGTCGACTTCCGAAAGACGCGCAATGCGCTGGTTCGGCATGGTGCCACGTTCGACCAACCATGCATCGCGGAGCCGCCCCACTGCATCCAGCGCCGAACGCACTTTCGGCAGGTTGCGGCCGGTCTTCATGATCACCAGCGCGTCCGACCTTTGCATGTGATGGATCAGATCGGCCTCGGGCAGGGTCGCCATCAGGATCGACAGCACGTCATCCCCCCAAGTGAACGGGTCGCCAACAGCGTTCCAGCAACCGGTCATGCCTGTGATGCCAGCAATAACCTCAACCTCGGCGCGCCCTTGAAGCCGTGTGTGCAGGTGCATGAAAGACCCGTAAAAGAAGGGGTCGCCTTCGCACAAGACAATCACTTCTTGGGTTGCCGCAAGGTCTGCCAACCGGGTCGCCCAATCGGCATAGAACCGCGCCAGTGCGTCGTTGTATTCTGGGCTGTCAAACGGCATCTCGGTCGTCACCGGATATTCCATCGCATATTCAACAACATTCGCAGCCAGCATGCCGTCCACAATCCGGCGCGCTTGCCCTGCCCGCCCTGCCTTGCGGAAATAGGCGACATGCCGCGCCGCCCGGATCAGCCGATCCGATTTAACCGAGATCAGATCAGGGTCGCCGGGGCCAAGGCCTGTGCAGATAATCTTGCCCATTCACTCCACCCGGCTTGCAAGCGCATTGATTGCGGCCACGGTAATAGCCGAGCCGCCCAGCCGCCCGCGCACGATCAACGACGGCACCGGCAGCATCTCCATCAATGCCGCTTTCGATTCGGCAGCACCGATGAAACCGACCGGGCAACCGATGATCGCGGCAGGGCGCGGGCAGTTGGGGTCTTCCAGCATGTTCAACAAATGGAACAGAGCCGTCGGCGCGTTGCCAATCGCCACCACAGCGCCTGCCAGATGCGGCCGCCACATTTCCAGCGCCGCCGCTGATCGGGTGTTGCCCATCTGTTTCGCCAGATCCGCCACCCCAGCATCATGCAACGTGCAAATCACCTGATTGCCCATCGGCATTCGGCCCCGGGTAACGCCTTCGGAAACCATCCGCGCATCGCACAAGATCGGCGCACCCGCCTCTAATGCGCTGCGCGCAGCAATGGCCATGCCTACCGAAAATTCGATGTGTGCCTCAAGCCCGACCATGCCGGCGGCATGGATCATCCGCACCGCAACGATTTCCTCCTCGGGCGTGAAACGCGCAAGGTCGGCCTCGGCGCGGATCATCGCGAAAGAGCGGCGGTAAATCTCGGCACCATCGGTGATGTAGCTATGCGGCATCAGGGGGCCCCGGTCAGCAAGGTTTCAGTGAGGTCGGTGGCAGAGAGCCCGTCACGCAACGAAGGGTCCGATGCGGTGCCCCCCCGGATCAGGCGGAAACCTGTGGGTGTGGCGGTCAGGGTCAGTGGCGCGACCGCCGGATGCGCGCATCCCTTGGCGCAGCCCGAGACATGCAGGGTCTGGGTCAGATGCGGCGCCAGCGCGCGGGCAAGCGGGCGGGTGGCGGCATAGGCTTGTAGGCAGCCGGGCGCGCCCGTGCAGGCGATCACCCACAGCATCGGGTCAGCCGCATCGGTAATCACGCCCGCAATCCGGGGGGCATCGGCCAAAGTTTCGATCAGCAGCATCCGCCATGGGGTGACACGCATGGGGCCAAGATCAGCAAGACTGGCCAGCGTTTCCGCCTGCATCTGACCAAACTCAAAGGCCACAAGCTGGCCTTGCGCGGTCTGTCCCGGGCCGGGACGCGGGGCGGCGGGGTGGCGTTTTGCGGTGAAATCCGCAGGCAATGGGGTGCGCTGCAACAGGGTCGCCATCCGCCCCCTGCCGCCCTCCATTCCGCCGGTATCAACAAACCACTGCGCAAGGGCCATGGCTTCGGTCACGGCAGTGGCCGGGGTCACAGGTTTGCCAAGGTCGGCATGGCTGGCCAGCAGCATACCGTCTGGACCCGTCTCGATCCAGATATCGGCGGCGATGTCGCGCAGGCAGGGCGCAGCGGCTGTATCCAATGCGAAGCCAAACTTGTTGGGAAGCTGCGGCGCGTTCGGGGCTGACAGCGCCTTCGCCAGTTCCAGCGCAAGCGCTTGCGTCGGATCTTCTTGCCCCCAAAACGGCGAGACGATGATGTTGCGCCGTGCCTCGGCCCCGGCATCCTCGTCGATCAGGTCCAGCGCGGTCAGGCCCTTGATCAGCGCAGGGTGACTGGCCTCAGTCACGCCGCGCACCTGAAGATTGGCGCGGTTCGACAGGTCGATAAGCCCGTTGCCGTGAAGCGATGCAAGTGCGGCCACGCCGCGCGCCTGATCGGCCGTCAGGCGCCCCGCGCGCGGGCGGATACGCACCACCAAACCATCGCCGGAAAGCATCGGGCGCAGCGCTCCGGGGCACCAGCCCTGAATGATCGGCGACGTGTTCATTCCCCCGCCCCTATCATCGCGGCGATAGAATTGCGCCGGGTGATCCAAAGGCCTGCATCCTGCAGCGCCTTGAAGCGGGCGCGCAAAGCGGCAAGCGCCGCAGGGTTTTCGTCTTGCATAAACGCTACCAGATCGGCGCGGCCAAGTGTGGCGTCGTGATAAAGATCAAACAGATGCGCGGGCACGTTGCGGGTCAGATGCGCGTAGGCGGCAAGGTTATCAAGCGTCGCCGTCAGCTCGGCCGCCCCCCTGAAGCCGTGCCGCATCATGCCAGTTGCCCAATCGGAGTTGGCGGCACGGGCACGCACGACACGCGCGATTTCCTCAGACACCTGCCGGGCTTTGGGCGCATCGGGTCGGGTGGCGTCGATATGGTAGAGCGCAGGTATTTCCGCACCTACCGCAGCCATGGCGGCAGCAAAGCCGCCCTCATGTGCGGCATAGTCGGGGGCCAACAGGATGTCGGTTTCCACCAGGTCCTGTACATGCGCGTAGCCGTCAGCGGCACGCAGACGGGCTTCCAAGGCGGCACGGTTGTGCCGGGTTTCGCCCTTGGCATCGACGGTCCAATCGGAACCTGACAGCCAAGCCTCGCCAGCAGCGGCACGACCTTCGGCAGAGTAATCCTCTAAGGCAGCCTCCATTCCCATTCCGTAAAGCCCCGGTTTGGGGCCGAACACCCGCGGGCCAGTGGCGATATAGGGGTTCATATCTGCTGCCTCGTCGCGGGCCGCAAGCGCGGTGGCGGCGGCATCGAACAATTGGCTAAGTCCGCCGAACACATCACGAAACAGGCCCGAGACACGCAACGTCACATCAATGCGAGGGCGGTCCAGCAGCGCAAGCGGCAGGATTTCAAAGCCTGACACTCGCTCTGACCCGTCGTCCCATTTCGGAGCGACCCCGGCAAGGTGCATCGCCATCGCCAGTTCCTCGCCCGCCGTGCGCATGGTGGCGGACCCCCAAAGGTCAATCACCAGACCGCGCGGCCAGTCGCCTTTGTCCTGCAGATGACGGCGCAAAAGCTCTTCGGCCAGTTTGACGCCTTGGGTATATGCGGCACGTGACGGTACCGCGCGCGGATCAACCGAATATAAATTGCGCCCGGTAGGCAGCACATCAGCCCGCCCCCGCCACGGGCTACCCGAAGGCCCCGCCAGAACACGGCGCCCCGACAAAGCCGCCAGAAGACCCGCAGTTTCTCCCGGCGACTGTCCGTAGATATGGAGCCCGTCGCCGAACTGGCTTTCCTTTATGTCGCAAACAAATCGGTCAATCCGGGTGATCGCCTCGGCAGGGCTGGCGGCGGCATCAAGGCCAAGGTCGGCTTCAACACCTGACGCTTGCGCCTCACCGCGGATGGTGGCGATCAGGCGGTTGCGGCGCGAAGGGTCAAGGCCGTCGGCGGTGGAATACTCATCAAGTAGGCGTTCCAGCCGCAGCAGGTTTTCCGGCGTGGCGGATTGCGCTAATGGAGGGGGGACATGGCCAAGCGTAACCGCCCCGATGCGGCGTTTGGCTTGGGCGGCCTCCCCCGGATCATTAACAATGAACGGATAGATTACGGGAAGAGCGCCGGTCAGCGCCTCGGGCCAGCAATCGTTAGACAAAGCCACCGATTTCCCCGGCAGCCATTCCAGCGTGCCATGCGCGCCGATGTGGATCAGGGCGTGCAAACCCTGAGCGCGCAGCCACAGGTAAAACGCGACATAGGCATGGCGCGGGGTGCGGGACAAATCGTGGTAATCAGTCTCGCGCAGCTGAACGGTGCCGCGTTCTGGTTGTAGGCCGATGAGGGTTTGACCCGCGCGGGTGGCCGCGAAATGGAACTGGTCATTTCGCACGGCAGGATCAGTTTCGGGCTGGCCCCAGGTGGCATGTAGCGCGGTTTGCAGGGGCTCTGGCAAGGTTGTGAGGGCGGCTTTATAAGCATCAAGCGGCCATGTCAGGGTTTCGGTCGTCAGTGCTGCCGCAAGGTTTTGCGCGGGCTGAACCGTGTAGCCCTCGGCGGCGAGGGTGGCGGTCAGGGCTTCGGTGCTGGCCAACGCATCAAGGCCGACGGCATGGGCGATTTGGTCGGGCCTGCCGGGATAGGTCGACAGGATCACTGCCAGATTGCGATCAGGCGCGGACGTATTGGCAAGCGAAGTCCAGCCAAGCACCCGGTCCACAACCGCCCGCACCCTGATCGGATCGGCGCGGTGGGCAAAGCGCGAGAATTGCAGATCGGGGTCGCGCTTGCCCGGAGATTTGAAGCTGATCACACCGGCAAAAATGCGGCCATCTACTTCCGGCAACACGACGTGCATAGCAAGATCAGCGGGCGAAAGGCCACGCTCGGATGATGTCCAGTCGCGCTTGCGGGCGGTCGACAGGGCGACTTGGAACACCGGACAACCGGGGGCATCCAGTGGCGTGCTACCGTCAGTGCCTCGGGCCGAAAACGCAGTGGCGTTGACGATGGCAGCGGGGTTTAGGTGGGCTAGGGCGTCGCGCAGGAAGGTGTCGGCTCCAGAGGCCTTCAGCGAGGGGGCGAAAAGACCGTAGGCGGTGAACCCCTTGGCGCGAAAGGCGCGGATCAACGCATCTACGGGGTCGGTGTCGGCAGAGGTCACATAGCTGCGGTAGAAGATGATGGCGATGGCAGGGCCTGCAATGCCAGGCCGCGCGATCACGCCACGATCAGGGTCATACCAGCCACAATCGGGCACAGTTTTATCACCAAGCACCGGGCCAGCGTATAGCCCCGCTGCAAGCGCCAGCTGCGCCAAAGCGGCTTGGGCAGCGACAGCTCCGCCTGCGTCGCACAGCGCAGACAGGCGGCGCAGGGTGCTGATAGGCAGGGTGGAATGGGCGTCAAGCGCCGCATCTGCGCGGCCATCGGCG
>Ga0105045_10006838_pt1 | contig 10096 bp, 7 predicted proteins | sample MAT02_FD_78089 | JGI IMG/M metagenome (GOLD analysis project Ga0105045, IMG submission 78089) | Freshwater microbial communities from Lake Fryxell liftoff mats and glacier meltwater in Antarctica - MAT-02 (megahit assembly) | ecosystem: Environmental > Aquatic > Freshwater > Ice > Liftoff...
CATAACGCACCGACTCTGGTTGACACGGCGCTTCTGTTTTTGATATCGATTCCCAGGCGTGCGGAAAATCTCATTCACGAAGCTCTTGCCAATTAAACACCATGCTTACCATTTCTCCTCCCGTATCAGTCACCCCATCCAAGTCGGAACGAAATCAGAGGTTCCTTAGAACGCTCAAGAAAGCACTCAAGCGGACCGTTCCGCCACTGCTCGCTCTCTATTTTATCCCCTGGATTTTCTTCACTTACTTGTTAGTGGGGTTCGTCGATGTCTTGCGGAACAGCCCAAGAACCGTGCGAACCATGGACCGTTACTTTGCAGGCAACGGTGTGTTCACTTGGTTGCTGTCACCCTTTAACTTGCTAATGGACTTGTTCTGCCTCCCCTATTGGAATCGGGGAATCTACCGAATGCAAGATTTGCCAAAGGCTTACCAATCCGAAATCCAAACGCTGATCGATGCTGCCACAGATCGCAATCTTGTCGGTCTCCTCGAATCGAAAATGCAGGAAAAGAAGCGGGGCATGATCTTCTTTAAATGGTACGGTACGAACATCCCTGGTTCCGTAGAGATGCCAGAGTATCATCAGCCATTCAAGTATATCCGTACCATTGGCGTCTCGATTTTCAACAAGAAGCAGTCCACCGGTGAGCACTTTGGGCCATTGCGTGTGACGCTACGAGTTTTGTACAACATCAACGATATCGACAACAAAAACGTCTATATCAAGGTTGGTGACAAGACCCATTACTGGCAAGAAAACAAACTGTTTATTTTCGATGACACGCTGCAGCACCAATCCTGCAATGAGTCCGATGCGATGCGCTACTGCCTATTCGTAGACATTCTTCGGCCATCTCCATTCCCTTGGTTGATGAGCGGCGTCTTGACCGGCATTCGCTTGATGATGGCTCCGTTGCGAGCCGTCTTCTACAAGCACTGGACCGTGATCAAGTAGCTTGTTGTGCCTTGCACATCTAAATTTCTGAGAAGCGAAACTCGTCAAGAGTTTCGGACGGCTCGACGATAACCGAAGGTCTTGAGGACTTTCGCTACGTGGACTAACTTTCGGTAGCCATTTGAGACAGTTGTGCCGAATGAATCAGGTGACGGGACAATAGTTCCATCTTACTCTATCTTTCTGATTTTTCTTTGGACGCCTTGTCGATCTCCGACAGAGCCCAATTCGCAGCAATTCCATTCGGTGTCGCGGAACCCTCTCCATACAGTTCGATGATTTTTCGGCTTTCGGGATTTGCCATTTCGCCAAGAGCTAGAAAGCACGAAAACCGGACCAAGTAATCTTCCGGTAGGATTACGTCTACATCGGATACTCGGCCATTCAAGCTAGTTAGCAGTTCTGGGTTCACTTTTCCTTTGTTCAATTTCCCCAAGGCCCAAATCGCTGAGGATCGACTCGTGTTTGCAAAGCGATGGCCCCCTTTAGGGATATGCAAAAGCAAAATGGGTTCTGCTGCCATATAGCGGTTTTTCCCGAACCCCTCGTTGAGGTAGCTGAGTCTAATCTGATCCGTATCTGAGTATTCGGTAGTGTTCGTACTCGACTTCAAATCCTCGACCATCTTTTCGGCATGCTTTAACATGCCGGCCAGCGTCTCAGCCTCATCCCCTAACTCCATCAGCGCCCAACTCGCCATCATATTCACTTCTGGACGCGGATGATCCAACAGCCGCAAGAACGTCTTGCAATGGCTTCGGTCCTGAAGACCAACCGCAAGAGCGATACCCTTTTCAAGGCCCGTCCATTCTTCGGAAGCAAAATGCTGAAGAAGGCAACGATCCACCAATGCACGCTGCCCTTTCCCTGCTTTCTCAAGCAAGTTTTTCAGGACCAGATTGCGCACGTTGGGGTGTGGGTCGCACAGTAACTGCCCCTGAATCTTCAGGCTCTCATCGTCCGCATAACGCTGCAAAAGTTGCAGAGCTATCGTTCGCAAACCAGGATCGGAATGCGACGTCATCTGCTTGCCAAACTCTTTTGAAATATCTGGCATACTCTCCGAAAAAGCCTGGAAGGCAACCAACTGAGCGCTGGCGGCTCCCTCGCTGAGAATCTGTCGCATTTGTTTTGCCGTTGTGTCGCCTGAATGCCGCTTTAATAGATGCGCAGCGATCAGATGCCGTTGCTCCATATTCGAATCCATGACCTTTTGTGCGAACTCATTCATCCCGTCTGTAGCCAAGCTTCCCAAGGCGCGAGCAGCCAAAAACTTATTTGCCATTGAGCTGTTTCTTGACAAAACAATCGCTTGTACGATTGGCTGATCCTCAACGCTTCCAACTACCGCAATGCCTTCCAGGGCGGTCGCGAGATCAGTCGGCGTAGCGTTATTGTCTGCAATTCGCTTTCGCCAAACGTCAATCGCAATAGGACTTTTCCATCGAATCAGTTGCTTCTCCACATTGGGGCGAACCACTGAGTCATCCTTGGCCTGCGACCAAATCAACTCCGCATGCGATCCATCATCGAGCAACGACAATGCGGAAATCATCGCCCGTCTTACTTGCACCTGCTCATCTCGATTCTGAACCCCCTCAAGCAGCAGCTCGAGGGCGCGTTCCTTTTTTTTGAGCTTTGGGTTGCCGTATTCGCGACAGAGGTTTTGCGCGATACTCAGTCGCTCCTCGGCGAAGCGTGACTTCAATTGCTCGACATCAAATAGAATGTTCTGGAGAATGAGCATGTCTTCCCAGATGTCACCGAGTGGCGGGTCAATTTCCCATCGATGTTGCAACCATTTCGTCTCTTGTCCAAAAGCAATGGACGATGTCCCAATCAAAAGATAGAACAGGAGGCAACGAGCTTTCCGCAACATAATACACCTTGAAAACGAATCGATTTGTTTCTTTGATAGCATGGCAATTGGATCTTACTTTGGGCGTGTGAGTTGCCAAATTCGCAAGCCGAGTACAGCCAAGCAAAAGACGGAGATTCCGATTCCGATATACCATCCGTCTGGCGTCAGTCGGTACTGGGCGAACCCTGGCGTCTTCATCTCGGCAAGGGCAGCAGCCGCGGGATTCAAAAGCAAGGCGCGTTCTACGAAGAGTGGTCCAAACGGCTTGCCGCGAGCAACCCAAACCAAGAGTGTTCCAGCAAATATCGAAAGCAGGATTGCATAGCTCGTAGCTGTCGCCACTGCTGTTGTGCGGCAGAAAGCGCTGATGCAAGCACTCATCGTAGTAACCATAAAAACAGCGATGACCAACGAAATTACAACATTCCCAACCTGACCGCTCATCGCTGGCTGAATGTAGCCCATCACAATGTAACCAGGCAATGTCGCGAGCAACATCAAGAGCAACGTCCAAATCGTGCTCATCAATTTGCCGATCATGATTCGCAATGGTGAAATCGGAGAGGCTCGCAACAACTCCCAACCGCCGCTTTCCACTTCGGCGGCAATGAGGTTAGCGCCAAGGCACGGCCCGAGCAGCAGCAACAAAGCCACTTGCAACAAAACCATAGTCGGTGCAATCCGTTCGACACCCCAACTCACCGTCCCCGTAGCTGCCACCACGGTGAGCAACAGCGAAACAACACCGCTGACGGAGATCAACCGAATGAGCCAATGAAGTCGCCCAAACTTTCGCGTGCGAAACTCTTTAACCATCACTGGATTGAGCCACCACGGTATGTTGCTTTTCGCTCGCTGTGGATCGACTAAGTACGAGACCCGTCGAAACCAACCTGCGTAACGATTAGTTGGTTTCGATCTGCCGATAACCTTTCCTGTCGGCCGAGCTCGCTCGAGCCTTCGTGGATCGAGCCTCTTAACGGTCACCAGCGCCAGAAGAACGGTGATGATTAGGCTGGCCCCTAAGAAATTCGGCCATGTCGTCGATATCCCAATTTCGCTTGCCTGTGCTTGCGAACCCGTAATGCTCTGGAGGGCCGAAATCGGCGAGATGGCAGTTGCCCAGTGAGCCAGCAGAGAATTGAATCCGGAGAGCTTACCAACAAAGATCGTTGGCCCTATCGACAGGACAGCCAAAGCCAAAACCACTGCGTAGGTCCATCGCAATCCGGCATCAGAAGTGTTAACGATCGAGCTGACCCATAATCCTACAGCTGTATACTGAACAGCCATACCAAAAAGAACCAACATCAGCGGCCCCAAGTGGTCCACAATCGAAATCCCTCCCATTGCATAACAGGCTGCCAAGGCTGGTAAACTCACGGACAGGATGACGAACGCCAACAGCACGTTGCCTGAGAACTTTCCCAAGTAAATCTGCCAAGGGGTCGTCGGCGAGTTCAGCATGAGAGCCAGCGTGCCTCGACGACGTTCACTTACCAAAGCCGTCGCAGGAAAAGCCGGAATCAACATCATGAGCGCGACAGCAAGTGCAAATGCCACCGGCCGAAAGACTTGCATCGCTCCCTGACTCACCAAATCGACCGTGGCGTCCGATGGCCATCGTAGTAGCACGAGCAGCGAAGAGAGCACCGCCACCAACACAATGGCCAAAAAGGTCTTTGGGCTTCGCAAACGCGAGAATAGCTCGCGTCTTAGAATTGGGTTTTCCAAAAACGACATAAACTTCACGAAGCTCTGGAGTAGAAATCGAAGGACAACGGAATCACGGTTTTACGTTTTCGATAAGCCAGGGGCTGAAATCGATAGAAAGGCATCTTCAAGATCGCTTGCGACTTCACGAAATTGCGAGACCAAAATGTCCCCCGCAACCAACCCCTGCAGGACGCGTGCTAATTCATCTTCGGACCGTACCGTTGGAAACCGGAGCACACGTTCGGTGGTGCTAACGGTAAGTGGTTCCGATTCGCGCAAGGTCTTTCGCAATATGCTTTCGGCCTGACCCATTTGCTCCGGAACTACGAGCTGGACTTCGTAGCTGCGGAGTGGGCAGAGGCTACGCATGACCTCATCTAAAGGCCCAAAGGCTCGCGTCTTGCCCCCACTGACGATCGCAACGGTGTCGCAAATTCGAGCCAACTCAGGCAGAATATGACTGGTCACGATCAACGTTTTTCCTTCGCCTGCCAAGCGGAGAAGCAATTGCCGCATGTCGATTCGAGCCTTCGGATCAAGTCCGTTGGCCGGCTCATCCAGGATCAGCACCTCGGGATTGTGCAGAAGCGTCCTCGCAATTCCAACGCGTTGCTGCATGCCGTGGCTAAGCGACTCCACGAATTTATCTTGCATGTAGGTCGTTTCCGTGAGCTCCATAACGTCCGCAATTCGCTTGCGACGGTCGCGGCGATTTATGCCAAAGATCGCGCCAAAGAAATCGAGATACTCGTGAACTCGCATATTGTCGTAGGACCCAAAGCGGTCCGGCATGTACCCGACCAACCGTTTGATCTTCGAAGCGTTTTCGCTGCAGTTCACGCCAGAAATAAAAGCAGAACCCGAAGTCGGTCGTGAGAGTCCAACCAATATCTTGATCGTCGTCGTTTTTCCAGCACCATTGGGGCCAATGAATCCCAAGATCTGCCCTCGATCGACATAAATCGACAAATCATCGAGCGCCTTGAAGTCGCCGTAGCTCTTGGATAAACCTTTGGTTTCAACAACATGGTCCGACATCGGTTTCGCCAATTACTTTTCGGTGGTTAAGACTAAATTGTTTCGTGGTAGCATCTTGCCATTGACTGAGATGTAGAGGTGCTTTATCTCCCAGCCGATGAAGCTATCCTGAGTTTCGGACTCAGAGAGTCCTTCTTCTCTTATCACTTCGATTTTCAAATCCAAGCGTCCATCGACGAGATCCCGAAGAACTCGCGGATTGTCGATGGTACCTTGCCAAGGAATTGAAGGGCTGTTTAGTCGGACCAATTCGATCGGTGCATCGTCAGCGGACCATACGATTTTGACGATTCGTTTCGGCGCGACAACATCCAAGTCGATTCGAATCGAGGTGGCTGCTAGTGGAATCGCTTCAGGGGGCAAAAGAAATGACAGGTCTGCTGACTTATCCGATGCGAATTCGCCTCCCCATCGCCCCAATCGATGGTTGTACATTGTGCTTACATATTCGGTCTTTGGAACAATCTGAATCAAGGAGTGAGGGACTAACACATTCACCCCGACCAGTGGCGTTTCGAGCTGAATCGGTACGGAGACCAATGCGGCTCCTCGACGCTCTAAGTTCGGCTTCCAAACAGGCGATTGAGGCCACATGGAGGTCCAGAAGTACAGGTTCCGTTCCGGAGCATTTCGACTACTACCTGCATGCAGAAAAATCTCGCTATAGATTTTCGCTCGACGTCCTTGCTCGTCACTAACGATTGCGTCCGATGTCCATCGACCACCCTCAGCCGACATGGAGCCATCGACCAAAAGGTGTTTCTTAGCATCGATCCATTTTCCCAAGCAAGGTAAGCCGAGCGAAAAATTCACAACGGCATCTTCGGGCGGTGATGGCAATCCGTCAGGCATTTCGATTTCCAAACCCTTAGAGGTCAGTCTCGACCTAACCGCAAAAATCTCATGAGGCATTGCTACTTCAGTTTTGTATCGCCAGGTTCCGGGGGGCCAATTCGCATTGCCAAGCTGCCAGTTTTGAAATCCTTGGGTTGTCAATCGTCGAACTCCACTTTCTATGTTCTCAGACGGAATTGCAAATCCATCGGCCTCACCTACCAGATCCATTGAACGACTCTCGGGGATGGTTACCGCCGCTTTGCTTCTCAAAAGCCCACCTCCAGTCGGCCAAAACTGAACGATTTGCAACTCCGAAGACATCGGGGGTATCTCGCTTCTCGACCAACTGGACCCAACAAAAACAGGTACGGAACAAGCGAGTGCCATGATAGGTGCCAGCCATCCCATTCGTTTTAAATCGCCGGAAAACGAGTTCCAAACGCCTACTCCCGCCAACAGCAAACAGAAGCCAATCAATACCGCTCCAATTAAATTGCGAGAGGCGATCGGAGTCCCAATCAATTCCATCGGATAGGTGGTCTCATTGGCATCCAGCGGTTCCATTAACGGAACCGAACTCAAGCTTGTAGCAAGCGTGGCTGTCCAAAGTGGCACCGTAAAATCTGATTGATAAAACGGGTCTTGACTCCGTTGTGTCTCTCGCTTTTGAAGCCAGCCCCGGCTCTCCAACGTCGTCAAAATCAACTCTCCCGCCCCAACGTTCATGCATATTGCGGCTGGCCAACCATCAATGGAATGCGTGACTCGCCCCCCCTCTTGAAAGACCCGCTTGAGCCGCACAGGTTTATCGAACTGCACCGCCCCAACGGCTTCGCTAAACTCGACAGTAGACCGAACATCCATGACCAACCGATTCAACTCGACGGTATCCACCGTTTCGCATTGTTGACCAGGAGACATGAGACACCGGACCAAGCCCGTATCGATTTCGTCGAGCAACACCAAAACTTTACCGCCGCGCGAGAGAAAGTTTTGGATGGCGCTGACGGCGACCGCGTCATCAAATGTCTCGGGCTTGCCGATGACGAGCGAGTCGATTGCTTGCCAGTCCAATGCAGCTAACGGCAAAGGCTCGCTATCGAGATGGAGACAGCGTCTAGAAACCCCTGAGTCAATTCGAGCAGCCAAAATCAACTCGTACTGCGCATGCCTCTCCTTTCGTGGCCAACGCCATGTGGGAACTTCTGGCGGATCGCGCAAGAGAGACGTTGCCGTAGCAAATCGATCGGTGTCCATGCTCACGTCCAATGTTCGAAACAAAGGCTCGTCGCCCCGCTGAAGCATGATTTCTCGACCGTTTTCAATGGCATTCAAAGTCACTATGACCGTAACCTTTGGTCCTTCTGTCAGCTGAGTAACCCGAACTTGAATTTCAAAGTCCTTGTATTCGCCAGCTCCCAATTCAATTCTTCGGCTGTCTTCTTCTCCAGTCTGTCCAGCTAATTTTCCGACCAAATAACCAATCGCTGGTTCATTACTCGTATTGCGGACAGAAGCTCGGAGTGTGAGTACTCCCCCTTTTTCAACGCGAGTGAAAGGGGTTCTGGTCAACCGAACTAACTCGAGCCCGATTTGCTTTGTTGGCTGGGCTGCCGCGCAATGGCAAAAGCACGAAAGAACGAAATAAATCAAGAAATACTTAGTAACGCGTTCGAGCATAAGCGTATCAACGAGGGGCAATTGCAAAGGAAGGAGAATTCAATAGCCACCAAGGTTTTATCCGAAGGGACCGAAAGTCTAGCAGAAGAATATGGCCCCGTCGAGCAACCTATTGTGGACAGTCGAATTGCAGGGATTACCATCAAAAACCGACGCGTCGAGGGACTTGGCCTCAATCCCTAGCTTCTCGCAAATCTGCCCGAACTGAGCTAAATTGCACGCACCGCTCGAAAGGTCGACTAAGCCCATACCCACTTTCCAAACCCGACACTTTTCGTTCCATCACCAACTCATTTCCCACACCCCCAGACGGATCATGTCCAGTATCCCGCCCATCCTTTACCAACGGCCGATCAAAGGGATCTCCGCCGTGTTGCTCCCCTGGAAACCAAATAGCGAGATCGATTTCGACTCGTACCAAGTCGGCTTGCAACGAACTTGGAAGGCCGGTTTGACACCAGCCATCAACATGGATACCGGTTACGCAAACCTACTGAGCCCGCAACAGCGGAACGAGGTGCTGCTGTTGGTCGCACAATTAGCGTCCGAAAGGCCGTTCGTTGCGGGAGCCTTCGTCGAGGACTTGCAAGGCGAAGTCGTCCGCAACTACGTCGACCAATGCGTTTCGATCCAGGAGTCCGGCGGCACACCCATCCTCTTCCAATCCACTAGGCTGACACAATTGCCACGAAAGCAACTGGTGGACGCATATCGAAAAGTCGCGAAAGAATGCGATGAGCTTCTGGGGTTTGAATTGGGCAAAATGTTTGCCCCGTTCGGCGAAATCTATGATCTCGATACTTTTCGTGAGCTGCTATCGATTCCAACCCTGACGGGCATCAAGCATTCGTCGCTCTCCCGAGAGCAAGAATGGCAACGCCTAAAGATTAAAAACCAAGAGCGTCCCGAGTTCCGAATCTACACCGGTAACGATCTCGCCATCGACATGGTCCAGTGGGGCAGCGACTATCTGCTCGGACTTTCCGCATTCTATCCAGAAGCATTCGCCCTACGAGACAAGTACTGGGCAATCGGTGATGCGAGGTTCTACGAGTTGAATGACTGGCTGCAGTATTTGGGGTTCATTGCATTTCGAGATCCTGTTCCTGAGTACAAACACAACTGCGCAATGTTTTTGAAGCAGCGCGGGGTGATTGCGCACGCGTCGCTTCCCGACGGGGCGACTTCCAGACCTGACAGCGACAACGCGTTGCTAGAGTTGATACGAGTTCGCCTCGATACCTTGGTAAAGCCATGAGCAAATTCGAGCACATTCGGCACAAGCCACCCATCCAACTTCCAGCACCAAGAGAGCTGTTGCTGGTGCTTGCCCCGATGCGAAGCAACGTAAACCTCAGCCGCATCGTTCGACTCGCAGGGTGCGCCGGCATCACTCGCATCATCCAATGTGGACAAGGCAAAGTCGATCGTGAAATCGCGCGCGATGCAATCGACGTCGTCGAAATTGTCCTGAGAAGATCTTTGCCGCCAGTGCTGGAGCAATTGCATGAGGACGGATACGTCCGCGTTGGTCTTGAACAAACCACTAATTCGGTCTGCCTCTACGACTTTGCTTTTCCAAGCAAAACAGCCTTGGTCATCGGAGCCGAACGAGAAGGACTCGATCAGCAGGAGCTAGATCGTCTGGACCACGTCGTCGAGATCCCGGTCTACGGGCAACCCTACAGCTACAACGTGGCCACGGCAACAACCATGGCCGTGTACGAATATTGCCGTCAGTTTCGCTCGTAGGATGGGCTCCCAGCGCTTCCAGCCTGTCACGCATTAGCCGGCGGGCGTAAGCCTAATGGCTCTCACTTTCGAGTTGAGTGAACCGAAGGCGCTAGCCGCGGGCTGCAGTTCGAGTTAGGTGCACCGAAGACGCCGGAATTCGTCAGCCATTGGCTCGAAGGAGCTTGCCACCGAGGTGTTCAGTGGATTATGCTTCAATAGTAATTCGCGCCGCACGGTTGTTTGCTTTGGCCTTCGTTTCGAGCTGGGAGAC
>Ga0105045_10006839_pt1 | contig 10096 bp, 7 predicted proteins | sample MAT02_FD_78089 | JGI IMG/M metagenome (GOLD analysis project Ga0105045, IMG submission 78089) | Freshwater microbial communities from Lake Fryxell liftoff mats and glacier meltwater in Antarctica - MAT-02 (megahit assembly) | ecosystem: Environmental > Aquatic > Freshwater > Ice > Liftoff...
AAGAAGAGAATGCACGCGCAATGCTTTCATTGAGAGTACTGCGAGCAAACGATGATTGGGAGTTATACTGGAATCAGTTTGAGTTGGATGCTGCTTAGTTTCCCTCAGAAATAATTGCACTCCGTTGACAGACTTTACTAACTCTCCCCTCTATTTGAGAAAACTATCTAAGCATGATTTCTTAACTGCTTACTCAGTCAGTTCTTACTTGCAAACCAAAACCAAAATTAAACCCAATAAAAAGACATTGAATATTGCATATAGAAAAACATTTGAAGAAGGAACACTATGTATATTACAAACCATGACAGTGCTCTTTTTTTCTTTTTTTCATATTTTTTTCCTAAAATTTCTACACACGAAAACACCGCATAAAAAATTAACCATGTTGTAAAAATATCCCATATTATAGTGAGGACAAACACGTACATTGGTAAGAAATTAAACATATGCGTTGGTAAAAAAGATAAAAAATAGTTCAACGAATTAACAATTAAATCACCCATTTTTCTTTTCCTTAACTTGTTTGCAGGAGCCAATATTTATCAATTATTGATAAATATTGACTTTACATGCTGAAATTTGTTTTCGTAAATTTTTTCATATCACAATTAGTAAAACTAAATTTTCCCAAAGATTGAGGATTTAAAATACCATATGATGTATTAATTAAATATTTATCTTTGATTGAAAAAAAAATAAATTTCGTACTTTTACGGCGTCAGTAAAAACACTATGTGGGATTGCATTAGGTGGAGGAATAGAAGAAAACAATTTAGGCATCCGCAGTTTTATCGTTAAACATCTACTTCAGCATGTTTTTAGCTTCATTAAGCACATCTTCTAAATTTAGTTTTGTATCTAATATTTCTTCAAAAGTCATATGCTTTTCCAAAACTAGATAACGAACAGCCAACCAATATTTGAAATACTCCACATGTGGTGCATATCGGCATACAGTTAGAAATTGTATGTCGACTTTTAAAAGGAATGTGGAATCATAAAGATACTGATATATCGTCTTTAAAATTGGAAGAAGGTTTTAAGGTGTTACCAAAACGTTGGATTGTGGAAAAAATCTTTGCCTGAATGAGTAAATATCACCACAGACTTTCGAAAGTTTTGGGACACGCTCTTAACTTTCTATTACAAAAAATTTACCTTTACTAAAAAACTGCTAATTATAATTAATACTCGGAATTTTTACGGTGATTTGTAATTTTATTTTTCTTTTAAAATAAATTAAAAAATTTTGAGTAAACAGTTTTATACCTGAACAATTAATCAATTTTAAATTGAAGGAAATCAATACGATAAAAAAAGTAGTTACAGCTTTTTGCTTACTGTCAAGTTTGCAAATGAGTGCTGGCCCTTTAGATTATTTATTAGAGGAAAAAAAAGAGGTGATTTTAGATAAATTGCAAAAGATAAGTGAAGAAGACCTTTGGGATATTTTTTTACAGAATCAGGCAGAACTTTGTTTCGAAACAGATTTTCATCTCATGAAATCAACTGACTGGTGGAAAAAAGCTCAATCTGTATTGGAAATTCAATGCCACAATGGAACATCACTTTACAAACTATCGCAGCAAGCTCCTGATAAAACCTTTCTTGGAATCGAAAAAGAGTCATTTCTTCTCGAAAAAGCTAAAGAAAGATATTCTCACGATCATTTGTCTTTCAAACAAGGAGATCCTGAAATTTTTGATACAACTTTAGTGAATACAAGCGATCTTCTAGTAGTCCGCTTAACTTTAAGTCATCTGAAAAATCCTTGGGTTGCATTAGAAAATGCATGGCATTATCTTTTGCCAAATGGCTATCTTTTTATTATAGATGTTTGTGAACAAGGAAAAAACACTTCTCATCCCTTACCCATCCTTTCTAAAGCTTGGGCTCTATTAGATGAGGTGGGACAGAAAACTGAAGAAATTAATCGAAATATTACTGATGAGATTTTGAATCAGTTTGAAAATAAAGGCTCTTATCTCAGCCAACGGTATACATTAATCTTTAAATCGATTGATTTAAAAGGAAATGTTTTATATGAGCTTCCGTATACTCTTGGAGACACGCACCGAAAAATTTTCTTCAATCACAGTCTTCTTTTCTTAACTATTTTAGATCGATTTTATGACATACCTGTTGATCTAAATTTAGCCTATGATGAATTGAAACTTTATGTTGAAGATCAAGAGGCGTGGACAATTCCCCCTGTTAATTATTTGGTTTTGAAGAAAATTTGATTTTTAACTCAGAGGCTGGGAAAAAAATAGTCTGATTAACCATTTTTTCGTTAATCAGACTTTTAGATGACGCTAAAAAATTATGAGCCGACTGTTGTACTAGTCGAAGTACCCCAATCCTTTTTAACAATTTGATTAATTAGTCGAATTGTTTTATGTGCGATGTCTTCATGTTTTTCTGGACTAGCAACGCTATTTTGTAACTTGACTCGATTTCTTCTTAAGAGATAATTAATCAAATAAACAACTGCTTTTTTTATACCAAAGAAAATTAAAATGTTTCCTATTATTTTATAGAGTAAGAATCGGACTGTTCCAACTATTGCATCTTTTATCTGTTTAACTACAGGGATGTCTAATCTGCTTAATAAATTATCAATGCTTTTATTTTTTGACCAAATAGCATAAGACAAAGCGCTTTGAACAAATTTTTTCTCTAGCTGGTCCAATTCTCTATTTTTATTTTTTAATCTAGGCGATATATCAGTTTTAGCTAACTTGATTTGACTTTGCAAACCGGTTTCAGCAATTTTAGCAATTAATTGACCATCCAGTTTTTTCTGTACACTATTTGTGATAGATTGCAGCACAACATCCACTAAATCTTGTCCCACCGGTAAATAGTTAATAACTTTTAAGAGCTTACCAATAGGTAAATCTGTTAAAGATGCTGCATTAAAAACTAGGTCTTTAATTGTGGCTTTCATTTCATCTTGTAGTGCAAATTCTTCTAAAGACAAATTCAGAGGACGTTCAGCTGTAGTCTTTTCCTCTCGATTGTCTAAAGTTGCAATTGCTGTTTTGTAAATATCTATCAAAATATCTCTAAAAACAGTTTTATCAAAAATAAGTTCTTTGAGTGACTCTAACCAACTAGGAAGTTCTTTTTCAATTAATTGCCAAACGGAGTCAATTATTTCTGGCTCTAAACTAGGAAATAATTCCTGCAAACTTATGGCTTTATTTGGTAGAAATAGATCTAATATTTGGTTAGCAGAATTATTATAAAAATGCTGATTTGCGATTATCGCTTTACTTTTGCTATACTTCTTGTTAGTTTTACCCATCGAGTTTAATTCTTTAAAATAATCATTTAACAGCTTCATGGAAGATAAAACTAAAGATTGATCAAACTGTATTCCACCTTTTTTTTCTTTTTCTAAGATAGGAACAATCGCTTTAAGTATCAGATTAGTTAAAAGAGGTTGAACTAAATCCACAACTTCATTTTTAGTCGCTGTAGCCATAGCCTTATGCGTAGTTGTTGACTTTGTGTCACTATTAACTAATGACACCGCGTCTTTCACAAGTGGCGTTAAGTCTCCATTTTTAAATCGATCACCTAAAAATTTTAAGAAAGAAAACTTTTGTCCATGGTTTCTAGCTTGATTTCCCAATTGTTTTACTATCATGCTTACAAGAGGTGCAGAGCCATCATCATCTTTTATGTTGATATTGAGCTTGTTATTAAGTTGTGTATGTAAAATAGCCGGAATTGCCTGTGTCAGCGTGCTCATTTTTAAGGCGGTTCCAGCAATAGAATCACTTTTGAGTGGAGTGACTTCCATTTGTTTTAAATCAAAAACCGGCGCAAGAAAATATTTTTTAGTTTCTTTTAAAACAAATTTTTTTATATTGCTTTCAGCTTTTCTCGCTCCCGAAGCAGATAATCCCCACTTTTCCAGGTTAAATTGTAAAGAATCGAATAAGCCCTCTACAAGTAGAACGCTTTTCTTTTCATTTTCTTGTAAATATAAATCTTTCAACGCTTGACGCAAAGTCGTTTGCTTTGTTGCTTTGGTATTCCAAAAGTGTAAGTTATATTTCCCTATGAACTCTGCATAAGTTTTGTCAGGATCTATTTCAGCTAATTTCGCTTTTATTGCCTCTTCTGGATTACTTAATTCTTCTTTACTAGCAATGGCAGGCATATTTGTTAAAACGCTATTGATAATTTCTACGAACTCATCTTGACCCATATAACTTTGTTCGTTTACAAGTTTAATAAGAATATGGTGGAAATAAGGCGTTAAAAATTCTTTAAGATTCGCATGTAACGCTGGCTCAACTTTGAAGCAATCAAAAGCAACGTTCATGATATCGTCAGATAATAATTTGATCCCTTGTTTGATTCTAAAAGAGTGTGGATTTTGACTAAAAATTTCTTCTTGTTTTTTCTTATCAACCATCATAAAAATAGGAAAAAAATCTACAAAGAGATTTTCATATTTTTTTGGAATATTTGTAAATTTTCCCCAACTTGTTAAAAGTCCACTAACTATTGAAGAAGAACCTTGTGTATTGGTTACGGCTGCTTTGAAAAAAGCTGGATAAATTTCGTTTCTTACGAAGTCTTGCTGCGCTTTTTTAGTTTCAATGAGAGCCTGTTGAGCATTCATTAACCCTGTTCTTGGATTACTCTTAATTTCTAACTCTATTTCTTGAATGCGTTGTGAAAATGCTTCATATTGATCTTTAAAAGGAGCATAAATGCTATCAATCCCACTTTGCAAATGCATTAAAGGATTTCCTGTAAACTGTTTCGCAGTTAAAGGATTACAAAGAGCAGATTTATTCACTAAATTTGTATAGATAAAAAGACAAACAGATTGAATAAAATTTTGTGCACCTTTAATGTTCTGGACACCTAAAGATAATTTATATCTGGTTTGTATCTCTACCTTTAAAATTTCAGTAAGTCTTTTAATAAAATTATAAGATTGCGTATTATGAGTTTGTTCTACTTGGCTTAAATGTCCTTCAGCCGATATATTCGGAATTCCAACAACTGCTTTAACACCATTTAAAGTTGCACTACATACATAACTACCACAATTTAATATAAGACTTCCCCAACCATTAGACTGAGGGGCCTCAACTGAATTAGAGGGTGCTTGTCTAGGGACACCAATTCTAATATTTCCGTCTATTAAACCCATATTATTCCTATAATTTTTATTAGTCTTACCTCAATAATAATCATTTTCTTTAATAAAAGAAAGTTTTTATTACAAAATCAAAACAAATTATTCCTATCTTTATCGAGTTTTTAATATTTTTTAATAGAATAATAAAGAGGATGGTTATTTTTTTATTAAATTTATTATTTTAGAAATAACTAATTTGATTTCTTTTCGAGAAGTCATTTTACCCACGGAAAAGCGAATAGAAGACCGGACTTGTTTTAAAGGTAAACCCATATTAATTAAGACACGAGAAGGTTCTCTTCCGCCAGATGAACAAGCAGACCCATGACTGACAGAAATGCCTGCTAGATCTAATTGAATAAGCAAACTTTCTCCATCCACATCGTCAAAAGAGAGATTCGTGGTATTTGAAATACGTGGTTCATTACCATTAATTCTCACACCTTTTAAATGAGTGACAAGTTCAGATTCTAAAAAATCACGCATTTCTTTTAAATGAGAAGTAATCGCCTCTTGCTCATTTTGTAAGATTTTTATGGCGGTAGCTAAACCGATTATTCCAGATAGATTAGGTGTTCCTGCACGTTTATCAAATTCTTGATGCCCCCCTAAAAAAGTAGGAGTGAGTTTGGTGGATTGGCGGCAAAAACAAAAACCGACCCCTTTTGGCGCATAAATTTTATGACCACTAAAAAAAGCGGCAGTTACTCCAATGGGTAAATTAAAAAGTTCTTTACCTAATAAAGCTACACCATCTAGCACGAAAGGAATTTGTTGTTGATGAGCTAAACTGGCAATTGTTTCCCATTCAAACTTAACACCCGTTTCGTTATTAGCTGCCATCAGTACGATTAATTTTGTATTGGGACGAATCGCCTCTTTGAAAGAATCAATAGAAATCTTACCTGTTATATCGGGATTGAGATAAGTTGCCTCATAGCCTTGTTTTTCTAACTGTTTTGCTACTTGATACACACACGGGTGCTCAATAGAGGAGGTAATAAAATGTCCCCCTTTATTTTGCTGAAGAATTCCATGGATCAAAAGGTGTGCGCCTTCTGTCCCCCCAGACGTGAAAATAATTTCTTCAGGCTTTACTTTAAGAAAATTAGCAATGATTTTTCGACTTTCCTCTAATTTTTGTCGCGCTTGCTGTCCTTGCTGATGGATACTCGAAGGATTAGCACATTCAACTTGTAAAGATTGTATGACTGCATCTAAAACACGTGGATCGATTGGAGTACTGGCATTGTAATCAAGATAAATATGAGAGCTCATCATTCCTATTAATAAAAATTAAAACAAGAGTTATATTATCCCGCCCCCCTCTTTCAAGCGCTTTTTCAATTAGCATTTCTGCAGGTTTCTCTGTTTCCGTTAAGAGGATGGATTGAATTTCACTATCAGACAACATATCCGTTAACCCGTCTGAACAAAGAAGAAGAATGTCTTCTGCTTCGATGCTATCTATTCGTATACTGGGCTCTATATAAGACTCTGTGCCAATTGCTTTGGTTAAAATATTTTTATAAGGAAAGCCTTCTTCTTGTTGCTCACTTAACTGACCCAGATCAATTAACTCTCTAAGTAAAGAGTGGTCTTGGGTTAACCTGGTTAATTTTTCATTTCGCAAACGGTAAATACGGCTATCACCTACATGTCCATAAACAATTCCTTCTGAATGGATATGCACACAGCACAGAGTTGTACCCATCCCACGAAGTTCTGAAAATTGGCGACTCATGCGATAAATAATGCGATTCATTTCACAAATACTCTCAAACATGGCCTTCATGACACCATCAAGAGTTTGGTTACTTTCTTCAAAACCTCGTTTAAAAAACACACCTAGATATTCAACCGCCTCATGAGAAGCGACTTCCCCCCCTTTATGGCCTCCCATCCCATCAGCTAAAATAAATAAACGTTCTGGCTCAAGATATGCCCAGTAATCTTCGTTATTCTGCCTTACAAGGCCAATATTTGATAAACCAACAAACGAGATAATATATTCCATGAGCTGAAAAACCATAATAATTCATTCACTTAAATTGTTTACTGTTGTTTCTATCTATAAATCTCAGAACTACTAAGGATCAAAAGGGGGATCTACCAGCGTTGAGTAAAAAAAAACTTTTTGTTCGTCTTCTGCAACTAATCCTAAAACTCTTTTTAAAACTAATTCTTTCCACCTATCATCAGTTTGACTCATAATCTGTCGCTTTAAACTTTGCTGTAACTCCATGCTACGCTTCTTTTCAATCTGTAATTGACTCAATTGTTCTTTTAACAGTTGATAATTTAACTCCCTTGCTTTTAAGCCTTTTTCATAAAGCGCTCCACAAAACAAGCTAAAAGCAATCACCCACCAAGAACGAAAAAATACAACAACAAGTAATCGTCTAAACATAACAGTTGTTCAAGCTTTTTTTCAGATGGTTTATTATTCAATATATTAGTAGTCATCATTAGAATAAAGACTTTAAATGTTAGAAGTCAATTTGTTTCAAAATAATATTTCTGAAAAAAATAAGGAAAAAAGCCATCAGGAATGTTTTTTAAAAAAACGACTAAAAGCATATTTTAATAAATGCAAAGGATGTTTGAAAAAAAATTTGAGTGTTGCCCAATAAGTAATCTGGTCCAATTTTTTTCTTACTAAATAGGGATTTTGCAGTGAATCATTCAACCAATCGCGATGGACAATAAAGAAATTTTTAGGTAGAGCGTCTAAAGGAAAAAATTCAATGGCTGAGGTTTCTGAAGTTAATGTCGAGTGCCCTTCTAAAATATGACAAACATAGACATAAGTTAAGGCTGCCAAACGATTAATAGGCAAATATTCGCCACTTTGACGGTCAATCTTAATTTGATACCCCGTCTCTTCATACGCTTCTCTTATAGCAGCTTGATCTGGACTTTCACCTGTGTCAATTCCCCCACCCGGCAATACCCATATAGAAACATCTTTGCGTTTCACTAACAAAATTTGCGTGCGACTTGGATTAAAAATAATACACACGGCGGCAGGGTTTAATGGCATTTTAGAAGCTCTTTAAGTTGATACAATTGCATTTATGTTACGGCTGTTCTATTTTCCCAATACTAATAATTAGACGCGTGGTCATTTCCTGAATAACAAAAATAAAGGGGCGATTAATTTTGATCGATTGAGGTGTCAACCCTTCTTCAATAGCTGGCTTGAATACTTGCCGAGCTGTCCACGTATCACTACCATTTTCATCAATGTGTGTAATTGCTTTCTGAATAACTTTGGATAGAAAAATATTTTTTTCATTAATACCAGCGAATTGTCCTGAAGAGTTAAAAGCTGAGCGAATCCCCACTTTTTGTAAAGCTTCTGACAAATCTAACTTACTGTCTAAACGAAATTTGGGTAAAAATAATTCAAGCAGTTGAGGCTTTAATTGGCTCATTATTTGATACCACTTGTCTGCTCCTAATGCATTTCCGATAGTTTCGATAGATACATCTTCATTAGGCAAGAGAATCGTTAAACTTAGTTGAGCTCCACCTTGTTGAAAGGGTTTATAGGGAAGTTCAATCACCATAAATTGAGGCTGCGCGGAAACGGAAATAAATTCTATTTGTTTCATCAAATCAACGTTAAATGAGTAGCCTCTGGAAATAAAAGGCGCGCGTTGCGTTTGCTTGAGGTCAAAAGGAAATTGCCACTCACTTTTCCAATAAAAACCAGAAGTCAACAAAAGTTGTGTTTCTCTTGAAATATCTTGATAGGAAATAATAGAATTAATTTTGCCCTTTGTTTGATCCGACATCCAGCGATTAATAAAAGAATATGCTTCAGATAAAACGTCAAAATTTAAAGGCTCAAGTGCAAAATTAAAATTTCTCTTTAAAGCAAATTTATAAGCAGGCACAAGAGTTTTTTCATTTTTCAACCAAATCCCATTGACTAAAGACAGTTGAAAATTTCGCTGATAATCACTATTCGCATGCAGATACTGATCAATGGTTTTTAGTAAGGGAGCCAGATTCAAAGAGAAATGCAGGGCCTGCTGAATTTCCGCGTGTGTCTCTTTTTTTGCCCCCTCGCCCACCATGCATAACCCGGCTGTCAGAGCATAGGGAGAAATAACAAAGTTTTCAGTCCGATTTTTTAGAGCATTATAAAGATCAAAAGCAAACTGATTATTTCCTTTCATCACCATCTGTAAATAGTCATTATCAGTTTTTTCAATTGTCTCTTTTTGTGGAATATATTGCTCTAAACCTTTACAAAACACCTGTGAGCAAACTAGAATAGATAAAACACAAAAATAAAGGGGATAACGTAAAAATAATTTCATTCTGCACCTGTTAAAATCAAAAGAGCACTCATTGCGTTAAACATGCTATGTAAACCAATGGATGCCCACAAAGTTTTATGTTTTTCATAAAGATAACCTAGAAAACATCCTAATAAAAAAAGAGTTGTCAGTAACTGAATATTTGTTACACCTTGGGATGAAGAATAGTGAAATAATGAAAAAATACTTGCTGCTCCAATAATCCCCAAAATCGGACTATTTAATCTTTTTTTTAGCCAAGATTGAAGTAATCCCCTAAACAAAAACTCTTCAGCAATGGGAACTAAAAAAGGGATAGTTAACCCCATAACCAGTAGCAAAGTTGGCTGCGTTAGTGCTAAACGAAACTGTTCAACGGCATATTGTTCAGTAGGAAGTTTTTGTAAATAGACTAAAATCGCTAGATCTAAAATTAAACTACTTGCCAAAACAAAGGGGTAAATAAAAAACCACGTGCACGCCCCAAAAAAGTATTTTTGATACCAAATGATTGTCTTATCTCCAAAAATAGATTTCTTTTGCTCAGCAGTTAAAAATTTTAAGTAATAAAAAACTAAACATAGGTAAGTCATGATTAATATGGAAATGCTTA
>Ga0105045_10006840_pt1 | contig 10095 bp, 8 predicted proteins | sample MAT02_FD_78089 | JGI IMG/M metagenome (GOLD analysis project Ga0105045, IMG submission 78089) | Freshwater microbial communities from Lake Fryxell liftoff mats and glacier meltwater in Antarctica - MAT-02 (megahit assembly) | ecosystem: Environmental > Aquatic > Freshwater > Ice > Liftoff...
CCTTGGCGGGCAAGGTCGCGCGCATCGCCGATGCCCGACAGCATCAACAGGTGTGGCGAGACGAAAGACCCCGCCGACAGGATGACTTCCTTTGCAAGGGTGGTCCCCGCGCCAGCCTTGCCCGTCCAGGCCACCCCGGTCGCCCGGCGCCCGTCCATCAGGATGCGCGTCACCGCACGGTCGGGCAGGATCGTCAGGTTCGGGCGGTGGCGGATCGGGTCAAGATAGGCCCCCTCGGCTGTCACCCGCTGACCCTTGGCCTGGGTAAAGCTGTACAGCCCGACCCCGGCCTGTTGCGCGCCGTTGAAGTCCGGGGTCAGGGGCAGACCGGCCATCTGTGCCGCGCGCAGGAACACCTTGGTCATCGGGTTCAGGCCGCGCGGCGCGGCCACGTTCAGCGGCCCTGTCGTTCCGTGAAGTGCCGTGTCGATGCCGTCGGTCAGGCTTTGGCCGTCAAGCGTCAGGCTTTGCGTCGAGGCCGGATCAGCCAGCGCCTCAAGCCGTTCCAGCTTGCGAAAATAGGGCAAGAGATCGTCATGGCCCCAGCCCGGATTGCCAAGATCGCGCCAATGGTCGAAATCCTCGCGCTGGCCGCGAATGAAGATCTGACCGTTGACGTTGCTGCAGCCGCCGGTGCCCCGTCCACGCGGAAGCGGGATGGCGCGGCCCTGCAATCCCGGCTCGGGTTCGGTTTGAAACCACGCCATGAAGCGCGGACCGCCCAGAAAGGCCAGTGCCGGGGCCATGAAGGTGACCATCGCCAGCGGGATGCGGATGATGGCGCGGCGGGCATTGCGGTCGGGCCCTGCCTCGATCAGGGTCACGCGGGTTGCGGGGTCTTCGCTGAGCCGGTTGGCCAGCACGCAACCTGCGGGACCTGCGCCGACGATTAGGTAATCGCAGGGCTCCATCGGTCAGATGTCCTGGTTTTGCGGCAAGATCACCAGATCGCGGATCGTCACGTTCGGAGGCCGCGTCAGCATGAAAAGCACCGCCTCGGCCACGTCTTCAGACTGCAACCCTTCGCGCGCCGCCACCTTTTCCGCAATCCGGACCGGGTCGTCATAGCCCCACAATTCGTTCAGCACCACGCCGGGGGCCACTGCGCCAACCCGGATGCCCTGTGGTGCTACCTGACGGCGCAGGCCGTGGACGAAGGACTGGATCGCATACTTGGACGCCGAATAGACGGGCTCCCAATGGATTGCCTGATGCCCTGCAATGGAACTGGTGACGACGATATCGCCCGATCCGCGCGCGATCATCTGGGGCAGGATCGCGTGGATCAGCCGGAAGACGCTGTTGACGTTCACCGACAGCAGGCTGTCCCAGGCGTCGGGGTCGCCGGTCGCCACTTCGCCGGGAATATAAAGCCCGGCGTTGGGCAAAAGCACGTCGATCCGGCCAAGCGCCTGCAGCGCTTCGGCCGCCACCCGATCAACTTCGGCGGGCTGGGCAAGATCGGCGGGCAGCACCATGGCTCCGGGCCCGATCCGGTCGGCCACCTGTTGCAGCCTGTCGCGCGAGCGGCCAACCAGTGCGACGCGCGCCCCAGCAGCAGCGACGGCCAGCGCCATCGCGCGCCCGATGCCAGAACTGGCACCGGTGACCAGGACTGTCTTGCCTTGCAGATCATTCGCCATCGTCAGTCTCCTTGGCTTGCATGAGAGGGTATTCTGATCGGGCCATGACGGGGCGCTGCGCCGTCCCAAACGCCCTGCAGCCATATGGTCAGGGCGGGCATGTCCAGCGGTTGGGTGGTGTCAACGTCAAGGTGCGGGGCAAGGCCGGTGGGTGCCGCCCGTTCGGCCAGCGCGATCAGTTCAGCCACATAATCCGCGCCGGGGTGGCCTGCGGGACGTTGGTCTAGACGGGCGGCATAGCGCGCGCCCACGGTTTCGGGCGGCGCATGGCACCAGACCTCGGCCACATCCGTGACGCCTGCGCGGGCGAGACCCTGCGCCAGCACCTCGCGCGTTTGAAATCCGAACCAGGCGTCGATGATGAACCTGCTGCCACAGGGCGCGTCGGCGACAATGTCGAAGATCGCGGAATAGCTGGCGCGCCCGAGGGTGCGGTTGAACAGCCGGTCGCCCGGAGGAAGAATGCTGAGGAACGGGTTCTTGATGGTGTCCAGCGTCAGGATCGGCCAGCCGGTGGCATCCGCCAAGGCGCGCGAGACCGAGGATTTGCCCGAGGCGGGGACGCCGTTGATCATGACCACGCGTTTGCGGGGCCGGGCGTTCAGCGCGGCAGTGGCGGCGCCGATCACGCCGGCATCGTCGCCCAAAGTGGCGGCCAGAACCGGCGCGCTGTACCACACCCCGCTTTGGGGCACGGTTGCAAGGGCGGCAAAGGCCGCAGCCCCGGCGCCGCCGCCGATCACCACGCAATCGGGGTTGCAGGTGGCGATCAGACTGTCGATGGCCGCGCGCAGGGGTGTGGCCCATGCGGCGATCACGGCGCGGGCCGGGGCGTCGCTGCGGGCCAAGAGGTCTTCGGCGCAGGTGCCTTCGGGCAGGCCAGCCTCGGCCAGATGGGTGCCGAAGGCGGTGCCTGAACTGACGGTCTCGACGCAGCCGATGCGGCCGCAGACGCAACGCCGCCCGTTCGGGTCGACGCACAGATGGCCCAACTGCCCGGCCGACCCGCTGCCGCGCAGCACGCGCCCGCCGTCAAGGATGGCCCCGCCGATGCCGGTGCCTATCGTCAGCATCACCACGTTCCGCAAGCCCTTGGCCGCACCATGGGCGACCTCGCCCAGCATCGCCATCGTGGCGTCGTTCTCGATGGTGACGGGCAGGCCGGTGGCGGCTTCAATGTCGGCTGCAAAGTCGAAGCCCGAGAGGTTGACGTAGCCGCCCGAAAGCACGCGGCGGGTGGCTGCATGAACCTGGCCGGGCACCCCGATGCCAAGGGCAATAACCGCAACAGAGCGCACTTGTGCCACTATGTCCAGCACGCGCGCCGCGACGTCGCGCGGGTCACGCGAACTGGGGGCAGAGGCGCGGGCCTCGATGACGCCCTCCGCAACACGGGCCGCCCGAAGGCGGGTTCCGCCTATATCGATGCCGATGGCCGCCGCCATGCCTACCTCTTGAAGTGCCGCGCGATCACCGCCTGAATTTCGCGCAGGCGTGGCACGGCGATGGTTTCCAGCCGCTGTTTCGTTATTGCGCGGTCCAGCGAGATGCAGTCTTTCCACAGTGACCGGCCGGCAATCACCCCCGAAGCGCCATTGGCCATCGAGGTTTCAACCTGCCCGAGGAAGGTCGCGTGGTCCACCCCCGCCGACAGCACGGCCCAAGGCACATCGCCACATATCGCGGTGATGTTGGCGCAGGCCTGCGGGGTTCCGGGATAGGGGATCTTCAGCACCTTGGATCCGGCATCGAGGCACAGCTTCGAGCCGCCCTCGATCAGCCCCGGGATATTCGCCGCATAGGCTTCGGGCGCTTCGCCGGTCAGGGCGTAGGTCAGGAATTCGACGACCAGCAGCAGGTCTTCTGCGGCGAAATTGGCGATCACGTCGCGCAGCGTCTGCATGTTGGCGGTGTTGGCGGCGGGCCTGTCCGAGCGCAGGTAGATCATGATCTTGGCACCGGTGCCGCCCAGTTCGCGCACCCGGCGGGCGGTGATGCCAGCCACCATGTTCGAGATGCGGTAGCCTTCCGGCGTCAGATCGAAGCCCGACGCATCCAGCCCGATCAGAAGCCCGGTCGAGCGGTGGATCGCGCCGTCGTCCACCAGTCCGGGCACAGCGCAGATCGGATCGACCAGAACACAGCCGGCATGGCGGGCCAGATGGGCAGTGATGTCCATCTTGGTCAGGCCCAGCACGGCGTTCGAAATCGCGGCCTGTTCCTCGGGGGTCTTGGCCAGCAAGGTCCGCATTCCGCCGCGCTGGTCGCAGGCGACGACCATCATCGCCCCGTCGTCTCCGCAGATCTGCTGGTAGCCGCGGAGTTCGGCGGTGGTCATGGCGGGCATGGTGGTGTCTCCGGTAAATTTTCGGGTGCCGCTACCGCTCTGCCGTCTTGGCAGTTGCCTGATGGCGCGGATTGCGGGATAAGCGATCTGGGATCGTGTGTAACACCTTGCAGAAAGGAATTGCAACCTGTCAGGTTCCACAGCAACTCCGGGTGGCACAGGCAGCGGCGCTGTCATCGGCGAAAGCCGGGCGATGCTGCATACCGTGGCCAAGATGCATTACACGGGCGATCTCAGTCAGGTGCAGATTGCCAAACAGCTTGGGCTGTCGACGGCCACCATCTCGCGGCTGTTGCAGCGCGCGCGTGCCGAGGGGATCGTGCGGATCGAGGTGCGCGATGTCTTTGCGCCGGACGAGTTGGGGACGGAACTTGCGCGCAAACTGGGTCTGGCGCGGGTCGAGGTGGTGGATGCGCCGGTCAGCGGTGCCTTGCCCGCGCTTGCGGCGCCCTTGTCGCGGATGCTTGCGGCGGCGGACCTCAGGCCGGGGAACGTGCTGATGATCGGCTGGGGCCGCACCATATCGGCGGTGATCGAGGCGGGTTTGCCGCCGATGCCCGGCATTCTTGTGGTGTCCTCGACCGGGGGAATGCAGCAGCACGCCCAGCATTTCCAAAGCAACGAATTCTCGCGCCGTGCCGCCGAAGCAACCGGCGGCGTGCCACATTTCATTCATGCGCCATACCTGCCGGACGCCGAGGCGCTGGACTTCTTTCTGGCCGATTCGTCGGTACAAGAATCTGTCGGCTTGTGGGACCGGATTGACGCAGCGGTGGTCGGCATCGGGCAGCCCTATGGGTTGGAACGGCCTGTCAGTGCGGGTGCTACCCTCGTCGAGGCGGTTCTGGCCGAGGCCGCGGGCGATGTGGTGCGGCACTATTTCACCCGTGACGGGCAAATTCTGGACTGGCACGGCGAAGGTCGGATGATTGCCGTTTCGGCCCGGCAATTGCGGGCAACCCGGCTGGTGATCGGGTTGGCCGTAGGCGAAGCGAAAGCGCCGTCGATTCTGGGTGCTGCCCGGGCAAAACTGGTGACTGCGCTGATTACCGACACCCGCACGGCAGAATGTCTGCTGGATGCGCTGGCCCAGGAAGGCTGACCATCCACCAACCGCAAGAAACTACTTGCAGCAAAAAATTTCTCTTGACGCAGCGGCATACCCGACGTGTTAATGCTTGGGCTGGAAGCATCCGTGACGGGTGTCTCAGTGATCCGGGGCACCCTGAACGGGATCGGCTTCCGGGAATTCAGGGAGGAATGAAAATGGATCGTCGTAGTTTTCTGGGCGCTGCTTCGGCATTGCCGCTGACTGCCGCCATGGCCACCGTGGCCACGGCGCAGGACAAGAAATTCACCATCGCGCTGATTCCGGGTCTGACCACGGACGGCTTCTACATCACGATGAACAAGGGCGCGCAGGCTGCGGCCGATGCGTTGGGCGTTGAACTGGTGTTCCAAGGCGCGCCCGACTTCAACCCGGTCACCCAGGTTCCGGTGCTGGATGCCGTGATCGCCCGCGCCCCAGACGCGATTCTGATTGCGCCGACCGACAAGGTTCAACTGATCGAGCCGCTGAAGAAGGCCATTGAGGCAGGCATTCCGGTAATTACCGTCGATACCTTCATTGGCACCGGTGTCTATCAGACCGGGGCAGGCGATGGCGATTTTCCGCTATCCTACATCGCGTCTGACAACGTTCTGGGCGGCAAGATCGCGGCACGAGCGCTGGCTGCCGCGATCGGTGGCGCAGGCAAGGTCTACGTCTCGAACGTGAAGCCGGGCATTTCGACCACGGATCAGCGCGAAGAAGGTTTCAAGACCGCGATGGCCGAAGAATTCCCCGGCGTGACCGTGCTGGAAACCCAGTTCAACGACAACGACGCCAACAAGGCCGCCTCACAGCTTCAGGGCGTGTTTGCCCGCGAATCCGACCTGAAAGGCGTGTTTGGTGCCAATCTGTTCTCGGCGCTGGGTGCCGCGAATGGCGTGCAGCAGTCCGGCCAGACCGGCAAGATCAAGGTTGTGGCGTTTGACGCCCCGGTCAGCATCGTTGCCGACATCAAGTCGGGACTGGTGGACGTGGCGATTGCCCAGCACCCGGCGGAAATCGGCTATTTCGGCGTGGTTTCTGCCCATGCTTACCTGACCGGCAATTCGATCCCGGTCGCCATCGGCACTGGTTTCACGATCATGGATGCAAGCAACATCGACGATCCGGAAGTCGCCAAATTCCTCTATTCCGAATGAGCACGACACGGCGCCCTGACGCAGGGCGCATCGTCTGACAGCGACGGCCCGGGCAGGGCCGTCGCCTTTTTGATCCATCTCGTGCGACCATGCCGGTGGACCGAGGCTTGAACAGGACCGGACGCCAGATGACAACACCAGCTTCTTCCGGCGCGGGCGAACATGCTTCACCGCTTCCCTCCCCCCCTGCCGACCATGCCGAAAAGGCGAAAACACCCCTGCAGCGCATCGCCGATTTGCGGGCCTGGCTGTTCCTGGCCTTCCTGATCCTGGGGTTCGAGATCTGGTCGCGGGTCAGCTTTGGCGGCACCTTCCTGTTCAACCCGTTCAACATCCAGTCCATCGCAGTATTTGCCGTGGCGCCGCTTTTGCTGGCCACGGGGCAGACCTTTGTCATCATCTCGGGCGGGATCGATTTGTCGTTGGGCTTCATCATGGGGCTGGCGGCGGTGGTCGCGGCGCATGTGATCAACTGGGCGACGCCAGGCATGGGCTTTGGCTTTGCGGTTCTGTTCGGGGGATTGGTGGCGGTGCTGGTGGCGGGCATTCCGGGCATGGTCAACGGCATGCTGGTGGCGTTTCTGAATGTTCCTCCCTTCATCGGGACGCTTGGCATGTTCGGCGTGGCGCGCGGCGTGGCCTTCCTGCTGGCCGGCGGCACCACTGTTCCGGTGAAGAACGAGGTCTTTGCGGCCATTGGCAACGGCAGGTTCCATGGCGTGCCCTATATCATCATGGTCACGGCGGTGTTCGTGCTGATCATGCATTACATCCTGAGCCAGACCAAGTTTGGCCAACACAACTATGCCATCGGCGCCAACCCCCAAGCGGCGCGGCGCGCGGGCATCAACATCAAATGGCACCTTTTGCGGCTTTATGTCCTGTCGGGAATGTGCGCGGGCCTTGCGGGCGTGCTTTATGCCGCGCGGTTCAGTGCCGGGGCGGCACAGGCGGGCGAGCCGTTGCTGCTGGATTCGGTTGCCGCCGTGGTGATCGGCGGGGCCAGTCTGTTCGGCGGGTCGGGAACCATCCTTGGCACGGTGGCCGGGGCGCTGGTGATCGCGGTCATCCAGTATGGGCTGGTGTTCATCAACGTGGCGCCGTTCTGGCAATTCATCAGCGTCGGCGTAGTGATCATCATCTCTGTCCTGATCGACCAGGCGCAGCGGCGGTTTTCCGGAGGGCGGCAAAATGAATGACATGAGCCCCCCCACCCCCAAGGGTGACGTCCTGCTCGAGGTCCGCCACCTGTCCAAGAACTTTGGCCCGGTCCAGGCTCTGAGCGATCTGTCAATGACCGTGCACGCCGGTGAAGTCGTGGCGCTGGCCGGTGACAACGGCGCGGGCAAAACCACGCTGATCAAGGCGATTTCCGGCGTCTATCAGCCATCGGGTGGCGAAATCCTGTTGAAGGGCAGGAAGGTCAGCTTTGCCTCGCCGCAAGAGGCGAGGGATCAGGGGATCGAGACGATCTATCAGGATCTGGCTTTGGCCGACAACCTGACCATCGGCGCCAACATCTTTCTGGGGCGCGAACCGATGCGCCGCGCCTTCGGCTTTCTGCCGGTGCTGGACCGGGCCAAGATGGCCGAGGCCGCGAAAAGCACGATGGCATTGCTGGATTTCCACGTCAGCCGGCTGGATGCGCCGGTGTCGAACTTTTCCGGCGGGCAGCGGCAGGCGGTGGCGATCGGGCGCGCGGTCTATTGGAACGCGCAGATCCTGATCATGGATGAACCGACGGCAGCGCTTGGCGTGCCCGAACAGCGCAAGGTCATTCAGCTGATCCACCAGTTGAAGGCGCAAGGGCGGGGCGTGATCTTCATCAGCCATAATTTGCAGGACATCTTCGCCGTGGCCGACCGCATCGTCGTCTTGCGTCGGGGCGTGCAAGCGGGCGAGCGGCGGATCGTGGACACAACGCATGACGAGGTGGTCAAGCTGATGGTCGGCGGCTGACGCGATGGGCGCGGTCTGCATCGGCTCGGTCGGTGAGTTGCTTGTCGAATTCGTCTGTACCGAAAAGGATGGGCACCATTTGCAGGCAGCGCCTTATGTCGGGCCGTTTCCCAGCGGCGCGCCGGGGATCTTTATTGATCAGGCGGCACGGGTGGCGGCTGGCCTTGGCGGGCGGGCGGTGTTTGCGGGCGCGGTGGGGGATGATGCCTTCGGGTCGGTCATCCTGCGGCGACTGGTGGCCGACGGTGTCGATCCGGCGTTGATCCGGGTGGTTGCTGGCGTGCCGACAGGCACTGCCCATGTAAGCTACAACAGCGACGGCAGCCGGGATTTCGTGTTCAACATGGCACTTTCGGCGGCGTCGCACCTACCCTCGGGGTCCGAGATCGAGGCCGGGTTTCTGGCCGCCGGGATTTCGGTTCTGCACATATCCGGGTCCATGCTGGGCGATGCGGCGATGCGGACGGCCGGGGTCGATCTTTGCCAGCGTCTGCATGCAAAGGGCGTGGCGATTTCGATCGATCCCAACATCCGGACCGAACTTTTGACCGATCATGGCTATCTCGATTCCGTCAATCACCTGATGGCGCTGGCAAGCTATGTCCTGCCATCGGACGCCGACGCCGACCTGCTGTTTCCGGGCGAGGCTTTCGACAACTGGACGGCCCGGCTTCTGTCCGGAGGTGCCAGAGCCGTGGTGCTGAAGCGCGGCGACAAGGGCTGTATCGGGCGCGATGCGTCGGGCATTCACACTCTGCCGGCCCATGCGGTCGAGGTGGTGGACCCGACAGGTGCGGGAGATTGCTTTTGCGCGACCCTGGTTACCCTGCTGGCGGCGGGGCAGCCCTTGCGGCTGGCGCTGGAGCGGGCGAATGCCGCCGGGGCGCTGGCGGTGGGCAAATTGGGGCCGATGGAGGGAAACGCGAGCCTTGCGCAGATTGACGCCCAGAGGACCAGGTCGTGCTGACCGAGATCATCGCGCGCAACCGGGCGGGTCAGGGCGGCGGTTTGCCCGGCTGGTGCACCGCGCATCCGCAGACGCTGGCCGCGATATTGCACAGCTACCGGGCTGACAGCGCGCCGATCCTGATCGAGGCGACCTGCAATCAGGTCAACCAGTTCGGCGGCTACACCGGCATGACCCCGGCGGATTTCGTCGGCTTTGTCCATAGGATTGCGTGGGCCGAAGGGGTGGACCCGGCGCGCGTGATCCTTGGCGGCGACCACCTTGGCCCGAACCCGTGGAAATCCGAACCTGCCGCGCAGGCGATGGCAAAGGCGCGCGACTTGGTTGCGGGTTTTGTCGCGGCGGGGTTCACGAAGATTCACCTTGATGCGTCGATGGCGTGTGGCGCTGAGGTGCTTTTGGAGCCGGAGATGGCCGCCCGCGCCGCCGATCTGTGTGCCGTGGCGGAAAGCGTCGCGCCGGGCCGGTTGCATTATGTCATCGGTACCGAAGTGCCGGTTCCGGGGGGCGAGACGCAGCATCAGGCGCAACTCTCCTTGACCTCGCCCGAAGCCGCCCGTCAGACGATTGCGCTGCATGGTGCGGCCTTTGCGGCGCGCGGGCTGAATGCGGCCTTTGCCCGCGTGATCGGCGTGGTGGTGCAGCCTGGTGTCGATTTCGGCAATGACCAGATCATGGGTTATGACCGCCCTTTGGCGGCAAGCCTTGCCGCTGCCGCCCCCGCATTGGATGGCCCGCTGTATGAGGCGCATTCGACCGATTACCAGACTCCCACCGCGCTGGCCGCCCTGGTGCAGGACCATTTTGCAATTCTGAAAGTCGGGCCGGAACTGACCTTCGCCTTTCGTCAGGCGGTGATGGCGCTGGAGCGGCTGGAGGCGCTGATGGGTTTGCCCCCCTCAGGTGTGACCGCCGCCTTGCTGGCAGCG
>Ga0105045_10006841_pt1 | contig 10095 bp, 6 predicted proteins | sample MAT02_FD_78089 | JGI IMG/M metagenome (GOLD analysis project Ga0105045, IMG submission 78089) | Freshwater microbial communities from Lake Fryxell liftoff mats and glacier meltwater in Antarctica - MAT-02 (megahit assembly) | ecosystem: Environmental > Aquatic > Freshwater > Ice > Liftoff...
GGCTTGTTCTCGTCGATGTCCTTGAACGAGAAGTACGGCGTGCCCGAGCTCTCGATGATCTCTTCGATGACCGAGTAGATCGGCGCATCGTGGCCGCACTTGAAGCTCGACAGCTCGAGCGCCACCAGGTTCGGATGCCGCGCGGTGTACTTGGCCGCCCAGACCTTTTGGTTGGTGTTCTCCGAGTAGCTGTTCTTCCACACGTCGTAGATGTCGAACGGCGTCTGGATGAAGCCGGCATCGATGTCGGCCTGGAACATCGGGCGGACGATGTCGTCGTCGATGGGCAGCGAGTGGATGGTGAAGATCGGGTACCCGAGCTTCTGTAGCTCGTCCGGGATCTCGTGGTTCATGCCCGGATCGTTGTGGTACGGCCGCGCCAGCAGCACGATGCCGATGCGATCCTCGCGCTCGAGCTGCTCGAGCGTCTTGCGGCCCTCGGCCCGCAGCTCGACGTAGAAGTCCTCGAGCGCCTTGTAGCCGACGTCGATGGCGCGGCTGTTCTCTTCCTCGGACACGCCGAGCAGGTCGCCGAAGTAGGTCAGCATCTCGCGCTTGCACAGCTTGGGCTCGCGCATGTGGAGGAACGGCACGACCAACTCGATGCCCTTCTCCTTGAAGATGTCCTTCTCCTTCATGAAGGCCGCCTTGGTCGTGTCGGCCGAGCCGACGACCGTGGGGCACGCACGAGAGCCGACGTTGTTGGTCAGCCAGGTGTCCATCGAGTCGACCTGCGGGAACACGATGAGGTCGAGCTTGCGCTTCTTGTGCTTGACCTCGAGCAGGTTGTGCATGTGCGCCAGGCACACCTTGGACGGGAAGCAGGGGTCGATCGCGCCGCGCTTGGAACCCTCTTTGTAGAGCTCCTCGGAGGTGAAGTCCGAGTAGACGAGGTTGCCGGCCGGAATCCCGAGCGACTCGAAGTACGCCGAGAAGAACGGGTTCTGCGAGTACTGGTTGAGTACACGGGGGATACCGATGCGCAGGTTCTTGCGGCCGCGGATCTTCTCGGCGCGGGCGAGCACGCCGGCGCGAAGCTCGGCGACCGAAGAGGCCACCGCGATGCGCCCCTGCGCCTTGGCGACCATCTCGGCCACCCGCGGGCTGCGGTTGATGCGCGTCAACAAGCCGTCGAAGCGGCCCTGGATGCCCGCGAGCTGCGGCGGCAGATCGAAGTGCTCGGGCAGACCGAGGCCGCGCTCGACCTCGTCGGGATCGTCCGCGACCGAGGCCGGCCGCACCGCCCGCCAGATGTCCTTGGCCGCGGCCGCCGCGAAGTTCGGAAACGACTTCTTGGCGGCATCGAGCCCGCTCTTGATCTTCCGCATCTTCTCGACGTCCTCGACCTCGCCCTTCTCACAGGTGGCGATGATCAGGCGCTTGGTGGCGATCTGGGTCTGCTCGGTGTGCTTCTTGATCTGCACGAGCTGGCCCTGGGCCATGCGCTGCTCGGCCTCGTCGTTGCCGAGCTCGACATCGACGTCGATGAAGGTGCGCAGGCACTTGTTCTTGCAGAAATAGCAGCGGGTGCTCTCGTCGCGCTTCTGCGTGTAGCCGATCGTCGGCACCTTCTCGAGGCCGATCCACTCGGTGATCTGGCCCTGCTCGAGGTGGAGGCGCCGGGCCTCCTTGGCGGCTCCGATCGCGCCCGACTCGCCGCAGTGCTTGTGCACGATGACGTCGGCCTCGACGCCCTTTTGCCTGAAGCGCTCTTGGATGAAGTCGACCTGCGACTTCACGGCCGCCATGTTGTGCTGGGTGCCGCCTTGCAGCACGAAGCGCTTGCCGAGTTTCGCCAGGTTGGGGATCTGCGAGACGTACAGCCAGATGTTCTTGGGCAGCACGTTGGCGAGACCGGCCATGATCTCCTCGGGCGACCAGCCCTGGCGCTGGAAGTCGACGATGTCCGACTGCATGAACACGGCGCAGCCATAGCCGAACATCGGCATGCTCTCGGCCTTGAACGCGACGTCGGCGTACTGCTTGACGTCGTAGCCGAAGCCCACCGCGGTGCCCTGCAGGAAGTAGCCGTTGCCGGCCGAGCACTGGGTGTTGAGCTTGAAGTCTTTGACCTTGCCGTTCTTCAAGATGATGATCTTGATGTCCTGGCCGCCGACGTCGCAGACCACGTCGACGTCGTCGTAGAAGTGCAGCGCGCTCTCGCAGTGGGCCACCGTCTCGACGATGGCGGCGTCGGCCCGCAGCACGTCGCGCAGGATGTCCTTGGCGTAGCCGGTGGTGCCGATGCCGAGGATGCGCAGCGTGGCGCCCTGGCCCTCGATCTGCGCCTGCAGGTCGGCGAACAGATCCTTGGTGTCCTCGATCGGGTTGCCCTTGGACAGCTGGTAGACCTTGGCGACCAGAACGCACTGGGCGTCCATCAGCACCGCCTTGCTCGAGGTCGAGCCGCCGTCGATGCCCATGTAGGCCTCGACCACGGTGCCCGGCGCGAAACTCGGGGGCACGAAGCGCTCGGGCTTGTAGCGATCGAGGAACTCCTGCAGCTCGGCGTCGGAGTTGGCGAGGCCGTGGCCGCCGGCCTTGCGCTTCTCCTCGGTGCGGCCGACCTCGATGTACCACTGCAGGCCCTCGGTGCCCTTGTAGCGGCCGACGTGGTCGTCCTCGTCCTTGCCGAACTCGGCGGCACCGAGCGCGGCGTAGTACTGGGCGTTGTCGGGCACGATGATGAGATCGGCCGGATCGCGACCGCCGGGGCCGAAGCCCTCGGGCAGCTCGACGTTGCGCTCGGCCCACAGCGGCGGGATGTTGGCCTTCCACGCCTCGACCATCCCCTTGATGTACGTGTTGGGGCCGCCCAGCAGCATGACCCACGGCATCAGCGTGTGGCCGCGGGTGAGCACCGACAGGTTCTGCTGGATGATCGACTCGAAGAGCGAGGCCATCAGCTCGTCGGCCGGCACGCCCATCTTCTGCAACGAGTTGATGTCGGTCTCGGCGAACACGCCGCACTTGCCGGCGACGGGGTGCAGCTTGAGCCCGTTGTGGCCGGCGTTGCACAGCTCCTGGGGCGGCAGCTTGAGCTTGGCGTTGATCTTGTCGATGACGGCGCCGGTGCCACCGGCGCACTTGTCGTTCATCGACGGGATCTTCTTCTTGCGGCCGCTGTCCTTGTCGGCCTTGAAGACGATGATCTTGGCGTCCTGTCCGCCGAGCTCGATCACCGAGTTGACCTCGGGATGCTGCTTCTCGACGGCGAGCGAGACGGCGTTGACCTCTTGGACGAACTTCGCTCCGATGAAGCGACCGACGTTGCCGCCGCCCGAGCCGGTCATGAACACCCGCGAGTTCGAGGGGTTCACGCCGGTGTCTCGCTCCATGTCGCGGAGCATCTCGAACGCCTTCTCGGGCTGCTTGCTGTCGTGGCGGCGATAATCCTTCCAGATGATCTCGTCGGTGGCGTCGTCGACGACGACCGCCTTCACCGTGGTGGAACCGAGGTCGAAGCCGATGCGGGAGTGGCGGTCGCTCATGGGTTGGTGCTCGCGGGGGGGTGGTGACGACCGATGACACGCGCGTCAGTGACACGAGTGTCAGTCAATCGGACCCTGCGGTTTTGACACGCTGGAGGCGACTGAGCAAGGTTTTTCCGGGAACGGGAGCAGTCGACGGCGCCCGCCGCGCAGGCCCATCTTGGCCTCCGCCAACCCCGCGAAACCTGCGGAGATCGGCGGGCGGAGCTCGGCGGGCCAGCCACGCCGTACTGGAGATCCGCGAGCAGCCGGTCGTACTCCGAGACGATGGGCACCGCACCGAGCGGGGCCAGGAACGCGTCGACGCGCGGCCACAGCTCTGCTCGGGCGGTGCGCCGGAAGAAGCCGAAGTGACCGACCGCCGGCAGCGCGAGTTCGGCGATCTCCACCTCGGCGTCATCGATCCGATCCGCCATGATCACCCGATCGCGGCCCAGCGGCCCCCGTCGCGAGCGACCGATGCCACGGTGGTCGTAGGTGAGCACGGCGGCACCGCGCTCGGCGAGGTGCGTCGCCCAGTCGCGATAGAAGCGCTGCGGCACCGCGGTCGCGCCGTGGATCACCACCTGCGCGCGTGCGGGTGCGGTGGAGTGCACGAGCACGGCGCCGAGTAAGCGGCCGTCGGCGGTCGGGATCTGGATGTCATCGACGCGGACCCTGCCCTGTGTTCTGCACCCTGGGCCGCCCAGGCGCCGCCGCGGGGCTCGCAGACCGGGTCTGCGCGGATGCAGCGCCTTGACGGTGGGCGGCTACGGTGGCGCCGTGACATCCCCGCTACTCGGTCGGCTTGGTCGGCGCCTCGGGCTGCGCCTGTGGCTCGGGCTGCGCGTCGACCCGACGGCCACGCACGCGATGCCAGAGCGCCGCGACGATGGGCGTGATCGCCAAGGTCGCCAAAATGCGCAGCGGCTGGGTCGCCTTGGTCGCCAGCCATGCCGCGCCGATCGTACCGCCGTCGCCGACGGCCCCATCGACGGTCATCCCGCGGCCGATCGCGACCGCGAACCCCGACCACGTCAGGAAGAAGATCGCGAAGTAGGTCGCGATCGCGATGCCGCCGTACTCGGCGAAGTGGTCCTTGAGCTTCTGGCTCTGCCGCGTCCACCACGCGCGCGCGCGGCCCAAGCCGCTGGGTGCCGGGGTCTCAGCCATGGGCGAATGTCCTCAGCTTGGTGCACAGGATGTCGAGGGCGACCTCGTTGCGGCCACCTTCGGGGATGATCATGTCGGCCCAGCGCTTCGAGGGCTCGACGAACTCGACGGTCATCGGGCGCACCGTCGAGTAGTACTGCTGGCGCACCGACTCGAAGCTGCGGCCGCGCTGCTCGATGTCGCGACGGATGCGGCGGAACACGCGGATGTCGGCGTCGGTGTCGACGAACAGCTTGATGTCGAGCAGCTCGCGCAGCCGGGCGTCGGCGAGCACCAAGATGCCCTCGACGATGATCACGCGGGCCGGCGCCATGAGGATCGTCTGCTCGGCGCGGCGGTGCTTGGTGAAGTCATAGACCGGACATTCGACCGCGTCGCCGCGGCGGAGCGCGCCGACATGGGCGACCAGCAGCTCGGTCTCGAGGGCATCGGGATGATCGAAGTTGAGGGCGCAGCACTGCTCGTAGGTGAGCTCGGGTCGGTCGCGGTAGTAGCTGTCGTGCTGCAGCAGCGCGACGTCGGAGGCGACGGCATCCGACAGTCGCGCCGCGACGGTCGACTTGCCCGATCCGGTCGCACCGGCAACACCGACGACGAGGCAGTCCACGGCGCACGGGGTAGCACGGCGCGGGCCGGCGCGGGCCCACCCGATCGCTGGGCGGACGGGAACGGGCCCTTGCCGCCTTTTCGCGGGCCGGCGGTGCGGCCCGATCTGGCGCAGCCGTGGCGGTGCGGCTGCGGCGCGCTACGCAGGGACCATGGCCCTGTCCGCCCGGCTTCGCGAACTCGATCGTCCGTGGCTGCGTCTGTGTCCGCAGCAGCTCGAGGCGCGCACCCGCGTGTTGGCGAAGATCGCCGACGGCACCTACCGGCTCGTCTGCGCGCCGTGTTTCTGCGGCGCCGATGCAAGCGACGACCTCGAGATCGCCGGTCGTGATCGATACGGTCTCCCAGTGCGCACGGTGCTGTGCGGGGTGTGCGGGCTCATGCGATCGGACCCGCGCATGGACGCCGACTCGACGGCGCGCTTCTATCAGGACGACTACCGCGATCTGTACACGGGCGCCGGCAATGCCGCGCCGCTGTTCGAGAGTCAGGTCGCGCGCGGCCGCCAACTCGTGGACCTACTGGGCAAGTTGCTGCCCACGATCGGTTCGGTCTACGAGGTCGGCTGCGGCGCGGGTGGACTGCTGCTGCCGTTCGCGGAGATGGGCAAACAGGTGCGCGGCGTCGATCTCGGCGACGAGTACCTCGAGGTGGGTCGCGCCCACGGCCTGTCGCTGGTGCATGGCACCGCCGAGAATCTGCTGCACGAGGCCGGCGAGCCGGCGGATCTGGTGCTGCTCATGCACGTGCTCGAGCACTACCTCGATCTGGGCGAGAGCATCGCCGAGACCTGCAAGCTGGTGCGCAAGGGCGGCATCTTGCTCGTCGAGGTGCCGGGCATCGCGAGCATCGCCAGCGCCTACCGCGGCGATGTGCTCATGTACCTACAGAACGCCCACAATTTCCACTTCACCGCCGCGACGCTCGCGTTCGTGCTGCGCCGCTGCGGCCTCGAAGTGCTGGCGTGCACCGAGTCGGCGCTGGCGCTGTGTCAACGGCCCGAGGTCCAGAATGCCGCGACCGTGGCGCCCGACGCCGGTGCGGCGGCGGCGGTACTGCGCACGCTCGGCGAGCTCGAGCGCAGCTTCCACCAGCGACCACGGGGCGACCGGGCGGCGTGACCACGATCGGGCGCGAACGCGAGCGCGAGGTTCGGTGCGATTTACCCCGCCCGCGGTCATCGGCGAGGCGATAGGATCGAGACTCGTGGATGGATCCACTTCCAGCGATGCCGAGGGCTCGGGCGGCGATGCGGCAGATGGCGCCGACACGATCGTCGTCACCGGCACGGCCCACTCCGGAGGTGGAGCTGACGCTGCACCTCGGCTCGAGCGCGGCACCACGGTCGGCCGCTATGTGATCCTGGATGTGGTCGGCAGCGGCGGCATGGGCGTGGTGTACAGCGCGTTCGACCCCGAGCTCGATCGCAAGGTGGCGCTCAAGCTCCTGCGCCCCGAGGCCCGCGTCGACGCTGGCAGCGAACGGGCGCGTGACCGCCTGCTCCGCGAGGCGCAGGCGATGGCCAGGCTGTCGCATCCCAACGTGCTGCCGGTGTTCGACGTCGGCACCTATCGGTCGTCGGTATTCGTCGCGCTCGAGTTCGTCGACGGCGAGACCCTTCGCGCGTGGATCGACCGAACCAAGCCCCCGTGGTCGAAGGCGCTGCCGGTGATGATCTCGGCGGCGCGCGGCTTGGCAGCGGCGCACGCCGAGGGCCTGGTGCATCGCGACTTCAAGCCCGAGAACGTGCTGATCGGCCACAGCGGCGACGTGCGCGTGATGGACTTCGGCCTCGCCCGCAACGCCGACGAGGTGCCCGCGGAGCTCGAGCTCGAGCTCGAGCTCGAGCTCGATGTCGATTCCGGCGGGTCGACTCGGACCGATGGTCACGCCCCCGTCGTCGACGACGCGTTGCAACTCACGCGCTCCGGCTTCGTGCTCGGTACGCCGGCCTACATGGCCCCGGAGCAGCACCGCGGAGGCCCGGTCGACGCCCGCGCCGATCAGTTCGCCTACTGCGTGACGTTGTACCAGGCGGTGTACGGCGAGCGGCCGTTCGCCGGCAGGCTGGCCAGCGAGCTCGTGGCCGCCGCGGTGGCCCGTGCCGTGCGTCCGCCGCCACGGGGCCTGTCGGTGCCGTGGTGGTTGCGGCGCGCGATCCTCCGCGGGCTCGCGCCCGATCCTGCGGCGCGCTGGCCGGACATGAACGCGCTGCGTGCCGAGCTCTCGCGCGACCGGCGGGGCCGCAGGCGCATCGGCGGGTTGGTGCTCGTCACCGCCGCGGCCGCGGTCGCCGGCGGCTTCGCCTACGGACGCAGCGGCGAGCCGGACTCGCCGTGCGAGGCCCACGCCGCCGATCTCGACGCGGTGTGGAATCTCGAGCGTCGGACCAGCATCGCCACCGGATTCGCCGCCACCGGCCTGCCCTACGCGCCCGAGACGTGGACGCGGGTCGAGGCGACCCTCGATGGTTGGGTCGACGCATGGATCGCCGCCCGCATCGATGCGTGCGAGGCGACCCGCGTGCGTGAGGAGCAATCCGAGACCACGATGGAGATGCGGGGGTTCTGCCTCGAGCGCCGCCGCGCCGAGCTCGATGGGCTCCTCGGGGTGTTCGCGGTGGCCGATGCGGTGGTGGTCGAGCGCGCCGTCGCAGGCGTGGCGGCCCTCGATCCGCCCACGACGTGCGACGGTGCATCGGCGCTGGGCGACGATCTCCCCCGGCCTTCGCCCGCGGTGGTCGCCGAGGTCGAGCGGCTGCGGGCCGAGCTCGCGCGGGCGCAGGCGCTGCGCAGCACTGCGCGCTACGGCGAGGCGCTCGAGCTGGCGGTGACCACCCGCGACGCCGCGATGACGATCGACTATCCTCCGCTGCTGGCCGAGGCCCGGCTCGACGTCGGCACCGCGATGGCCGAACTCGGCCAACTCGAGGCGGGGGTCGCCGAGATCACCGCCGCGATCGACCTCGCCGAGGCCCAAGGCATGGACCTCGCCGTCGCCCGTGGCGAGGCCAAGCTCGTCGAGTTGGTCGGCGCCAAGCTCGATCGCAGGGCCGAGGGGGAGCGCTGGGCCCAGGCATGCGCCGCGAAGCTGCGCCGCATCGGCGGCCACGACCGACTCGAGGCGCAGATGCTGATGTCGCGGGCGTCGGTGGCCGACGCGGCCGGCGACTACGACACGGCGAGGCGCCACGCGCTGGCGGCGATCGAGCTGTGGAATCGCGTCGACGCCACAGGACCCGAGCGCGCCCTCGCCCTTGGCAACCTCGGGCGCGTCGCCTTCCGCGCCCAGGATTTCCAGGCCGCGTTCGACGACTTCGAGCGCGCCCGCGAGGCCGCCGTCGCCGCCTATGGCCCGCGCCATCCGGAGATCGCCAAGCTGATGTCCAACAGCGCCGCCGCGTTGCACGGCATGGGTCAGTTGGATCGCGCCGGCAAGACGCTGGACGAGTCACTCGCGCTGCTCGAGGCCGCGTTGCCGCCCGATCACCCCGACATCGCCGTCACGCTCACGAACATCTCGGCGTTCGCGTACCGCAGCAAGCGCTACGAGTACGCGATCGAGGTCTCGCAGCGCGTCATCGACATGCGACGCCGCGTGCTCGGGCCGAAGAGCCCCAAGATCGCCGCGTCGCTGAACAACCAGGCGATCTCGCTGCTCGCGCTCGATCGGCTGGACGAGGCGCTCGAGCGCTTCCGCGAGGCCGTGGCGCTCTACGACGAGGGCTTCCCCGCCGGCCACCCCGACGTCGCAGCGCTGCTCGCCGGCGTCGGCGAGGTGCTGCTGCGCAAGGGCGACCACGATGGCGCGGCCGTGGCGCTCGAACGCGGTGTCAGGCTCGGCGACATGCCGGGCGTGAACCCGTACGCGATCGCCGAGTCGAAGTTCCTGCTCGCGACCGCACTGTGGGACGCGAAGGCGACCCGCGATCGGCCGCGCGCGCTCGAGGTCGCGGCGCAGGCCGCCGAGACCCTGCGCGGCGCGCCCGCCCACGAACGCAAGCACTTGGAGGAGATCGAGACATGGCTCGGCGAACACTCGCCGTGATGCTGCTCCCCGCGGTTCTGTTCACCGCCTGTCGCGGCCAGGCGGCGGCGCCCGTCATCGAGCCGACGCCGGTGGGGCGGCCGGCGCCGAGCCCCGCCGCGGCCAGCACCGTGGCTCCGGCGCCAGATCCGCCGCCCGCCACGCCAACAGGAACTCCGCGCATCGTCGGCTGTTGGGAGCGCGAGTTCGGCACGCCGCCGGCCGAAGGCGCCAGCGGTCTCTCGCTCGCCGCGCCCGTCGACGGCTGCCCCGGCTGCGCCGAACTCCGTGTCGGGCCCAAGGCCCCGGGGCTTCACGTCGAGGTGCTGCGCCGCGTCGACACGATCGTCCGCGCACTGCCGGCGCCGAGCGTCGACGAGCCGGTGTTGTGGATCAACTCCGGCGCGCGGACGGGCGACGAAGACGCGAGCATGCACAACCAAGCGCTCGCCATCGACGCGGTGATCTGCGGCCTCGACACCCGCGCGACGGCGGAGCACCTGCGTGAAGTCGGCTTCACCTGCGTCATCGAGTACTTCGACGCGGCGGGCAACCCCTGCCACTTCGCCCACGCCGATCTGCGGGCGACACGCTGGGCCGCCGGCGCCTACGCCAAGGGCGGTCGCAAGGCCCGCACGTGCCCGAAGCGCGCGACGAGCCGATCGATGAACTGCGACAACGCCACCAAGCGCGACTGGACGTACTCGGAGGGCTGAGAGCGACAGCGATGGGGAGGGTTCCGCCGGGCTTTGCCCGGTGGAAGGGGGACCGGGCCGGTCCCCCACAAGGACTGAGAGAGCGACAGCGATGGGGAGGGGGA
>Ga0105045_10006842_pt1 | contig 10095 bp, 5 predicted proteins | sample MAT02_FD_78089 | JGI IMG/M metagenome (GOLD analysis project Ga0105045, IMG submission 78089) | Freshwater microbial communities from Lake Fryxell liftoff mats and glacier meltwater in Antarctica - MAT-02 (megahit assembly) | ecosystem: Environmental > Aquatic > Freshwater > Ice > Liftoff...
ATTTGGTCATCCCCAGGATCGTCCCAATGGGCAAAAGCCCCAAGGAAGTCATCCCCAGCATCGCCATACAGAAAATCATTGCCTCCCATGCCATATAGTTGATCATTGTTATCGCCACCATGCAGGATGTCTGAACTAGATGAACCGAACACAATATCGTCTCCTGCAAGTGCATTAATATTGATAGGTCCAGTATTGCGGACGATAAAGTCATTGCCGTTAGTAGGATAGTTTGCCATCTTGTTTCCTTTTGTGAATATTGAGAGTAATTGAAGAGGTTAACGTGTGAACCCTTCTCCTAAGTTATTGGGTTGCTTTTTTAGGTTTATTCACGGGTAATGCAATGTGAATTTTTACGTTTGATCTCGATTAACCAGTTCATCGCAGTCCAAACTCTCGAATCTGTCAAAACTGCGGTACAGTTTGATTTAGCAGGCTTTGATGATGTAAAATTAAATGTATGACTATCGAGCTAATGCTGGAGTAGTGCAAAAAACTGAGGTCTTCCAGTGTCTCTGCGTTCTCTTTTCCAGGTTTCTGCATGGTTGAAGCGGCGACCCTTGCGGTATCTGCGCAGCAGCACGCCCCTCAACCAATATCGCCGCGTTTTGATATTTGGGTTTTCTGCGATCTTCGGGCTAATTTCGGTTCTCAGTTTCCCGGTTTATTCCATGCCACCCGCAGATACGACCGTTGAGGTTTCCCCCTTCTCTAACGGTTCATCTCTATTGCAGCAGGGCATCGATCGCTACGAATCAGAACAATTCTCAGAGGCTGTCACGCTTTGGCAGCAAGCTCTGGCGATCCTTGAGAATCAAGAAGACAAACTCAATCAGTCTTTTACCTGGAGTAATCTTTCGTTAGCCTATCAGCAGCTTGGGCGCTGGTCGGAGGCAGAAGCCGCGATCGCCACTAGCCTCTCCTTGCTACAGCCAGAAGACACTGGCAAACAGCAGTTTCTGGCTAAGGCTCTTAACGCTCAAGGGCGGCTACAATGGTCGCGTGGGCAGCTAGAAGACGCGCTGGAAACTTGGCGACGGGCAGATGATGCTTATGCTCAGGCAAACGACACTGCCGGAAGAGTTATCGCTCTGATTAACCAGACTAGGGTGTTACAGGCGCTCGGTTTTAGCGTCCAGGCAGAAACTCAGTTGAGGCAGGTTGAGCAACTGCTTCAGCAACAAACTAATCCACAGCTAAAAGCAGTCGGTTTGCAGAGTTTAGGGATCTCGCTGCGGCGAGTCGGCAAACTCAAAGATTCGCTGCAAGTGCTGCAAGAAAGTCTGGCGATCGCTCAAGCGACTCATCTATCGACGGTAACCAGTTCGATCCTGGTAGAACTGGGCAATACAGAACGGGCACTGGGTAGCAAAGCCATTACCATTGGCAAAACCGCTGAAGTTGAAGTGCAGTACGAAGCTGCCTTGCGCCACTATCAACAGGCAACTGCGATCGCCCTCTCACCCACCCTAAAATTACCCTCCCAGATCAATCAGCTCAGCTTACTGGTCGACACAGGGCAATCCTCGGCTGCCACCGCGCTTGTACCAGAAATTGAGCCAGCATTACGGCTTGTACCGCCTAGCCGTGCGGCGATTTATGCTCACCTGAACTTTGTTAAAAGTTTGGCAAAGTTGGAGCCAGCAGGGCAATCAGTTTCTCCCTCTTTGGCTGCATGGCTGACTACCGCTGTTGAGCAATCTCGCCTGCTCAACGACCCGATCGCTGAGTCCTATGCTTTAGGTCAATTGGGAGAACTTTATGAGCGATCGCAACAGTGGGCAGATGCACAAAATTTAACGAGACAAGCATGGAGTAAAGCAGAGAATGCGCAAACCGCTGACGTGCGTTATCGCTGGGAGTGGCAAATAGGACGATTGCTAGAGCAACAAGGCGATTCGGTGGGATCGATCGCGGCTTACAAAGCAGCAGTAGAATCTTTGCAGTCGATTCGCAATGATCTGGTGTCGGTTAGCTCAGATGTCCAGTTTTCTTTCCGCGATGATGTGGAGCCAGTCTACCGGGGATTGGTTAAGCTGCTGCTGAGTCAAGCCGATGGAGCGAAACCCAGCCAAGCAGATTTACAAATGGCTATTCAGCAAATCGATGCACTACAGCTCGCAGAACTTGAAAACTTTTTGGGTTGTGATATTGCTCAAACTGTTGAAATTAATCAGGTTGAGGTGGATGCAACCGCAGCTAAGATTTACCCGATGTTGCTGGGCGATCGCCTATCAGTAGTGCTGGAGGTGCCCAATCAGCCGTTGGAATACCATGAAATGATTAAGCCACGTCAGGAGATTCAAGCCACCCTCCATCAGCTCCGCCAGGATTTAAGCGAACCCGATCGCACCCCGGAGGCGATCGCTGGACTGCAAGAGGTTTATCAATGGCTAATTACTCCTTTTAAACCAACACTGGAACAACAGAGCCAAATTCAAACGCTTGTTTTTGTCCTGGATGGCGAACTGCGCAACATTCCGATGGCAGCACTTTATGATGATCAGCAATTTTTGATTAGCAAGTATGCTGTGGCATTGGCTCCAAGGCTGTCGTTGTTTAAGCCCAGTGCGCGATCGCCATCACTCAAAGTATTTTTGGGTGGAGTCGGAGAACCTCAAACGCTGGGGCAGCGATCGTTTCCCAAAATTGAGAACTTAAGCCCGGAATTAGACGGCATCCAAAAGTTGGTTAAAGCTGATCCACCGTTATTAAATGCTGCCTTTACGACAACCAATTTAGAACGCCAACTTCAGGTCAATCCATTCTCGGTCATTCACCTGAAAACACACGGGGTCTTTAGCTCTGATCCAGAAGAAACGTTTATTGTGGCGTATCAAGCGCTCATTACAGGCAAGGATTTGGGTCATTTGCTACAGATCGATCGCCTGGGAGAAAGCAACCCTCTCGAACTACTCGTTTTGAGTGCCTGTTCAACGGCTCAAGGCGATAATCGGGCTGTACTAGGTCTAGCGGGAACAGCAGTACAAGCGGGGGCGCGCAGCGTCGTATCGACGCTGTGGGAAGCAGAAGATTTACCTAACACTCAACTGATGCTGGAGTTCTACCAAACTTTACTCAACCCCCATGCAACTAGGGCACAAGCCCTACGTACTGCTCAATTAGCGCTTTTAGAAAAAGGCTATCAGGCACCGCATATCTGGGCAACGTATGTTTTAGTAGGAAATTGGCTGTAGTAGACGAATGAGCTACTCTTCAATTAGTCTAACTGGGCCCACCAAGGGAGCTTGCAGCAGATCTTCTCCATCAATAAATTTCAACAAATTATGCCATCGATTTTTGAATTCAATATTTTGAGGTGAAGCTTGCAACTGTTCTGCCGATCGCGCCAGCGTATCGTACCAAAGGGCGGGTATCACAGTATCAATTTGGTGTTCTTGAGGAATTAGTGTAACTCGTTTAACCCAACCATCCACATCTAAATCTGCGCGAGTAGAAGTATTGCCCTGACAGTAAAGTTTAAAATACCAGTGGTAGAACAAATCTTCCTGAAGGTCATAAGCGGGTGAGTTGGGTAGGCTAATGCTGACAATTCCTGGTGTGGCTGGCAAGGTAAAGCGAGTGTGATAAAGTCGCGTTGTTTCCTGCTGCCCTGCCAACACTGAAAATTCGCCAAAGCTAACTTCGCTTGAGCTGTAGGGAACGTAAACTAATACTGTTGGATGAGCAGAGGCGGTAAGAACTGGATTCTCAACTGGAATTAATGCAATTAAAGGTTTTCCGACTTTGCTACAAACAGCCGATTCACCCAAAGCTCCGCCCGATCGCGTTCCGTTTGGCGGTGGTGTAGAGGGCGGCTGCGGACGAGCAACTCTGGTTGCTGGCAGACCCTTAAGAGATGGCATAGAGGAGGAATGAGATAAAGCAAATCCTGGGTAACCGATCATACCGACCAAGGTCAACATTAGGAGAGAATGTCGCATAAGCAGAAAAGATTGCCGCATAAGTTGGTTGCGATGCTGAAGCAAGTGGATCTGTTTAGTAATCTGTTTAATACATTGAAGCTGTTCATCAATCAGCATGATTCACCTACCTTTAAGCACAAACTTGAGTATGAACGAAACGCTACTGGTTAATCCTAGTCCTAGCAGCGCTGGCACCAGCGGCATCCAGCCACCCTGGATTAATAACATTAGACAAAGCAGATAGAGAACGAGCATCGCTCCGGTAGTGGTGCCAACCAGAACTAAGGGCGATCGCCCCCACCCAACTAATACGCCTCCGATTGCAGACCATGACAACACCCAAAGGGCATCGCCCCACTGCCACTCTCGCCACTGTGGTAAACCCCAAATGAGCGATCGCTTGTCCAACACTGCACTCAGCATTTGGCTCACGGCATGGGTATGAATCCAAATTCCTGACATTTCGCCATAAGGTGTTTTAAAACTATCGTTGGCGATCGGGGCAGTCACGCCGATTAGCACCACCCGGTTTTCGACCAAATTGCGATTTACCTTTCCTTGCAGCAGTTGTGTCAGCGTCACATGAGCGCCAGGTAAATTGGTGCGGTAATTAAGCATAACCTGATTACCGTTGAGGGCTTGATAGCCCACAAATCGATGCGGGAGCTGTAGAAATTCCACGTTGCCAAACTGCCAATTTTGGGTAGTCTGGTTGACGTCTAGGGGCTGAACGCCTGCTTCCGCCAAAAACTGATAGGCGAGCTGCCAACTGAAGCTATAGGGAGTAATGCAGGGCGAAGACGTAGACGACTGCTGCGGGTCATAAGATAAAAATTGCCGACGGACAGTTCGCCCGATCGCATCTTTTGATTGACGCAAAATATCACCGCGATCAACTCCATTTGCTAGGGTGCCATCATCAATGGATAAATTGCTAAATCCCATTTGGTTAATCCGCTGTTCTGTCGAAAATTCAGGAGGAGGAGCTAGAAGATCGCGATCGCTTGATTCTGAAAAACAGACAACGAATAGATTAGGATGCCGCTGAAATTGAGTCAGAAAAGCGGCTCGTCCCGGCTGACGGGCTTGATACCGATGCATGTCTAGCCCGATCGCCAAAGGTTGCATTTGAGTCAGTTTCTCAATGGCAGCAGCTAGAGTCTCATCTGATTGAGGATAACCATATTTCTGGGTATCTTCTTGTGTCACTTCTACCACAAGAATCCGTGGATCAGTCCTGCTTTCACTCGGACGTAGCCGCATCAAATGATCGTAGGCTAGTAGCTCCATTGACTGCAAGCCGCCCAGAAATCGGATGCCCATGAGTAAACCCGTGGCGATCGCACTCACCATCAACCCCGTCTGAGTTCCTCGCCACTGTAGCCAACGGCGACGAGGCAAAGCCGATGAAACCCCTACCGATTCGCTGGGCGCAAGGGTGACCTGATTCTCTAGCCCATTTGTGGGCTCAGCCAGTCTCAGTAATGTCTGCCAGCTGGGAGGGACTTCGACAGGATTTTGACAGATCACTGGTAGCCAGGAAGCACAGGGAAATTGATCTTCCAATCCTTGAAGTTTTTCTCTAGCCTCCCTGACCGATCGGTAAAAGGATTTACCGCCAGAAAACGCGGTCAGCCAATGCTTAAGAAATTCCTGTGCGACAAAGTCGGGAACGGGCTCACGCATCACTAATAGCTGTGGAATGTTGAGATCTGCCATGGCTCTCGCCAAGCCCAAGCCATCGCAGGAGTTAAATAGCGCCAATTTTAGTCCACGAGCGATCGCTGCTTTCAACGCATTCTTTAATTGAGCAATAGTTAGGCTATCGGTGCGATTAATCGCGATTTCACCCGCTGTGCCGTCTGCATAGCTATCACTGTGCCCTGCAAAAAACAGGATATCCCAGCCTTGCTCATCCCAAAGCCATTGGTCAAGTTCTCGCCGCTGAGGTTCGATCAAAAAAACAGTTTCTGTTGCGGGTAGCTGCTCAAGCAGCTGGCGATCGCACTGCACATCAACGCCTTCACTATTTCCCAGAATCGCTAGAATTCTGATGCGGTTTCTGTCAGTTTGATCAGCCACCTCCACGCGACCATACTCTGGCATACTCAACGCGACTTCTGCCTGCGGATAGTCATCAAAAAAGCTCCAGAGATGCCAGGGAAACCGTCGCAATTGACTATCTTCGGTTTCCACAACTACTCGGATTTCCTCGTATGGCAATAGCTTTGTGCGCAATTGTCGCTCAGCTTTACTAAATGAATTGGACTCCAACCAATCATCAAGCTGATTCTTCAATTGTTGACACAAATCACGAAACGCAACTTCAGAAACATGAGTCAGTCCATCTTCTTCAATCTCGATCGCCGAACGCCACTTTAATCGATGGCAAAGTGCAATATAGAGCGATCGCCAACGGTCATAGAGAGCAGGCAGTTCCTCAGAAGCAGGCAACCTGCCCACCCATTGAGTAGAAGCCGCACGATGGCTTTCCCACAGCTGTATGGTTACGGTCGGAAATCCTTGTTGCCAATTTCCTTTTCCCAGCTTGAGAACCACTAATTGAGTGACAGGGCTGCCTACCAACATGGGTGTTTTTTACCTGACCAATAGGGTTGTTAATTTATACAATGAAGTCTTCTACAACGGTAGAATCTTCCCACTGAATTTGCAGACTAAAAGCAGTTCCAACAGGACATCGAAACCGTCTCAGTTGAATGTAATTGTCTTGTTCGGTAGTCTGAACAGATTGAAGCGTCTCTCCAGTATCTGAAAGCAGGGATAGAGTTAAGTTGGCGGGTAAAAAAACGTCGCTACTGCTAGGATGAAGCTGCACGACAACTCTAATTGGTTCAGCAATTTCCGTTTTTAGCCCTACTCGTAGCATAACGGTTTGAGATTCGGCTTGAGAGTTTAACTGGCTGCTCAACTCAATCAGCTTTCCCTGAGTCACTTCCGATTCACGAGAATCTAAAGCCGATCTAAAACTAAGCTCTGGCGGCGCTCCCTCATAGCCCTCATACAGAGCTTCGAGAGCCAACCAACTCGCCTCAACCTGCCGCTGAAACCACTGGCTAAGATGCACTATTCTTCTCATAGAAGAGGGCTGATCTCGCTGAATTCGGCGCTGATACAATTCTTGATGCCAAGACTCTTGTTCTAGCAGCGCCCCCCATAAAGTAAAGGGAATGGCTAGTCTTGGAAAAGCGATCGCCGCATTACCTAAACGCTGGAGCAAACTTTGAGCTTGAGTCGCCGTTAGCTCTGGTAGAGGAACAATAGCTGCACGGGTTTGGGCTTCTGGGCAAAACTGTAAAGTGACCCAAAAAGCGTTTAGATCTGTGGTTAGCGATCGCCTCTCTAAACAATAGGTTCGGTCAACGGGATCATACGTGGCGATCGTTTTCAAGTCTTGATGAGTAGTGTAACCCCAGACGCGTAGCCACTGAGTCTCCAACGACGGGCTGGAAGGATGAGCCAGCTTGACCTGTACAGCTAAATAGTAATCTGCTGCCCAACTGGGAATATCTACCCATTCTTGAGGCACCTCCAGCTCGCTGCTGTCGATCGCCTCTGAAGGCAGCACCACACACCGTTTTGTGCCAATCCTAATTGCCATCCCATTAACAACATCCCAAACAGCGGGAAGAGCAGATGGTGATTCAACCTCAACATCGGCTGTACTCTCAGCTTGTAGCCAAACCAGAACAGCATTGAGACAAACACGATTAACATAAGTGTTCCATTGACTACGAGGTGTTGCACAATGCTGGCTCTGTTGCCAAGCCGTTGCCTGTGTCGTAGGCAATACCTCTAACCACCATTCTACTGGATCAGCAAATGCCAAATTCATTTCAATTCCTCCACTGTACTGACAGACTTATGGCACCAAACTAGACTCGCCATAGCGAAGTAGCAGCCATTCATCTAAAGCCATGCTCATATCTTTTATTAGGGTTGGAGTTGGAGAAATATCCAGTTCCTCCTGGCTCCATTGCACTAGCATCGCTAAAAGAGCTTCTCTGGCTTTAGTCAACCGTCGTGAGACTGAAGCCTGACTCATCTTCAATTGCTGCATAATTTGCTGCTGGGTCAATCCCTGTTGATAGTACAGCTGCATTAACTCCTGTAATTCGGTCTGAAGGTTTTCTAGAGCTGCTGTCAATACGCCATGCACCTGAGACTGCTGAGCCTGGCGATTCTCATTCTCCTCCTGAACAATCATCTCAGTCAGCAAGGACTCAGATGAATAAATAGCTAAGTCGTCTTGCATCTCGCCAGATACCTGTTCTGATTTAGGAGCATTGAGGGAATCAATGGGTGGATGAAGGTAAGTTCGTATTGCCGTTACGCAGGCGGTCAGCCATTGCTCGATCGCCTCGGCGCTAACTGTCGAACTGGCAGACAACTGATTTAACCGTTCAGTGTTGTAAAGAGCCGCTGTAGATGCCCAAAGATTTTGGTCAGGATTTATTTTAAGATCAGTAGCAGGTTGAATGTATACCTCGTTGAAGCAAGCCCAAGCCAACCGATATTGGGCAATAGTGGCAGCAGACAATCCAGCATTTTGTAGTGCCTCGATCAGCCGCTTTTTGCTGGTTTTGCGTAATAAAGTCCAGTTTGTGCAAAGGTCTGTCTCCTGCCGTTGGCGCAAGATATCTCTTAACAAGCCAGGCAATACAATTCCAGCGTAAGTTCTTAGACTTGCCCCTTTGCTAGGATTAAATCCCTTGAGTACAATATTTACTTCAGCAATTCCGCTCTGAAAGTAATCAGGTAACTTGTACTGGACGCTTGTAAACCTCTTCACCATCTGTTGAGCAGCCCAGTAGCAAGGTTCTTGCAAGTAGGCAGATAGGTGATGCCCCCCTAGACCGGGAGAGGAAGTTAACCAAACTTTGTACCAGTAGAGTACCCAAAACGACTCCAAAGCGGGCGCATCTGGTGAATCGTTTAAGCAACTCAGCATACTGCGGCGCAGCCTAGTATCCATAACCCAGACGCTGTAATACTCTGCTTTGAACTGGATAAAAGTTGAGAAAAGCTCAACGATATCTCGGCGAACCTGCATTGAAATGAATAATATAAAGTCAATCCCTATATTAAAGTCAAAAAACTAACAATTGTGAGGGTTGCAAATATAAGTTTATTTATCATCAATCATCAATTTACTGGATATTTTGGTACTAAATATGGCTTTTACCCCGTTTTACTTACTGTTCTTTCTTTTGATTGCCTTTGCCGAAGTGCCGATCGCGTCGGCATCGGCATTAACGGCTGATAGAATTCCGATCGTTATCCCCGATCGCCTTCCAGAAAATCCTCAATCTGTTATTCCTCCACGCGACCCCATACCCGAAGCCCCTTTGCCAGAGCAACCCCTGCCTCCATTGCCACCTCCAGATGAGCTGTTGCCCCCTCCGACCATACCCGCTGCACCGGAGGCTCCGGGGGATGTTCCGGCAACCCTGTTTGTCAATGCGTTTGTGGTAGAAGGCAGCACCGTTTTTAGCGCCGAAGATTTTGCTAAAGTCACGGCACCGTTTACGGGACGCGAACTCTCTTTTGCAGAATTGCTCCAAGTGCGGACACAAGTAACCCAGCTTTATGTGTCACAAGGCTATGTCACCTCTGGCGCTTTTATCCCGCCCCAAACCCTGGAGGGCGGCGTTGTGAAGATTCAGGTAATTGAAGGCAGCCTGGAAGACATCAACGTCACGGGCACTCGACGATTACAGCGGGCTTACGTCAGCAGCCGAATTCGTCTTGCTGCTGAGACACCTTTGAATGTGCCGCGTTTACTGCGAAGCCTACAGTTGTTGCAGCTTGACCCTTTAATTGCCACTATTTCGGCAGACTTGCAGGCAGGAACACGCCCCGGAACTAGCCTCTTGCAAGTCCAGGTCACAGAGGCAGATACCTTTAGCGTAACGCCCTCGATTGATAATGGGCGATCGCCCAGCGTTGGCAGCTTTCGTCGTCAAGTTAACGTGACTCAAGCCAATTTGACAGGTCTGGGCGATCGCTTCAGCCTCAACTACGCCAATACCGATGGCAGCAATGGCATAGACACCAGCTACACCCTGCCGTTAAACCCTCGAACTGGCACTCTTCGTCTCGCTTACGGCACAACCTGGAGTTCGATTATTGCGCCCGATCGGTTCAAAAC
>Ga0105045_10006843_pt1 | contig 10095 bp, 3 predicted proteins | sample MAT02_FD_78089 | JGI IMG/M metagenome (GOLD analysis project Ga0105045, IMG submission 78089) | Freshwater microbial communities from Lake Fryxell liftoff mats and glacier meltwater in Antarctica - MAT-02 (megahit assembly) | ecosystem: Environmental > Aquatic > Freshwater > Ice > Liftoff...
CTGCGCGGTAGTTGCCACTGTTGGTGTTATTTAGGTCAGCATCCCAACCATATTTTTCCACCATCGCCCAGTATAAGTCCCATACCATATTTGACCATACCTCACCCACTCCGTGGGGGATGGCGCTGCTTGGTACGTCGCCGTAAGTAAGTGGCGCAATACTCATATTGGTAGAGTACGGGTAGCGGCGAATGCCTTGGCCCTGTGTTTCTTGATAAAGCGCAAAGGTGCCAATACCCCGTTTGTCGGCGCCCGTATCACCTGGCTGGACAGTCAGGATCAAACCTGCCCAGTCGCTCCAACCTTCGCCCATTTGCTCGCCGTTGCCGAGGCAGCTGAATCCGTTGCCTGTCAAGCGGTTAGAGATACCGTGGTGGTATTCGTGGGCAATAATGCCATTATCGAAGTTGCCATCGCGCTGCGAAGGACCTTGAATATTCGGCAAGCCGATAGACATATTCAAGCCAGCACCCGCGAATTGACGCAACAAATCGCAGTCAGATTTGATCATCATGACCACTGGAATCGTAACATTTACGCCTTGTGCGCCTCCACCCATTCCAACCGTTGCATCTTCAAAGTTGCAAATAATACAGGCAATACCGCCTGCTTGCTGCACATTTAGGGCTTTTGCGCCAAATTCGCACACCCCCCGATCTAGCATGACAATTTTGCCCGCTAGGTCATTGACCGCAGGGTTGCAACCCAAGGTTGCATCAGAGCTGCCATCGTTGAATATGACTACATCGCCCGTTACCGGAGTTGTTGTAATGGGCGCACCCCAGCCATTTCCGTCAGAAGAAGCACCGCCATAATTACCAATTACGGAACCAGGGCCATTTACGTTGATAATTTTGCCACCCGCACGGTCCCATACATACATCTGCATCCGACCGTTTCCACCGTCCTGAGGGGTGGAGAAATTAGCGTTGTTTACGCCGCTTCCGTCAATGGCTTGTGCCAGCACATGGTCATTTCCTAAGCCGCTGTTTCCGTAGTTATTGAATTGGATATTACCCGCATTTTCATCAAATCCATAGCGATAAAAAACATCGTGAATCATGTTGTTCACGTAGAATAAATTGGTAATCGCGGCTTCAAGATTTACCACAGGCTCCGCATTTGGATCAAATGGAAAATCGAAATTAAAGCTCGCACCGCCGTTCGCAGACTCTGAAGGGTCAGGTGTATCGTCGCTGGCACTGTCGTCAAATGCCCATACGTTGTTACCTCTTGTATATTGGTATTCGGCGCCAGTAGCACCATTGGTATCCAACCACCCGTAAGGAGAAGCCGTGGCATCTGATGGGTTGGTTACGGTGCTGCGGTTGCCGTGAATGGGGCTTTCCACCGGAAGTGCAAATACGTTGTACGATTCATCCATCAGCAATTCATTCATCGCTGATTCGGAGGCGGGTGCCTGTTTTGTAACGGAATGGCCTGCGGATTGGTCGCAGTGTGCAGCACCACCGTCGCGGTGGCCATGCCCACTTTGGCAGTACAAAGTATGGTTTAATTTATTGGAAATCAATCCGTTCTGAGCATCTACGGTGATGGTCCACAGATCAGATGTGTTCGCTTGGTCAATGACCATTTGCCAGGAAAGGCGCACCGAGCCACTACTCGTTAGCACATACGCTGCCGTGACCGGAATGTCATTCTTAGCAATAGAACCGCCTTGAAATACGAAGTTTTGCTCATTGATTTTGGTGCGCACCGAAGGCACCGGAAATCCGGTAAAACCCAAGTTCGCCATCGCCATTTCCAAGGCTTTGGCAGCACTCACCGAGGGCAGTTCGGTGTTCAACCGAGCACTGAGGTCATTTACAAAACGGTGTCCTAGATGTAACACTTCACCTGATGGTTTTACGTGAAGGCCAAAAAGGGCATTGAAAATGGGGATTCCCCGGTGCTGCTGTTGCACCCACACGTGGGTTAGACCATTGTGTTGGGTGCTGTACTCACGCACCACTTTCACATCCGACACATCACTTTTGGTGAGTTCAAATTGAGTGGGGGAGTCTTGTAAAAAACGCAGCGCAGTTTCGCGAGCGGAGCGATTTTGAGCAGAAATGCTGGCTACAAAAAACAGGAGCATTCCGGCCAAAAGCCCAAGGCGAGTGTAGAGATGTCGAAACATATACAGTCAGAAAGATTTAGTGAAATAAGAGACGCGGCCATTTGGAGGCACTCAAAGGTAGTGCATGAATGTTTTTTTACACAAATACCATCGAAAAATGACAGAAATAGCAAATTTTGTGGCTAAAAACGTGCTTTTTTGCCCCATAAATGATAGTTTTTGAAAAACAAACCCCAACGCGGCCTGCTGTTCCACGCTTGTTTCTACCTTTGCCACAAACTTTCCAACTGTGCCAGAACGCCAATCCAAACACTCCCCCAAACCACCAAAACAAAATCATTCACCCAGAGTCAATCACCCAACTTTCACTGAAACCGTGCTAGAAATCAAACTGTTTGCTGGCTCCGCCTCCCAACAACTCTCCAAGGAAATTGCCGCCCTTTACGATATTCCGCTGGGAGACACCACCCTCGCAATGTTTAGCGACGGCGAAATGCAAACCATTATCAACGAAAGTGTACGCGGCGCTTATACTTTTTTCATTCAAAGCACTTGCCAACCACACGACAACTTTATTGAGTTGTTGCTCTGGATTGATACGGCCCGCCGCGCTTCCGCTGGGTATATCACGGCCGTGGTGCCGTATTTCGGCTATGCCCGACAAGACCGCAAAGACAAACCCCGCGTGCCCATTAGTGCCAAACTGATGGCTAATATGTTTACTGCAGCCGGCGTGAACCGTATCATGACCATGGATTTGCACGCCGACCAAGTACAAGGCTTTTTTGATATTCCAGTGGATCACCTGCGCTCCGAAGCCATTTATATCCCGTTTTTAAAAGAACAGGATATGTCTAATGTGATTTTTGCTAGCCCCGACGTGGGTGGAGTGAAGCGCGCACGCTCCTACGCGATTCATTTCGGCCGCGAACTCGTCATCTGCGATAAATACCGCACCAAGGCCAATGAGGTAGCCGCCATGACGGTGATTGGCGACGTAGCCGGCGCCGAGGTAATTCTGGTGGATGATATGGTGGATACCGCCGGTACACTCTGCAAAGCCGCCGATGCCCTGATGGAAAAAGGCGCCAAATCTGTACGCGCCATTTGCACACACCCAGTACTTTCTGGCAAAGCCTACGAAAATATTGAGGCTTCTCAGTTGACCGAACTCATTGTCTGCGACACCATTCCACTTAAAAAAGAATCCAAAAAAATCAAGGTGCTTTCTACGGCCAAACTCTTCTCAAGGGCCATCCGAAATACCGTCGAACATAAAAGTATTGCGGCGCTATACCCCGCAAAAACGCAATAATGCTCCCAAAAATGGAGCCGAAACATACCATTTCTACGACCCGAAGTCAAAATAGGGCGCATTTACCGCCGCTTTCTGCCCATTTGCCACCGCATCCTAAATATGATTTCTGATACGTTGTAGCGGCTATTACCTTCGTACCAGTTTTCTCATAGTATGTTTTGATTTTCCTACTGCTTCCCCTTCTGGCAGTAGGATTTTTTTTAAATCCATTTCCCTTCTAGGGCCCCTGCTCTTATAATTCTTCGGTTTGGCACTTGGCGCGACGTTTCGAGATAACGTCGCGCCCGGTGCGGGTCGCTCACCCTATCTTAACAGGGTAATGTCCCCGCTCTCCCGTATTTCTTTGCCACCACAGGTATAGTCCAACACCCACACATACACGTCGGAAGGGGCCGGTTGGTCGCCAATTTTACCATCCCACTGCGCTGTGGTACCAGAGCCTTCGTACATTTTTTGTCCCCAGCGACTATATACCTGCAGCAAACGAATTTCTTCCGGCCCCTCAAATGGCACGATCCGGAAGCTGTCATTCGCACCATCCCCATTCGGCGTAAAGGCATTCGGAATGTGTATTTTAGTATCGTCACACACAAAAACCCGATACTGTGCCGTGTCGCGACAACCATTTCCATCCAATACCACGAGCGTAAAACGAGTCGTAGAATCGGGCGTCGCAATGGGGTCCGGACAATCCGAACAACTCAGTATCTCTGGACTAAACGGCGTCCAAGCATAACTCGCAAAATCATCGGGCGTTTCTATCACCACGCCTTGCTCGTCGTTCAAAAATAGCGGCGCTGTTTGCTCCGGCAAGTTCGGATTCGCAACCTCGGTTACCGTCACACAAGTAGTGGTCTCGCAACCGGTTACAGGGGAGGTTTCGGTACGGCAGATTTTACCAGAACTTGTAAATACACTGTCAAAAACAGTCGTGGATTCTCCGGCACAAAACACTTGGGTCTCGTCCACCAAGGCAGGTACCACGATGAGTTCTTGTGTGATAATACTGTCACAACCATTAAATTTTTGCAAATTCAGGGTATAAATGCCCGGAACATCCGTGATTTGACCCAAAACAGCCACCGGCGCACCCGCGCAGGTCGTCAGCGTAGGCAGTTGAATTTGGGAGGCCGGTAACACCGTTACCGCCACCGAGCCAGTGCCCGTACAGCCGCCGTTGAACGTCACCGTTACCAAATAGGTAGCACTGCTGGTCGGTTGCAATACCTGCGTGGCTTGGTTGGGATTGCTAATGCCTGGCCCCGACCAGTTATAGACACTTCCGCCCGCCGTGGCCTGCAGCGTCACCGAACCGCCTGCGCACAGGGTTTGATTGCCCGATTCTATGCCGAAGGAGCCGCCAAACTGTATGTCAAATACGCGCTCTAAGGTGCAATCGCCCGCTGCCTCTTTCAATACAAGCGTCACCAAATCGCCCAGCATCACGCCCGGCCCTGGGGTGTACGTGGCGCTAGAACAGTTCGTGCAACTTAATCCATTGGTGGTCACCCATTCATACGTGCTGCCGGGACTGGCCGGAAGGCCCACCGTCAGGGCTTCTACACTGCACAAGCCTATGCCGGTTTGAATGGTTTGTGCTGAATTAAGTGGGAAAATACGGTCGTCGCAGGCGCAATTTTCCACAACCGGAATACGCGCAATCAAATGGCAAAATGCCGAAGAAGGCAAATTGTTGAGGTTGCCCGAAATCAGTTGCGCACCGCCAGCGGCAATATTTCCAGTCACAGTTACGGTCGTAACCAACAAATCAGTCGGGTCAATTTGACCGTTGCCATTTACGTCATAATAAATTTGTACCACTGGATTGCTGGCCGTCGTAATGCCTACATTTTCCAAAACAGCCTGAAACGTCGTTTGAGAACCTTGCGTGCTCAACGTCGTGTTATTTAGTTGGAGTTCAGGGTTTTGTGCGTTGATATTCAGCAAAGCCTCGCCCGTCGCAATGTAAATATCGCAGAGTTGGTTGTTGGTCTGACAAAACGCTTCCGACTTTTCGCGGGTTTGGAGAATTACCAATTTATCGGCACAATCCGCTGGGTCGTTGTAGCGAATTTTAAAGGTAAAAGTCAAAATACTGCCCGCCCCAATATTCGTTGGCAAGGGTAGTTGCAGTTGTTGGCCCGACACCTGCGGCATACCGTTCGGCGCATTGGCCCCCGCGAGGTAAGAACCCAATACATACGAGGTGCCAGCCGGCAGCAAAATATAAATACTATCGCCCGCCATTGGAATGTCATTCACGGCAATGTTCGCGCTCAAAGTAGCTTCTTGTCCACAATCGGTAGAGGCTGGCGGGTTGGCAAATGCCAAATTGGGCACCGCAGAATAACTGGGCGAAACGCCTTCGAGGCCAATCGGCAAGCCCGGCTTGCGCAACACATTCGACACCGATCCGCAAGCCCGCAGCGATTCAGCCCCGTAAATAGGCTGGGCATTGGCTACAACGCCGCATTCGGCAATCACCCTAAAGCGGATTCGAAGGCGGTTTAAAGGCGTCTGGTCTGCAGAAACAAGGCCGTTTTGGGCCAAAATAGTGGAATTTGCATCCGGGTTGAATTGCCACACATTGCCCATCAACATGACAGGGTCAGTCATATTTACATAGGCACCACCCGCTGGGTACGACAATTGCGCCGAACCCGGCGCAATGCGCATGCCGGGCGGTAATTTGATACTCGGAAGGATGTTGTAGGCCGTTCCGTCATTGGCGTTTGATACCTCAAATTCAAAATACGCGGAAGCTGCGCACATCGGAATATTGGCGGGCTGGTTGACGACCACCAGTTCCAGTTCCGGAAATTCTGGACGCAACTCTACCGTTTTGGTGAATCGGCCGCAAGCATTGGCATTGGCACTAAACACCGGATCGCAATCCCAGCCAAACTTAAAGATCAATTTGACCGTCCGGCAACTCAAATTGCGCGCCGTAACCCGCAGGGCTGGCTGCCCAAAGGCAATCAACGACCCCAACTGATACACGCCGCCGACTTGCGGAATAGGCGTCTGGCCGGGCATCAACAAGAGTTGAACATCGGCTAAATCGCCGTCCGATTCGACACTGAGCCAAGCATTTTGGGCGGCTACGGGGGAGTTGTTGCGCAGGAAAAAATTGAGCAAAACATCCTCATCTGGCAGGTATAAAACGTCGTTTTGGGTAAATATTTCGAGTTGTGGACTGCCGTTTTGGTAGCCATTTGGATTGACAATATAGTAGCTGCTGTTGACCGGATTTCGGAAACACTTGTTTGCATATTGCAGACCCAACACTGTGCGCCCAAACTGCGTGCCCGTATAGCCGCAGGTTGTGTCAAATCGGGTGCTGATTTCAAACCCGTAGCCCTCATCCAAGGTATTGCCGAAGAAAGGGCTTAAATCTAAGGTCAAAGAATCGCCACCCAGCGCGGGCGCAACGGGCGTGCTGCCAAACAGTGGGAAATTTTCCTGCAAAGTCAGGTAATTCAACCTCGAATCAATCAGCCCGACCGAAGTAGGCAAACTGTATGAATATTTAGTAACGGTAGAAAGTTGACGCACTTCAAAGGGGAACATATTGCCCCGCGCCAGCCGAATATTGTACTGAAAAGGGGATATTTCGGTGCTTTGCGCGCAGGGTTCTATGCGATGTGCATTGGGCGTTACCGATTCTAAATACCCCGAAAATTGTCCGAGTGCATTGTCCGTGCAAAAGTTCTTCAGTTTCCAAGAATAGGTTTTCAGGGTATCGCAAATAGAACTCGTGAAGTTGACCAAAGGCGGCGAATTAAAGCCATTTGGCGTGAAATTGCTCGTAAATTTGTAATCTGAGGTAAAAAACAGACTATCTCCCGCCGATAACACAAAACCCTGCGGCAGGCATAAATCGGCAAAATCGAGGCTAAATTGCTGGAACATATTGCTGCCCACATCTATAATCTGCGGCGGACGAATGTTCGGCTCGGCGACCTGAATGATGTGCTGATCGGAGAAAATACTCGGCTCCGAAACGGGGCAGTTGTACTCCTGCCCAGCAGCGGTTTTGATGGTCAAATTGGCCGAAACAAACTGCGTGGTATCGTAATTGGCAAACAGCATTTTACCCGTGGGAACTTCATAAAAATCGCCGTCTAACGTATCTAAATCGGAGAGCCAAGATTCCAAAAAAACCCGAAAACTCAAGCCCGAAAGCGTGCCCTGAGCCATGATTGCGCTCAATTCCGTCCGCAAAGTATCTCCCACAATAAAGCGATCGCGCCGCACTCAGGGCGCATTGGCCGTGCTGCTGTTGTCGGCCATGCGGTCGTCGTTGTTGTCCTGCAACCCGTAATTGATTCGGTAAGCATCAAAATCCAGCAGCACCAAATTATCCCCCCCAAACCCTCCACCGCCGCCACCACCACCGCCGCCGCCGCCGCCCGTGGTATCGCACTGATTGTCCACCACGAGAATAAACTCATCGCAAAAAGTGATGGCGCAGCTAATAGGATCGTCGGGTGTGGCTGATATTAGGGTGCTGGTATTCAATTTGAGTTGGCAGCCGCCGCAATCAGACGGCGGCGGAAACACAATATAATCCAATCCACGCGGCGGCACGCCCGGCACCGACGATTCGCAAAGCAAGCCTTGTTCGCATTGATACAGTAGGCAAATGCCATCGCTCACCGAATCCTGCGAAAAAGGCAAATCAAATACCATCCGCACCGTGCTGGAGCCGTTGGCGTTGGGCGTAATTTCGGACGTTAGGGGCGTTTGGCCATCTAAGTTGAGCGGACAAGTCGTCACCCATTCAAAACCGAGTGGAATATCAAAAATGACTTGTAAAAAGCCTGTATCGCTGATGAGTCGGCCCGATTTCACCCAATAATTTAGGTTATAAGTTTGGCCGTCTTGCAGGCAGTTTTCGAGGTCGTAGTCCACACTGGCCGTTACTTTTAGGCTAGTCGTATCGGGGAAAAAATTAAAAGTACCGTTGTTAGAAGTGTTGGTCGGACAAGCCCTGGCGTAGTTAAAACGGACCCGCATACTGGGCAGTAAAATGCCACAAATAGGCTGACAAAAATAGGTGCTGAAGCGCAGTCGAACCGTATCGCCGGGCAGCACTTCCGGCACTACCACAATGGCATCCATCGAATAATCCGTGATGCCACAACTGCCTAAAATCGTGGGAGTGCCGGGCAGTCCGGGCAGGTTTTGCCAACCGCTTCCGTTGTTCCAAGAGAAAGAATTGGGGTCAATCGCTTGAAAAGCAGTATCAAGTGTAAAGGGATTTAGCAAGACATCGGTAGCCGGTAAAAGTCCATCATTTACGATTATAATCTCTTGAATATCAGGCACTAAGCCACATTGACTCGTGGGTGTATCGTAGATAGCAAAATAGGACAGACTGGGGTTTTGCGTCGTAGGCAAAATCGTTATCGAAGCATATACACTGTCCACCCGACAAGCCGGACCGCCACAACCCCAACCCACCGTTATGAGCGATTGGTTGGTGAAAGTCGGAATACCACAATCTTCGATGGTGACGATCTCGACCAGCGTAATTTCTTCATTGAATTCAAACAAGTCGTTTCCGTTGCCAAAACTGGTAAAATAACTGCCCGGAATTTCTCCTTGAAAAAACGTGGGCGCGTTACTCTGGTTGATGCCGCCACTCAGCGCAATCGTGATGCCCGGAAAATGCTGGTCACGAACAATCAACGATTGAATCGGGCCTTGACGGGTATTGCGCATCGTGATGGTGCGCTGAATGACATCGCCTTTTTGCCCCGTAGCGGTGGGTGGCGAGATGGTACTGATGTTTAATAGGCCCGTTTCAACCGGATAAAAAGCCGACACAAACTGCTTGCTCCCGCCCGCGTAGGTGGCCACGATGGTATTGGAAAAAGTTTGTCCGCTGTTGATAGCCTGCACCACCGCGCAATCGGCAGTAATGTCCAGATTCATGGCACTAGAAGCGCCTCCGGCCAAGTCGGACAACGCGAAAACAGGGCTATTTAAGTTGGTGATATTGCTCTCCGTGGCCCCCGTTATGGTACCCGCTTGGTATCGGATGCCGGGAGGCAGGCTCAGGGTGATTTGTAGGTTTGTGGCGGCGGGCCCAGCGCCATTTTGGAGGGTAATGGAGAGTTGGTCGCTGCCGCAAACGTACAAATTATCGGTATTTTGGCTTGAAATAACGATGTTTTGGGCGAAAGAAAGCGAAGCGAGGCCCAGCAAGCAAATGAGTAAAGCAATGTTTTTCATTCTGTAATAAGTTGTTTAAACGAGGGAAAAAGGCGGATTTATGGAAAAAGAGCGCCTAAAGTAAGCATATCCGATAAAACGGGCGGAAAGAAAAATGACGCGGAGTAGCCCTATAATCGTTGCCCAGTGAACGTAGGCTTTAGAAATAGACGGGTGGAAGGGGGTTGAAGGATGGTTGAATATTTTTTTAATAGCCCATTAATAACTTTTAATATTTTAGTTTTGTACCTTTGGAGGGGGGAATCAGGATTTCTTTCGCGTTCTGCAACCCGCAGTACCGATTTTATCCTAACTTTTAGCCCACATCAAACCCTGTTGCATTTGGCAACTTAATCCGCCTCATTTCTATGAAACTATACATCAAATATATGGTCAGCCACCGCTGTAAAATGGCGGTAAAAGAGGAATTGAAAAAACTGGGAATTCAGTTTGAAAATATCAATTTAGGCGAGGTAGA
>Ga0105045_10006844_pt1 | contig 10095 bp, 9 predicted proteins | sample MAT02_FD_78089 | JGI IMG/M metagenome (GOLD analysis project Ga0105045, IMG submission 78089) | Freshwater microbial communities from Lake Fryxell liftoff mats and glacier meltwater in Antarctica - MAT-02 (megahit assembly) | ecosystem: Environmental > Aquatic > Freshwater > Ice > Liftoff...
ATCTCGGTCACCGCATTGAGTAACGAATCGTCTCGGGCGTTTCGGTTTCGGCTCAGCAGCAGTGGGCCAAAAGTCCGCAAGCATTCCAGATCGGGGAAGTGTCTCAGCCAAGGCGACCCGGCATACAACAAATCCGCTTTGAACAATTTGCCCGCCATCGTCACTTGGCGGACACCCATTTTGCGGAAGTATTTGACGTGAGTCCCCATGCGACCGACGCCAGACCACCGAACGTGATCACACAAATATTCAAGATGTGGGTCCGCATGCCCTTGAATCGCGATCACGCATACCGGAATCCGCTGTTGGACCAGCGACTGTGCGACCAAAACAGGGAATCGCCCCCAGCCCGCGACCAAGCCGATCGGGGCGACGCGGTCCGGCGAAGCGATTCGCCTGACACCCGCTTTGGGGTGATAACCACCGAGTTGAAATCCGCCACCCATCGCGTTTAACGCCTTAAGCTGCGGGTCGACGAAAAGGGATGCAGCGCTGGTGATCTTCGGCATGATCCGCTGGCGATGTCGCTTGGCGATTTTCGTCCGCGTCCGACGGTGGATCCGATTGCAATTGCTTTGCCTCTTCGGCCTGGGCGGTTCGCATCGCATCGAGCTCGCGGCGCAGCGTTTTTACTTCGCGGCGAATTTCGGGCAACCTTCGCTGGACCGCCATGATCTGCATTTGATCGCGCTGCGAAGTCGCTGGACTGCCCAGATAAACCTGGTCGCCAGCAAGATTTTCCATCACGCCGGCCTGAGCACCAATGATGGCGTGATCGCCCAAAGTGACGTGATCGGCCAAACCGACCTGGCCAGCCAATACGACGTAATCGCCTGTTTGACACGAACCGGCGATCCCGACCTGGCTGCACAACAGATTGTGGCGGCCGATATGGCAATTGTGACCGATCATGACCAAGTTATCGATTTTGGTCCCTTCGCCGATTCGCGTTACGCCATAAGTACCGCGATCGATCGTCACGTTAGCACCGACGTCGACGTGCGACTCGACGTGTACGTAACCCAACTGCGCGGTCAACACGTGTCGCCCTTCGATTTGGCGATAACCAAAACCGTGAGCGCCGATGACCGCGCCGGCGTGGATGTTCACATAATTATCGATTTTCGAGTGTTCATAGATGACGACGTTGGGAAACAGTCGACAATCGTTTCCGATGGTCGCATGATCCATCACCACGACGCCTGGCATCACATGACAATTGTTGCCAATAACCGCGCCAGCACCGACAACAACGCCCGCATCGACACGAGTCCCGCTGCCGATCGTCGCGGTCGGATCGATTTGAGCTGAGCTGTGGATCGACGAAAATGCCGGTGCGTCATCGCGTGGGCGAAAGCGGCCAACGATATGCGTAAAGACGGCATGAACGTCTTTGGCCACAATTTGCGTGCAAGCGACCGAATCGATCGATTCGGAAGTCACGATCGCGACTGCTCCGGAGCGAATTGCAGATTGCGCTCGCGCCGGGGCATCGATCAACGTAACGCAACCCTGACACGAGTCACGAAGTGGCAAGGCATCGACGCAGTAAACGCCGGGATCGCCGACCACAACAACCTGGTCAAGGCCACGAACCAAATCGCCTACGGTTTGGCGGATGATTTCGATAGTCATATCTGATTCCTTTCTGTCTGCGGCTTCCCTGCCGACTTGTCTTTTATCGGGGCTGACGGCTTGCGAACAAGACCAATCATTAAGACTTTTGCCCTGCAAAATTGATGCACTCGCGAACACTGTGCGTCAATCCGACGCACCCGAATACTGGAAGCGAGTGGCTTCGAATGAGAAGCCAAGGTGAATAAGCTTGGAAAAATGCCCCCCAGAACGCCTCCCCGAACCATCACCGCGTCTGCTATGATGATTTTTCAGGGAGTCATGAGCGGTCTTGCCGATCGAACGTTCGCCGCAAAAATTGCTCATCCCAAAGTCAGTGCCCTGGTACGTAACCGTTTGTAGTCACTTTGTCAGTCGATCGAATAAGGAGTCACAGATGCAGATCAGCATCTCCGTGCGCCATGGGGAAATGCAATCCGGCGACCAACCGCTGATTGAAGAAAAGGTGGAGAAGCTGCGTCGTTTGTTTGACCGCGTCAACGCGATTCAGGTGATCATCGACATGAAGCAGTTGGACAATCCATCGGTTGAGCTCAAAGTGTCTGCCGAACATGCGTCGGATTGTGTCGCCAGTGCTGATGCAACCACTGTCCTGGGAGCGCTTGATCTGGCGATTCCCAAGATCGAACATCAACTTCGTCGTATCAAGGAAAAGGTTACCGGTCACCGCGCTACCGGACATAAACACATCGACTCGACCAACCGTGCGGATTGATCGACGAATCGCTCGCATTTGCTCAATGATTCACTGACATTCGGCTGGCCTTAGTCGCTCAGGCAACGGATGATCGGGTTTCCATATCCCCGTTAGGACTCAATTTAATGAAGTTTTCCGATTTTATTTGTGAAAAGGCGATCCGCGCAGAGCTAGCAGCGGACACCAAAGAAGATGTAATTAACGAACTCGTCGATTCACTTTTGAAAGCTGGCGAAATCAACGCCGACGAAAAAGCCGATATCATCGCGGCGATTATGAAGCGCGAAGAACTCGGTAGCACTGGCATCGGGCGTGGAGTCGCTGTGCCTCACACCAAACACCCTGGTGTTGATAAGCTGGTCGGCACGGTCGGCGTCAGCGTCGACGGTGTCGACTTCAACAGCCTCGACGGCGAGAAGGTCCAGCTTTTCTTCCTTCTGATCAGTCCGCCGGACCGACCCGGCGATCACTTGCGAGCCTTGGAAAACATTTCCAAGCAGTTGCGAGACGAAACGTTTTGTCGTTTCCTCAAGCAGAGCCGAACCAGCGACGACATTCATCAATTGCTGGAAGAGGCCGATAACAATCAGTTCGCCTCGTAAACGCGAAGCGTCTGATATCAGTGGATCGTCGGCACTTGGTCGGTCGAATTGTGACCGGCAGGACGATCCCAAACGCGGTTTTTATTTATTTTTTCAAACAGTCAGTATCGGCGATCATGCCGTCATGAGCTCCGCAGTAGTCACTCGAACCGTTTTCGTCCGCAATCCCCAGGGTTTGCACGCCCGTCCTGCCGATTTGCTCGTCCGCGAAGCAAGCCGGTACCAGGCTGATATCACGTTAGAAAAAGATGGCTACCGAGTGGACTGCAAAAGCATCCTTTCGTTGCTGACATTGGGTGCCGAGTGCGGCACCGAAATGTCGCTGTATGCCGAAGGGGCCGACGCGGAACACGCGGTGGCAATGATCGCAGAATTATTTGAGAACGGTTTTCACGAATTGGAGCAAGCCGAATGACCTGCCGCTGAAATCGGCCACCACAGTTTTCCCTCCGCTTCGCTGGACCTTCCTAAAAAGTCGATTCCACCCGGACGGACAAGATAAGCCATAGAACTAGATTGATTTTGGTTGTTCACTTGGGACCAGCGTTTGGGTAGACGCAGATCGAGTTGAACGTGATGCCAATCAAATCGAAATCGCAAGATCAGGGTCTTGGTAAATTGCTCCCGGGGCGACTGTGGTTTTAAAACAAGTTTACGATTTCACCGCCCATTCGGCTGTTCCGTCCAACACACCACCCGAACATAGATGATGGATTTCCGTCGCTACCGCCCTTACGGCCAACTCGTTCCCCGCGCCTGCGGCGCGCGAGGAACGCCAGTGGTTCTGACCAGGCGTTGGCCCGGTACTCGATGCTTGAACTTCACGGAATCCCGGTATCGCCCGGCGTAGCAATCGGTCCAGCCCTGGTGCTGAACCGCGAAGGCTATCGAATCTCTTATTGCCAAATCGCTCCCGACGCTGTCGACGAAGAAATCGCTCGACTTCGCCGAGCAGTTGATGCTTTGTCTCACAGCCTGGAGAGTAACCGGTTGGCGACGGCCGCAATTGCTGGCGATTCGACCGGCGATATCTTCGCCGCGCAACTGCAAATGTTGCACGATCCGCGATTGCACGCTGAACTGCAGCGACGCATTCGACAAGGCAAACAATCGGCGGCTTACGCGGTCAGTCAAGTGCTGCACCGATACGCGTCGGACCTTCGCCGGTTGGACAATTCGCTGCTGGCCCAGCGTGCCGACGATGTTGTGGATATCGAACAACAGTTGCTTCAGCACCTCGGCGCGGTGACCCGTCGGCCGTTGACCGAATTGACTGAGCCGGTGATTCTGCTGACTCACAACCTCACGCCATCGGAAACTGCAAACCTTGACCGCCGTTACGTGCGCGGGTTCTGCACCGAAATCGGTGGCCCCGGCGGCCATATGGCGATCGTCGCCAAAGGGCTTGAATTACCCGCCGTTGTCGGCATCGGTGATTTTCTAGAAAGCGTTGGCGGGGCAACCCGTGTGATCGTCGACGGCGATCGCGGCGTGTTGATCCTCGATCCCGACGAAGAAACGGTCCAGCGATACGAAGAAGGTCGCGAACGTCGCAAAAATCTTGCCCTGCGACTCGCCGAACTGCGTGATTTGCCTGCAATCACGACCGATGGCGTATCGGTATCGCTGAGCGCAAACATCGAGTTTCCGCACGAAGTGGCTGCTTGTTTAGAACGTGGCGCGGCCGGCATCGGGCTTTATCGCACTGAGTTTCTGTACCTTTCCAGCGACGAGGAACCGAGCGAAGAGGATCATTACAACGCTTACCGTGAGGTTGTCGAAGCGATGAAGGGCCGTCCGGTCGTGATTCGAACGCTTGACCTCGGGGCCGATAAAATGGGCAGCCGACCGCTGACCGAACCAGAGCCCAATCCGTTTCTCGGTCTGCGCAGTATCCGCTTGTCGCTGAAAACACCCGAACTGTTCCGGCCGCAGTTGCGAGCGATCTTGAGAGTAGCGGTTCTTGGAGATGTGCGGGTGATGTTCCCGCTGATCACGACGCTCGCGGAATTGCGGCAAGCCAGAATGCTGGTCAACATCATCGCCGAAGACCTTACCGAAGAGAAAATCCCGCATCGCGCCGACTTGCCCGTCGGCATGATGGTCGAGGTTCCCGCTGCAGTTTTGATGCTCGATCGGTTTGTCAAAGAAGTCGATTTTCTCAGTATCGGGACCAACGACTTGGTGCAGTACACGCTGGCGGTTGACCGCAGCAATGAATGCGTTGCCGATCTTTACCAATCGAGTGATCCGGCCGTGCTGCGACTGATTAAACGCTGTGTCGAAGTCGCTGCCGAAGCATCGATTCCGCTGGGCATCTGCGGCGAAATGAGCAGTAACCCCGCCCGGTCGCTGCTGTTGGTCGGGATGGGCATCCGCAGCCTCAGCGTGCCACCTAACGCGCTGCCAAAACTGAAGAAAGCGATTCGCAGCGTTTCAATTCTTCAGTGCGAAGAGATCGCCGCCCGCGCGATGACGCTCGATTCCGCTCGCGATATCGATCTGTATTTGCTCGAACGACTCAGCAAACTTGCGCCGGAGCTGATCGTCGCATGACACACACTGTCTTACCACGCAACCCTTTTCCACGCGTCAAACTTCACGTCACCCGATGACTTTACTGGACGAAACACCGCCGATTCGCGATCGATACCGCATCCGGTTCGCCAAGACCGGCTTGCTGCGGTGGATCGGGCATCGCGACCTCCAGCGATTATGGGAACGGGTGCTGCGCCGCGCCGATCTGCGGCTATCGATGTCGCAAGGGTTTCATCCCAAACCGCGAATCAATTTTCCTTCCGCGTTGGCACTCGGCGTCGAAGGGATCGACGAAGTGATCGAAGTGGAACTGGCTCAATTGATCACGCCCGATGATTTGCGACAACGTCTGGTTGATGACAACCAACCGGGTCTGGCGATCGGCTCAGTCGAATTGGTCGCACAAGCCAACGTCGGTCGATCGGGCGTTTCGCCGCTGCCAGGTTTCGTCAAAGCCAAACTGCGCAGCAGCGTTTATGAGATCACGTTGCCAGAATCTTATAACGGAGCTGCGTCCGAGTTTTGCCGAATCGACGATGCCATTGCAAGTGTGAGATCCGAAGCCATTCTACGGGTCAGCCGCAATGGCAAAGAAATCAGCTCGAACGTTGCGATATCCTTTCCTGTCTTCTATCGCCTCGATCGAGTGATCCACCTGGTTCAAGTCGACAACGATGGTGCCTCGCTTAAACCGACTGAGATCTTGGACGCGATCGGTCTTTGCGACCTGATCGAACAAGGAGCAACCATTTGCAGAACACATGTAATCCTGGTTGACCAACCGGAATCTCACTTTCCCGAATTAGACCGGACACCGATGTTTCCGGATCTCATAACGAATAAAAATTACACCCACACAGACAACCTGTTCAAGGAACGAATCTGATGAAAAAAGAGATGCTGATCAACGTGGCTCAGCCCGAGGAAAGCCGCATCGCGATCATGGAAGACAACCGACTCGATGAACTTTACATCGAGCGGAAAAGCGTCGAAGCTTACGCCGGAAACATCTATCGCGGAAAAATTGTCAATCTTGAACCGAGTATCCAAGCGGCATTCGTCGACTTCGGCGTCGGGCGAAACGGCTTCCTGCATATCAGCGATGTCGAACCGCAATACTTTCGCCAAGGCGGTTACGACCCGGCGGAAATTATGCGTGAGTCCGACGAAATGGCTCAGAAGTCGGCCGAACGCGCACGCGAAACCGGACGTGGTTCCAAGACAGCATTCAAAGGCGGACGGCCTCGAAATAAACCGCCGATTCAAGAAATCTTCAAACGCGGCGACGAAGTCCTGGTGCAAGTGATCAAAGAAGGGATCGGCACCAAAGGGCCAACGCTCAGCACCTACATTTCCATTCCGGGCCGTTACCTAGTGCTGATGCCGGCGCTGGGGCGAGTCGGCGTCAGCCGTAAAATCGAAGACGAAGACGACCGCAAACGACTTCGCCGATGCCTGCTTTCGATCAACCCGCCAAAGGGCCTAGGCTTTATCGTTCGTACCGCTGGGGCGATGCGAAAAGAAGACGAGTTGCAGCGAGATATGGAGTATCTGCTTAGGCTTTGGAAATCGATCGTCCAACGCGTCGAATCGACTACCGAACCGGGGCCGATTTATGAGGAAAGCGATATGATCATCAAGACCATTCGTGACGTCCTCAGCAGCGATATCGACGTCATCTATATTGATGAAAAAGTCGCTTATGAGAAAACCCGCGACTTCCTCAAAATGGTCATGCCCCAGTTTGTCGACGCGCTGAAGTTTTATGATGCTCGCCAACCACTGTTTCATAAGTACAAACTCGAAGAAGAAATCGCTAAGATCAACCAACGTAAGGTCGACCTGCCCGGCGGTGGCTCGATCGTGATCGACCCGACCGAAGCGCTCGTTGCGATTGATGTCAACAGCGGCAACTTCCGCGGGGGCAGCGATTCGGCGGATGAAAACGCGTTCCGCCTGAACATGGTCGCCGCAAAAGAAATCGCTCGCCAGTTGCGCCTGCGTGACCTTGGCGGTGTTATCGTCAACGACTTCATCGACATGCGTCGGGAAACACATCGGCGAAAGGTCGAACGTGCGTTGCGTGATGCGATGGCCAAGGATCGCGCGCGGACGAAAATCTTGCGCACCAGTCCGTTTGGACTGATCGAGATGACTCGCCAGCGGATTCGTACGAGCGTGAAACGCAGCATCTACACCGATTGCCCTTGTTGCCAGGGTCGCGGCGTGGTTAAGACGGCGGAAAGCATGTCGATCGAAGTGGTCCGAATGCTAGCGCTTGCTTGTCGAAACCCGCACATCGTTCGCGTAACCGTGAGGGTTAACGACGAAGTTGCGGCATTCTTGAATAATAAGAAACGGCGTAGCGTGATGGAATTGGAGGATAGTGGCGAAATGACCGTCCAAATCCTCGGCAGTGAAAGCTTGTATCCCGAGGCGCTTGAAATCGACTGCCGTGATAAGCAGGGTGAACGCGTCGAAATCGATAGTTGATCAAATCATGTGGAACGACCTTTCCCAGCGGCTGATTTCCGGACTCGCTGCCCCTGACATAGCCGCCAATCCGTCATGGCACATGGCGGCGCGAAAGGTCGCTCCCACGATGGCCTACGGACGCCATTATGGACCGCCACCGCGCGGCGCCCGTCGGGCCGCCGTCGCCGTGGTATGGTTGCAAAAAGATGACGGCTCGTGGTGCTTGCCACTGACCCTGCGACCGCTAACGCTGCGGCATCACGGCGGCCAAATCTGTTTCCCCGGCGGCATGATCGAAGGCGACGAAACGCCTGTGCAAGCGGCACTGCGCGAGTTCGAAGAGGAACTCGGGCATCGCCCTGTAGCACCGGTCTTCTGTGGCTCGATGAACCCGATGTATGTCTATGCCAGCAACAATTTGATTTTCCCGGTCGTCTTCACCGCGCAAATGCCTTCGGCCGACTGGTCGCCTGACCCGGTCGAAGTCGATCGCGTGATTGAATTGCCACTGGACACCATTGATACGATTGGCGGCTCGGGACGTGACACACGCGTTCGGCAAATCGTGCGTGACCAACAAGTGGTCGGCGAATACCGATTCGACTCGCTCGCCTACCGAGTCGGCGAAGATCGTATTTGGGGCGCGACCGCAATGCTGATTCAACAACTCAGTCGTCTGGTCAACCAAAGAGACGAAGAACACGCAGGCGAGTTTCAAGCAACTCATCGCGTCGCCGTCTAACGCGTTCATCTTAGCGGTACGGCTCAGGCCGTCCGGTACCGGGCGGCTCGCGCCCTGCCGCGATCACAACCCCAGCCACCTAGGCAACCAAAGGCTGACTGCGGGCACGAACGTTACTACCAGCAGCGTGAATGCTAGCGGGTACAAAAACGGAATCATGCCGCGCATCACCGTTTGAAAACTGGCCCCGGTCACGGAACTTAGCACGTACAAGACCAGGCCGACTGGCGGTGTGATTAGGCCGATCACCAAATTCAAAATCATCACAACTCCCAAGTGCAACGGATCAACTTGGAAGTGAACCGCGACCGGCAACAGCACCGGAACGCAAATCAACAGCGCCGCCGTCGGCTCCAATAACATTCCAACCAATAACAGGAAAATGTTTACCAACACCAAAAACACATAAGGATTGTCAGTTAAGCGAAGCAACGAATCGGCAACCATTTGCGGCCCCTGTTCGCGGGCGATGATCCATCCGAACAAACTCGCTGCCGCAACGATCAACATGATGACGCCCGTTGTCGTGCTGGTCTGCAACAACACCTCATATAGTTTTGCCACCGTCAATGTGCGATAGCAAATACCAAGAAAAATCATATACATCACCGCCGCTGCGGCGGCTTCGGTCGGCGTGAACACTCCTCCTAAGATGCCTCCCAAAATGATGACCGGCGTCAGCAATACTGGCAACGCAGCAACCGTAACCTGCCACCAATGTCCCTCTTCCAACGATTCGTCTTTACCGTGCGGATGCCGTCGGACGTGGAAATAAACATGCACGCACAATGAACCGGCAAGAATCAATGCCGGTACGACGCCAGCAAAAAACAATCCGCCAACTGATACGCCCGCAGTCACCGCATAAATGATCGCCGGAATGCTTGGCGGCATGATGGGTCCGATCATTGATGACGCGCCCGTTAAACCGAGCGAAAACCCGACGTCATAACCCGATTTTCGCATCGCCGGCACCAACACCGCGCCCAAGCCAGCCGCATCCGCGATCGCCGCGCCGCTCATCCATGAGAACATCACACTGCTGCTGACATTCACATAAGCCAAACTGCCGGGCACGCGACCAAAAAAACAGAGCAGCATCCGAAATAGACGATCGGACAATCCGGCGGCATTGGTCAAATAGCCGGTCATAATAAATAGCGGCACTGCCAATAGCGGAAAACTATTCACACCCGCGACAGTGCGTTGGATGGCAACACCCAGCGTGATGTCGCCAGAGAAGAAAACATAACCCAGGCACGGCAGTAGCATCGAGATCGCCACCGGAACACGGATCGCCAGCAACAGAAGCATCGCGGCAAGCAAAAGCAATAATGTCATGACTTTTTTTACACCTGCGTTTGCAAAGCTTGCTTGTTACCAGGTGATCGTATCCCCAACAGGTC
>Ga0105045_10006846_pt1 | contig 10094 bp, 8 predicted proteins | sample MAT02_FD_78089 | JGI IMG/M metagenome (GOLD analysis project Ga0105045, IMG submission 78089) | Freshwater microbial communities from Lake Fryxell liftoff mats and glacier meltwater in Antarctica - MAT-02 (megahit assembly) | ecosystem: Environmental > Aquatic > Freshwater > Ice > Liftoff...
CAGGGTCGGACACATTACATAAAGGGTTCGAGGCAGGAATTATACCACCGGGCGTGGTTTTTCGAACCTGAACCCCACACCTTGTGCCCGCGTGAGCGAGCCTTGTTCCACGTGGAACAAAGTAGTGGGGGCTTCGATCGCGTGCAAGGCTGGCGGGACCTCGGTGCCGGTCACCAGCACCTGGGCGCCGCTGGCCAGCAGGCGTTCCAGTACCCGCCGCTGGTGGTTGCGGTCCAGCTCAGATGCCAGGTCATCCAGGACGATCACCGGCCACTCGCCGCGGCGCGCTGCGAAGTCCTCGGCCTGGGCCAGCAGGATGGACAGCGCGGTCAACTTGGCCTGCCCGCGCGACAGGGTGGTGCGATCCGGATTGCCGGTGTAGTCCACACGCCAATCGGCGCGGTGCGGCCCAACACTGGTGTAACCCAGGCTGCGGTCGCGCTCGCGGGCCAGCAGCAAGGCATCGGCCAGGGACAGCTCCTGGCGCCGCCAGCCCGGCAGGAATTCGATGCTGGCCGTGCCCATCGAGGGTAGCAGGGCCACGGCCACCGGCAACAGGTGCGACTGCAACTCGTTCAGGTATTGCGCCCGGAACGCGGTCAGCGGCTCGCCGGCGTCGGCCAACTCGTGGTCCCACGCCTCCAGCGACGCGCCCGACCCCCCGGCCTTGAGCAGCGCGTTGCGCTGTTTCAGCGCCCTGGCATAACGGCGCCACAGCGGCAGGAAACCCTGTTCCACGTGGAACAAGCCCCAGTCGGCCAATCGGCGCCGGGGTTCACCTCCTCCGGTGACCAGCACGTGGCTGCCCGGTTCGAAGCTGACCACCGCCAGGGCTGCACACAACTCACCGAGCTGGGAGACCGATTCACCGTCCAACCGGCCAATCCAGGCCTGCCCGGTGTGACGCAGGCCGGCCTTGCGGGTACGTGGCCCGGCGCCGCCTGGCGCAGCGTCCTCCTGCCACTCGACAAACACCTCCAGCGCCTCGCTGCCGCTGCGTACCAGGCCATCACGCACCCGGCCACGGAAACTGCGTCCGTAGGCCATCAGGTGCAGCGCTTCCAGCACGGTGGTCTTGCCAGCGCCGTTGTCCCCGGTGATTAGGTTCAGCCCGGCAGCCGGTTGCAGGCTCGCCTGTTCGAATCGGCGCAGGTTGGACAGGACAAGGCGGCTTACCTGCACCGCCAGCCTCCGCGGACTCGGCCGGACCTGCGGGCGAGGGCAGGCAGCCAGATGACAGAACGCCCGGACCAGGCCGGGCGCTGCTGCCGTTCCACGTGGAACATGGCCAACCTCACAGGCGCAGCGGCATCACCACGTGCCTGGACTTCTCGCTACTGGCTTCGCGCACCAGTGCCGAGGAATTGGCATCGCGCAACTGGATGATGATGTGGTCATCGCGCAGCGCCGACAGCGCATCCAGCAGGTAATTGACGTTGAAGCCTATCGCCAGGCCATCGACCGTGGTCTCGGCCTCGATCTCCTCCTGCGCCTCTTCCTGCTCCGGGTTGTGGGCGTTGATCTTGAGCTGCCCGGGCGAAACCTCGACCCTGACCCCACGGTACTTCTCGTTGGACAGGATGGCCGCGCGCTGCAGCGCGGCGCGCAGCACCTCGCGGTCCAGTTTTACCTCGCGGTCGGCGCCGATCGGGATCACCGCGGCGTAGTCGGGAAAGCGGCCATCGATCAGCTTGGAAGTGAAGGTGACATCGTCGCGCTTGACCCGGATGTGGTTGCGTCCCAGTTCCAGCTCCAGCTCGCGCTCGCCACCTTCCAGCAGGCGCTGCAGTTCGGTCACGCCCTTGCGCGGCACGATGATCTGGCGCTTGGCCGAAGCCGAGTGCTCCAGTTCGGTCTCGCACAGGGCCAGGCGATGGCCGTCGGTGGCCACGCAGCGCAGGGTGCGGTCGGCCAGGTCGAACAACAGGCCGTTGAGGTAATAGCGCACGTCCTGCTGGGCCATGGCGAAGGAGGTGCGCTCGATCAGCTCCTTCAGCGCCGCTTCCGGCACGGTGATGCGCTCGGTCGCCTCGACCTCGTCCACCGAAGGGAAGTCGTTGGCCGGTAGGGTGGCCAGGGTGAATCGGCTGCGCCCTGCCTGCACGGTGACCTTGTCACCGCTCTGCGACACGGTGATCCGGCTGCCGTCGGGCAGCGCGCGGATGATCTCGAACAGCTTGCGCGCCGGGATCGTGGTTTCACCGTCCTGGGCATCGTCGACGGTACTGCGCGCAATCATTTCAACTTCCAGGTCGGTGCCGGTCAGCGACAGCTGTCCGCCCTGTACCTGGACCAGGAAGTTGGCCAGCACCGGCAAGGTCTGGCGGCGCTCCACCACATTGACGACCTGGGCCAATGGCTTCAGGAATGCTTCTCGTTGCAGGCTGAAACGCATGTCGTGCTGGCCCCTATGCTCTGGATCTTAAAAGAGTAATAAATCAACAACTGGTGGTGATGGTTTCTGAGATATCGCTTGGTAACCACTCCAAACTGTTGATATAAAAGAACTTTATGCTGATGTAAACCCGGCTGCCCGGTGCCCTGGACACGGGGTGGAGCCTGTGGACAACTTTTGGCCCGACTGTTTCCACGGACTTGTCCACAGGGTTGGCGGATAGTTATTCACTGAGCTTGCGGATCAGTTTGTCCCAGTCCTCGTGCAGCTTGCCGTCGGTTTCCATCAGGTTGCGGATCTGCCGGCACGCATGCAGCACGGTGGTGTGGTCGCGGCCGGCAAAGGCATCGCCGATCTCCGGCAGGCTGTGTTCGGTCAGTTCCTTGGCCAGGGCCATCGCCACCTGTCGCGGTCGCGCCAGGGAACGGGTGCGCCGCTTGGACAGCAAGTCCTTGACCTGCAAACCGTAATAGTCTGCCACGGTCTTCTGGATGTTGGGGATGCTGATGGCCTGCTGCTGGGCGCGCAGCAGGTCGCGCAGGGTTTCCTGGGCGAACTCGGGGGTGATGGCCCGTCCGGTGAAGTTGGCCCGGGCGCTGAGGGTGTTGAGCGCACCCTCCAGGTCGCGCACGTTGGAGCGCATCTTCTTGGCCAGCAGGAAGGCCACTTCGTCGGGGATGTCGATGCTGCGCTCGCGCGCCTTGGCCAGCACGATCGCCGCGCGGGTCTCGAAGTCGGGCGGCTCGATGGCCACCGACAGGCCCCAGGCCAGGCGCGACTTGAGCCGCGGCTCCAGCCCGTCGACCTCGCGCGGGTAGCGGTCGCAGGTCAGGATGATCTGCTGGCGCCCGTCGAACAGCGCGTTGAAGGTGTGGAAGAACTCCTCCTGGGTGCGGTCCTTGCCGGCGAAGAACTGGATGTCGTCGATCAGCAGCGCATCCACCTGCTGGAAGCGGCGCTTGAACTGGTCCATCGACTTGTCGATCAGCGCCCGGGTCATGGCACTGAAGAACTGCTCCGAGCGCAGGTACAGCACGCGCGCATTGGGCTTGTGCCGGCGCAGTTCGTTGCCGGCGGCGAACATCAGGTGGGTCTTGCCCAGGCCGGTGCCGCCATACAGCAGCAGCGGGTTGTGGGCGCGGTCGCCGGGCTTCTGCGCCGCCTGCCAGGCGGCCGCCCGCCCCAGCTGGTTGCTGCGCCCCTCGACGAAATTGTCGAAGCTGTAGTGCGAATCCAGGTTGCCCTCGTAGGGTTCGCTGGACACGAAGGCCTGCGGCGCGGCGTTGGTGGACAGCGGCGCCGCAGCATCCACCACGCGCGCGCGCGATCCGATCTCCACCGACACCTCGCGGTGCCCGGCAAAATGCACCAGCAGGTCCTGGATGCGCGGCAGGTAACGCTCGCGCACCTGCTCCAGGATGAAGGCATTGGGCGCGTACAGGACCATGGCGTTGCTGCGCTGCTCGGCCTGCAGGGGCTTGAGCCAGGTGTGCACGTCCTCGGCCGGCAGTTCGGCTTCCAGGCGTTCAAGGCAGCGGGGCCAGGCATCCATCGCGGGCAGCATCGGAGTCGTCGAAAGGGCCGGCAGGCTTTGATTCAGCGGGCTGGCAGGGGCTGAGCAGTGCCGCAGACTATCACGCAGGGTCGCCAGGGTCGGGCGGTTGCCTGGGGCGCAGGCGCGTCGCGTGCACCGACGGGCTGGCGATCGACTCGGGCGCGGTGACCGCATCTGCCCTCGTGGTTGACCGGGGCCGCCCCTGCGCCTAGACTTGTCGGTTCTTCCATTGCCACCCGCCCGAGGGCCCCATGGCCACCAAGCGCACTTACCAGCCCAGCAACCTCAAGCGCAAGCGCGACCACGGCTTCCGTGCCCGGATGAAGACCGCCGATGGCCGCAAGATCCTGGCCCGTCGCCGCGCCAAGGGCCGCACGCGCCTGAGCGCCTGATGGCCTTGCCGCCAATCGCGGCCAAGCCCATCGATGTCGATCCTGTACCCCGGACCCGCGCCCCCGAGCGCGGGTTTGTCGTTGGCGCCGTGGCGCAACCCGCCGTGATCACCCTGTCCTTTCCGAAGTCCGCCAAGGTGCGCACCGGCGCGGACTACACGCGCGTGTTCGAACAGTCCCGTCGCACCTCCGATCCGCTGCTGGCGGTGCACTTCCATGCCAGCGACCGACCGGCACGCTTGGGGCTGGCGGTTTCGCGCAAGGTCGACAAGCGCGCGGTGGAGCGCAACCGCATCAAGCGCGGCCTGCGCGAGCAGTTCCGCGCGGTGCGCTGGCAGCTGCCGCAAGGTGACTACGTAGTGGTAGCCCGCCCCGCCGCGGCCAGCAGGCCGCTGCCGGAATTGCGCGAGACCTTCCTGCGCGTGCTGGTGCGTGCCGGTGCATTGCCCGCATCGGCCATGGACGGCACAATGCCCGGGCGCCTGACGCCACTCGACCCCCACTCCCGCAACACGTCCGAACCGGCCACACCTGCCGGTTGAGAATGCCTGCCCGATGAACCAGACCCGTGTATTCCTGATTTTCGCCTGGCTGATGGTGGCCACGCTGCTGTGGATGGAGTGGGGCCGGTTCAGCGCGCCTGCGCCCGTCGCCCCGGTCGGTGCCGTGGCCCAGGATCCGGGTGCTGCAGTGCCTTCCTCGGGCAGCGTGCCGGGTGTGCCCGCGCCTGCGGCCAGCCCCACCGTGCCGGGCAGCGACGCCATACCACAGGCGCCTGCGCTGGTCGCGGCCAGCACCACCGCCGCGGCGCCCTCCGGTGCCCCGCGCGTGGTGGCCAGTTCCAACGTGCTGCGGCTGGTATTGGACGGCGGCAGCGTGCTCTCGGCCGACCTGCTGCAGTACCCGCAGACCCGCGAAGCGGGCAGCGAGCCGGTGCGCCTGTTCACCGACGCCCCGGGCAGCTTCTACAACGCCCAGAGCGGCTGGGTGTCGCCGGCCGGGGCCGCGCCCAGCCATGAGTCGGGGTTCGTGCCCGAGCAGGGCAGCGCCGAGGTCAGCATGGCCCAGGGCCAGGCCGAGATCGTGGTGCCCTTCATCTGGAATGGCCCCGACGGGGTCAGCATCCGCCGCACCTTCACCCTGCGCCGGGGCGACTACGCGGTCAGCGTGCGCGATGAAGTGTTCAACCAGGGCAGCGCGCCGTGGCAGGGCTACATCTACCGGCAGCTGCTGCGGGTACCGCCGCAGATCACGACCGGGATGATGAACCCGGAGTCCTTCAGCTTCAACGGCACGGCCTGGTACAGCCCCGACGGCGGCTACCAGCGCCGTGCGTACAAGGACTACCTGGAAGACGGCCGCATCGACCGGCAGACCAGCAGTGGCTGGATCGCGATGCTGCAGCACCATTTCTTCAGCGCCTGGATCCCCGCGCTGGAGGACACCACCACCGTTTCCATCGACCAGGCCGCCGGCGGCACCCAGGCCCTGATCCGCCAGTTCGGCCCCGGTTTCGAAGTCGCGCCGGGGCAGAGTGCCGCCACCGAGGCGCGCCTGTACGTCGGCCCCAAGCTGATCGAGCAGATGAAGGCCCAGGGCGTGCCCGACCTGGACCGCGCGGTGGACTACAGCCGCTTCTCGATCTTCGCCCTGATCGGCTACGGGTTGTTCTGGGTGCTCAGCCACCTGCACACGCTGTTCGGCAACTGGGGCTGGGCGATCATCGGCCTGGTGCTGCTGGTCAAGCTGGCCATGTACCCGCTGTCCAAGAAGCAGTACCAGAGCTTCGCCAAGATGCGCCAGTTCCAGCCGCGCATCGCCCAGCTCAAGGAACGCTACGGCGATGACAAGGCCAAGTTCCAGGCCGCGATGATGGAGCTGTACAAGAAGGAAAAGATCAACCCGATGGGCGGCTGCCTGCCGATCCTGGTGCAGATGCCGGTGTTCCTGGCGTTGTACTGGGTGCTGGTGGAGTCGGTCGAGTTGCGCCAGGCGCCGTGGATCCTGTGGATCCAGGACCTGACCGCGCGCGACCCCTACTTCATCCTGCCGGTGCTCAACATGCTGGTCATGTGGATGACCCAGAAGCTGACCCCGACCCCGGGCATGGACCCGATGCAGCAGAAGATGATGCAGTTCATGCCGCTGGTATTCGGCGTGATGATGGCCTTCTTCCCCTCGGGCCTGGTGCTGTACTGGGTCACCAACGGCGCGCTTGGATTGCTGCAGCAGTGGTGGATGACCAAGCGCCACGGCCAGCCGCCACCGACCAAGGCCGTCGCCACCAAGTGATGAAAGCAGCGGCCCGCAATGCGGGCCGCTGCGTTTGCGGAGCCGGATGAGCCATGCCTGACCTGCACGCGGACACCATCGTGGCGATCGCCACCGCGCCGGGCGCCGGCGGGGTCGGCATCGTGCGCCTGTCCGGGCCGCAGGCGCTGGCCATCGCCGCGGATCTCTGCGGGCGCCAACTGCGCCCGCGCCATGCCCACCACGTGCGCTTCCTCGACGCAACGGGCCAGGCCATCGATGATGGCATCGCCCTGGCGTTCCCGGCCCCGCGCAGCTTCACCGGCGAGGACGTGGCCGAGCTGCAGGCCCATGGCAGCATGGCGGTGCTGGCCCAGCTGGTGGCCCGCGCCTGCGCACTGGGCGCGCGGCCGGCGCGTGCTGGCGAGTTCAGTGAGCGCGGCTATCTGAATGGGCGCATGGACCTGGCCCAGGCCGAAGCGGTGGCCGACCTGATCGCCGCCGCCGATGCGCGCTCGGCCCGCGCGGCGCGGCGCTCGCTGGAGGGCGTGTTCTCGCACCAGGTCGATGCGCTGGGCGCGCAGCTGCTGCGATTGCGCATCCATGTCGAGGCCGCCATCGACTTCGCCGACGAATCGATCGAGACCCTGGGCGGCGCCGCGGTCCGGGCGCAACTGGCGGCGGCGTGCGACGACCTCTCCAGCTTGCTGGCCCAGGCCGAGCGCGGGCGGCGCCTGCGCGATGGCCTGCACGTGGTGATCGTGGGCCCGCCCAATGCAGGCAAGAGTTCACTGCTGAACCTGCTGGCCGGCCGCGAGCGGGCCATCGTCACCGACGTGGCCGGCACCACCCGCGACACCTTGCGCGAGCACGTGCGCCTCGGCGGTATCGAGCTGACCCTGGTGGATACCGCCGGCCTGCGCGAGGGCGGCGATGCGATCGAGCGCGAGGGCATGCGCCGCGCGCGCGCCGAACTGACCAGCGCCGACCTGGCCCTGGTGGTGGTCGATGCACGCGCGCCGCAGCAGGGTGCACAGGCGCTGGCCGCCGCGCTCGATTCGCTGCCGGCGCTGTTGTGGATCCACAACAAGAGCGACCTGATCGAGGTGGTGCCGGAGGATCGATCCGACACAGTGCACGTGTCCGCACGCACTGGCGTGGGCCTGGACGTACTGCAGCAGCGTCTGGCGCAGCTGGCGGCAGGCGAACCAGGCGAGGCGACCGCCGGCGAGTTTTCGGCGCGGGCGCGGCACGTCGAAGCACTGCAACGTGCGCTTGGCCATGTGCAGGCGGCACTCGTGGAGCTGGGCCACGAAGCGCTGGAGCTGGCGGCCGAGGAGTTGCGCCTGGCCCATCACGCGCTGGGCGAAATCACCGGGCGGGTGTCGGCCGACGACCTGCTGGGACGCATCTTCGCCAGCTTCTGCATCGGCAAGTAGCCCTGCCATGCACCCCGCGCCGTCCCGCGCGAATCCGGCTGCGATGCCCGCGCAGGCCGTACAATCCGCCCTGCTGGCACTGTGCGGTGATCTGGATCGGTCAAAGTGTGGGCTGGGTCACCTTCCAGGGGTACGGGTTGGCTGTTGATGCCACGCATGCGGTTGCATGTGGGCGTGCAGCCGGTTCGAATAGGGTATTCACAGGGGTTGCCGGGGAGTCTCGAATGTCACAGTCCAAGTTCAATGGCCCGTTGCGGTGGTTGCTGCCGGTCGCGATGGTTGCGCTGGCGGCCTGCTCGAGGGAGGCGGCGCCAGGCGCCGATGCAGACGCCGCCGGCACCCCGGCTGCGGCCTCCACGCCGGCCGTGGCCGCGCCCCGCGCGCCGGCGGTATCGGCGCAGGTCCAGGCGATGAGCACCGATGATCTGCGCGCTGCGGCCAGCAAGGCGCTGGGCGAGAACCGCATCTACGCGCCCGGTGGCGACAATGCGGTGGAGTACTACCTGGCCCTGCGCGACAAGCAGCCCGGCGATCCCGGGGTGAAAAGCGCCCTGACCGACCTGATGCCCTACACCTTGATCGCCACCGAACAGAGCATCGGGCGCGAGGATTTCGAGGAGGCCCGGCGCCTGTCGGCGCTGATCGAGAAGGCCGATCCCAAGGCGCCCGCGCTGCCCCGCCTGCAGGCCACCATCGCCGCGGCGCAGACCGCGGTGGCCGCACGCGTGGTCACCCAGGCCGAGCGCGCCCAGACCGATGCCCAGGCCCGTGTGCTCGAGCAGCAGCGCCTGGCCCAGCAGGAACTGCAGCAGCGCGAAGCGGCTGCGGCCCTGGCCGTGCAGGAACAGGCCGCAACCCAGGCCGAGACTGCACGCGTGGCCGCTGCCCAGCGTGCCGCGGCCGAACGCGCCGCCGCCGAGCGCGAGGCCGCCGCGGCTGCTGCTGCTGCGGCGCCAGCACCGACACCGGCGCGGCCGGCCACGCCGATCCTGCGCGTGGTCAGCGCGCCCCCACCGCGCTATCCGCCCGAGGCGTTGCGCGCCGGGACCGGCGGCGAGGTGCTGGTCGAGATCACCATCGGCACCGACGGGTCGGTGACCAACGCGCGCGTGGTGCGTTCCAACCCGGCGCGCGTGTTCGATCGCGAGGCGCTCAACGCGGTGCGTCGCTGGCAGTTCGAGCCGATCGACACGGTCACCACGACCCGGCGCACGATCGCCTTCAACCCGGGTTGATGGGTTGCAGTCCTGGCGCAGGCGCCAGGACCCTGCGCCCGGCCGACCGACTCAGGCGCTGATCGCCAGCCGTTCCTGGTGGTAGCGGCGCACCGCCGCGAACCACAGGACCGCGGCCAGGCCGAAGCTGGCCAGCAGGTACAGGCCCCACACTTGAGGGTCTATGAACTCGGCCCGGATGACCTTGGTCAGGAGCTGGTTCTGGGCCAGGAACGGCACCGCGAACTGCCACAGTTCGGCCTTGACCGGGTTGACCATCAGCATCAGGGTCGGGACCATCGGCAGCAACATCAGCCAGGTCATGTGGGTCTGGGCTTCCTTCATGCTCTTGGACGAAGCCGCAAGATACGTCAGCAGGGCGGTGCCGATGAACAGCATCGGCAGCAGCACCAGCAGCATCTTGGCGATCGCGAGGAAACTTACGTCGAGCATCTGCCCGCGACTGCCGGCCAGCACCGCGCTGGCCTTGAACGCCAACAGGGTCAGCAGCAGCGAAAACAGGCCCATCGCGCAGGCCGCAGCGATCTTGCCGCTGACCACCGCGCTGCGCTGCGCCGGGGTCGCCAGCAACGGCTCCAGCGACTGGCGTTCGCGTTCGCCGGCGGTGGCATCCATGATCAGTGCCGCGCCGCCCAGGAACGCGGTGATGATCAGCAGGTAGGGCAGCAGGGCTGACAGCAGGATGCCGCGCTTGGCCTCGGCGCTGGCCATGTCACGTGTGCCCACGGCGACCGAGCGGGTCACCGCCGGGTCGATACCGCGCGCCATCAGCCGCAGCATGCCCACCTGGGCGCCGTAACCGTTCAACGCGGCGGTCAGGCGCTGCAC
>Ga0105045_10006848_pt1 | contig 10093 bp, 10 predicted proteins | sample MAT02_FD_78089 | JGI IMG/M metagenome (GOLD analysis project Ga0105045, IMG submission 78089) | Freshwater microbial communities from Lake Fryxell liftoff mats and glacier meltwater in Antarctica - MAT-02 (megahit assembly) | ecosystem: Environmental > Aquatic > Freshwater > Ice > Liftoff...
GAGCGACAGCGATCGGGAGGGGGAAGGTTCCGCCGGGCTTTGCCCGGTGGAAGGGGGACCGGGCCGGTCCCCCAGAAGGACTGAGCGACAGCGATCGGGAGGGGGAAGGCGGGCGAGATCCGCCGCCGCGTCGCGCCTCCCACGGCCACCGCTGCGATGCCCACCGCTCCGGGCGCCGCCGCTCCCACCACGAACTCGAGACTGAGCATGCCCATCGCAGTCCATCCTTTCGCCGTGGCGGTCGACGTGCCGCCCGCGTTCGCAGACATGGATGCCGTGGACGGTTCGTAGCGTGCATCGAGTTGGTCGCGCAGGCGATCGAGCCCCACCTCGAGCCGCCAACGCACCGTGCCCGCCGGGATGCCATGGGCGCGGGCAACCTCGGCGGCGGATCGACCCTCGAAGTAGCGCTCGCGCACGACGAGGCGCACGTCGTCATCGAGGGCGTCGACCCGCCACCCGCACCGAAAACCACCACCCCGCCGCGGCCGTCGCGGAACGCCAGATGACGAGCACTGCGACGCCGTGCCTGACGGTCGAGGAGGAGGCGGCGCTCGAGCGGCCGAAGCGTCAGCGACTCCTCTTGGGCCTACCTAGATGCAATTGTGTTGCAAGTAGAATCAGATCGGGGGATGCTCAGCGTCGCCTCGGGCATGGTGCGCGCGACTCGCCACGCGGTGATCGCGGCGCGACACGGGGGAAACCAGGGAACCGATGCCGCTGCACGTCCTCTTCGTGGTGATGCTTGGGTTGAGCGGGGTCGATGCGGGCGCCGGCGAGCCTGCGTCTCGCGGTACGTCCACGGGTTGGGTCGAGCACGCCGTCGTCCCCCACGAACGGCTCGATGCCATCGCTGGGCGCTACGGGGTCACGCGCGATGAGGTGCTGCGATCGAATCCCGCCGTGAGAAAGGACGGCTGGCTGCGGGCGGGGCAGCGCCTGCGGATCCGTGCCCGCCGCACACCGCCGCCGCGTCGACGGCTCGTGCACGTCGTCGCGCGCGGGCAGACATGGGCCGCGATCGCCGATCAGCACGGGGTCTCGGTGCGTGAGTTGAGACAGTGGAACCAAGAGGTGCCGCAGGCCTTTCGGGCGGGGACTCCGTTGGTGGTGTTCGACGATCGCGCCCCATCCGACTCGACACGCCGGACCGAGGGCCGGGCACCGAAGACGCTGTCGGTCGCGCCGAAGCACGACGCACTGTCCCTCGTCCCACTCCCATCGTCCCACGACTACCGCGTTCGCGAGTCGAGCCGCGCGTTCGGGACGCCGCGGATGATCGCTGAGATCGCGCGAGCAACTGCCCGCTTCCGCATCACCTCCGGCTACCGCGGCGAGCTGGTCATCTGCGATCTCAGCGATCATGACGGCGGGCGGCTCCAGCCGCATCTGTCGCACCGCACCGGGCACGACGTCGACATTCGCCTCCCGATCGACGAAGCAGGCGACATCGACTGGGATGCGACGTGGGCGTTGGTCGCCGCGTTCATCGAGGACGACGAGGTGGAGTACATCTTCCTCGAGCATCCGCTCCAGGCCGAGCTGGCGGCCGCAGCCGAGCGAGCCGGGCTCGACGAGACCGTCCGCGCCGCGGCGATCCAGTGGCCCGACCGACCCGGCACCAACTCCGGAATCGTGCGGCACGAGCCCGGACACACCCGTCACTTGCACATCCGCATCCGCTGCGACGCGAGCCAAGAACGATGCCCATGAATCGTTCCGTCTTCATGGACGTTGGTCACCTGATAGGCGTGTTGACTCCTGGTGAGCGACTCCCAGCGCGGGGGCTCGAACGCCTAGTGCGACCACTGCTCCGCGCAAACCAGTTCGATGCGGCGTGGGTGAGTCACATGTTCACAGTGGCACGGGCTCGACGAGGCTCGACGAGGTGGAGCCGTCGCCCGCGGCGATTCTTCACATGCAATTCGATTGCATTGAGACAGGGAGTCGAGGATACTCCGGCGCATGGTCGATGTCCCTGCTTCGTCCGATTCGTCCGATTCACCTGCGCGGCTCCCGGTAACGGTGCTGTCCGGCTTTCTCGGCGCTGGGAAGACGACCTTGCTCAACCACGTTCTCGCCAACCGCGAGGGCCGAAGGGTTGCTGTCATCGTCAACGACATGAGCGAGGTGAACATCGACGCCCAGCTCATTCGTGACGGCTCAGCGGCGGTGGAGCGGGCCGAAGAGCAGCTGGTCGAGATGACCAACGGCTGCATCTGTTGCACGTTGCGCGACGATCTTCTCCGCGAGGTCGCGAGGCTCGCCAGGGCTGGACGTTTCGACACACTGCTCATCGAGTCTTCGGGGATCTCCGAGCCGATGCCGGTGGCGGCAACGTTCGCGTTCCGCGACGAGCAGGGCTTCTCACTGGCCGATGTCGCACGCCTGGACACGATGGTGACAGTCGTGGACGCGTCGCAGTTCCTGGCCGAATGCGGGTCGACCGACGATCTCGTCGATCGCGGTGTCGCGCTGGGCGAGGACGATCGCCGGAGCCTCTCCGATCTCCTCATCGAGCAGGTCGAGTTCGCGGACGTCCTCGTGCTCGGGAAGACGGATCTGGTGACGACCCACGAGGCTTCGCGGGTGGAGGGCGTACTGCACCACCTCAACCCGCGCGCGAGGATCGTCCGCGGTGCGCATGGGGCAATCCCCATCGACGCGATCCTCGACACGGGCCGATACGACCCCGAGGCGTCAGAGCGTGCGGCCGGCTGGATGCGAGAACTCGCGGGTGTCCACACACCCGAGACCGAGGCATTCGGAATCCGTAGCGTCGTCTTCAAGGCGCGAAGGCCGTTCCACCCCCAGCGCTTCGCCGCATTCGTGGGCGAGGCGCGGCCAGGCGTGCTGCGCTCGAAGGGGTTCTTCTGGCTGGCGAGTCGGATGCAAGAGGTCGGCACCTGGTCTCAGGCGGGCGTGAGCTACCAGAGTGGGCGCGCAGGATACTGGTGGGCCGCCGCGCCGCAGCGGCGGTGGCCGAACGATCGCGATCGGCTCGCGGCGATCGAGGCCGCGTGGACCGCCCCCTGGGGAGACCGACGCCAGGAGTTGGTCTTCATCGGTGTCGAGCTCGACGAGGTCGAGCTCCGTGCGCAGCTGCAGTCGTGTCTGCTCGACGATCGCGAGATGGCGCAGGGCCCGGCGCGCTGGCGCGACTACCCGGATCCTCTCCCGCGTTGGGCGCCGATCGCGGAGTGGGTCGATCCCATCCCCGGCGGGGGTTCGCCGCGGTCACGCAAGCGGGCATCACCTTCCCACAGGGCACGCCGCTGATGAGTACCCGTGCCGCGGAGACTTCGGGCATGCCGGTCCCCACCCACGTGATCGCCGGGCCCCTGCTCGCCAACATCGTCGCATGCCAGCTCGGAGTCCTGAGTATGTCCACTGAATCCGATCCATCGACGACGTACGGGCCCGATCCGGACATCGGTCTGGACGAGCGCGCGCGCGAGGAGCTACGGCAGGAACTCATCGACACCCGGGCGCGGGTCCTGGCTCGGGGCCGTCTGCGCGCCCGGGAGGCGCTCGGTGAGATGACGGCGCTCGCGGACGAAGCCGATCTGGCGGCAACGAGTGCAGCCCAGTTCCATGATCTGCGGCTCGCCGAGAAGGACCGCAAGCTCGTCGGCCTCATCGAGCACGCGCTCGACAAGTTCATGAAGGGCACCTATGGCCTGTGCGAAGGCAGCGAGGAGCCGATTCCCCTGCCGCGTCTGCGTCTGCGTCCCTGGGCGCGCTACTCGATCGAGCACAAGCAGCAACTCGAGCACGAGCGGGCAATGTACGAGGAATCCGACGAATGACCGGCGATCGAGCGAGTCCCCAGGGCGTTGGCGAGGCGCCAGTCCTGCACGCCATGGGGCTCACGCTGGAATATCCCGGTGGCAAGCGAGCGGTCGACGGGCTCGAGTTGGCGATCCCCGCCGGGATGGTGTTCGGCTTGCTCGGGGCGAACGGCGCCGGGAAGACCACCACCATCAAGCTGTTGCTCGGGCTGCTCGCGCCTACCTCGGGCCGGGCGCTGGTCGCGGGTAAGGACGTCGCGCGCTCGCCTGCCGAGGCCCGCCGGCAGTGCGCGTATGTCCCCGAGCTCGTCGCGCTGTACGAGAACTTCTCGGGGCTCGAGAACCTTCGCTACTTCGCGGCGCTCGCCGACCAGCCGATCTCACAGGACGCGGCCATCGAGCAGCTTCGCGGGGTCGGGCTCGGCCCGGACGTCGCGCGGCAGCGGACACGTCACTATTCGAAGGGGATGCGGCAGAAGGTCGGCCTCGCCATCGCGCTGGCCCGGAATACGCGCGCGCTCCTGCTCGACGAGCCGCTCTCGGGACTCGACCCCAAGGCAGCCCACGACTTCTGCGACACCCTGAGCGCCGTCGTCGAGCGGTGTCGGATGGCGGTTCTCATGGCGACCCACGACATCTTCCGCGCGCGGAGCACCTGCACGCGCGTGGGGATCATGCGCGCTGGTCGGCTGATCGAGGAGGTCCCCGCGGCGGGGCTCGCCGCCGAGGAACTCGAGTCGCTGTATCTGCGAACCGTGGGGGAGGCGAGCGCGTGAACCCGATCACTCGTCACGAGTTCGTCAACCTCTACCGGAGCCGCACCGTGCGCTCCGTCGCGTCGGTGATGACCGTCGTCGTGATGATCGCCGCATTGGCCGGCCTCGTCACGCAGCAGCACCAGGTGCAGGAGCGGGTCGCGGCGTCTGAGTACGCGCGCGAACGCTGGCTTGGCCAGGGAGCGAAGAATCCCCACGGCGCCGCGCATTTTGGCACTTACGTGTTCGCGCCGGTCCGTGCGCTCTCCGGGCTCGCCCCCGGCCTCGACGAGGCCTTCGGCACCGTCGTTCGCGTCGAAGCCCACGTCCGGACCCCCTTGTCCGGACGACCGATGGCGTCGCGACCATCGGTCGGCCCCTTCGGGTGGCCGTCGGCGGTCTCGCTGTGCGAACTCCTGCTGCCGCTGCTGGCGATCGCCCTCGGACACGGGACATTCGCGAGTCACGACGGTGCCGGGCTGCTCGACTCGGTCCGCACCGCTTGCGTGTCGCGGGTGCGGCTCGCCGCGGGCAAGCTCTTCGGTGCCCAGCTCGCGATGCTCGCGTGCGTCGGCCCGATGTTGCTCGGGGCCGCAGGACTCGCGGTCGCGGTCGAGCCGTCCACGACGAACCTCGTGTGCATCCTCGGCATCGTGCTCGGCATCACGGCCTACGCGTGGGCTTGGACGGCCGTCTCGGTCGCGATCTCGGCGGCGACGGAGCGCGCATCGACGAGTCTCGTCCTGGCATCGGGCCTGTGGGCGACGACATGTCTGCTGGCGCCGCAGTTTGCCGCCGCGCACGCAGCCGCCGAGCATCCCATGCGCGATGACATGAGCTTTCAGCGCGCCGTGAGGGACGACCTGGACGCGGGCATGGATGGGCACGACTCCCAAGACGCGCGGCTCGCCGTCCTGCGTGAGCAGGTGCTGGCCGAGTACGGGGTTGCACGGGTGGAGGATCTGCCGATCAACTTCGATGGCCTGGCGATGCAGGCCGGCGAGGTGCACGCCGCGGAGGTCTACGCCCATCACTTCGACGCGCAGTGGGACGTCTTGGCCGCCCAAGAGCGCGTCATGGATCGCGCCTCCGTGCTGGCGCCCGGCTTGGCGCTGCAGCGGTGGGCGGGCGCCCTGGCTCAGACCGATCTGGCGCACCATCGACGGCTGGCGGAGTCGGTCGAGGCTTTCCGCCTGGAATGGGTGGCAGCGCTGAACGATGCGTTGGTTCGGGGGTCGCGCACCGGCGACTGGGAGTACCGCGCCGATGTGGAGCTGTGGGCGACGGTGCCCAGCTTCGTCGCGCCGAAACCCGCCGAGATCGGGTCGTTGATGGCGCAGGCCGGGGCGGGCGGCGTCGTGTTGCTGGGCTGGAGCATCGTCGCCGGTGCGCTCGCCCTGGGGCTGGGCGTACGGCGGCTGTCGATTCGAGGTGGCCGATGATGCACGTCATTCGACACGAGTGCGTCGCGCTGCTGCGGACGCGCGCGCTGTGGTTGTACCTCGCGGTCTTCGGCGGCCTGCTGGTCGTCGCGGCGCGCAGCGGAGAGGCATGGCGAGACGGCGTATATGCCGGGCGGGCGGCCGCCGCCGACGCGCAGCACCGATCGCTCGCCGCCGCCGCGAAGCTGCCCGAGCAGCCGTGGGCGGTGCCGTGGATGACGCTTGGCCGAGTCCCGGTCACCGCTGAGCTGCCAATGGGTTCCCTGGCACCGGTGGCGATCGACCGCGTCGGTCAGTACCGGTCGAGCGTCGTCCTGGACATCCGGCCACCGGATCCGAGCGACGGCGAGGCTCGGATGCTCTCGCCGTTCTTGCTCGACATCGGCGCGTTCGATCTCGCGATGGTCGTGGTTGTCCTGTTTCCACTCGGGCTCGTGGCCATGGCCCACGACCTCTGGGTCGCAGAGCGAGTGCGCGGCACGTTGGCCCTCGTCGAGGTCTGCGCGCCGTCGACGACGCGATGGATCCTCGCGACGATCCTCGGTCGGTGGCTGGCCCTGGTCGCGCCGATCGTCGTCGTCGTCGCCGCAGTCATCGCGTGGTGGGGACCGGCCACGACGGAGGCTGCCGTCCTGCTCGGCGCGGTCGCGGTCTACGGCTTGCTCTGGCTCATCATCTGTGCCGGCATCGGGAGCCGGGCTCCGAGCGCCGCATGGTCGGCCACCGCCGCCCTCGCGGTCTGGATCGGGCTGGTCGTCCTCGTCCCAGCGGCCGCTGGAGTCGCGGCGAGCACCCTCGTGAAGGTGCCGTCGGCGGTCGAGCTCGAGGTCGAACTCGAGCGCGACTCACTCGACGCGGAGGAGGCGGGCGAGGCGCTGATGGAGAGCTACCTCGACGAGCACCCCGAACTCCCGCGCCCGACGCGTGACGAGGACCCCAAGGGCTGGGCCAAGCCCTACCTGTTGGTCCTCCAGGCCGAGGCCGCCCGCCGCGGAGCCGTGCTCGACACGCTCGAGCGTCGCTTGGCGACGCAACGCGAAGTCGCCGCGGTCGCGAGCGCCGTGTCGCCGGCGGCGACGATGCAGGCGGTCGTCGCAACGCTGGCGGGGCACGATGAAGAACGGCTGGCCGAGTACCGCGGCGCCGTGGTCGAGCTGAGGCGTCGGCGGCGGGACGCGCTCGTCGAACGCGTCTTGCAGGCCCGCCCGTTCGATGCGAACGATCCAGCGTTGACGACCGCGGCGATGGACATCGCCGTGCCCAGGGGCCTGCACACGACGGTGCCGGGGCTGGTGCTTCTCCTTGGCCAGTGCGTGGTCGCGGCCGCCGTGTCGTGGTGGGCACTACGCGCGCCGGCCTGAGCGCGTCGAATCGACTGCTTGGCGTGTGCGCCGCGTGCCGCAAGTCGTCGACGCGAGTTGCCGCGAGGACGCCGATCACGTTCGAGGGCGAGTCAGCGGCGGCACGCGAGCGAGGATGCCCGCGCGTAGCGCGAGCGGTCGCTGTTCCCGTGGAAGAAACCCGTCCTCGGTGCGAAGGAAGAGCGAGGCGACGTCGAGCACCGCAGACTCCGCTCCCAGGGGGGAAATGTCGCCGAATACGTAGGTGTATTTGCCCTCGCAGCTCAGGGCGACGGCACAGGGGCGCGGGCAGACGCTGAGGCACTCGACCTCGCGGAGCTCGACGCTTTCGCGGTCCGCCCATGACTGCCACCGCGCCTGCAGGCTTCGGTACAGTGCCCCCCCAGCACGTTGGCTGCGTGGCTCGCGGTCCTGTCCCGGCGTGCGGCACGACGCGCATACCCAGAGCGCATGGCGAGCTCGCGTCATGATGGCTCGAGGCCGATGCTCGCGGGTTGAACCTGCACGTCACGCTCATCCAGTGGGTCGACGACGATGGAGCGATCGACGAGACGGGCGATTGGGTCACGAACGGAGATGAGCATGGGCTTCACCGCTTCACCCGGGTAGCAGCGCGGTGCTGAAGAACCAACGACCATCGGGACTCATCCCGGCCCGGAGCGCCGTCGCGTCGTCCACTCCGCCACACCACTGTCGCCATGGCACTGGCGCAAGCATCACGAGGGTGACGACGGCCCCGCGCAGCAGGGAAATCCGCGCGGCGACCCGCCTGGGGGCGGTGGACGGTGGACAAATCGAGGACATGACGAGAGCGTAGATCGAGACGTCTCCACATGCAACTCTTGTGCATGTGAGCAGCTGGGAGCTCCGCATCGATCGACCCGGCCTCGACTACGCAGGCGTGCACAACCTCTACGGGCCACCACGCATGTCGGGCTCCCGATGGACGGTCAGCGTCGGCCGTCGCCCGTGCCGACCTCCGCGGAAGGCGACGCGTTGCCGCTCCGCGTGGGCCCGCTCGTAGCATCTGCGCGGGCCGCCGTGTAGAGCATCGCCACACCGAGCGCGAGGCTGAGCGCGCCCGCGATCACGTCGACGCTTCGCTCGATGCGTCCGCCGCGGCGCGTGGTCCAATGCAGCGGCCACGCCATCGCCAGCGTGAGCGCCACCATGCCCATGATGGTGCCCAGACCGAAGAGGCCGAGGTACGCCGCCGAGATCCACGGCGACGCGAGGCTGGTCGTGGCGAGCAGCACGATCGCGGCGGAACCCGCGAGGCCGTGCACGACGCCGACCGCGAACGACCGCGCCGCGCTACCGGAGGTGCGGTGGCGGGCGGGCGACGCGGGAGCGTTGCTTCGGCTCCGAGCGAGCGTCCACAGGCCGAGGCCGATGAGCAAGGCGGCGACGAGCAGCTCGGCGACGCGCTCGAACAGGGCAGGGAGCCGCACTCCGGCGAGGACGATCAGCAGTCCCACGCCGAGCAGTGACGCAGTGTGACCGGCACCCCACAGCGCCGCGACCCGCACCGACCGCCACGCGCTCGCTTCGTCCCTCGCGAGCGCGGAGACGACCACCACGTGATCGGGGTCGATCGCGTGGCGGAGTCCGAGGCCGAACCCTATCAGTAGGATCGAGGGGTCGATCACGCGGCCCCTGTGCCGACCACGCCACGCTCGAGGAGTACCCGAGCATCGGCGCAGGTCAGCTGCGCCGCCGGTTTGGCGAAGCGGGCGACGATCGTCGCGCCGTCGCTGTGGACGCGTACGACCGAGATGTGAGGGGTCTCGCGGGCGTCCATCGCGATCCACTCCACGATCGCCACGTCGGCCCCGACGCCGAGCTCGCGCATCACCGCCTCCGACTCCGGACCCGTCATCCGCCGCCGTCGGGGCCCTCGGCACGGCGGCCTCGCGGTGGCGATGTCCAGCAGTTCGAACCGACGCGAGGGGCTAGCGCCGCTCGGCGTCCGCATGGTGTCGACGCTCATGGCTGCCCCGGTGCGTCGTCGTCGGGCTTCGGGAACGGATCGGGCAGCGACGCCCAGTCGGACGACGGCGCGGAGGCGAGATCCTCGGGCAGCAGACAGGCATCGAGCTTCGCGCGCCATAGGACTTCGTCGATCGCTTGCCCGATGAAGACGAGCTCCTGGCGACGGTCGCCGAAGCGCGGATCCCAGTCGGGCTGTGCGTCGGGCCGGCGGTCCGGCTCGGCCGGCCAGCGCTCGCGGGGAACCGCCGCCCACCACCACGCCGATGGCTCGAAGCCCAGAGAACCGCCGGCCACGGCGAGCTGCCACGCGTGGGCTGGCCGGGTGGCGATCCAGAAGAAGCCCTTGGCCCGGAGCACGCCGCTCCAATCGTCGTGGAATGCGGCCCACAGCCGCACGGGGTCGAAGGGCCGACGCGCCCGATACACGAAGCTCGAGAAGCCATAGGTCTCGGTCTCCGGCACGTGCTCGTTGTGCAGCTCGCGCTGCCACCCCGCCGACGCCTCGGCGCGCTCGAAGTCGAAGCGTTCGGTGCCGAGGATCTCAGCCAGCGCAACGCGACCGTGGGTGGCGTGGACGAGCTGGGCACCCGGGTTGAGGCGACGCAACGCCGACTCGACCTCGCGCAGTCCGTCGGGCGTGACCCGGTCGACCTTGTTGATGACGATGACGTTCGCGAACTCGACCTGGTCGATGAGGAGGTCCGCGACCGTGCGCGTGTCGTCCTCGCCCAGGGACTCGCCCCGGTCGGCGA
>Ga0105045_10006849_pt1 | contig 10092 bp, 8 predicted proteins | sample MAT02_FD_78089 | JGI IMG/M metagenome (GOLD analysis project Ga0105045, IMG submission 78089) | Freshwater microbial communities from Lake Fryxell liftoff mats and glacier meltwater in Antarctica - MAT-02 (megahit assembly) | ecosystem: Environmental > Aquatic > Freshwater > Ice > Liftoff...
CGGATCGCGGTTTCCGGGGTCAGGGTGCGCTGGCGGTCGAGCTCATGCGCGAAAACGTTCAGCAACACTTCGCTGTCCGAGTCGGTATTGATATTGCGCCGGTCCTCGGCGAACACGTCCTGGCGGAGGGCCTCGGTGTTGATCAGGTTGCCGTTGTGCGCCAGGGCGATGCCGTAGGGCGAGTTCACGTAGAACGGCTGCGACTCGTCCAGGCCTTCGGAGCCGGCGGTCGGATAACGGCAATGGCCGATACCCACCTTGCCCTCCAGCAGGCTCATCGCCTTGGGATTGAACACGTCGCGCACCAGGCCGTTGCCCTTGTGCACGCGCAACCGCGTGCCGCTGACGGTGGCGATGCCCGCCGCGTCCTGGCCACGGTGCTGCAGGACGGTCAGGCCGTCGTACAACTGTCCCGCGACGTCCTGGTTGCCGACGATACCGACGATGCCGCACATGGCTGGATCTACTCCGTTGACTATCTGGATGGTGGACGCGGCAGGTCGTTGCCACGCGGGGGAACAGGCCCGGTGCCCGCAGGATCGGTATCGGCCGTTGCATCGCCGGCCTGCTCCAGGTTCACCGGCTGGGCGAGGCTGGCGGGTTCCTTCCCGCTACCGACCTGTCGCCGCAATGCGGAGTCGATCACCTGCTGCATCGCTCCCTCCGGCATGGGCGAAGGCTGCCCGCTCGCCACACCATTATCGCCGTTCGGGAGCGCATTGCGAAAATCGATTTGCGCCACGGACCAGTCGGGCAGTCGCCCACGCATCCATCCGGCCCCGGGCAGCAGCATCGGAACCACCCACGACTGGCGCCAGGACGCCTCCCGCGGCAGCGGCGTGAAGCCCAGCAACAGCACCAGGATGCAGCCGATCACCAGGCCGCGCGCCACGCCCACGACGAAGCCGAGGGTCCGGTCGACCCCCGACAGGTCCGAAGCCCGCACCATTCCGCGCACCAGCGCACCCATCAGTCCGATCGCCAGCAACACAGCCACGAAGGTCAAGGCATAGCCGCCGAACAGCTGGGTCGCGGTCGGCTGGCCGTCGTCGGACAGCCACAGGGCGGCGTCGGCCCCGAACTGGAAGGCCGCCAATCCCGCCAGGACCCACGCAGCGGTGGACACCAGGATGCCCACCAGGCCGCGCATCAGCCCGAGCAGGGCCGATACCAGGATGATGGCCAGGAACACCAGGTCGATCATGCGCGCCTGTCCACGCCCGGCCTGGCCCGATGCGGCACGTCACGCTCAGCGATATCGCACCGGGCGAGGGCAAGCACGGGCCCGCTCAGGGATGCGGGATGACCAGGCCGCTGATGCCGGCCTGGCTTGCCACCTGCGCCCGCAGCTGGTCGGCATCGTCACGGCTGGAGACCGGACCGACGCGAACCCGGTTCAGGGTGCCCTTGTCGGTCTGCACCGGCTGCACGAAGGCGCTGAATCCGGCGGCGCGCAGCTTGTCGCGCAAGGCATCGGCATCGGCGGCGCTGGAGAACGCGCCGAGCTGGACGGCGAAACCCACGCCCGCCGCCGCCGGGCCCGAGGCCACGGTGGTCGGCGGCCGAGCAGGCGCGGGTGCTGGCGCGGTCGCCGCTGCAGGCGTGGGCGTGGGCGTGGTGCGCGGTGGCGGCGCAGCGGTGGCAGCCACGGGGGCGGCTGGTTGAGGGCGCGCGGGCGCATCGCGCAGTTCGGCTGCGTCCGGGGAACTGGCGGGCGGTAATGGCTCGCTCGCCACCGCGCCGCTGGCCGGCGCCGGTGGGGCGGCGGATGCTGGAGTGCGTACGTCTAGCGCCAGCACCTGCGCCCTGACGTCGGCGCGGATCCGGCTGGCCTGCAGGCGCGCGGCCTCGGCATCGGCACGATCGGCGAAAGGGCCGATGCGTACCCGGTAAGCCACGGCATTGTTGATCGTGGTCGGCTCGCGGTAGCCAGGCAGGCGGGCCTGCTCCAGGCGCTCGATCACCGTGTCGGCATCGTCGATGGTGGCGTAGGCGCCAAAACTCACTGCGTAGGCGCCGGCTGCGGTGGCGGCCGGCAGCATTGCCGCCGAGCCAGCCGCTGCAGGCGCCGTGGGCGCAGGCGCCCCGCCAGGCAGCGCCGCCGGCTCGCGGCCCTGCATGCCCACCGCGCCACCGCTGGGCGCCTGGCCCGGTGCCACCAGCGGCAGCTCGCGGGTTTCGTAGTCACCCGCAGGGGTGGCGGGGACGTCAAGCGACACGTTCGACACGCCGCTGTCCGGCGCGGGGCCCCTGATCAGCATCGGCAGGAAGATCACCGCCAGCGCCACCAGGACGACGGCACCAATCAGGCGTTGTTTGAGGGTGCTATCCATCGGGGCTCGCATGACTGCGGCAGGAATGCCACGCGGATTATACGTGCGCGGCCTTCAGTGGCCTGAATGCAGCAGCACCAGCGCCTCGGCCACGGTGTGGAACGAGCCGAACACCAGGATGCGGTCCTGTGGACGGGCCCGGGCGCGCGCGGCCTGCAAGGCCTGCACGACGGTGACGTGCCGCTCCGCATCCGCGGCAGGCGTGTGCGCCAGGCGCGCGGCAAGCATCTCCACCGCCTGGTCGCGCGATCCGCCAATCGAAAGTCCCGCCAGGAACCATCGCGAGACCGCCGCAGAAAGCGCCTGCACCAGCTCGGCGGCATCCTTGTCGGCCAATGCGGCCAATATCGCCAGGGTCTGGCCCTGGACCGGATGCTTCCCGAGGAAGCGGCACAGCTCACGCGCGGCCTGCGGGTTGTGGCCCACGTCCAGCAACACCGGCACGCCATCCATGTCCAATTGCTGCAGCCGGCCCGGCAAGTACGCAGCCGCGACTCCCGCCGCCCATGCATCTGACTGGATCTCGATCGGCAAGGCGCGCAGCGCGGCAATGGCGGTGGCGGCGTTGGCGCGTTGCACGGTCGCAGCCAATGACGGCGCCGGCAGTTCCATCTCGAAACCGGGTTCACGCCAGCGCCAGCGGCCATCGCTGGCCGGGCCATCGACCGACTCGTGGAAGAAGTCGCTTCCAAGCCGGATCGCGTTGGCACCGATCGCATAGGCGTGGCGGAGCACGCTGGCCGGCGAATCCACCTCGCCCAGCACCAGCGGTTTCCAGGCCCGCGCGATGCCGGCCTTCTCCGCGCCGATCGATTCGCGATCCGGACCCAGCCATTCGACGTGGTCGATGTCCACGGTGGTGATCACCGCCACGTCCGCGTCCACCAGGTTGACCGCGTCCAGGCGCCCGCCCAGGCCCACCTCGAGCACGGCCAGGTCGAGATCGGCCCGCTGCAGCAGCCACAGCGCGGCCAGCGTGCCGAACTCGAAATAGGTCAAGGCGATGGTGCCGGCGCTGGGCTCGGTGCGCGCGGCTTCCACGGCCGAGAAAGCCTCGACCAGCTCCGTGTCGCTGGCCTCGCGCCCGCCGATCCGAACCCGTTCGTTGTAACGCAGCAGGTGCGGCGAGGTGTAGGTGCCAACGCGCAGGTTGGCGGCCGTGGCAATCGCCTCGATGAAGGCTACGGTCGAACCCTTGCCATTGGTACCGGCAACGCTGATCAAATGGCGCGCCGGCCGCGCCAGCGCCATGCGCCGGGCCACTTCGCCAACGCGGGCAAGACCCATGTCGATGGCAACCGGATGCTGCCGGCCGATGTAGTCGAGCCAGTCCGCCAGGGAGCGTGGCACGGGGATCAGAGTGCCCGGTGCACCGCTTCGCCGAAGAAGGGCGTGTGGTGGGCGCAGTCGTTCAGGCGCACCACCTCCAACCGGTTCACCTCGGGGCCTTCCAGCATGTTCAGAGTGGTCGGTGCCTGGCGGAAGCTCCACAGGCGCGCGATCGGCAAGCCCAGGATGCGGCACAGGATCACCCGGTTGACCGCGTCATGGGCAACCACCAACAGGGTGTCGCCATCGCCCAGTCCATCGCAGGCCCGGGCCAGGCCCTGCCAGGAACGGTCCATCACCTGCCGCAGCGATTCACCGCCGGGCATCATCACCGTCTCCGGTTCCTCCCGCCACGCGCGCAGCCGCGCCGGGTCCTTGTCGTGGATCTCCTGGGCCAGCAGGCCTTCCCACTCCCCGTGCGCGATTTCCTGCAGATCGGCATCGGTGGTCAGCATGGAGGCGCGCGCCGGTCCCAGCGCCAGTTCCGCGGTGTCCCGTGCCCGCGACAGGGGCGATGCCACGGCGCGGGTGATCTCCACGCCTTGCAGGCGCGCGCCCAGTGCAACGGCCTGAGACTGGCCCACGGGCGACAATGGAATGTCGATCTGGCCCTGGTAACGGCCTTCGGCGTTCCACGGGGTTTCGCCGTGACGGGCAAGCAGGATGCGCATGGGGGCTACCGGTTCCGGGTTCGATGGAATCCCGGCGCCAGCAACGACGACGGGAGCGGAATGATACCGCGCCACCCGAATCCCGAAGCCGCGCGATGGCGAAGGCCCCGCAACGCGCCATGATGCCGGCCTGTAGTGCAGGCGCAGCCCGGCACGCGACGCGTGCCGGGCCCCGGGTCATGCGACCAGCTTACTTGCCGAGGTTCAGTTCCTTCAGCAGGCGCGGGGTGGGATACACCTCCTGCATGATCCACTGCATGTAACGGCTGTCGACCGCGATCATGCGGGTCATCACCGGGTCGAACACCCAGTTGGAACTCACCGACTCCCAGTTGCCATCGAACGCCAGGCCGACCAGGCGCCCGTTGCCGTCCAGCACCGGTGAGCCCGAGTTGCCCCCGGTGATGTCCAGGTCGGACAGGAAATTGACCGGCACCGAGCCCAGGCGCTTGTCCTGCAGGCCGCCATCACGTCCCGCGGCCACCGCATCCAGCAGCGCCTGCGGAGAATCGAACGGATCCTCGCCGGTTTCCTTGGCAACCACGCCTTCCAGGGTGGTGAACGGCGTGTAAGCCATGCCATCGCGCGGCGAGTAGCCCTTGACGTTGCCGAAGGTGATGCGCAGCGACGAGTTCGCATCGGGGTAGACGAAGCGCCCCTGGCTCTGGCGGTAATCCGACACTGCCTGCAGGTAGGTCGGGCGCGCCAGCAGCATGTCCCCGGCGCGGGTCTTGCGTTCCTCCTCCAGCGCCAGCAACTGCGGCATCACCGCCACTGCGTACTGGATGGCCGGATCGTTGCTGGCCTCGAACGCGGCGCGATCGGACTGCAACCAGCGCAGGCGCGCCTGGGTATCTCCCAGCTCGGTGCGGGCCAGCTTGTCCAGCGCGCGGGTGATGTTCTGCGCCTGGCTGCCGACCAGCCACTTGTCCAGCGGTGCGAGGCGCTGCTGCGCCGGCAACTGGACGTATTGCTGCAGCCAGTACTGCTGCAACTGGCGGTCCATCGCGGCCACGTAGCGACGCTCGAGCTGCTTCATCGCGCCTTCGATCGAGGGGTAGTCGCGCTGCTGGTAACCGGACTCGCGCTGCGCGTCGGGCTTGGCGCGCTCGAGCGCGGCACGGTACAGCTGCACGGCGGTGCCCAGCACGGCGGTGTTGTTGAGCTGGCCCACCACCAGGTCGCGCTCGCGGTGGGCGCGGGCCTGCTGGCCCAGCTCGAGCAGGCGCGCATGGGCCTGCAGGGCTTCACTACCCGCTTCCCCGCGGCTGCGCAGCCATTCCAGCACCCGTGCCTCCTCGGCCTGCTTCTGCTCGCCCGCGCCGATCCGCTTGAACCCTTCCAATTGCCCGTCGTAGTTCTTGGTGACGTTGTTCCAGCTGGCCATGGTGTTGGCGTAGCGGACCTGGATGTCGGGGTTGGCGTTGCCCGCCTTCTCGACCAGTGCAATCAGGTTCTTGAAGTGCGCGCCCACGGTCGGATAGGTCCACTGCGCGGTCTGTTCGAACTCGCTGGCCAGCGCATAGCGGTTGGTGGAACCCGGGTACCCGGCCACCATCACGAAATCGCCTTCGCCCAGCGGCTTGTCGGCGAACTTGAGCCAGCGCCTGGGCTCGAACGGCACGTTGTCGACTGAATACGCGGCCGGCTTGCCGTCCTTGCCCACGTAGGCACGATAGAACGCAAAATCTCCCGTGTGGCGCGGCCACATCCAGTTGTCGATGTCACCACCGAACTTGCCCACGCTGCCCGGGGGCGCATACGCCAGGCGCACGTCGCGGATCTCCAGGTTGCGGAACAGCCGGTAGGTGTTGCCGCCGGAAAAACTGTACAGGCGGCAGCGAAAACCCGGTTCCGCCTCGCAGGCAGCGACCTGGGCCTTCTCGAAATCCTCCAGGGCGCGGGTGCGCGCCAGGGCATCGTCGCCGGCAGCGGCGATCGCCGCGCGCGCCTGGTCGGTCACTTCGCTGATCGAATCCAGCACGAAGATGCGCGCGTTGGGGCCCGCGCTGAGCTCCTCGGCATTGCTGGCCGGGTTGAAACCCTCGACGATCAGGTTGTCCTGCGCGGTGGAGTTGAGCTGGATGGCGCCATAGGCGCAGTGGTGGTTGGTGGCCACCAGGCCCTGCGGGGACACGAAGCTGGCGGTGCAGCCACCCAGCGATACCACCGCGCCCATCGGGTCGCCGGTCAGGTCGGCCAGCTTGCGCGCGTCCAGCTTCAGGCCGGCCTTGTTCAGCGGGCCGGAAATCTCGGGCAGTTGCTGGGGCACCCACATGCCCTCGGCAGCGCGCGAGGAAGGGGTGGCGCCAAGGCAGGCGACGGCGATGGAGGCGGCAAGCAGCTGATAGCGCACGGGCGATCCTTTTGAAAACCTGACCCGTGATTGTATCCAAGGCAGCCCCGGGTGCCCGCATGACCAATGGCAGGGGGGGTGTCACCGGCTGCTCAGGGCGGCCCGCGTATACTTCGCGCCCTCAACTGGCCCTGGAACAGCCCCTTATGGCGCAGACGATGAAGGCGCTGGTCAAGCGCGAAACCGGCAAGGGCATCTGGATGGAACAGGTGCCGGTGCCGGAACCCGGCCCCAACGAGGTGCTGATCAAGCTGGAGAAGACCGCCATCTGCGGCACCGACCTGCACATCTACCTGTGGGACGAGTGGAGCCAGCGCACCGTCCAGCCCGGCCTCACCATCGGCCATGAATTCGTGGGCCGCATCGCCAGCCTGGGCCCGGGAGTGGTCGGCTACGAGGTAGGCCAGCGGGTCTCGGCCGAGGGCCACATCGTGTGCGGGCACTGCCGCAACTGCCGCGGCGGTCGCCAGCACCTGTGCCCGCACACGGTGGGCATCGGCGTGAACCGCAATGGCGCCTTCGCCGAATACATGCTGATGCCGGCCAGCAACCTGTGGCCCATCCCCGACCAGATCCCCAGCGAGCTGGCCGCGTTCTTCGACCCGTTCGGCAACGCCACCCATTGCGCGCTCGAGTTCGACGTGGTCGGCGAGGACGTGCTGATCACCGGGGCCGGCCCGATCGGGGTGATCGCCGCCGGAATCTGCAAGCACATCGGCGCGCGCAACGTGGTGGTCACCGACGTCAACGACTTCCGCCTGAAGCTGGCGGCGGACATGGGTGCCACCCGGGTGGTCAACGTGGCCAAGCAATCGCTCAAGGACGTGATGGCCGACCTGCACATGGAAGGCTTCGACGTGGGCCTGGAAATGAGCGGCAACCCCACCGCGTTCAACGACATGCTCGACTGCATGTACCACGGCGGCAAGATCGCGCTGCTCGGCATCCTGCCCAAGGGCGCCGGCGTGGACTGGGACCGGATCATCTTCAAGGGCCTGACCGTGCAGGGCATCTACGGGCGGCGCATGTACGAGACCTGGTACAAGATGACCCAGCTGGTGCTGGGCGGCTTCCCGCTGGGCAAGGTGCTCACCCACCAGCTGCCGATCGACGACTTCCAGAAGGGCTTCGACCTGATGGAGGCCGGCAAGGCGGGCAAGGTGGTGTTGAGCTGGAACTGAGCGGGTCATTGGCTCGGCGGCAGGTAAAATGCCCCCTCCCCCGCAGGATTCCGCAACCATGAGCCCAGCCAGTCCCCGCGAAGCCCTCACCGCCCATTACGCCGTGGAACTGGATTCGATCCGCGAGCAGGGGCTGTTCAAGGACGAGCGGGTGATCACCACCCCCCAATCCGCGCGCATCGGCCTGGCCGATGGCAGCAGCGTGCTGAATTTCTGCGCCAACAACTACCTCGGTCTGGCCGACCACCCGGACATCATCCAGGCGGCCAAGGACGCGCTGGACAGCCATGGCTTCGGCATGGCCAGCGTGCGCTTCATCTGCGGCACTCAGGACCTGCACAAGCAGCTTGAAGCCACTATCGCCGGGTTCTTCGGCACCCAGGACACCATCCTCTATGCCGCATGTTTCGACGCCAACGGCGGGCTGTTCGAGCCGCTGCTGGGGGAGCAGGACGCAATCATCTCCGACGCCCTCAACCACGCCTCGATCATCGACGGCGTGCGGCTGTGCAAGGCCAAGCGCTTCCGCTATGCCAACTGCGACATGGCCGACCTGGAGGCCCAGCTGCAGGCCGCAACCGACGCGGGCGCTCGCACCAAGCTCATTACCACCGATGGCGTGTTCTCCATGGATGGCACGCTTGCCCCGCTGGACCGGATCACCGCGCTGGCCGAACGCTACGGCGCCCTGGTCCATATCGACGAATGCCACGCCACCGGCTTCGTCGGCGCTACCGGGCGCGGCTCGGCCGAGGCCCGTGGCGTGCTGGAGCGCATCGACATCATCACCGGCACCCTGGGCAAGGCCATGGGCGGGGCCCTGGGCGGCTTCACCACCGCGCGCAGCGAGGTGGTGGAACTGCTGCGCCAGCGCTCGCGGCCCTATCTGTTCTCCAATTCGTTGCCCCCGCACGTGGTGGCGGCCGGCATCAAGGCGTTCGAGATGCTGGCCTCGGCCGACGCACTGCGCAGCCAGTTGGCCGAGAACACCCGCTACTTCCGCGAGCGCATGACCGCCGCAGGTTTCGACCTCAAGCCGGGTGAGCACCCGATCTGCCCGGTGATGCTGTACGACGCGCCGCTGGCCCAGCGCTTCGCCGCGCGGCTGCTGGAAGAAGGCATCTATGCGATCGGCTTCTTCCATCCGGTGGTGGCCAAGGGCCAGGCCCGCATCCGCACCCAGATGAGCGCCGCGCACACCCGCGGGCAACTGGATGAAGCCATCGACGCCTTCGTGCGCATCGGCAACGAACTGGGCGTGATCAAGCGCTAGGGCGCAGCCGCGCCAAGCTCACCGCGTCGACGAAAGCGCCATCACGGAAGGCATAGAGGCGGTGGCGACCTTCTTCGATGAAGCCATGGCGCGCGTACAGGGCCAGGCCCGGCGCGTTGTCGGCATAGACCTGCAGTTCCACCCGGCTCAGCTGCAGCCAGCCATCGGCCAGGTCCAGCGCCGCCCGCAGCAGCGCGCCGCCCACGCCACGGCCCTGCCAGTCGTCCCTGACCCCCATGCCGATGTCGCCCACATGGCGGCGGCGCGGATGCGGATTGCAATACAGGCCCAGCTGGCCCACCACCTCATCACCCGCGCAGGCCAGCAGGACGTGGGCATTGGGGTCCTCGGTCTGCAGGCGCTGGCGCCACAGCGCCAGCGAAGGAAACGGCAGCTGCAGCGTGCCCCCCTGGGCCAGCGGACCTGCGTAGATGGCCTGGACCGCGGCGAAATCGCCGGGTTCGGCGCGGCGGACGTGCAGCTGCGTGCTCATCGCATTGCTCCAGGCGGTGCCAGCGCCAGTATTTCATCCCGGCTCAGCGGGCGGAACTGGCCCTTGCCCAGCTCACCCAATTGCAGCGGCCCTACCGCGACCCTGACCAGCCTCAGCACTTCCAGGCCGTGCGCGGCCAGCAGGCGCCGGATGTGCCGGTTGCGCCCTTCCTCCAGTACCACCTGCAACCACGCATTGCGGGTGCCGGTGCGCAGCAGCTGGGCAGAGCGCGCAGACAGCACTTCACCCTCGTCGACCACATCGTCCAGCAGGGCTTCCATCAAACCGGGGCCCGGAATCGCATCGACCTGGACGTGGTAGGTCTTGTCCGGTCCGGTTGCCGGATCGGTGATCCGCGCCGCCCACTCCGGGTCGTTGCAGAACAGCAGCAGCCCCTCGCTGGCCTTGTCGAGCCTGCCGACGGGACCAAGCCATGGCAGGCCGGACCCGTCGAAG
>Ga0105045_10006850_pt1 | contig 10090 bp, 11 predicted proteins | sample MAT02_FD_78089 | JGI IMG/M metagenome (GOLD analysis project Ga0105045, IMG submission 78089) | Freshwater microbial communities from Lake Fryxell liftoff mats and glacier meltwater in Antarctica - MAT-02 (megahit assembly) | ecosystem: Environmental > Aquatic > Freshwater > Ice > Liftoff...
CGTGCCTCATGGCACGACGCCCACATGAATCGCGGCAATGCCAAAGCTCACGCGCTGCCATGTCACGTCGCGAAAGCCCGCCGCCGTGAGTCGATCGGCCAACGCCTGCTCTGCGGGGAAGTGTGCGACCGACATGGGAAGATACGTGTAGGCCGATCCGTGGCCGCTCACGAGACGACCAACCGCCGGCAACACATGATGGAAGTATGCGTGATACCCCGCGCGAACAAGGCGTGAGGGCGGCGTGCTGAACTCCAGAATCACAAACCGGGCGCCGGGTTTGAGCACGCGCCGGACTTCGCGCAGGCTGGCATCGAGGTCGGCGACGTTTCGAATGCCGAACGCCACGATCGCCCCGTCCACCGCAGCGTTCGCCAGCGGCAGCGCCAGCGCGTCCGCACCAACTGGCGTGAGCCGATCGGCTGGCGCCTTGCCAACACCATGGCGAAGCATGGGCACGGCGAAATCGGCCCCGATCACGCGGCCCGAAAATTCCGGCAGACGCACGAGCATCGCCCCCACGTCCAGCGTGCCGGCGCAGAGATCCAGATAGTGCCCGCCCGGCACACGATCCCAGGCAAGCGCACGCAATGCCTTCCGCCGCCACGCCCGGTCGATATTGAGCGACAGCACATGGTTCAGCAGATCGTAGCGCGGCGCAATGTCGCTGAACATGCGCTGGACGTAGGCGCGCTTCCCGTGGCCAGCCGCAGCGGCGGTGGCGACATCCCGTTGCTCGGAACCGACTGGCACCGAGCGATTGTCGACCGTCGGCGGCGTTTCAATTATTGGAGGCCCCATCCTGAAAAATCGCCGAGCGCAAGCGTGCGAGCAAGCGATACGCGCCCGAAATCGACGCGCTGGCGATGGGAACAATTTGGCGACATGGTTCCCGTGATGTGCCGCGATCCGCGCGGACGTCTGGTCTGACGAGGAGTACGGGACTACCTTCCCGTCGCCCTGATGCCTACCACCGACGAGCTGGTCTCGCTTCCGGACGCCGATGTCGTGCGCCTCGCTCAAGAGGGGCGCGAACTCGCGTTCCGTGAACTCGTGCGCCGATATGAACGCCCGGTGTTTTCACTCGTCTACCGCATGGTTCGTGACCGCGAGACGGCTGAGGACCTCGCGCAGGATGCGTTCATCAAGGTGCTCAATCACATCGATCGGTACAGCCCCGAGTTCAAGTTCTCGAGCTGGGTGTTCAAGATTGCAAACAATGTGGCCATTGATCACCTGCGCCGTCGCCGGCTCGACACGGTCAGCATGGACGGGTCGCCGCACGCATCAAGCGCCGCCGAAGTGGAAGCCTCCACCTTTGACATCTCGTCCGACCAGGAGAGCGCCCTCGACGAGATGGAAGCGCGCGAACTGGGCGACGCCATCGAAGGGGCCATCGGTCAGCTGCGGCCGGAGTATCGCGCCTGCATCATGCTGCGGCACGTTGAGGGCCGTTCGTACGAAGAGATTGCGTCCACGCTGGATCTTCCGTTGGGCACCGTCAAGACCTACATCCACCGGGCGCGGCACGCGCTGCGGCGCGCCCTCGAGGGGATCAACGAGTGACCTGCCGCACCCAAAATCCGTCCCCGTTCGCGGGCTTTGACATTCCTGGCACCGGTGTGAAACCGGCTGCCGCTGCGGGCCGTACGCCCCACAGGAGGCTTACTTGCTAGACAGACACCTGCGACCAGACGAAATCGATCTCCTCCTCGACACTGAGGTGGGCTTTGGCGTGCAACCCCTCCGGGCGCACGTCCGGGAATGCGCGCGCTGCGAAGCGCAGCTCGATCAGGCGCGTGCAATACTGTTCGTGCTGGAAGACCTGCCGCATTTCGCGCCGTCGGTCGATTTCGCCAATCGGGTCATGAGTCAGGTTCAAGTGTTTGAGCCATGGCACGTGGCAGCACGCAACACCATGCTGCGATTTATGCCATCCACTCGCCCCGCCCGCATCACCGCCGGACTGGCCACGGCTGCGTCGGCTGGCGTCATGGTGGCGGGCGGCGTCTGGGCCGTCAATCGCGCCGATGTGGGACTGTTGCTCGCGAATGTCGGGCTGGAAGAGGCGCGAGTCGCCGCCAGCGCAGCCTTGTCCGATGTCATTCTCGCGGCGGTTGGCCAGACCGGGCTCGACGCGTGGGCCGCGGGTGGTCCGTTGGTCGCGCTGTCGGCCGGCGCCGGTTTCATTGTCGCGGCCGGCGCGGTGGTAGCCGGCCTGCGCGTAATCACCGCAGCCCGTCGCCGGCAGTCCTGATGCGCGCCGTCCGGTTGTTCGGTCTCATGGCGCTGTGGATCACGTCGGCGATGATCACACCGCACACCGCGACGGCGCAGTCAACCGACGCCGCCACGATCGCCGTTTCCGTGACGCAGGTCCTGACACCGGCGGAGGCGCTGCGTTCGCTCGTGCAGCGCGCGTCGGGTCGCGTCGTAGAAGTCGCGCGCCAACTCTCACCGTCGCTCGGCGAGCGCCTCGACGCCGCACTGGAGCAGCGGCGGCGCCCGTCGGATGGCGCACCGCAAACGGCGGCTGCGCGGACGGGCAGTGCGTTGCTTCAGGTGGCCGGAGTGGCGATCATCGGGCTCGTGGTCTCACTGATCGTTCTCGTCACCGCGCTCGGCCCACTTGAAGGCGTGATCAAGACGGTCGAAGCCGATGTGTCCGGCGCGTTCTGGCGCGGGTTGCTGGCGCAGACGATCACACTCCCCCTCATTGCAACCGCGATTCTGGCGCTCGCCGTCACTGTGGTCGGACTGCTGGTGGTGCCCATCGTGGCGTTTCTCAGCATCCTGGCCATCGCTGGCGTCAGTACGCTCGGCGTGCTGGCGGTGGCCGCCGTCATTGGCCGCGCTCGCGCGACTGGTGACCGCGCGCGCTCACGCGCCGGGCTGTTGCGGGCCATGCTCACAGGGTACGCGATCATCTGGGGCCCGTGGATCGTCGCCGCGCTGCTCGTGTCCATCCCGGGTGTCGGTTTTGCGTTTCGCATCGTGGCGCTGGCGTCTACGTGGGTGCTGGCGACGGTGGGCATCGGTGCGGTCGTACGGTCACGCGGTGGCCTCCGGATTCCGGACGTGTTGCCGGCGCGAGTATTGGTTGGCGCTCCCGCTCCACAGCCCGACTGGTCCACGCCAACGCCCATCAGCGGCGTTGTGGCGGCCAGGCCGCCCGCCCCTCCGCCAGCGCACGCCAAGGTCGATTGAGTCACGTCACGGTCGATTGAGTCGCGTCACGGTCGATTGAGTCGCGTCACGGTCGATTGGGTCGCGTCACGGTCGATTGGGTCGCGTCACGCGCCCTGCGGGGCGCATCGGGCCCCTCTCTACGGCCGAGCAGCGCTTCCGCGCCGCGTGGGATGCCAGATCACCAACGAGCCGCGCGTGAGATGCATCGCGACGGCCGCGTTTCCGTCGCGGACAGCGACTTCCAACAAGCCGCTGGAACCCACCACGCCAACACGCGTGTGGACCGCGACGTCCGCGTACGTGCGAACGACCGGCAGCATGGTCGCCGCCACCTCGAGCCAGCCGTCAGCGCGCGCGTAGAGGTTGGTCACGGCATTGCCGAACCGATCAATGGTGAGCACTTCGCCTTCGACCGCACCATCGGGGCGCTTGCGCGGCTCCGGCGTGCGTCGCCGCACCGGCTCATGCAGGCGCTCACCGAGTTCATGCAGTGGCACGCCCATCGCCAGACGCGCGGAGGCAGGCGCAAACACATCGCGTCCGTGAAACGTTGGGGCGGCGGTGGGCGGCACGTCGAGCGCGATGACCTGCGCGTCAAGCGAGAAGAGCGCCGGCGACAGCACACCGTTGTTGGGCCCCACGAGAAAGCGCCCGTCACTTTCAATTGCGATGGCAGCCCGCGTCGAGCCCACGCCGGGGTCCACCACCACCATGTGCACCGTGCCCACCGGAAAGCGCCGCCAGTAGCGCGCCACGGCGAGTCGAGCGCCATCAATATCCTGTGCGGCGACATCGTGAGAAACATCGATGATGCTCACGCCCGGCGCGTGCGAACACAGCACACCCTTCACTTCGCCCACGTAACCGTCGGCCGTGCCGAAGTCCGTGAGCAGCGTGATCGCTTGCGCGGCTCCGCGGGTACTCACACGCCGGCGACCGCGCCCCAGCGCTCGTCCATGCGCGACACCACCAACTCGGCGATAGCACGAATCGCCTTCGACGCCTTCGCGTCGGGTTCGGCGACAATGATCGGGCGTCCGGTATCACCGCCCTCCTGAATGCGCGGATCCACCGGCACCTGACCGAGCAACGGCAAGTCGGTTTCGGTGGCCAGCCGTTGTCCACCACCGGTGCCGAACAACGCGATCGGCTTGCCCGTCTCGGGGTTCTCGAACCACGACATGTTCTCGATGATGCCAAGCACCGGCACCGAGACGCGCTCGAACATTTTGACACCGCGCAGTGCGTCACCCACCGCAACTTGCTGCGGCGTGGTGACAATCACCGCGCCGTGCACCGATGTGGCCTGCACCAGCGACAACTGCGCATCGCCCGTACCGGGCGGCATGTCGACCAGGAAATAATCGAGTTGCCCCCAATTCACGTCACGCAGGAACTGTGTGATGATTTTCATCACGATCGGACCGCGCCAGATAGCCGGCTGTTCCTTTTCGATCAGGAAGCCGATGGACATGATCTTGATGCCATGCGCTTCGAGCGGAATGATCTTTTCGTCGCGCACCGCAGGCGCGGCATCGACACCGAGCATGAGCGGCAGGTTGGGTCCGTACACGTCGGCGTCCATGATGCCAACGCGCGCGCCGCGCTGTGCGAGCGCGATCGCGAGATTGACGGCCATCGTGGACTTGCCCACCCCCCCCTTGCCCGACGACACGGCAATGATGCGGCCGAGGTCAGGGTACGCCACCTGCGGCTTCGGCGCAACGTTTTTTGCCGCGGGCGGCGGCGAGGTGTCCATTACCGGCAGCGTCCGCGAGACCGGCCGCTGCGCGGGCGACGGCGGTGCGGGCGTCGGTGGTACGGGAGACGGTAGTGCGGACGGCGGTGGCGCGGACGACTTCACGCTTTGCGCCGGATCCTTCACGTCAACGCGCACGTCGGTGACGCCATCGACGGCCTGCACAGCATCGCGCACATCGCGCACGAGTGTAGCGTCGTCATCGGCAGCGAGCAACACGGTAAGGCGCACCTTCCCGTCGAGTGTCGTGCCGATATCGCGCACGGCAGCGGCCGAGAGCACGTCGGTGCCGCTCCGTGGATGCGACACACCCCGAAGCGCGTGAGAAATGCGTTCCTGCAGTGTCTGAGTCATGCAGGAAAGCTATCGGACGCCGAGGACTGTTCCAAGACGGCCGATCGGCCGGCTGATCAGCTGGCGGCGGATAACGACGCCAGATATTCGCGTGCCTTGGCAATCACCATTGGCTCAACGTCGTGCAGCGCGCCATGCAGCAACGCGCCAGACGCCTTCACATGGCCGCCGCCGCCGAACTGCCGGGCCAGCTGCTGGGCGTCCACATTCCCGGTGCTGCGGAACGACACCTTGACCTTGTCGTGCCCAAGATCGCGGAACATGAGCGCCAGGCGCGTACCGGCCACGGAACGCGGGTGCTCCACGAGACCGTCGACGTCGTCAGTGGTCGCGCCAAGGCGATGCACCACCTCGTACGGGAGCGTAATCCAGCTCAGCCCGATCTGCGAATCGATCTGTAGCGTGGAGAGCGCTTCGCGCAGCAGGTGCAATCGCGCCGGCTTCACCTGCGCGTAGATCAGACGGTACATCGATTCCGGCGCGACGCCAACCGCGAGCAACGCGGCCGCCACCGCGTGACAGCGCGGCGACGTGTTGCTGAAGCGAAATCCGCCGGTGTCGGTCAGAATCGCGCAATACAGCGACTCAGCAATCTGGGGCGTGATGTGCAGCCCCAGCTCGCGCGCAAAATCAAACACGAGCTCTCCGGTCGCACACGCGGTCGTGTCGGCGTACGTGACATGTCCCACAGGCTCGTCGCCGGCAACATGATGATCGATCACGCCGATGGGTACGGTGAGCGCACGTACCGTATCGGCGAGCACGCCGAGTCGGCGGACGTCGTTGATGTCGAGCACCAGCAACACGTCGATGTCGGCGAGCGCGTCCGGCCCGCGCGACGACGCATCGTCGATGTCATCGCCGAGGAGAAAGTTGAAAAGCGCGGGCCAGGGCGTGGGATTGACGATGCGCACGCGCATGCCGCGCTGCATCAGCAACCGCGCCAGTGCCGTCTCCGAACCACAGCCATCGCCATCGGCATTGATGTGCGTGGACAACGCCACCGTCATGCCGGGACGCAACATGTCTTCGAGAGCGCGAATCGCCGAGGCGCGCGCCGGCGGGACCGAGAAAAGATTCTCGACCACGGCGCTGTCGATCGGTGTGAGGCGTGATGCAACTGTGGTGGTGGTCATGAACGATCAGACAGAGTAGTTCGGTGCTTCACGCGTGATGGTCACGTCATGCGGGTGCGACTCGCGCAACCCTGCTGTGGTAATACGCACGAACTCCGCCTGCGTTCGAAGTTCCGTGATATTCGCGCAGCCCACATACCCCATGCCACTGCGGAGCCCGCCAACCATCTGGAAGAGCACGTCACCGACCGGTCCCTTGTACGGCACGCGTCCCTCAATGCCCTCCGGCACCAGCTTCTTCGCCGACAGCTCGCCTTCCTGGAAATAGCGATCGGCGCTGCCGTCCTGCATGGCGGACAGTGAACCCATGCCGCGGATCATCTTGAAGCGCCGTCCTTCGAGCAGGAACGACTCACCGGGACTTTCCTCTGTGCCCGCCAGCATCGATCCCATCATCACGCTTGACGCGCCGGCCGCCAGCGCCTTGACCAGATCGCCCGAGTACTTCACGCCACCATCGGCGATCACCGGTACATCGCCCGCGCCTTCCACGGCATCCAGGATCGCCGTGAGCTGCGGCACGCCCACGCCGGTGACGACGCGCGTGGTGCAGATGGAACCGGGGCCCACGCCGACTTTCACGGCATCGACGCCACGTTCAACGAGCGCCGCCGCTCCCGCGCGCGTCGCCACATTGCCGGCGATGAGCTGCACCGCCGGAAAGGCCTCGCGCACTTTCGCGGTGGCGTGCAGCACGCCTTCCGAATGGCCGTGCGCGGTGTCAATCACGAGCACGTCGACACCGGCCGCGACGAGCGCACGCGCGCGATCGAGATAGTCACCACCGGCACCGATCGCCGATGCCACCCGAAGCCGGCCGTGCTGGTCCTTGTTCGCGTCGGGAAACTGCCGGCGCTTGTGAATGTCCTTGACGGTGATCAATCCCTTGAGCTGAAACTGTTCGTCCACCACCGGCAGCTTCTCAATACGATGCTTTCCCAGAATGCGTTCGGCTTCATCGAGCGTGGTGCCCACGGGTGCCGTCACGAGCCGTTCACTCGTCATCACATCGCGCAGCGGCTGGTCGAGGTCACGTTCGAACTGCAGATCGCGATTGGTGATGATGCCGACCAATCGGCCCTCGCCATCCACAATCGGCACACCCGAAATTTTGAAGCGCATCATCAACGACACGGCTTCGCGCAGTGACGCCGTGGGCGACAGCGTGATCGGATTGAGAATCATGCCGCTCTCGGAGCGCTTCACCCGATCGACCTCAGCGGCCTGGCGATCGATTGACATGTTTTTGTGCAGCACGCCGATGCCGCCGGATCGCGCCATGGCGATGGCCATTTCACTTTCCGTGACGGTGTCCATCGCCGCCGCGACCAGTGGCACGTTCAGGTCAATGCCTCGAGTGAACCGCGTGCGCAGATCCACTTCCTTCGGATGCGTGACCGAGTGACGCGGTGCCAGCAGCACGTCGTCGAAGGTGAGCGCCAGGTCCAATCGGACGCGGGCGCTGTGCACGTGCCCCTCCGTGCGACTGGCCCCATTGCGCAACGACCCGCTGCCGACGGGGCTGTCGGTGGCGGGTCGGATGGTCTTTGGCGATGATGTGTTCATAGCGAAGGATAGAATCCTCGCACGACGGTGTCCAGACGCGGGCGCGAATGCCCATGCCGAGCGCCGCCGTTGTCGCCCGCTGCTAGCGTGACCAGCGACTCACAAGACGAGACAACCGCTGCTTCGTTCGACCGGGCAGAAAAAACGTCGCCGCGCCTACCACGCGCGACAGCGACGCGTCGGACAGCACACGTGGGTCGCCGCGCCAGTACCGCAGGATCGGTGCACGCCCCGCGCGCTTGACCAGTCGCTGGATCGCCAGCACCAGCAGATACACATCATCGACCTGTCCCAAAAACGGAATGACGTCCGGTATGAGGTCGAGCGGGCTGAGAATGTACGCGATCGCGCCGAGCACGAGCAGGCGATCAACGCGCGATACCTCGCTGTCACTCATGAGCCCGGCGAGCAACTTGAGATACGCGGGGAGTTCGCGGATGGTGGTGAGCAGCGTGCGCTTGGCACCGGTACGCGGACCCACCTTTTCACGACGCGCCGGTCGCGACCGTTCGACCTCCTCCCTCACGACGTCGCTCCACCGGCGTTCGTGCCATCGGTCGCCGGCGGCGGCGTCACGGGACCACCTGCAGGAGCAGCGGTCGACGGCGTCACAATTTTCTGGGCTGCCGTGGCGACATCGCTCGCCACACTCATGCCAACGTTTGCGACGTCGGAGGCCACGGACATTCCGGCCGCAGCCACGCCCCCCAACACGCCCACGGCGCGGTTGAGCAGTCCCATCGTCTCCACGACCGTGGATGCGGCCACGCCACCCGTGCGCAGCCGGTCTTCGACACCGTCGGTGAAGCGCTGCAGCAGCGACACCGGCGAAGGTGCCTTTTCAGCGTATCTGCTCTCGAGAAAGTCGACGTAATCGAGCACTTGATAGCCGCGCTCGTCACTGAGTGTGTCGAGCTTGCGGAGCAGTCGGTCGCGCAGATTCGCATTCATAATAAATTACCCGCGCCAGCGTTTACGTTCGCCGCGCGCATCGATGTGGACGTACGGCGTGGGCCAGCGAGGACTCGAATAAACCCCCATGCCGCCCGCAAGTTCCGGCGACAGTCGTTCGATCCAATCGACGGCACGCTCCACCTGATAGGCGTCGAAGATCGTGAATCGCCCGTCTCCGTCAGCATCGATGGCCACATCGGTCGCGTCGCCGTACAAGTGACGGGAATCGCGGGCCGCGCCTTCAACACCGGAGTTGTGCAGCGGCGTGCGGAATCCGCTGTGCACCCGCACGTCGAAGACGATTTGTTCGTCACCGCGACGGCGCGCCAACTCCTGCAATACCAACTCGATCTTGTCGACGACCCGCGGATCGATCGCCACGTAGCGGGGCCACTGGCGCTGCGCATCGTGCGTCAGAAAATCGGACACGCGCAGATGGGTGGAGAGCTTGAGATCCTTATCGGCCTCGCGCACTTCCACAAAGCCGGGCGGACGCTGAAACCGTTCGCGATCCGTCGACCATTCGGCGGGATACTGCCCAATGCGATATCCATTGAGCATGCCCCCCAGCTTGCGCTCGAACGGGACAAGCACCGCCACCTTGGGTTCCGCCAGCCGCTGCACGTTGGCGCCGCGCGCGATCTGCAACTCATAAATGCCGGCCGTCAGCGGCGCGAGCAGCTGCGTTTCGGTGAGTGAGCGGGCGACATCGCCGCTTTCTTCCGTGCCGACGCGAATCCACTGATAGGTATAACCAATCGCGTCGCCCTTGATTTCGAGCGGGAACGTGATCGCTTCGCCGGCGCGCACAAACTGCATGTGCAAATGACCACTGATGCCGAATGCGGCGCGTGCACTGCTCACGCGCGGCGACGCGGCGGCCGGCGCCGTGACCGGTCGGCTCGACCGCATCGCGTCAGCGGGCTCATACCACCACAAGCCGGCCATCGCAGTACAACCAGCGAGTCCAAGCATCAAACGACGGTTGACGATGCCCCGCCGTCGCCCGACACGCGCCTTTGCGAAATCAGGCAGAGTCACCCCTGCCCCCAACGTTCCACCGTTCCGTTGACGTCAATGTGGACGAAGGGCCCGTGCGCCGATGTCGCCAAATACACACCGATGCTCCCAG
>Ga0105045_10006852_pt1 | contig 10089 bp, 6 predicted proteins | sample MAT02_FD_78089 | JGI IMG/M metagenome (GOLD analysis project Ga0105045, IMG submission 78089) | Freshwater microbial communities from Lake Fryxell liftoff mats and glacier meltwater in Antarctica - MAT-02 (megahit assembly) | ecosystem: Environmental > Aquatic > Freshwater > Ice > Liftoff...
AAGCCAGAACCTTCAATGATTTGGCCAGAGCAGTTTTTAGCGCGCTAAATAAACCTGTAAATATTGAGTACGTTGATACCCCAGCTGATATAAGAGATAAGTATCAATATTTTACAGAGGCGAAGATGGGAAAGTTGGAAAGAACCGGATGTTCAATTGAGCTCACTTCTTTGGAAGAAGGCGTTGGGGATTATATAAAACGTCACTTGAAAAAATAACGTTCTGCATGCAAAAAATCCCCTTATCTTCTTTTGCTAAACACGTAACCAACATATAGAGAGCAGCTTTTTGTTGACGAACTATAGTTTACAAAATTGCCGAATAAGCTACTACCTGTTTCGCCACGAATTTCAAACATCAGCCTGTATATTTTCAGCCCTCCACCTACAAAAAGTCCTGTCTCAAACTTCGCGCTCTCGTTATCAGCCAGCCCACCACTATTTAAAACTTGCTGGGTTGAACCAAACTTCTGAACCATCTCATAGGTGGACTGAAGGCTAACAGCATAACTGAACGAGCCCCCTACATTGATGAATGGCCTAATCTTACTTTTGTTTCTGCTAAATGAGTACCTAACAGAAGGGCCGAGCCTAATATAAGTTGGTTGAAAACTATATGACTGACTACCCCCGTCATTTAAAGATGAAGCCGGAAAAATCACTCTAACGCTTGTTGAGTAAAACCGAAAACCTAACTCGCTCCCAAACGACAATCTGGGGTTCGATTTAGGCACAACTTCAATAGAGAACCCCCCTGTATAGTCAGAACTCCACCAAATTCGCTTTGAACTAACCCGCCTAACTTATCACCAAGTCCAGAATTATCTATTCCGGAAAAGTTTAGATAGCCCACACCTAACCCTAAAAATCCTGAGAATTTGGTATTACTTGCAGGTGTTTGTGAACTGGCAATTTTACTCACTACTGAATTTCTGCATTTCAAATAGGTAACGATGAGTTTCTCAAAGCCATCCCTGCTAAAATCTGTCTTCGTTATTATATTATCACCTATTGATATCTGGTCGGGTAGCATATAAAAAAATAAATCTAAATCGCTACTTCTATGATCTCACAACTCCCAAAATTATTCTTGTATTCTATTGGATCGTCTACACGTAATATGCCCGATCATTTAATCAATTTCCGGGCAGTGAGCCGGTCTCCTTTGGCATTACTAACGATCAGAAAATAAACGCCCTTTGGCCATTGTGAACTATCTAATTCAATAGAACTTTCCGTAACAAATGTTTTCGTTATTAGCTTTGCTAACACGTCAAACACTGCAATCTCTGCATCAACAAACTCAGTTGGAATAGCTACTATAATCTGTTCCTGAAATGGATTGGGGAATACGTTAATGTCCCTTCCTGTTTTGGCGGATTTTTCTTCAAATCCAGTAACCAAACCCTGTATTTTCAAATTATCAATTGCCCAACCCCATCCAGACTTTTGTGAATCTGACCTAAGTCGAAATCGAACATTAATCACATCGCCAGAGGCAAAAGTTGAAAGAATATTTATTGAATTCCTTTTGTAATAGTTCAACGTTCCAATTGCCCTTGAATCATTGTTTTGAATATTGCTAGTGTAATAATTAAGCCAATCGATATTTTTTCGACTGTCATATCCTGAGGCCATGGGCTTCCAGGTCTGGCCCTGGTCTTTAGATCCTTCAGAAATTACATAGTCGCCAAATGCCGGCAGCGTGAAATCATCCCCACTACCCGGCTCAACGAGCACTACCTCGTCAAACTCTATAAAACTGTTATCGCTCTTAACTTGAATTGGATATAGTAAAACATAAGTCAAATCAATCGGTGCCATACTAGGGCTTTTTGGATAGGGATGAGGACTATGAATCGCTCCATTCACAAAACCTATTGGTGTACCAATCGAAAAATCGCCAAAAAAATCCTTAGGATCACTACTAAAATCCGCACTATAACTCTCGCGTTTTGAAAAGGTTCTTACGTTAATAAAATAACTTCCGGTTGAAGGAACTATTGTTGAATTTTGCTGAGAAGAATTATCGGTAGCAATAATCCTATAAGTAATTTTATCTCCTTGGTTCAACCTTGGAGAGAGATTGGTCAAATCAAAATTGTAGGAAAAGAAATTTGAGCCCGATAAAATCATATCTTGTGCTGTCGTCAATCCATTGTTGATTTGATATTCTACTGTTACTTTTTTTACACCAATATTATCCGTTACCGTTGCCGAAAAGATAATTTGTTTGTCAAATTCGGTTATATCTAATGCTGGAACAGTCTGAACAATGGGCTTCACTAAATCAGTGCCCAAATAAAATTTTATTAAAGAACTGGGATTAATTGGGTATCTATATTTTCTATTAAAAACATCAGAGGCAGTAAAATAGTACGAAACAGTTTTCTCCGATGGTGGGTTCAATATCTCGCCTTGAAAAAAATTTGGTGTGGCTACTGAGTTATTTAGTGCTAACTCAATGCTAGAAATAAAGTTATCAAAAGAGTAAATCATTTTTACTGATCCGTCTACGACAGAGGTATCACTATTCAATAGTAATGAAAAAGGAACGCCAATTAGCGATTCTTGGTCTCCTAAATTTTGATGTTGGATAACTGTATTCAACCAACCCATTTCATAAAATATTCCTCTTACCAAAGACCCGATTTCATGACGAACCTCACCTTGGCCTGCAAAGGGCGTCATCAGACTGTTTCTAGTATTGTTATACTGCCCCTCATCTAAATGAGAAATACTCGAGCCCCCGTTAAATGGATTTGGTGCATATATTCTAGGGAAGCTTCCCCCTAGATTAAGTGTCTTTGCAATATCACTTTTAAAAACCAAGCTATTCCCAACGAGTTGGGTCCCCAATTGAGATGAACTATTAGGAAACAAGGAACCATTCAACAAGGATTGTCCAGAGCCGTTTACTAAAAAGTTATCGTAGACTTTTGGATTCCCGTCAGAAGAACCATAAAATCCCAGTCCAGCATTTTCCCTAAAAGTTCCCGCGAACCCCAGTCCATGCCCTATCTCATGAAGCGCAATTGTTACAAGGTCAAACTTTGATCCTGGCTGCCCATCGGTGCCAAAATACCAGTCAGTTCTTCCTGCATTGAAAGTAGCAACAATATCTGCCTCATCTACCGAATTAATATCACGACCTGCAATCTTTTCCGCCAGAGTCATTGGGTACCAAAGCCCTGGATTAGGTGATCCCTGAAAATTGCGCACCTCAGTTGGAACGACAAATGCAAGAGTATTAGGGCTTGATTGAAGAACTGTCCAGTTAACAAAAATTCTAATCTTCACCGAACTCTTCAAACTCAAGGCCCAAATATCAATAGCTTTTTGAACTGCTGCCTGAGCATCAGCGGGAAATCCTATATATTTTACCTCAAACTCTGCATTAAATGTTTGCTTTCTACCGGCTATCGATTCAGAAGAATTCACAGTGACAACTCTATCCGAGATATTATTATAAATAAGTTTTTGGGATGGTGCCTTAAAATCACAAACAATTGAATCCCCGATCCTAATTTCCTGTTGGGACCAACTTGCTTGAGCCGCAAAAATCAAAATAGACAAAATCTGTATAACAGTTTTCTTATCGCGCTTCATACAGTCTTATCTTTAGCAAATAATTGATCACATCTTCTGGCTTAGTTAGCCTTTTAATATCCTTTTCAACTTGCCTTGTATCATAATTAACTAGCTTTAACGACAATGAAAGGATAGATGAAAGCTTAGTTTGAGCTTCATTAATACTTAACTTGTTTTCCCTGACTAATTTAACAAGACCCTTATCAACCAACTTAATTTTTTTGTACAACTCCGGCTTAATTACGAATCGTTGCTCAACCGGATAGGCTCCATTGCCAAATTCAAAGTAAACATACGTTTTTTCGAATTCATTTAATTTATAACGAATGGAGTCTCCTAGTAAGTGCGAAGTCTCGTCATAAGAACCTCTCTTCAACGATTTACGATTATCCGCAGGATTTTGGTTAGGATTTAACATGATTATACCATCGGCATTAATCAACGTTGCTTGCGAATAAGCAAATTGTGGGCAGGACAAAAGATACCCAAAAAAAACCAACAATGTTCTCATCTTTTGATATTCAATCATTTAAAATGTGATCAATAATAAAACAGGCTCTACGGGTAGAGCCTGTCTATTTAAAACAAAAAAAATGTAACTCTAGTTTACTGGTTGCTACTTTTTACTGTGAGTCAACATCAATGTTTGCCCTGTGCTACTATTTTGTCTCTTTATGAGTGCGTTGACCGTAAAAGATTTTGTACACGATAACAAAGAACCGAATCCGTTTCCAGTAAACACTCTCTAATTAGGCGCTGTTCCATATCGATATACGCCATCTGTTATACTCTCAATGGTAGCAAAATAATGATATTGACACCTCCACTTTTTCTGTAAACTTAATTAAACCGAAATAGATTACTTTTTCCTGTATTTTATAACTGACCTGTTCGCCACCGTTACACCATCTTGTCTAGTAAGCTCCATATTAACTGTTATAGATTTTTGACAAGTATTAAATGAGCCAAAAGGCTGTGTTCCTTGAATTGCAAAACGCGCCAAGGATGCGGCATTAAGGTATACACGCTGTGGGGGTCCAACAAGTTTAGCTACCAAATTAGAAGAGTTTGACGGGTCTAAAGTAATTATAACACTATTAGGCCCGAAATCCCAGAAATTTTCGTCTATCAAAGTATTTGCAGTTGCTCCTTTTGTGAGAGAAGTCTCAGCAAGATATGAACCTGAAGGATTGCCGAACGCAGCCTCGCTAATAATCTCAACGTCATAACTCCCCACGTAATTATCAATATCAAATGGACAATCATTATCAGCAATATTAACCGTTAATTTATTACCTAACGTTCCTAACCCCGCTTTCAGTCCATTGGAAGCTGTCTTCAGATTCAAAACAATAGTTTTCAATCCATCAGTTTCAAAATCATCTAAAACATTGATACGTATTGTATCTGCAAAACTACCTGCCGGTATTGAGAGCGAACCCTCTGTAGAGGCAAATGAAAAGTCTTGCGCCTTAGTTGCAGTGCCCGACACTTCGTAAGAGATGGTTACCGGGCTTCCTTGCTTCGGGCCTGCCAGAGTAACCGGTATTTTTATCACTGAGTTTCCCTCTAGCACGTCAACTGAAGCTTGCCCAAAGCGGACAAAATAGCTTGATGAATCTAAGACCTGAAACTTTTCTTCACAGGAGAAGAAAGCAACCAATACCAATAGTATTGGCAAAATTCTCTTGATATTTATGATATTATTCATTTTTAAAAATTTAATTAATAACCAGGATTCTGAGTAAGTAGTGCATTTTGCCGAATCTCACGTATAGGTATAGGTAAAAGAACATCTGTAGCTACCCACGTTGTTGGATTAATTACCGACATGACAGAGGTCGCTTTGTTTGTGCGAATTAAATCATTCCATCGATGCCCCTCAAAACAAAGTTCAACAAATCTCTCTTGCAGCACGTCATCTAAACTTACAAGGCTCTTGCCAACTAGCCCCGCCCTTGTCCTCAATGCATTAACATCTGCATCGGCTGCAGCAGATCCCAGTGTTGCCTCTGCTCTAATTAAAAGCATTTCTGATAGACGAGACACAATTGTACGATCTGTACCTGTAGCTACATCTTTATACTTGCCTGCTTCAGGCTTACTGCCACCAGAATTTACAATAATACCCGCTCTCGTATCATTCGTTTCAAACGCTGAAATTAAATTAGCTGAAGGCGCATATTCATACCTTCCATTAGAACGAAATTGAAAAGCTATTCCATTCGCATCGTTTACGCTAGCGAATACTTCGAAAATAGTTTCTGTAGAGCTGCCATTAAATACAGTTGCATATGCTAAAGGCAGTGTATAACCGCCATTTAAAATTACATCATTGGCCGTAGTGCCCGCGTTAGTTTTATCGCCTGAGTACAAATAGACTCTTGAGAGCAAAGCCTTGACAGCCCACTCTCCAGCTCTTACACGATCTTCTTGATCCCGACCAGCAGTACCGTAATCTACATTGTCTAAAAGTGTAGCGGCAGTAGTTAATTCAGTAATTAAAAAAGAGTATACCTCATTAGAAGGAGTCCTAGAAATAGAAGTTAATTCTGACAAAACTGTAGTTCTAGGCACCGGAATATCCCCAAATATTTTCAATAAATCGAGAAGCATCAGAGCCCTTAAATACTTAGCCTGGCCAATGATAATATTCTTTTCAGTGGCACTAATTGTAATATTCTCAATCCGCTCTAATATAACATTAGTGATAAAAATTCCAGCATAGTAAGACTGCCAATACCCTTGAAGAGTCACGTTATCTGGAAGCACATCGTTAACGTCCATTTGTTTTACTGTCGGGAATGACCCTGAATGAATAAGTTCATCACTCAATACACCCGAATTGGTGATAGTCAAATTGCTATAACAATTGGCTGATTGCAAGGCGCTATAGGCACCTAGCAGAACTTGTTGAGCACTGGCGGCATCAACTATTACCAGATCATCTGTAATAATAGTAGTCGGCTCTGTCTTTAAGAGGTCTTCACAACTAGTGAAAACCAGTCCCAAAAAAGTTAATAAAAATATTATTCTTTTCATTTTAAAAAAATTTAAAAACCAATGTTGATACCAACTGTGTACATCTTATTTTGAGGTTGTGTCAAGAAATCTGTGCCTGCAGCAGTACTCGAATTTGCAAATACACTTATTTCAGGATCAGCCCCGGAATAGCCAGTGAATGTTAACAAGTTCTGTCCTGTTACATATATTCTAGCACTTCTTAGCTTTAGTTTACTGATTAGACTTGAAGGAAAGTCATAGGCAAGGCTAACATTTTTAAGTCTTAAATAATCTCCGCTTGATACAAATCTACTATTATCAGAACCATCTAATCCAGGACTTGTAACTGCTTTTGGAATATCTGTTATGTCACCTGGATTTCTCCATCTCCGTAACATTTCTTTGCTCATCCCAAAAGTATTACCCGGATTTACCGAAAACTGTTGCGTGTTATTAAATAGATCAACTCCTTGCACAAACTGAAAAAAGACATCTAAAGAGAACCCTTTGTAAGAGAGTCTATTTGTAAATCCACCAATAAAGTCTGGCTGTGCATCACCTATTACTTTGCTGTCTCCAGCGATAGTTATTGCACCATCTCCATTTACATCTTCAAAAATGGAAGAACCGGTTCCTGGGTCAACACCTAAAAATTTAAGACCGTAGAATGTATTCAATGGTTGGCCTACTAAAATGGCACTTGCAAAGCCCTGCAGAATTGGGTTATTATCAACCAATTTAACAACCTCATTTTTCAGGAAAGTACCATTAGCGGATACATTCCACTTAAAGCCGCCTGTATTAAGGACAACTCCACTTAAATCTATCTCCCAACCTTTATTACTCATTTCGCCTACGTTCTTAAAAACACTGCCAAAGCCCGTTGTAAACGGCAAAGGAAGAGTGTATAACAGATCAGTAGTTTTTCTATCGAAATAACCTACGTTCAAATTTACTCTGTTGGCAAATAATGCTAATTCAATTCCTACGTCCAATGTAGCAGTCGTTTCCCATTTCAAATCAGGATTAGCAATTTGAGTAGGAGAAAAAGCTGGCAAATCCAAATAATTTGAACCGCCCGTCCAAGCTGCTTGCCAAGGGAAGTTACCCACCCCGTCATTTCCAGTTGTTCCGTAACTTGCTCTTAATTTTCCTAAATCCAGCCAATTAACTCCATCCATGAAAGATTCTTCTGAGAAGTTCCAACCAACTGATCCAGCGTAAAAAGTGGCAAATTTATTGTTCGCTCCAAAACGCGAAGATCCGTCTCTTCTAACTGTAGCAGAAGCCAGATACTTCTCTTTATAGGAGTAATTTAGTCTACCAAAACTCGAATTAAATTTATAATCTGTTCTAAAAGAGCCCCCGCCATTAATTGTGGCTGCTGAATTTAAATAGGTGAGGGTTTCTCTCGCAAATCCTACACCCGTAACAGAATTTTCGAATTGAGCTCTATCTTGGAATGTCAAACCCGCAACAGCATTGATGCTATGTGCATCTGCAATTCTCTTAGAATACCTTAGCGTTGGCTCGATAATCGTAGTCGCCACATTCCTGTATTCAAAATTACCATTTCCTAAGGGGCGCCCTTGTGGGGTGGTTGCGGGATTATAATGATCTTCTGTTATGGCATTGTAATCCATAGAAAAATCAGTTCTAAAGTCCAACCCATCCATCAGGTGGAAATTTGTGTAGAAATTCCCAATAAACTTGATTGTCTTATTATCATATCGCGGAAGAATTGCATCTCTAACAGCATTTGTATTGAACCCTGGTAGGGCGTCTACAAAATTTCGATTTTCATCTCGAACTCTTCTATATGACGGGGTTAACAATGCAGCAGAATAAATACCGTAAATATTATTGTCGTTCTGAATTCGCTTATTTAGATCAGTGCTTAGAGACAAGCTCGTACCAAACGAAAACAGTTTAGAGGCTTGATGATCTAAATTCAAGCGCATAGTAGCTCTTTGATAAGATTGAGCAATTATCACACCCTCTTCATCCCGATAGCTTCCGCTGAAATAATATCTCGTTTTATCATCTCCCCCACTAATATTCAATTGATATTCGCTGGTTTTCGCTGTTCTGAAAACCTGATCTATCCACTTTGTATCGGTTACACCGTCCCATCCCCAGTCTGCATTGGTACGAGCAGAATTTCCGCTATTTGCTCTGGCTTCATTCGCTACATCAATCCATTCATTCGCTGAAAGTGGCTTTGCCGTATTAGTGGGGTTTGACCAACCTGTCCACGCACTAAAGTTGATTTGAGAACCTCCTTTTTGACCACGCTTAGTAGTAATGATGACCACGCCATTAGCAGCACGTGAACCATAAATGGCAGCAGAGGCAGCATCCTTCAATACCTCCATGCTAGCAATATCGTTTGGATTTAATCCAGCAAGGGCATTTTGCACTTGGCCTCCAAAATCATTTTGAGATATATTACCAGCGATTACTGGTACTCCATCAACCACATACAATGGATCATTTGACGCATTAATCGAGGTTTGTCCTCTTACACGAACAGATATACCTCCCCCTGGAGCTCCAGAGTTTGATGTCACAAAAACACCGGCTGCTTGTCCCTGCAATGCTTGGCTTGCAGACAAAATTGGCAGCTTAGAAATATCAGCCGCACTTACGGTTGATGTTACGCCTGAGAATTCTTTTTTCAGAGTGGTTCCATAACCGGTAACAACTACTTCATTAAGTTGAGTAATGTCTTGAGACATTTTTACGTTAACGACTGATCTCTCACCGATAGAAATTTCCTGAGAAGACAAGCCAATAAACGAGAAAACTAGCACACCTCCTGAAGACGGGACAGTTAATGCGAAGTTTCCATCCGCATCCGTTACCGTGCCTGTTATTGTGCCCTTCACCACCACATTCACCCCGGGTAAAGCACTTCCATCTTCCGCGGAAGTAAGCCTGCCGGAAACAGTTCTCTCCTGCGCCCATGCCATACTGCTTAGCAGCATTAACAAAGGCACAATTTTCAACAGTAAATTTTTCCTCATACAATTGGTTTAAGTGTTTTAATAAATAATAACCTGTTTAAGCGTTTAAATATATAACTAAAACTTAATAATTCAATAAAAAGAAGTTTTACTCTCAAATTGATTAGATATATTTCAATCGATTGAAACGCGTTTAAAAGCCTTTTTTATTAGACCGGCAAAATATCTCCTTCAATGGTATTGACTGAACGTGATGTTCAACTTTCACGCGTGGATGTTCATCAATATTCCACAAGAAAATCGGTATGGCAAGAAATTTAATTTTATTGGCTCCAAACAGCCATTTACCTTTCCCATTTTCTTTGTCTTTTTGCCAAGAGGGAAATCTTTACTTTTGCTTTAAATTCTTTTTATGATCTATAACTCCATCATTGAAACCATCGGAAATACGCCCATTGTAAGACTGAACAAGATTCCGAAGGGTATAGAAGGGACGATGCTCGCCAAGGTGGAGTATTTCAACCCGGGCA
>Ga0105045_10006853_pt1 | contig 10088 bp, 9 predicted proteins | sample MAT02_FD_78089 | JGI IMG/M metagenome (GOLD analysis project Ga0105045, IMG submission 78089) | Freshwater microbial communities from Lake Fryxell liftoff mats and glacier meltwater in Antarctica - MAT-02 (megahit assembly) | ecosystem: Environmental > Aquatic > Freshwater > Ice > Liftoff...
CCCATTGGGATCTGTGCTCCCACGATTCCATGGCCACCTGCAAAGTTTTTTGTATTGTCAAATATATGCATGGACCCACCTTTACCCTTGGTGGTGCCAGTCACCTTGCCAAATAATTCAGCCATCACAGCGCCTGGATCTGTTCCTAAGCCAAGTGGATGTGCGTGACAACGATAGGCCGTGATCCATTTATCGTCTTTCTCCAAAGCCGTAATAGCTCCTGAAGCACAAGCTTCCTGGCCAATGTATAAATGACAGAATCCTCGTATTTTTTGCTGGCCATAAAGTTGACCCGCTTTTTCCTCAAACCTTCTCATTAAGAGCATGCTTTCGTACCAATAAGCATAGGTTTCCTTTGGATATTTTACTTTTGACTTTGTGGTGCTAGAACTCTTTTTGGCCATATCGTATTATATAAATATGCTAACTTTGAACCCAAAGATAATGAAAACGGGGGAATTTTGGGTCGGATTGCAAAATTAGTGAAAATCGACAGCGTTTTTAGACATGTACCTGAAAAATATTAGCCTCCGCCAATTCAAAAATTTCGGTGCGGAAAAGTTTGAGTTTTCCGAAGAAGTCAATTGTTTCCTCGGGCTTAACGGCGCAGGGAAAACAAATCTGCTGGATGCCATTCATTATTTGTGTCTCACGAAAAGTGCCTTCCAGTCCATCGATCAGTTCCAGATGCTTCATGGCACTGAATTTTTCTCGGTGGAGGGAGGCTTTATCAAAGACGGAAAAATTCTGGAGTTGGATTGTTCCATGGAATCAGGCAAAAAAAAACAACTTGTGCTTAACGGTAAACCTTACCAAAAAATGAGTGATCATATTGGATTGTTCCCAGTAGTCCTGATAGCCCCTGATGATACCAGCCTTATCCGGGATGGAAGCGAGGATCGAAGAAGGTTTTTTGACAACATGCTTTCGCAACTCAGCAGCAATTATTTAAACCAACTCGTGCGTTACCAGCATTTTTTGAAACAGAGAAATGCGCTTTTGAAGCAATTTCATGAATCCGGAAAAAAAGACCTTTCACTGCTGGAACCATATACCAGGGAGTTGATCCAACTAGCCGTAGCCATCCACAAGAGGCGGCTTGAATTTATACAAACATTTGCCCCAAGCATTCAAACACATTATTCGTTTATCGCAGGAGAAGCCGAGAAAACGGACATTACATACGCTAGCGATGTCGGGGTAAGCGCATTTGAGAAAAATTTTCGAAATTCCCTGGAGAAGGACCTGCTGCTAAAAAGAACAAATTTGGGTATCCACAAAGATGATTATTTATTCACCATAGGTGGTCATTCTTTAAAAAAATTCGGGTCACAGGGGCAGCAAAAGTCTTATTTGATAAGCCTTAAGCTCGCTCAGTTTGATGCCTTAAAACTTGAAAAAAAACGAAATCCAATTCTACTCCTGGACGATATTTTTGACAAGTTGGATGACATCCGAATTGGCCATTTAATGGAATTGGTCGCAAAAAGAGATTTTGGTCAGCTGTTCATCACTGATGCACGGCCGGAAAGGTCAATAAAGATCTTTTCAGATCTTCATATACCAGCCATGCTTTTTCATATAGCGGAGGGAAAGTTAACAGAAGTCACTTCCATATAATTTTATCTATCTTCAATCTACCCGCAACTCAGTACTTTGGTCTTTTTAGCAAGTGGGCATCAACGGAATATTTTCCCGGACCCGCAATAATAAGGGTTACAAAACAAATCAAGTACAACAGCGGCAATTCCTGCTTGTTAAAAGGATCTGCACCATGTGCAATAAAGGTAATTACCGTCATGTTAATGATCAATGGTATAAGTACCACCCGGCTCATAAAACCAACCGCCAGCAATGCGGTACAGAAAACCTCGGCAAAGACTACCAGTTGCAGGGAAAGCGCTGGACCCAATCCGATTGGATCCGCAAATGAATTGAGACGTTCACTGAAATTCACGATTTTAGGCCAACCGTGAATAAACAATAACAGACCTGAACCTACCCGCAAGATCAGGAGGGCTAGGTCAGTACCAACGGATTTATGGGAGAAAAGAAGCTTCTTCATGTAAATCAGATTTGGGATAATTTATTTCTTTGTGGCTGAACATAGAAACGGGATAACCCAGATTCCCTCCACAAACTTTCGCTTTCTTGTTAAAAGTATTGAAATAATTTTAATCTTAGAAATTTTTACAGCTTAAATTTCTAAAACCACGATACCTAGCCCATTTTTCTTTGATTCAAAAAAGTTTTTCTGGATAATATGCATTTTCGTGTAATCCCCTAAGGGCATCCATAACGATGACTTTATCAGCGGCATATGTTATTCCAAACCAAGTTGTGCCTCCAGGCAGTATTTTGATGGCTGCCGAATTATCATTTATCAACTGGTTTGCGACGGTGGGGATATAAAATTCAGACTTCAGATCTTGATGATTTTCTTTCAGAAAACTTTTCCATAATTTTTCCGTCTCCAAAAAAACAGCGGGATGAAAGCCCCAACAATTCATGGATACAGGGGTATTAAAAGGAATCTCGATCGTTTCGTTTTCGGTCCTGTGCAGGATTTTATCCCCTTGTCTACTGATTGCGGTACGCTCTATCATTCCCAGGAGGTGTCCGAGTTCGTCAGACGCACACACTCCACGGCTTACAGTGCCATAGTCTGACAATACATTTTGGATAGCATAGCCAACCATACAGTGTAGGTCTGCCGCAACATCATTCACCAAAAATTTTCCGAGTGCATCAAACGCCTCCCTACCGTAAAAATCATCTGCATTAATCACCGCGAATGGTTCATGAATGGCGTCTTTGGCACAAAGCAACGCATGGGCTGTACCGAATGGTTTCTTGCGCAAATCATTCCTTTGATTGGCATCAACTTGGCTTTCGAGAGATTGGATCACGAAATCAACGGCTATGTGTCCCCGCAGTTTGGGTAAAAATAAATCTTTGGCAAGTTCTAAAATCTCTTCCCTTACAATAAAAACAACTTTTCCAAAACCCGCTTGAATGGCATCATAAATACTGTATTCGAGAATTGTTTCTTTGTTGGGTCCAAATCCATCAACTTGTTTGTCTCCTCCATACCTGCTGCCCATTCCGGCGGCTAAAATCAAAAGTGTAGGTTTCATTTCTTTGTAAATATGTTAAATAAGATTTCACGCTAAAATATAACGGGGGCAAAGATAACCGATATTCCTATGTCTGTTTCCAATCATACTCGATTTTTTGAATAGTTTGAATTGTAGGGATTTTTAAAAAAATCAGGCAGGTATAAACTCACATCCGAAATCTTTATACCAAACCATTATGTGCGAATACCGAAATAATTGTCGAGTTAAATTAATAAATATCAAGCAGGGTGGGTATTATTGAACCCTATTCAAAACTAAATTTAACTTTTTCAGATCTTTTTGATTGTTTTATCAACCATATTTTTTATTATTGTCAAAATTTACTTGATTCCTCGCCCAATTTATTAAAGAAACTTAAATCCAGTTGATAAAATGAAAAAAATAGAAGCCTTAATCAGAACTTCAAAATTTGACGAAATACATACCTGTCTTTCCGGATTGGGGGTAAACTTCCTGACTTTCTTTGAAGTGAAAGGGATGGGTCTCCAGCATGCCAAAACCCAGCAATACAGAGGTGTAGCTTATGAGCCAACCTTCATCCCAAGAACTAAACTTGAAATCATTGTTCCTGATGATTTGGAAGAAGCTGTTATCTCATGTATCCTCCGAGAGGGAAGAACCGGCCAGGTTGGCGACGGTAAAATATTTGTCTATAATGTGGAAAAAGCTTTTCGGATCAGAAACGAAGATATCGGAGAGGAAGCCCTTTAATCACTCTATTAATCACCCCATCTTTCAATCACCTTTAAAAAATAGCACCTAATATGAGTCAAGAACTATTTACTATTAACAACCTGTGGATGATGGTAGCCACCATTTTGGTGTTTATCATGCACTTGGGTTTTGCTGCACTTGAGGCCGGATTGACACGCGCCAAAAACACAGTTAATATCCTTTTCAAAAACACCATTATTCCAGCCCTGGGCATTCTTACTTATGGATTTATCGGGTTTAACCTCATGTATCCCGGCGAGGCCTTCGAAGGTGGTTTTTTTGGTCTTTCCGGCTTGGGGCTTAGTCTTCCCGAAGGGTGGGATACTTCAAATTACAGTGAAGGTTACACCTTTTATACGGATTTTATATTTCAGGCGATGTTTGCGGCCACAGCCGCTACCATTGTATCCGGAGCCGTTGCGGAAAGGATGAAACTCGGACCATTTATTTTCTTTTCATTGTTATACGTAGGCATTTGCTACCCCATAGTTGGCATGTGGAAATGGGGAGGCGGGTTTTTGAATACCCTTTCCACTCCCTTTTATGACTTTGCAGGCTCTACTATTGTGCATTCTGTAGGAGGATGGGGCGCCATTATAGGCGCGTATTTGTTGGGGCCAAGATTGGGCAAGTACAAAGACAACAAAATCAACGCCATCCCAGGCCATAACCTTCCCTTGGCTACTTTTGGGGTTTTCCTACTATGGTTTGGCTGGTTCGGTTTCAATGGTGGATCCGTGTTGTCAGCTTCCCCAGGAACGGTTTCCCTCGTGTTTGTAACTACCGCAATAGCTGCATCCGCAGGAGCTTTCGGTGCCTTAATCGCTTCCTACGCTAAGTTCAAAGCTTACGACATCACGATGGTATTGAATGGCATTTTGGCTGGATTGGTAAGCATCACCGCGGGAGCGGACATGATGGCTCCTTGGGAAGCCGCTGTAATTGGTTTTATAGGTGGTATGTTGGTAGTTTTTGGCGTCCTCTTTTTCGATAAAGTAAAGATTGACGATCCTGTAGGTGCCATATCCGTCCACTTGGTTTGTGGTATCTGGGGAACACTCGCCGTAGGAATTTTTGGAGATCTTGCTGGTGGTGCGCAGATACTATCACAATTAATTGGAATAGTTTCCATAGGGGCATTTTGTGTTGCCTTTAGCTTTATAGTTTTCTTTACTTTGAAGAAAACTACAGGTATCCGAGTTGACGAACAGGAAGAGTTGGAAGGCTTGGATATCAATGAACACGGAATGCATGCCTATCCGGATTTTGCGACCAAAGAGTAAATTCATTTCACTCTCCTATAGAAAAAAGGGCCACCAGGGATTTAATTCCGGGTGGCCCTTTTTTTGTTTATCATTTATGCAGCACGTTTTAATACCAAAGTAGGAATCACCAATGGTCGATAAAATCAACATAAAGGTCAAACCAAAGTCTAGAGATTTGATAAAATTCAAATTACCCACTCTTTTGGGCAGACTGTTGAAGATATAACCCGGAAGTAAAAGGTTACTGAGTTAGTTCCTATTGTCACGCATGGGGTTTTGTCCCCTCGATGTTCCTCTCGGGGGCGTTGCCTGCTTAAAGAGTTCAAACCGCGAAGGCGTAAATTTTCTTGGCCAATAATTGTTTTCCTCGTCTATATCGGCTATTTCCCGGTAGGGATCCAGCACGATTTCCACTACTTCTTTGGATTTCCCAAATACTTTGGTGGCCTCGTATTCGTCCAATCGCCATAGTTGGGCAGGGAGCCTCTCGATTTCAGAAGTACCATCTGTATACTTAAACTGGAGGATGACAGGCATGACCAGTCCTCCCACATTTTTCAATTTCACTTCATAGAAATTTAACCCGCTATTTAATAGTTCCCTCTCCTGATTGGATAGGTTCTTCAGGAAATCCTGATATTGCTTCTCATCGGCAGGTCCCACGCGAAACGGGTCATAACTGTTGTAAAAATCTCTGGCGGCGGGATTGGATTCTACCACTGTCACTGGGACATCCGTTTTATTTCGATCCTTGGTAAGGTATGATTCTTCCAATCCATACGCTTCTCTTTTGCTGGCTTTTGATTCAGAAGGATTTCCTGTATCTATTTTATACCATTTCACCCCCTCAATGGAAATATCTACGGTTTCGGTCCCATAAAACCAACCCCGCCAAAACCAATCCAAATCAACAGCTGACGCATCCTCCATGGTCCGGAAAAAATCATCGGGGGTAGGGTGCTTGAACATCCACCGCTGCGCATATTGCTTAAAGGCATAGTCAAACAACTCCCTTCCCATCACTGTTTCCCTCAATATATTTAGTGCTGTGGCTGGTTTTGCATAAGCATTGGGACCAAGGGCAACAATATTTTCAGAATTGGTCATAATGGGCTCTAAAAAGTTCTTTTCCATTTTCATATAGGGGACGATTTTGTGGGGAGCTCCCCTTCTGGAAGGATAGTCCCTATCCCACTCTTGCTCGGCCAAAAACTGCAAAAAGGTATTTAACCCCTCATCCATCCAGGTCCATTGCCTTTCGTCAGAGTTGACAATCATGGGGAAAAAGTTATGTCCCACTTCATGTATAATGACCGAAATCATGCCATATTTGATGGCATCTGAATATGTCCCATCTTCATCGGGCCTTCCATAGTTAAAGCATATCATGGGGTATTCCATGCCGTTGGTAGCTTCCACGGAAATGGCCACCGGATAGGGGGAATCGAACGTCCGCTTGGAATAGGAACGAAGCGTATGGGCTACTACCAGGGTGGAATATTGGCCCCATAGGGGATTGCCTTCCTTGCCGTAATAGGACATGGCCATGACATCTCTCTCTCCTATTTTGACGGCCATAGCATCCCAGATAAACTTCCGGGAAGAGGTCCAGGCAAAATCCCTAACATTCTCTGCTGCAAAAATCCATGTTTTGGTGGTCTTTTCCCGGTTTTTTTCCAACTGCGCTGCTTCTGATTGTGTTCTGATGACAACGGGTTTTTCAAAACTTTCCCTGGCTTGATTCCATCGTTCCATTTCAGCATTGCTTAGCACCGCTTGGGGATTTTGTAAAACTCCGGTAGCCCCTACCATATGATCCGCAGGCACGGTAATTTTCACCTCATAGTTGCCAAAGACCAGCGCAAATTCTCCTGATCCGACAAACTGCATGTTCTGCCATCCTTCAAAATCAGAATAAACAGCCATGCGCGGAAACCATTCTGCCATGGTATAGAGGTAGTTTCCGTCCTTTTCGAAGTATTCGTATCCCGGCCTTCCACCGATGAAGCTCATCCTGTCGTGGATATTAAAGCTCCAGTCTATCTTAAATTCAAAATTCTCTTCCGGTAACAGTGGCTTGGGTAAATCCATACGCATCATGGTACGGTTCACCGTCACGGGGATATCGGCTCCAGAGGCATTGGTGACGGATAGAATTTTATAACCCAAATCTTGATCGTGCCACAAAATTCCCTGAAGCTGGCTTAAGGTCATCTGTGGTTCTATACTATTGGTGGACATTTTGGGGGTTTCAGAATCTTTCGCCCGCTGATTCTGGTCCAGCTGTACCCAGAGGTAATCCAACGCATCGGGGGAATTGTTAATATAATTGATATTTGCGGTACCAGTAATGGATTGATTTTCGTCATTGAGGGTTACCTCAATTTCATAATCAGCCTGCTGTTGCCAGTACATGTGACCTGGGGCTCCTGATGCGTTTCGATATACATTGGGAGTTCGAAGCGTTGTGCCCAATTGCTCGAAGCGTACACCATGGCGCTGTTCATCAATTTGGGCAAAACTTATGAAGGAAACACCTGTTACAAACAAAATTAAAATAATCAGTTTTTTCATCCTTTTAGTGGTCTCATAATAATAGGAAATTATAGGGTATACCCCCTTTTGTGATAATTGAAGCTGCAATTTAATCAATAAACCACAAGTTCACAATTGTGGTTTAGTCAAAAACTAATTAAATAAACCCATATTTAAATTTTGGAAAGAATTTTGTCAAAATTGCCTTTATTCTAAACCTCCTCGCTTCAAATAATTCGATTTTAGTTAACGGGTTGCATGATTTTAAACCGTGTTTTTGACCAGATCAATTTTAAACCAAAAGATACAGCTACTTACCAATATCGGTTTTCCAACATCATCATCACGGACATACCCAGGACGATGGAGGATACGATCAGAATCCATTCTTTTCGCTTCATGCCAAGTATTCCCACCATTAGGGTAGAGACAATGAGGAAAATCGAAACGATGACGAGCTGCCCTACTTCCAGTCCGATATTGAAGGCAAGGAGGGGTTGGAATAGGGAAGATTCCCTCCCGAGCAAGGCCCTGAGATAATTCGAAAAACCCAATCCGTGTATCAGTCCAAAAAACAAGGCAAACGCATAATTAAGTTGCAGATACCCAGTGCCGCCGGAAGGTTTGGGTTTGAAAATATTTGATAGACAGGTAAGTGCGATGGTTACGGGAATGAGAAACTCGACCAGGTCAGTATCAACCCGAACTACCTTCAACGTAGCCAGTGCAAGGGTTAGGGAATGACCTATGGTAAAGGCGGTTACCAAAATGAGGATTTTTCTCCAGTCTCTCATCAGGTAAATGACACAAAGGGCAATCACAAAAAGTATGTGGTCAAAACCATTCAGGTCCAATATGTGTTGAAGACCTAATTTAAAATACAACTGAAACTGGTTCATGCAATTGGTTTGGTTGAAAGTCAATCCGAATCGGATTATTGTCGTAATATTAACGTATATTTCAGATATTCTATAAAATTCAACGATTCAAATGCTTACTTTTTACTTATCGGTAGTTAGCCTGTTTGGGTTGTTCACGATACATCCCTTTTATATCAGCCTGACCGACATGGTGTATAAAGCTGATGTAAACCGGCTAGAAATTGCCCAAAAAATATTTTGGGATGACCTGGAGGTAGCTTTAGAAAAGAGGTTCAAAACCAAGGTGGATTTTCTCAACATGCCCGATCGGACACAGCTTGACGAGATGCTGGGTGAATACCTGTTGGAACAGAATAAAATACGCATCAACGGCCAATTAATCGCTCTTGAATATTTGGGACATGAGATTGAGGAAGACGCCGCATGGTTTTATTTCGAGTCCATAGACGTACCAAAGCCCGCAACAGTCCTTGTTATGAATACCATTCTAACAAGTGAATTTCCCACCCAGCAAAATATCATCAATTTTTATGTTGACCAGCGCCCAAAAAGCATCATCACTACCATTGGAAAGCCGGAAGGAGAATTGCGATTTTGAGTCAGTCTGCAACTTAAAAGGATGTAGCCTTAGTTTTGTATTTCCAATTGAGGTGTACCAAAGGAAAACGTCTCACAAACCGTCCACTTTCCCCCATCTTTTTTCAGCAGGGAAATTTTATTTACCAAGTACCTTTTATCTATGGCCATTTTTTTTGCGCAATCTAGGTAAGCTGAAAAATAGTTTTCCTTTAGATCGTTGAACGCCATCGTCATGTGGGGGGTGTAAACCCGGTCGCTAAGTTCCATCTCCTGCTTTAAAGTGGTCTTACAATACATGATCAGTTCATCCTGCAGCTTATTCAGTATTGGGTTTTTCTTTATCCGCATAAAAATAACCCGTTTTCCAAAAGTATCCACGCCTTTAAAATGAATCTCAAATGGAAATTTCGCTTCAAAGAAGCGTCTCAATTTTCCTGATAGCTCGGATTCTTTCTTTTCATTCCAAAGAAATGGCATCTTAAGTGTAACATGGGCGGGAGACCGCAATCCGTATCGGATTCCAAACGTGTCTTTCAAAACCAGTTTGAGCGCCGTTGCTTGTGCCTGGACTTCCCCTTCCGGCACAATAGCTATAAAATATTTCCCCAATGACTTCACCATAGATCGCTTATCACCTTGATTATCCTCCCCCAATAGGTCAAATAAAAACTATTAAATGGTCTTCCCATAATTTTTTTTCGCAAAATATGGAACTCTGCTTTAAAAGTTTTGGGCAATCCCTTAAATTGAACAAACTTTACAACTAGCTTGATGAAACACTTCAATAAAATCATGGTCGGTATGGATCTCAGTTCTATGGATGAGACTATACTGATGAACATAAGGCATCTGATAGCTGTCTTTGAAATAGAGAAAATTTATTTCGTTCATGTTTCCAAAGATCTGTCTATTCCAGAAGACATCAAAAAAACCTATCCAGATTTGTTGGCCCCTGTGGATGAAACTATTCGCAC
>Ga0105045_10006854_pt1 | contig 10088 bp, 5 predicted proteins | sample MAT02_FD_78089 | JGI IMG/M metagenome (GOLD analysis project Ga0105045, IMG submission 78089) | Freshwater microbial communities from Lake Fryxell liftoff mats and glacier meltwater in Antarctica - MAT-02 (megahit assembly) | ecosystem: Environmental > Aquatic > Freshwater > Ice > Liftoff...
CCAATGAGTCAAAAAGACAAGATCAAAGATTTACTTTTACATGCGCAAGTTGTCATGTGCCTGAATCAGGATTCAGACCGGGTAGAATGCAAGGCATCGCAGATGGTGGTGTAGGTTTTGGTGTAAAAGGTGAGTCCCGACTTAAATATCCACTATATCACAATGATAGTATAGATGCCCAAGGTGCAAGACCTTTAGCCGTAATCAATACCGCTTATGTAGAGAATACTATGTGGAATGGTTCGTTTGGTTCTGATCATCAAAATGCAGGTACTGAAGCAATGTGGGGCATCTTTGATCCAGGCACGGCTATCAATAAGCTAAATCTTGGTACATTGGAAGGCCAAAATATTGAAGGTTTGATCACTCACCGAATGAATTACACTAAAGAAATCATCGAACATGCAGGATATAAAAAAATGTTTGATGCTGCTTTTCCTGAAATGTCTGAAGCAGAAAGGTACTCCAGAAGAGGCGCAAGTTTTGCCTTATCTGCTTATCTGAGACAAGTCATCACAAATCAGGCACCATTCCAAAAATGGCTCAAAGGTGAAAAATATGCTATGACTGAGCAACAGAAAAAAGGAGCAGTATTATTTTTCAGTAAAGCTGGATGTAATACTTGCCACTTTGAGCGCAATCTTGGGTCAATGAAGTTTGAAGCACTTGGGGTAGATGACCTATATGAACATGGTGGTCTCAAGACAGGACCGGCAGATCGTAGAAATATAGGTAGGGGAGGCTTTACCAACAATTCTGAAGATATGTTTAAGTTCAGGACACCACAATTATATAATCTTGGGGATAGTGGCCCTTATTTCCACGGCGGAAGTATGGAGACCCTCGAAGATGTAGTAAAATATTTTAATAAGGGTGTAAAACAGAACCAACGTGTACCAGATACACAGTTGTCATCTTTTATACGCCCACTTGGATTGACGGATGAAGAAGTTGCCGACCTAACAGAATTTCTTAAAAATGGCCTAAGAGATCCTAATCTCCTGAGGTATAAGCCTGAAAGAGTTTTGTCAGGACTTTGTTTCCCTAATAATGACCCTGCATCCAAGATTGATATGGGTTGTAATTGATAAAGAATTGATCAATTGAATGTATGCTTTCCATACATTAAAATAAATATATAAAAAAGACCTTGAAGTTTATATTTCAAGGTCTTTTTTTATAGGATATGATTTGGAATAATTTTTGGAATTTTGTTTAATGATTTTATAAAAATGTGTTTTAAGCTATATTGAATATATTTTATTATGGAGACCGTTCCGAAAATACCGATTGTTTGATAATCACTTATTTTATACTATTTATCCAAACATCGGCAACCCACTACGATCCCCGACCCCTTTATGGGTAGAAAAGCCCTATATGGGTGAACTCACCAAATGTAAGTTAGGATTATCAATATATTATTAATCGTATTCTCACCCAATCACCTTCCCATCGCATGTTCCAAATCCAATCCTTACATCGTCTCTTTCACACCATCCACGCATCACTACGGTATCTCCATCTAGAATGAACTTACGCTCCGTGCCGTCAGGCATTTGTACTGGTTTCGTTCCTTTCCAAGCGATCTCTAGCATAGAGCCATAAGAATCGGGTGACTTACCACTGATCGTACCTGATGCTAGCAAATCTCCTACTCGTACATTACAACCATTGACCGTATGGTGGGCCAATTGCTGACACATATTCCAATACATATATTTGAAATTGGAATTAGAGACATTTTGAGCTACGCCCTCTTTTGTCACAATATCTACAGAAAGATTTATGTCATAGTTTTTTTGTCCTTCGTAAGTCAGATAGGGTAGTACGTCAGGATTCTGATCTGGCCCTGAAGTACGGAAAATATCCAAAGCTTCTAGTGTCACTATCCAAGGAGATATCGTAGATGCAAAGTTTTTGGCTAGGAATGGTCCGAGGGGAACGTACTCCCATTTCTGAATATCTCGTGCCGACCAGTCATTAAATAGCATTAGACCAAAGATATAGTCTTCTGCAACAGCAGTCTGAATAGTCTCACCCATTTGTGTTTCTTTACCTATTACAAAACCCATTTCTAGTTCAAAATCGAGTTGTTTGCTAGGTCCAAAAACAGGTTTGTCTGCTCCTTCTGGCATGGTCTGTCCATTAGGCCTTTTGATAGGAGTACCGGAAGCCACTATCGATGATGCCCTGCCATGATAGCCCACTGGAAGATGTAACCAATTGGGTAGAAGTGCGTTGGCAGGGTCCCTGAACATCACACCGACATTGTAAGCATGCTCACGACTGGAATAAAAATCTGTGTAATCTCCGATCTGAATTGGCAAAACCATTTGGACATCTGAAGCCGGAATAAATATTTTTGATGTTATCAGGGATTCGTTATCCAAATATCCACCTTGGACAAGGGCTAATTGTAATCTATTTCTGACTTCATTGGTTATTTGTTTGCCAAGCGATATAAAATCATTCATATATCTGGAAGCAAAAATTCCATCCGGAAGATCCAAACCATCAAATAATTGAGTAGGTACACAAGCATTAAGATCGATGATGGTGTCACCTAGTCGACTACAAATGGCGTGGTACTTACCTTGACTAAACACACCAAATGGAATATTATAAATTGTAAAATCACTATTTTTCTCTACTTCGATAAAACTTGTCATTAGGTTATTATTTCTTAAAATTTTAATAATTTTCTGGCAATACACCATTCAAATAAACGGCATTGGAAAAAAGCAAAAGCCCTTTGTCCCAAAAGCTTCTGAAAAGTGGATTATCTACCATATAAATTGCCTGACCGTTGCCATATGCTTGGACGGCAAATGAAACAGCATTTTCTAATTTCTTCTTTATGCCGCTACCCAAAAAACCATAGCTATCATATTTGGATGGGATATGAATGACATTCCACATACCTTTTTGGGTGACATAGGTACTCGATGATGTCTTGAGACTGTAATAACTTTTGCCCAAGCCATACCCCAAAGGATGACTATCATCCACTACGTTTTTTATGATGGCACCACCTGTGCCTTTACTTATACTTCTACGCTCTAGACCTTCGAAATCGTTAAATCTGTCTTTTAATTCTTGTTTCAGTTTTTCTTCTTCGGCTGCCTTTTTTTCGTCTTCCGTCGCAAAGGTCTCGAAAGTCAATCCTTCTTTTCCTGAAAAATTTCTCAACGCACCTTCTATCACAATGAGTCTACCACCTTTATTGGTCCATTCTACAAGTGTTTTGAATCTTTCGTCATTTATTTTATAATATCCATCAGGAAGGATGATGGTATTAAAAGCAGATAAATCAGCTCTATCAAATTGATCCCATTCTACTATATTTATCTGATAATCAAGTAATTCATCAAAATAATACCAGATTTCACCACAAGAATTTGCGCTGATACCACGACCAGAGAAGGTCAGTACTTTGGGCGCTTTGATCAGTTGGAAATAATTGCCCCCGAGGTCACCACCTTTATCAGAAAAACCAGAAGTATGTTGGACATAATCATTAATATTGTGTTTTGATAAAATAATATTGATATCTTTTTCAAAATCTTTTTTACGTTTATTGTCTCCCCTGTTGACCATTAATGTTCCTTTAGGAATGACTTTTCCTTGGTAAGAAGACTCTTTGATAGACATTCTTACTTTATAGTCTTTTTTGTGTAAATCTGCAAGGACTTTGACTGAATTTAAATCATTCCATGGAACTTGTATGCTGAATAGATTAGTACTTTCTGGGTCAGATTTAGAGACAGTTGGTTTTGTTTTTGAGGTATCAGTCTTAAAGGCAGCCGTATATGCATAACAATCTATGCCGTAGGCGAATGGAAGCGCCCAAGAAGTGATGTCGTATGTCAGCGAGTCAGTTAGTGTTGGCTCTTCTTCCATCAGCACTTGCAAAAGTACCGATCTCGGTTGACTAGCTTGGATGATCATATCACCGGCTTGTACATCAAAAGATTTGGAAGATTTTGATTGATAATGGTAGGCTGTAGATTTACTATTAGTGGTAGCGAAGCCATATTGAATACCACTTCTGTCAAATAATTCCGTTAGCCTTTGCATCGATGGACTTGACTTTAGTACGTAAGTTTTGTATTTGCCATTTGGATTTTTGATACTTTCTGAGTAATAATTTTTAAAATTCGAGATGATTTTGTCCGCATTTTTTGAAGATATTTCTACGGTCGAAAGCGCAACTACAGTATTATGTTCAATTTTTTCCTGAATAGTAAGGGTATCTCCATTTTCCAATTGGATGGTTCTGCCCGATGAGCTATTTCCTGCTTGTTCGTAAGTCATTCCGATTGCGCCGCTATATGTAGGGTAGGTGTCGCCATAACTTGGGTAAAAAAGATCGAACACTTCCCTAGTCCAATAAAGCCATCCATTTTTATCAAAATAGGATGCATGGTTTTTGCCTATTTCTACTTGGAAATCTTTTTGGAAAGACGACATAAATTTATGGTAAGGCTCAGCAGCAGGCGCAAAATAATAATTAGCATTGGCACCCATTTCGTGGAAGTCTGCATGAATGTGGGGCAACCATTGATTGTATATCATGATCCTTTCTTTAGACTCTTTTTGTGTCTGCCAAGCCCAATCTCTATTCATGTCAAACATATAGTGATTGTACCTTCCTGATGGCCAAGGTTCCATACGCTCTCTGTGCGAAAGGGTAGGGTTTTCATTTACGCCCGATACACTTTTTAAATAATGTACATATCTGTCGTACCCATCGGGATTAAGACTTGGGTCGATGATGACGATGGTGTTTTTGAGCCATTCATTAGTACGGACATCTTTGCCTGAGATCAATTGGTATATAAAGTTAGGTACTGTTTCTGTCGTTCCTGCTTCGTTACCATGTACGCCAAAGCTACACCATACAATTGCTTTTTCGTTAATATTTGCTGGTTTTATAGTGTTAACGCCTGAATTGTAGATGTTTGTTATTCTAATATCTTCAAGGTTTCTGATGTTTTCAACACTTGAAACGAATATCAAATTAAGTGGTCTTCCTTGATAAGTTTCACCAAATTTTTTCATCGACACCATATCACTTTTGTCGTCGATGTGTTTGATGTAATCTAAGATTTGGTGGTGGAACGTATGTTGTTTGCCATAATGACTGAAATATTCAGTAGGCGACTGCAGAGCTTGCTGTGCGCTCATTGATAAGCACAAAATCAAGCTTAAAAAGATGTAGGATATACGCAATATCATATCAGAAGATTAGAATGATGTACAATTCGGTTAACAATTGCAAATGTAGTATTTTAGGCTTAAGAACTTTGATAATTCAATTATTTTATTTATAATCCGTCATTCTCATTGAACTACAAAACTATGTGTGGATGTACCTAGCTGATCAGTCAATCTCAAATAATACATCCCATTCTTGATGTTTTGTAAACCAATATTAGCATCAGAATAATACACGTTTTTTGAAAGCACTGCACCTTGTACATTGATGAGTTCAATGGTCGTCATGCCATCTATACCCGAAATATTAACAAAGTTTTGTGCTGGATTTGGAGAAATTTTAAAATGATTAGCACTTACATTATAAGTAGAAGATGTTTTTTGCCAAGGCTGCCCTATTTTGTTTCCCCAGAAATATTCTACCATTTCCGGATTATCGATAAAAGGATTTCTATTGTTTTGCCATGCATACACTACATTATTCCTATTCATCTCAAAGTCATCTACAGGATCATTCCTGTGCCACTCAAGAAGTGTAGCTAAATCACCAAATTTACCTACTTCACCATCAGGAAAACCGTTGACTACTGTAAGTCCGTTGTACCTTACATCTAGATACAAAATACCACGTGCTACATCACCTTTGAATTTACCCAAAGTACCAATGGGGCCATTATATTGGCCATAGAACTGATTGCCACGACTACTGTTTTCAGGACCGTCCGCAGCTCTGATCGCATGTGCATCCGAGTTGGCATGTCTTGTGGAGTCTGCATTTGTAGGCCAAAAAACATTAGGTCCATCGATTGTTTCATCAGCTTCATTACTATTAAACCCACCTCTAGATCTTGGCCAAGTATGTTCACGATTCCAAGTATTAAAATTGTCTGAAGTCAACTGAAAATCTAGTTTTGCACGACCTTTCTCAAGGTACAAGAGCCATACTTGATTGCTATTTTCAGGATTCTGATCTGCTTTTCTTAGGAGTTCAATGAGATCATTGTATGTTTGTGCTCTTACAAGACTCGGATTAGCAATGATATTCTGTAATGCATTGCGAAGATCGGTGTCTGCAAGTCCTACCAAATCATCATAATAATTAGCTGCAAAAGTTCCTTTGACTTTACCATAAGTAGGATTGATAGGTGTTCCATAATCTGCAACTTTGAAATCATTATCTACGATTCTTACTTCTATATTATTGTTGAGTGCTAGGTAGCTAGGCGGAAGGGAGATAAGTCTGAGCTTCAAGATCTCATCGCCTTCGTCGAAATTGTCGTCTATGAGAGTGATGGTACTAGACACTGTATTTGTTCCTTTGGGAATAGTCAGATTGGTATTTCCTGTGTAGTCGGAAGTATTGAAACTGCCATTAGACAGTGTAAATGAAATAGAAAGGTCTTCGTCCACCGACTGTTCAGTAGTAAATTTGATATCAAAAATGTCCCCTTCATTATAACTTGTTTTTTCAAACACCGATTGGACTCCAATGAATACAATACCATTCCCATCATTTAGTCTACGTGGCGTAGGTGCTCCTGAAAAATATGTCCCATCAGTATTGCGTTGGATGGAGTTGGAGTTGTTAGCATTTCCCTCATTTATTTGTTGGATAGCAGGATTGAAAGCCTTAAAAATATCGATCATGGCGACAGCATCTGCATCATTGGTGTCATAAAGTAAGACATCAACCAAAGTTCCATCCACAAAAGCAAGTGTTCCTTCTACAAAGTCTTCTGCATTTCCACGATAGATAGCAACAGCGTCGGCACCGTTTTGGATGACATTAGCGGGTATGATATATTGTGGGAAGGGTATGACCGCCGTACTTCCTATCAATAAAATACCATTTATATCTGTTGTGTATCCATCCAAATCTAACGCAAGGTAGCTGGTATTTCCGCCATTATCTGACCCATTAAAAAATACAAGAACATATCCGTTCAAAGGAAAATTTGGTGAAGATGAAAGCAACTCAACAAATTCTTTATCGTCGATACTAGGTGAGTCACAGTCAAGTTCGTTGATGATAACAGTCTGCGCCACTATTGTACAGGATATCCAAAATATGGAGATCATAAATAAAAATCTTTGCATGGTACATTTAATTAGGATTGCAAAGATAGACCAAAATATCGTCATTGTTTAATGCCAAGATTAAATGATAGTTAAATCGATTCTACAAAATGCTTAATTTTCTTCATGGGAGTTAATACCAATAGTACATATAAAATAGTCCAATAAACTTTATCTTTTTCATTGATTCTTCTTCATAAAATAATTCCATAGCGAAGGCTATGCAAATATTTTATGAATCGACTGAATAAAAAATCTATTTATTTATTTTGAACTATTTTATAAATACAATTGGTATAATACCAATTGTCCAATAAACTTTATCTTTTTCATTGATTCTTCTTCATAAAATAATTCCATAGCGAAGGCTACGCAAATGTTTTATGAATCGACTGAATAAAAAATCTATTTATTTATTTTGAACTATTTTATAAATACAATTGGAAAACATTTAATTTTTTAAAGTATCTTCTAATGGCTATCAGATAATAGTAGAACATTGACAACTGTTAAACATATAATTTAAAAAATAGGCATTTATAACTATATCTAAAATTAATTCAACCATTAGCAAGAGTTTATTTAGGGAAAATGCTAGAAAATACAAACCTTATAGTCTAGATTTGTCCTAATTTTTTACATTAATCATTGACCCAACATACCATGATGTACGATAGAAATAAATGTTTCCCAATCATATTATCGGGCCTTATGCTTTGCTTCATGTACTCCTGTAAAAATGTACAACAAAAAATTGATATAACGCCATCATCTCCTGAGATAGACAGCCTAAAAAGAATGCTCGCAGATCCCAAAAACTTATTGGATTCTTTATATACTAAAAATTTGGTACAAGTAGTCGAATTTTATAAACAAAGCAATCAAATTGACTCTGCAGCAATCTTATTGTAAAGCTATGGAGATACGCTTTCGCAGTATTTCAAATATGATTCATTATACCTCAATACTGCCTTGGCATTCGTAGGTCAACATAAGCAGAATCCTTTGGTAAGTACATATATACCCAATATCAAATACTACATTTCTAAACAATACGATACACAAAATGAAAGTGAAAAGAGCCTAGACTGGAATCGACAAGCTTTTGTGCATCCAGGATTGACCGAAAAAACAGAATCCTGTGTAGCTATGTCATTAGCTGAATTATTTATGAATCTCGGACAGATGGACAGTTCTATTGTTTATTTGTTAAAGATTAATGAAAAAGATATATTGCGCAATGATACTTTAAAAATGTCTAGTAACTATTATGTCATAGCACGTGCTTATCAGCTCATGGGCGCTTTCACATCTGCAAACGAGTACTTGGATAAAGCCATCGTCTTATCCACTACAAAAAAAGATACATCAACCATCATAGATAACATAAATCTGAAATGCAGTATCTGGCAAGACCAACCGCAAGATACCGCTGTCTTTGTCAAAATGGTAGATGAAATGTACCATTATTACACGCATTTTAGTGCAAAGAATCCTTTTATGCACTACATGATTCATGTGAGTCAAATCGATAAATTCATTTACCTGAACCAAATGGACAGTATTCCGGCACATCTAGCTATTGTCGAACAAAATACGGCACTCTTGCAAGACCAGTTTCTAGAAGATTTTACCTTTGGCATCAAGCAAAATATTTCATTTATAAAAAACAAAAAGATAGACAATATCAAGAAATTAGAATCAATGGCCCAATCAAGTGCCGCTGATAAAGAATATGTGTACGCCAAAAATACTTATCAACTACTTTATGATCACGCTATCTACTATGAGGATTTTGGTGCGGCAATAAGATATAAGAAAGCTATGGATGACATCGAAAAAGTGTGGCGTGCGCAGAATCAAAAGGGGCAAATATTTGACATACAAACGAAGTTTGAAACACAAAAAAAGGAGCAACGAATAGTCATACAACAAAGTGAAATTTTCCAAAGAAAAAATCAACTGTATTATTTGATAGCCATTATTACACTACTTGGAGCATTTATATTTTTTGCCATCCGAGCTTACCTACAAAAGAAAAAATCTGCCGATACCATCACCGCTCAAAATGCACAACTCGAAGTCCTCAATGCTGCCAACGAAAACCTAGTCTACAGTCTCTCTCACGACATCAAAGAGCCAATGCTTGGCGTACTTATGTTGCTCAAGAGACTCAAGATCGATGACGCTTACCTACAACAAGCTTCTGTAAGTCTCGAAAATCAAGTGAATGCTGTAAGCACGATTGTCAATAATCTCCTCCAGCTCAAAGCCACCGCTACTCAGCAAGATAAAGACACGATCATCGAATATGCAGCCATCCAAGCGACGCTCGACGCTGTCGTGAAAAGTCTTGACTACAAGATCAATGAAAAGCAAATATCCATCATCAATGAACTAGACAAAACGCCCACACTCACCATCCCATTATCCACCCAAAAACTGTATCTGATCTTACTCAACCTCATCAGCAATGCGGTCAAATATAGTGCTGATGGCCAAGGCATCCATGTATTTGCAGAAGGAAAATTCATCTGTATTAGAGATCATGGCACAGGTATAGATAGCGACACGCTTCGCCAAATCGGCAATACTAATGTAGAATCCACCAAAGATACGAGTGGTCATAAAGGTAGTGGCCTTGGACTCTTTCTAATCTCCAATATGCTAAAAAATACAGGTGTAAGCATGTCATTTGAGCAAGCTACGGGAGGAGGTACATTGGTAAGGATTGGGTAAGATGGTCGCAGCTTCCAGATCTCTTTGTTTTGTACACTTCGCTGCATGCTTGC
>Ga0105045_10006855_pt1 | contig 10087 bp, 8 predicted proteins | sample MAT02_FD_78089 | JGI IMG/M metagenome (GOLD analysis project Ga0105045, IMG submission 78089) | Freshwater microbial communities from Lake Fryxell liftoff mats and glacier meltwater in Antarctica - MAT-02 (megahit assembly) | ecosystem: Environmental > Aquatic > Freshwater > Ice > Liftoff...
ACGATTCTGCATCACGCCACGCTCGCCTATTCGATGGATACACCCGCGATGATGCGAGTACTTCGGCTCGGCAAGCCGAGCTTGCAAACCCGCGGCGTTCGCAGTGCGGAAAAGATCGTGGCACCGCTCCGGCTTCAAACCGAGATGAGCCGGGGTGCCGTCGTGGAACATTTGTTCCGTTGTTTCCACAAGGAATTCGGGGGAAGCATTCTCCCTTGGACAACCGATGAACTGAAAGTGGCATCCGCGCTCGCCGATTCCAAATACGCCACCGAAGCTTGGACATTCGACGTGCCTTGAACGCTGCCTTCGTCAAGCGAGGGGCAGTTTTATCTTGCCCTCTCCCCGCTGGAAGAGGGTCGCATCGAGCGTAGCGAGAAGCGTGGAGAGGGGGCTTTGGAACCAATCAAAACCCCTCTCCCCGTCCCGAAGCGGGACGATTCTCTCCCCAACGGGCGAGAGGGTAGAAATCCAAACGCCGTTCGCCTTATTGCAACCTATCGCCGGTTCGCTTAACATCTAAGAAACCGCCCACGGCGTTGCCGTGGGTTCCCGCCACACCCGCCTCGGAGCATCTCTCCATGTCGAAGCCTCTTGATCGCCGTAGTGCCTTGAAATTGGGGGCCTCCGCCGGCCTCGGATACCTCTACACCGGCCCCGCGTTTTCGATTGCCAAGGCCGCCGGATCGAACGATCGCGTCGGCCTCGCCGGGATCGGCGTGGGCGGCAAAGGCCGTTCCGATATCGAACAAGCCGGTGCCCTCGGGGAAATCGTGGCTCTCGTGGATATCGACGAAGCCGATAAGTATCTGGGCGGTATCGCCAAGAAGCACCCCAAGGCGAAAACCTATTTCGATTTCCGCAAGTTGTTCGACGATAAGGAAACGATGAAAGCGATCGATGCGGTCGTGGTGAGCACGCCGGATCACGCCCACGCTCTCGCCGCCATTCCTGCTATGCGGATGGGCAAGCACGTGTACTGCCAGAAGCCGTTGACGCGGACGGTGTTCGAAGCCCGCATGATGAAGGAAGCGGCGAACAAGTACAAAGTGTGTACGCAAATGGGCAACCAAGGCACCGCCGGGAACGGCCTGCGCCGGGCCGTAGAACTCGTGCAAGCCGGGGAAATCGGTGCGGTGAAGGAAGTTCACGTTTGGACAAACCGGCCGGTTTGGCCGCAAGCCCCGAAGGTGACGGCCCGCCCCGCCGGGAAGCCAGTGCCGATGGGAGTCCACTGGGATGAATTTTTGGCCGGTGCCCCGGATCGCGAATACGCCCCGGGCTATCACTCGTTCAATTGGCGCGGCTGGTGGGATTTCGGCACCGGCGCCATCGGCGACATGGCCTGCCACACCGCCAACATGGCTTTCATGGCCTTGAAACTCGGCCACCCCATCAAGGTATCGGCCGAAGCCGGCGACGTGAACCCGGAAACCTGCCCGAGTTGGGCCAAGGTCGTGCTCGAGTTCCCCAAACGCGATAACATGCCGCCGGTGAAACTGCATTGGTACGAAGGCAAGCAAGGCGATAAGAAGGTGCTTCCGCCGGCGGAACTCGTCGAGAAGGCCGTGAAGATCAACGGCGGCAAGGCCCTCGTGAACAGCGGTTCGATCCTCGTCGGCGAAAAGGGCATCGCCTACTCTCCGGACGATTACGGCGGCAAAGTCTTCTTCGAGACCGGTAAGAAGACCGACGGCACCACCAAGCCCGAATTGATGGCGAGCAACAACGGCGACGATTCCGGCCAAAAGAAAGAGTGGATCGAAGCCATCAAGGCGAACGACCCGAAGAAGGCGATCTCGAACTTCGATTACGCTTCACTGCTCACGGAAGCGTTCCTCTTGGGCAACGTGGCGATCCGCAGCGGTGCCCCGTTCGAATGGGACGGCCCGGCGTTCAAGGTTACCGGCAACGATAAAGCCATGGGCTTCATCAAAACCGAATACCGCAAGGGTTGGGATTTGATCGGCGAGAAAGCGTAATTCAGTCGAATTGGACGCGAACGAAAACAAAGCCCACCCGGTGCAATGGGTGGGTCTTTTTTTTGATTGTCAATGCCCGCCGCCTTCGATCATGCCGATGTGGAACATCAGCGCGTAACCGTTGAACGTGAGCACCAACCCTACCGCGACGAGAACCATACTCGTCGCGAATGCCCAACGCGCCTTGGCAAGCATCGCTACAGATGCGAGCACAATCGCGATCTGCAGGAACAATTCGGCGAAATCGAAGTAGTTATCTTGGGTATTGGCTTTGTGCTGGGCCTTCTCGTGAGTCTCGGCGGTCTCTTTGATTTCCTTTTTATCCTTGTCGTATTCCTCCAGTTTCGCTTTCGCCTTCTCCATTTGTGCGATCGCTTCAACGCTCATCCCGCCCTTCGCCTTTTCGACTTCCAGTTTTTCGTATTCGACTTTGGAACACGAGCATTCATGTTGCCAATTGTACCCATCGCAACTTGGCCGAACGCGAACGCGGGTTGGCCAACTTCTCATCTTCGCTCGGCCGGATGGGATCATCGCTGCCCGCGGAATAGATCCCGCTTCGCAAGCCGTCCCGGAACGCCGTTTTCACCAAGCGATCTTCGCCGCTGTGGAAGCAGATGATCGCCGCGGTGCCGCCCGGTTTCACGATCTGCGGAATCACCCGCAGCAGTTGTGTGAGGTTCGCCAATTCGCGGTTCACCAAAATTCGCAACGATTGGAATACCCGCGTCGCCGGGAGCAGTTTCTGCTTGTGAACCGGCGGGTATCCCGGCCCCAGCATGAGCGTGACCGGCGCGGCTTCATCGATGATCGCCCGCAATTGGAACGTCGTGGCCAACGGTTCATCGTTCCGTTTTTCAACGATGGTCTGAGCGATGATCTCCGCGCGGGGTTCATCGCCGAATTCGTTGAAGGCGTTCGCCAATTCCTCGGCACTCAGCGAATTCAGCAACTCCGCGGCGGTACGCCCCCGGGTGCGATCCATCCGCATATCCAATGGGCCGTCCCGCATATAAGAGAACCCGCGTAAGGGGTCGTCCACTTGCATACTGGACATACCCAAATCGGCGAGGAGGCCATCGACCCGTTCAACCCCGGCTTCCGCGAGCACACTCGGCAGCCCGGCGAAGTTCCCGGCGTGAAGGTGGAAGGGCAACCCCAACGCTTCCAACTTTTCGCGCGCATTCGGAAGGTTGTCCGCATCGAGATCGGTGGCGATGAGCATGCCGGTCGGCCCGAGGCGTTGAAGGAGTTCGCACGCATGCCCGGCGAAACCGAGGGTGCAATCGACGAACACTTGGCCGGGTTGCGGGTTCAACGTGCGAAGGATTTCTTCGAGAAGCACGGGGCGGTGTTGGCCCGCAGGCGTGGAACGATCTTTCTTGTGCCGGGGTTCGCGCCGTTTGCGGTGGTATTTGCGGGCCATGGCTATTTCTTCCCCCGCGTGAACCGCCACGCGACAAATGCAATCCCCGCGATGATTCCAATGCCCCCCAGAGTGAGCAAGCCGCCGGTGCCATCGCCGTACGAACCCGCCGATGCGGTTTGACCCAACAGGGGCACTTCAAAATCGACGACCACGCGATGGCCGAAATCGTCCGCCGCCACGATGCGGTACTTGCCCGGTTCGGGCCGGGGAAACGCGGTCGAACCGTCGGGGCCGAGTTTCTGCGAACCGATCTCGGCAGAGGGTTCCAAGCTGCTCAATTTCACTTCGACTTGGCCGCCATCTTCCTCGGCACCGTCGTAACGCACCGTGGCTCGAACCTCCGTGGGAGTCACTTCCACCTTCACGCGGATCGCATGGGCGAACGCCGGGGAAGCGAAGAGGAGAAGTGCGAAAGCGGTAGTGGCGGAACGAATCATCCCGCTATGTTATGCATTGGGCGACTTGGTCGCCCGCCCGACTCGGTAGGGCGACGATGTCGCCCCGCTTTCAATCAGGGGTTTCCATGCAGATTTGGGAAGCGATCGTTCTCGGCATCGTGCAGGGAATCACGGAATTCCTGCCGATCAGCAGCACGGCCCACTTGGTGGTCGCCCGCCAGGCGATGGGCCATCCGCACCCGGACGACGCCTTCACCACCGTGATTCAACTCGGCACGCTCGTCGCCGTGTTCGCCTACTTCCGGCACGACATTATCAGCATGCTCCGGGCGATCGTCGGCGACATCCGGCAACGCAAACTCGCCAGTACCCCGGCGAGCCGAATGGGATGGTTGATCGTTCTCGGCAGCGTTCCCGTGGGTGTGATCGGCCTGCTATTCAAGAAGGAGATCAGAGAATTATTCTACGATGTGCCGACGATGGGAATCGTGGCGATCCTGTTCGCGCTCTTGATGCTTGCGGCCGAACTCTGGCACAAGATCCGCACCGTCGATTTTGAACGCCCCGGAGTCGAGGAGAATGCGATTACTTGGAAGGATGCATTGTGGATCGGCTGCTGGCAGATGCTGGCGATCATGCCGGGGGCGAGCCGTTCGGGAACGACGCTGACGGGGGCGTTCTTCGCCGGCCTCACGCGGCCCGCCGCGGCGAGGTTCTCGTTTCTACTTTCGCTCCCGAGCATTCTCGCGGCGGGGCTGAAAGAAATTTACGACGAGTACAAAGTGTACAAGAATCCGGAACCGGGCAAGGCGACCAGCCTGTTCGCTTCGGGCGATGAAGTGACCGCGCTCGTACTCGCTACGGCGGTTTCCGGGATCGTGGGCTACTTCGCCATTTCGTGGTTGGTCGGCTATTTGAAGAAGTACAACATGGGCGTGTTCATCGTCTACCGGTTGCTGATCGGAGCGGCGATTCTGATCTGGTGGTACGGGAACAAATAAACAACCACCCGGCGAGCCGGAAGCGTCAGCGCCCGGAGTGCATCACTCACATCATCACTTCGGCGGGTTGAATCACGAAGAGATCGCGGCCGTCGCTGCCGCTCGGTAGTTTGATTTCCTTCACTTTCCAGCCGGGGTGTTGCAATTCCCCCGCGAAGGGAGGTTCGCCCGTCACTTGGCCCAGCACGCTGATGGCCGAGGGATCGAAACCTTTGGGCACGCTCACGCGGTCGCCTTCGGTGCCCGCGAGGATCGGTTCGAGCACGAGGTGCTTTTTCAACGCGGCTATCGCTTTCTGTTGGAGACTCACAACACCGTCTCGAACTGTTTCAGCCGGAACCACATATTCTCCACGCTCGTTTTTGGCGTTCAACTTTTCCATGAAGAAATCGATCAAGCGGGCTTCCGATTGAAGGATGGTTAACAATCGCAGGCTCTCACCGCTCGGCTTGGCCGGCGAAACGATGGTCGACGCCGTGGCCAGCGTTGCGGTGCCGAGTGCGGCATCGAGTTTCGCAGCGAGTGCGGAATCGAGGCTCGCCCTCTTCGCGGCCTTCAACCCCCATTTGGCCCGGTTGAGGCTCCCCGCCACGGATGCGGCGTACACGGCCATGAGCACGATCCCCAATAGTAATCCGGCGCTGAGGCCGAGCAGAAACGAATTTATTTCCAGTTGCATTCGGGGATCTCCTTAGTGGAACCTGTTTTAGCCGCGACCGTAAGGTAGCGGTTGCCGTAGATCACCACTCCCTAACGGTCGCGGCTCTGAAAAGAATTGGCGTTCGTCATTTATACGGCTTCCACGGTTGACCGGCCTTCGCCCGTCGATTACAGTTGTAATACCAGCCTTGCGGGGTTCGCCCCGTCGCCTTGCTAAAGTTTTCTCTCTCCCCGGAGGTGTCCGATGCGTCGGGCGCTCACTCGCGGTACATCGCTGCTGATACTTCTCAGCCTCACCTTCACCTATGCCCAGCAACCCGGCCCGCCGTTGCCTGTGCCCCGGATCAACTCGGTTTTCCCCATGGGGGGCAAAGCCGGAACCACTTTGGAAGTGACCGTTCAGGGCACCGATATCGACGATCCCACCGGTTTGATTTTCTCTCACCCCGATATTCGATCCGAAGTGGTGAGTGCGCCCGAACCGGCCGTAGATCCGAAAACGAAGATGAAGGCGAAGCAAAAGACCGGCCCGGTCACCTCGGCGAAATTCAAGGTGACGATCCCGGCGAATGTGCCCATCGGTTCGCACGATGTTCACATCGCCAGCCGGTTTGGATTGAGCAACCCCCGCGCGTTCATCGTCGGGGATCGCGCGGAGGTGAACGAAACGGACAAACCGCACAACGATGTGCCCGTGGCCCAACGGATCGAAGTCGGCCAAGTGTTGAACGGGACGATCTCCGCCGCGACCGATGTCGATTACTACACGTTCGCCGCGAAAGCGGGAACGCGCGTGCTGGCGTACTGCGCCACCACGAGTATCGATAGCAAAGCAAAGCCGCAGTTGGAACTCTTCGATGCTTCCGGCAAACGTTTGCAAATCAATCGGAACTTCCGCGATGGCGATGCGATGCTCGATCTGCAAGTGCCGAGCGACGGGGAGTATTTCATCCGCATCGCCGAGTTCGCGTATCAATCCGGCGGCCCGGATTACTTTTACCGTTTGAATCTCAGCACCGCACCGTTCATTGATGCGGTGTACCCACCGGTGGTGAAGCCGGGCACGGCAACGCCGGTGACGTTGATCGGCCGCAATCTTCCGGGTGGCAAGTCGATGCTGGGTTTATCCCCCGATGGCCGAACATTGGAAACCCTCACCGTCACTATCACGGCCCCGGCGGATGCCCAAGGGAAGTTCACGTATCGCGGCTTCACCCCGCCGGGCATGGCGTTGCAAGATGCCTTCGAATATAGCCTGAAAGGGCAGGGGGGTATCTCCAACGCCGTGCCGATCTATGTGGCGGAGTCACCGGTGATTCTCGAAGCCGCCGCCGAGAACGACACGATGGAAACCGCACAGAACATCGAACTCCCCTGCGAACTGATCGGCCGGATCGATAAGCGTTACGACAAGGATTGGTACGCTTTCACCGCGAAGAAAGGAGAAACTTACACGTTCGACCTGCAAGCGGATCGCATCGGTTCGGACATGGACATGTACTTCGCGGTGAAAAACGTTTCCAACAAAGGCAACGTGGTCGAGGAACAAGACGACGATCCCGATTCCCTCCACCCGTTATTTTTCTACACTCGCAACGGCGATCCCGCCGAGGCGAAGTTCACCGCTCCCGCCGATGGGAAATATGCGGTGTTCGTGGCCAGTCGGGAATCGAACATCACCTTCGGCCTGCGTTCGATTTACCGTTTGAAAATTACCAAACCGGAAGCAAGCTTCCGTGCGATTGTGATGCCGAAGGGGCGTGGACTGCCGAGTTGCACCGTTGCGGAACAGGGGGGGCAAGAAGCCCTTGATGTGTTCGTCGATCGAAAAGGGGGCTTTAACGGCCCGGTCACGATTTCCATCGAAGGCTTGCCGAGCGGCGCGACTGCGAAACCCGCGATCATCGGCAACGGTTCCCGGTGGGGTTCCATCATTATCCTGGTGAAATCGAATGCGACCGCATTCCAAGGGATTCTCACCGTGAACTGCACCGCCGAGATCGACGGAAAGAAAGTGATGCGCACCGCACGCCCCGCATCGATCACTTGGGGGATTGCCCAACAACAGAACGTTCCGGTCGTCGCCCGGCTCGATCGAGCGCTCTTCTTTTCGATCCGCCCCGAAAAGGCTCCGTTCCGAATCGCCGCCGACCTCGCCAACGGCAAGGTGAAGTCCAAGGGGAAGGACGGTAAAGAAACCGAAGCGAAATTCGAAAGCCCCTTGTACGTCAAGCCCGGCGACAAACTCGCCATCCCCGTGAAAGTCTCTTGGCAAGGCGGCGAAGCCCGCACCGGCCCTGTCAACGTTCACTTGGAACCGTACCAAGCGAACGTTCAGACGACTCCCATCAGCCTTCCCCAAGGGGGCGGTGGCAACAATACGCCCGCCGCGATGATGGCCAAGGAGAAGGACGATACCACGATGAACCTCGACGTTCGCTCCACGGCCCAACCCGGAATCTACGCACTCACACTGCGGGCCGATACGCAAATACCTTTCGTCCGCGATCCGAGTATGAAGGATAAGAAAACGCCGATGACGGCGATGACTTATGCGGAACCGATTGAAGTGATCGTGCTGCCGAACACTCTCGCCAAAGTTTCACCGACCGTGCCAAGTTCATTGAAGATCGGCACGACCGTGGAAATGCTCGTGAAAGTGGATCGCCTCGGCGATTACACCGGGGAGTACAAAGTCTCGCTCGCGATTCCCAAAACGAACTCGGGTTTGAGTGCCGGAGAAGCGACCATCCCCGCCGGGAAGGATGAATGTGTACTGAAGTTGACGATCGCCGCGGATGCGAAGCCAACGCAATTGCAGAATGTCGCGGTCGAAACCGAGGGCACCGTGTACGGCAAGTTCCCGATCAAGGATCAAAAGCTCGTCAATCTGGTGATTGCGAAATAGTGATGTTGTTAGCCCGACGCGCCAGCGAGGGCTTCCAGCACGAATTTCACAAGATTCAATTTAACGATCGACGTTCTGGAAGCCCTCGCTGGCGCGTCGGGCTAACAAAACCCACCCCGAGACCCCCATATGCTCCGCTCCCTTCTCCCGCTCGTGTTCCTCGCTTCCCACGTGCTCGCCCAAGAGCCGAAGAAGGACGAACTCAAACCGATTCCGCTCGCCGACCTCAAACGCACCGTTCCAGTAAGTTTCGAGAAGGAAATTCTTCCGATCTTCGTGGCCAAGTGCCAAGTGTGCCACGCGGGCAACCTCACCGAAGGGAAGCTCGATCTCGGCACCTATTCCAGCATGATGAAGGGCGGGAAACGGGGCGCGGCGATTGTGGCCGGGAAATCCGGGGAAAGCTTCCTTTTCAAATCCTCCGCGCACCTGATCAAGCCGATTATGCCCCCCAAAAGTGAAGACAACCCTCTCACCTCGAAGGAAGCCAGCCTCTTGAAGCTTTGGATCGATCAAGGGGCGAAACCGCCCGCGGTCGATGTGAAGGTCAAGCGCGCCGTCGTGTTGAGCCTGCCCCCCGCACTTGTCAAACCAGTGCGTGCGATTGCGGTCAGCCCGAATTCCTCGACCGTGGCCGCGAGCCGGGCGAATCAAATTCATACTTTCGATGCCAAGACCGGCGAGTTCAAGACTACCCTGATCGACCACGAACTCAAAACAGCCGACGGCAAAATTGCGAAGGCGGCGCACATTTCGCTCGTCGAAGCGATGGCCTACAGTCCCGACGGCAAGACGCTGGCCTCCGGGAGTTTCCAAGAACTCACCCTGTGGGATGTGGAAAAGGGCACCCCGAAAAAACGCCTCGGCGGCTTCGCCGACCGCGTGGTGAGCATCGCATATTCCAACGATGGCAAGTATTTTGCCACGGGCGGAGGCGCCCCCACCGAGGATGGCGAAATCCGCATCTACGATGCGACTGGAAATCTGGTTCAAGAGATCAAGAACGGCCACAGCGATACCGTCTTCGGCGTGTCGTTCAGCCCCGATGGAAAGCTCCTCGCCACGGCCGGGGCCGATAAGTTCGTGAGGGTGTTCGAGGTTCCTTCGGGCAAGTTGGTGAAAACGTTCGAGGGCCACACCCACCACGTCATGGACGTGGGATGGACGAACGACGGGAAGAAGCTCGCGAGCGCCGGGGCCGATAACATCGTGAAGATTTGGGATTACGAGAAGGGGGAGAAACTCCGCGACATCATCGCCGCGCAGAAGCAAGTGACGCGGTTGGTGTTCGTTCCCAAGTCCGCCAATTTCGTAACCGCCGCCGGGGATGCCGGGGCGAAACTCTGGAGTGCCGAGAGCGGCCAGAGTTCCAAGAGCTATTTGGGGAGCAACGATTTCCTTTACGCCGTCGCCGTGAGCGACGACGGTAAAATCGTGGTCACCGGTGGCGAGGATGGCACTGTGCGATTGTACAGCGGCGATGGTAAGTTGATCAAAGCGTTACTGCCGCCCGGAGTGGAAATGCCTCAAACAGAACCGAAGAAGTGAGTGGTATACCATTTGTTGGAGTTCCGCTTAGGCGCGAAAACTACTTTGACTCCCGTCACCCTCGTGTATGTCGAATTGCATGACACGATGATCGATGCGATTACAAGGGAAAAGCAATTGAAGAAATGGAATCGTGCATGGAAGGTTCGCTTGATCGAAGA
>Ga0105045_10006856_pt1 | contig 10086 bp, 8 predicted proteins | sample MAT02_FD_78089 | JGI IMG/M metagenome (GOLD analysis project Ga0105045, IMG submission 78089) | Freshwater microbial communities from Lake Fryxell liftoff mats and glacier meltwater in Antarctica - MAT-02 (megahit assembly) | ecosystem: Environmental > Aquatic > Freshwater > Ice > Liftoff...
GGCGTCAGGCCGCGGCGGGTTTGTCGGCCACCGGGGTCCAGCCGGCCTCGGCGAGCCATGCGAGCGCTCGCTCGCGACGCTCGCCATCGACGGCGAACTCGACGACATCACCGGGCTCGACCTGGGCAGCCGGGTCGATCAGCGCGCACGCGCCAGCCCGCTCGAGCATGAGTGGCAGGATCTCGGCGCGGGGCACCGACGCGAGCGCCTCGCTGCTGGCGGTCGCATCACTTCGGGTACACCAGACCGTCACCACGCCGCCCCGGCGCCAGCGGGCGAACCAGTCCTGAAGCTGCCGGGCCCCGCCGAACAGCACGCGTGCGCCCTGGGCCCGGACCGCGGCGATGGTCACGCCGAAGGTGTCGGCGTCGATCGCCACATACGTCGGCAGATCCGGCGCCTCCTCGGCGACCTTGCGGGCGAACTCGAGGTTGACGGCCTCGTTGGCGGTCACCGCGACGCAGGCGACGCGGAACTCCGGGTGCAGCCGTCCCAGCGTCGCCGAGTCGAGCCCGTCACCCCGCACCACGTGAAAGCCCGCGGTCTCGGCGGCGCGGCACTCGTCGGCGTTCGAGTCGACCAGGATGACCTCCTCGCCGCCGACGCCGAGACGGGTCGCCAGATGCCGGGCCAGCGCGTTCGCGCCGAGGATGATGTGGCCGCTGTTCTTGGCCCGGCGGACCCCGAGCAGCCGCGCGACCTGGCCGCCGGAGAGCCCTTGCACGGTGACGGTCACGGCGATGACCAGGAACACCAGCGCCCGGAGCTCGACGCCGCCGGCGATGCCGGCGTGGGCCAGCTCCATGGCGAACAGCGACGACACGGCGGCGGCGACGATGCCTCGCGGCGCGAGCCAGGCCAAGAACAGCTTCTCGCGCAGGCCGAGGTTGGCCCCGGTGGTACACGCGAACACCGTGATCGGTCGGACCACGAACATCAGCGCGACCACCGTATAGACCCCGGGCATACCGAGCGCGAGCACGTCGGCGACGCGGATGTCCGCCGCCAGCAGCACGAACAGCGTCGCTATCAGCAGCACCGTCAACTGCTCCTTGAACGCCACGATCTCCGGGAGCGCGTGGCTGCGTCCGTTGCCCAGCACCATGCCCGCGGCGATCGCCGCCGTGATCCCGCTCTCGGGCATCAAGCCGTCGCTGATCTCGTACAACATCATCGCGGTCGACAGCGCGAGGATGTTCTCGAGGCCGCGCGGCACGACGTCGCGGCGCATCAGCAGCAGCGCGAGGATCGCACCGCCGAGGCCACCGACCAGCACGCCGACCCCGAGCCGTGTCAAGATGCCGATCACTCCGGCGCCGATTGCCTCGCCGGACGGGGCGATCGCCACCTGCAACGCGACCACCGCGATCGTCGCTCCGATCGCATCGATGAAGATGCCCTCGGCCTCGAGGATCGTGCCGATGTGCGGCTTGAGGCGGATCCGCCGGACCAGCGGGGTGATGACGGTCGGCCCGGTGACGATCACCAGGGTCCCGAACAGCGCCGACAGCCGCCAGTCCCAGCCGAGGATGCCGCGACACGCCAGCGTCGCGCCGCACGCGGTGAGTATGCCGCCGCCCAGCACGAGCCGACGGATCGTCTTCGCCTGGCCGCGCAGCGCCCGGATCTCGAGGCTGAGCCCGCCCTCGAACAGGATCACCGCGACCGCGAAGCCGACCACCGCCGACAGCGCGGAGCCCAGCGTATGCGGCCGGATCACGTCGGCGACGTCGGGGCCGAGCAGGACGCCGACCGCGAGCAATACGACCACACCCGGCACGAACATGTGGCGCGCGAGCCCCTGCGCGACCACCCCCACCGCCATGGCCATGGCGAAGGTGAGCGTCGGTTCGTCGAGCATGGCCAGCACGTTGAGCACACGCGCCTGTTACCACGATCCGGACCCAGGGCCTCATGGACCCCTCCAGGGACGCGTCGAACTATCGCGCGGCCGGGCCGGCGACGCGGGCTGCCTGGGCGCAGTTGAGCTCGCAGGTGGCGCGATTGGTCGGCAACGAACTCTTGTCGGCGTGACAGGTCTGCACGCACGTGGCCAGTTGGTCGATCACCGCGGTTGCCGGGGCCATGGGAGTCGCCACAGCCGCCGACTTACAGCCCGTCGCGCACGCGTCCGGGCCCGCCTCACTGGCGTAGCAGCGTCCCAGACAGCTCACGGCGGTGTCGACGGGGTCGCTGCCCCGTGGGGTTGCCTCGCCGGCCTGCGAGCCATAGGCGGCGTCGCAGTTGAGCTTGCACGTCTCGCGATTGGTCGGGATCTTGTCGGCTGCCTCGCAGGACAGCAGGCAGCTCGAGAGGCCGTCGAACTTGACGTCGCCGCCGCCCGCGGGCGCGCTGGCCCCTGCCGACGCGCCCGGGCCAGCATCCTTGGTGGTAGCGGTGGTGGCGGTGGTCGGCGCTTTGGCGTCCTTGCCGGCGGTCTGGGCCGCGGCCTGGTCCTGAGAGTCGCAGCCGAGTGTCAGCAGGCAGGTGATGAGCGCGAGGCGTGCATGTGTCATGAGCTTCTCCATCGGGGCCCCAAGCGGAGCACGCTCTGCGGTCCTTGCACCTCAGAAACCGGGCGCGCCGCGAGAGTCGCCGATGCGTGCCGACGCTGCCGGTCCGGGGCACGCGCTGCGGAGGATCAGCGCAAGAAGCGCGACACGGCTCAAGCCTGCGGTCCGGGCCGCAGCAGCTCGTCGAGCGCTGCGGCCAGGCGTTCGGGGTCCTCGGCCGCGGCGTGCAGCGCCACGAGGCGCTCCATGACCTCGCGGTCGAGCCGCTCGGCGACCTCGACGTCGACGATCTCGGCGTGCTCTGCTTCCCGTATGCCGCGGCGCTCCGCCTCGGCGAGCCGGCGCACCGCCTCGGCGAGCTGCTCAGACAATTGCGCCGCGCCCAGTGCCTCCTTCGCGTCGGTGCCCGCGCGGCGGTGGCGGCCCTCGTCGCCGACGCGAGCAGCACGCCCGGGACCGCCAGCAAGAAGATCTGCGCGAAGTTGCGACGAAACTCCGCGAGGTCGATGTGGAACGCGGCCTCGAACAGCAGCGACGGAAGCAGCAGCAGCAGCAGCAGATCGGCGTTGAGCTCGACGTCGTGTAGCACCTGGAGGTCGACCACGCCGAGCACCAGGCCGGCGAGCACCAGCGCGAGCGTGTACGGCAGCCGCAGGTGCCGCGCCACCATGCCGACGAACGCCGCCACCATGAGCAGCAGCAGCACCTGGACTTCGCGATGTGGTGGATCATCGCGGCTATCTTCTACGCCAGGCAGATCGCCGCGTCACGCGTCACGCGTCACGCTCACGCGGGCGGCGGCGGGCCGACGCGCTCGAGCGCCGCGAGGTCGTCCGGGGCGATCAGCGCCTGCCTCGCGCGCGCGAGCGACTGCCGGAGGTGGACCGCGGCGACGACCTCGTAGCCGCCGCCCAGGCGTTGAAGGGCCGTCAGCGCCTTGCGGAGGGTGATGCCGACCTCGATCAGCCCGGCGCCGTCCCGCGAGATCGGGCGAAACAGGTCGGTGAAGAAATTCTCGAGCTGCAGCGGGTTCACATACAGGCGCTTGCGGGTCGGCGGATCGTCGCGGTGCGCCGCCAGACGCAGCGCCCAGTGGTTGAGCAGGCGGGTGCCGGTGCCGATCACGTCGATGGCGGTGCCCGGGTCGTTCACCGCCGGCGACAGCGCGCGCGAGGCGACCTCCGCCAGGACGATGAAGCCGAAGCGCGGGTCCTGTTCAAACGTCCGCGCCCCGCCGACGATGAAGCAGCCGGCCAGCCGATCGCGCGCGGGCTGATCCGGGAGCTGCTCGGCGTCGGAGAGCCAGCACAGTGGATCCCCGAGGTGTACGAACTGTCCCGGTGTGGCAGCCACGTAGAGGTCGCACTCGGCCGAGTCCGCGACCTCGCACAGGCCGGCGATGTCGACGTGCTGGACGTAGCCGATGACCGGCGAGCACACCGGCGTCGCCTCGGCAGGGACCGCCTTATAGGCGCGGCCCCCGTAGTGCAGCGGCGCGCTGCGGGCGTCGAGGGCCTCCCGGGTGGCGCTCTCGATGCGGTCGATCGTCTCGCCGACCCGGCCCATCCGCGACAGATCCTCGACCCAGCGGACCAGGGTCGTCACGACGAGCACGACCACCAGGATCGTGAAGCCGAACAAGATGACGCGCCCCGCGTCGCCGTAGAGCCGGGCGTTGAGCGCGGTGAGCCCGACGACCGCGTACAGGAAGGCGCCGATGAACGTGGCCAGCGCGCTCTGGGCCCGCTTATCCTCGATGAGCAGCGCGGTGGCCCGCGGTGTCACGTTCGTCGTGGCCGCCTGAAAGCCGGCGACCATGGTCGCCAGCGAGAAGGTGGCGACCGGCAGCATTGAGGCCGCGAGGATCCCGAGCAGTTGATCCACCATCGGACCGCCGACGAGACCCGACAGCGACTCGGGGACGTAAGGTGCAAGCACGATCGAGACCAGGGCCGCGAGCACCGCCAACACGCAGAAGGCGCCGGTCCGAAACCACATCCGACGCGCCAGGCGGCGCGCGTAGAAGCGTACGTTCGACATCAAGTTGCCATACCCGCCGAACCGGAGAGACCATGACGGCGGCTGAAAACGGGCGACATGGCGAGCGACGCTACCATGGCCGGCGCCCACGTGCGATCGCCTCCGCGAACCGCAGCGGCTGACCGCGCTCAGGGGTCCGCCGTGACGCCCCGCTCGCTCGCCGCCGCGACCGCAGCGACCGCAGCCGCCAGGCTGGCATCGTCGAGGCCGCCGGTCTCGGGCGGGCCAGCGGCGAACAGCGTGCCCTCGGTGAGCGCGGCGCACAGCGGGTGAGCGCGGCGCACCACCGTGAAGCCGGGCCCGGCGATCGCTCCCGTGCCCGCGCCGAGGTGAGCGCACACCGCCACGTCGACCGCGGGGTCCAGCGGCGCCCATGTGCCCGGCGGACCGAGCACCTGGACGATCACGACGTCCATCTGCTGTTCTTTCAGACATGTCCCAACGTACATGTCTCCAAGGACAGTGGGCGCACCGGCCGGCCTTCGCCCGCGCCACAGCTCCGCCAGCGCCGCGACGACCGGGTCCGCGGTGGACATCGCACGGCCAGGCGCGAGCCGGGCCCAGGCCTCGACCAGGCGCTGGCGCGGGCCGTCCGCGGGGAACAGCGCATATTCATCGGACAGGCCGAGGCGGGCCCGCAACAGCCCGTGCAACGCCGCTCCGGACCCGCTGCCGAGCACCGCCGGGCCCGCGGTGACCGGGGCCGACGTCAACGCCGGGCACCCGCGCCACGCCGCCTCCTCGAGCGGCTCGAGCGGCTCGAGAAAGGGACCCAATCTCGGTCCTGGCGCGCGTCGCAAGCCGGTGTGCCAGCCCGCCAGCGCCGGGGCGAGCGCCGGCAGGATGCGTGCGAGCCAGGGTCCGCGCTCGCGCAGCGACAGGCGCACGGTCGGCGCTTCGGGGTCGTCGGCCGGCGTACCGAGGCCACGCACCCCGGCCATCAGATACAGCAGCGCGAGCAGGGTCGACGCCGGAAGTTGATCGCCGGGCACGCGTGGCAACATCGCCGCGGCGTCGAGGAACAGCGCCCCGCTGCCCCAGCCGCGGAGCGGCACCCCGGCGGCGACGAGCCCCCGGGCCAGCTCGTCGAGCGCCTGCCAGCACGGCGCTGCGCGCTCCATCATCCCCGTCAGACCAGCCGCCAGCGACCCGAGCCCGACCCGCGCCTCCCCCGGTCCCAGCAACAATGCGGCGACCGGCCGCAGGCGATCGATCCACACCGGATCGGCCGCGCAGATCAGGCCGAGCGACGCCCCACCAGCGTCCTTGCGACCCGACAGCACCACCAGGTCGGCGGCCGCGAGCTGGCGACGCAGCGCGGACCGACCGCCCTCACGCGCGGCGTTCTCGGCCAGCCGCGAGGCATCAAGCACGATCGGCACGCCCGGCGCGCTGCGATCGCGCAGCCGCGCCAGCGCCTCCAGGCTCGCGCTCGCCAGCCCCTGCCCGCCCCGCGGCCCGAGCAGGCAGCGCGGCGCAGACAACCAGAGGCACGCCACGTCACCGCGGCCCAGCGCACCGGCGGCGCGCTGCAGATCGATCGTCTCCTGGCCCCCCGGTCGACCTGGCTCTCCGGACATGTCGACCAGTTGCCCCCCACAGCGCTCGATCGACCAGCGCCCGGTGACATACACCTCGGTGCACAGCACCCGCGTCCCCGGTCGCACCAGGGCCGTCGCCACCACCGCCTCGGCCGACCGTCCGAGCGGGGCCGCCAGCCAGGCGCGACCGCCGAGCACCGCGTCGACCGCCTCGTCGAGCGCCGCCGCCCCGCCCTCGTCCTGCTCCGGCGCGGCCAGCACGTCGGTCGACAGGTCGCAGGGCACCGCGACCGCAGGCAGGCGCGCCGTGTTGAACGCCGCCGCCCGCAGCGGCGCGAGCCGCTGGTTCACGGCCACGCCTGACCTTTCGGACATGTCGCAACGAACATCGCCGCGAGCAAGCGGGCCCCCGCCCGCTCCCCGTGGGCGGTCATCAGCGCGCGGCCGAGCGCGGGCGTGCAGCTCAGGTCACCGAGCACCACGCGCTCGCCGGCAGCCACGCGGACCCCGGCCGTCAACGTCACGCCGAGCACCGCGTGCTCGTCGTCGAGCCCGCCGTCCGACCCGCACCAGCGCGCGACCGGCCCGGCCGCTGCGATCTGCCAGCGGCCCGCGGGCGGCACCACCTCGATCGTGCGCGCCCCGGCCAGCGTGTCGGCGATAAACCACCGCCAGCGCGGACACCGGGCGACCGCCGCCGCGATCGCACTCTCCAGCGACCGCAGCCCCCCCAGCCGCGGCCGCGACAGCAGCACTGCTGGCAACGCGAACGAGGCGCCGTCGATGATCTCCGCCAGCAACGCCGCCGCCCCGTTCATGCGCGGGTTGAGGTCGTGATACACGCGCGTGCCCGCGTCGACGCGCAAAAAATCGAGCCCGAAGGGCCCATCAAACCCCGCTCGCGCCAGCATCTGTCCGCACTGACGCACCTCCCCCGCGACCGCGGCGCGCTCGTCCGCCGTGAAGTCGCCCGCCTCGAAGCAATTCCCGGCGTACACCGGACCGCCCGACGCATCACCGGCGACCAGTTGGCGCGAGCACGGCAACGCCAGCACCTCGCCGTCGCCGGTCACCAGGCCCATGACATTGCAGGGATCCCCCGCCACGAACGCCGCCGCGCGCAGCGGCCCGGACCCGAGCGTGGGCACCGACCGCGTCGCCGCCACGAAGTCCTCACATATGCGCGTCCCGGTCCCGCCGCCCGACAGCCCCAGCGCCTGCACGACCAGCGTGCGCGTCCCCAGACGCTCCTGCAGCCCCGCCCACTGGCCCGGGTCACACGGCCAGCGCAGCGGCAGCCAGCGCGGCGTCGGCAGCACCGAGGCCAGCGCTGCGCTGCCCTTGTCCTCCAACACCCGGCACAGCGCGCTGTCCTGGCCCCACATTGGGCGCGCACCGAAGATGTCCCGCGGGACAGGTAGATAGGAGATCACCGTCGCCTGCGCCCCGGGGTCGACCCGCGCCAAAAAGCGGGCGACCGCCGAGCGCTCGCGGGCCAGGGTCGCCGCGAACTCGTCGACCACGTGGGTGAAGATGTCCCGGCTCGCCCCCGCGAGCCACAATACATCACCTGTCTCTTTGGCCAGGTCCGGACTACCCGCGGGCACGACCGCGATCACGCCCGCGAGCTCTCCCCCCAACTCGGTGACGCCCGCGAGCTGTCCCGGTCCGATGCTCACCGCCACGAAGCTCCGACCCGCGAGCCTCGCCCGGGCCAGCGCGGCCAACTGCGCCCCCGCCACGCCGCTCACCGCACCGCCGGCAGCGCGGCCAGGGCCGCCCCGGCGCGCTCGAGCGTGGCGTCGATGTCCGCCGCCGTGTGGGCCAGCGACAAAAACCAGTTGTGCGTCGGATGGACCAGCACCCCGCGCCGCGCCATCGCCTCGCTGAAGGCGCAGGCGATCGCGTGGTCGTCATCACCGGTGAATTGCAGCAGCGGCAGCGCCGGGGGCCCCGAGACCGCCAGCTCCAGCCCGCGCGCGGCCGCCAGCGCGCCCAGGCCCGTACACAGGCGGGCCCCCATCCTCGCCATGTGCGAGCAGGCCGCGGCGTCGAGCAGCTCGAGGTTGGCCAGCGCGGCCGCCAGCGCGGCCGCGCCGCCCCAGAAGGTCCCCGACACGAACACCCGCTCGGCCGCGGCCCGCAACGCCGGTGTGCCGAGCGTCGCCGCCACCGGATGACCGTTGGCCAGCGCCTTCGACAGGCAGTGCAGGTCCGGCACGAAGCCGAAGTGCGCCGCCGAGCCGCGGACGTCGAGGCGAAAGCCGGCGCGGATGTCGTCGAGGATCAGCGCGGCGCCGTGTTCATCACACAGCGCGCGGACCTTGGCCCAGTGGCCCGCGGCGGGCAAGGGGTTGGCCGCGCCGACCTGTTGATCGTAGGGGCATAACAACACCGCCGCGATCGGCTCGCGCTCCAGCGTGTGTGCCAGCGCCCCGAGGTCGGCCCACGCGATCGTGCGGACCAGTCCACGCTCGGCCGGCGCACGACCTGGCCCCATGGCCAGGTTGGCGTGATTCCCGTGCCAGGCGCCCTCCGCGACCACCAGCGCGTCGCGGCCGGTGTGTGCGCGCGCCACCGCGATCGCCAGGCCGATCGCGTCGGTGCCACCGAGCGAGCACGCCGACCACGCCATACCGGGATGACGGGCGACCAGCGCCTCGGCCAGCGTCACCTCGACCGGCGAGGGCAACGAGTGGCACAGGCCGCGCTGCTGCTGGGCCGCGAACGCGGCGTCGACCTCCGGCCGCGCATACCCGGAGATCATCGGTCCATAGCCGCACAGGTAATCGATGTACTCCTGACCGTCGGCGTCGCTGAAGCGACACCCGCGGGCGTCGACCACGAAGTGCGGGTAATCCTCGGGGATCGCCCGCATCTGCGTCGCCGTGAACGCGAAGCTGCGCCGATGACCGAACACCCCGTGCGGGATGACGGCCCGGGCGCGCTCGAGCAGCGCGGCGTCCTCATGGCCCATGCGAACCTCCGACGTACGCGGCCCAGCGCGCCTGATGCTGGGGGAACAGCCGCGCGAACAGCTCCGCGTCGGCCATGCGCTGATCGGCGTAGTCGAAGCCTGGTGCCACGATCTCGCTGATGAGCCCGTGAGGGCTGCCGGCTGGTAGATGCGAGCTCTTCCACCAGCCGCCGGGACAGGTGAGGACCAGCGCCTGTCCGGCCCGCAGGTCGCGGCCGAGCACCACCTCGCGCCACTCGCCCGCGGGGGAGATCATCGCATAGACGATCGGCCCGCCGCTGTGGAAAAAATGCGTGATGTCGCAACGATTGCGATGAAAGCGGCCGATCGGCGCGCGCTCTGTCAATAGATAGTAGATCGTGCTGGCCAGCGAACGCACGCCGTCCGCCGTGGCCACCGTGGCGGCCGCCCGCCAGCGCTCGCCGAAGTACCCGCCCTCCACGTGCGCCACCAGCCCGAGCGCCGCGACCAGCTCCTCTGCCGTGCTCATGCGCCGCCCTCCACGGGGGTGTGTACGAACGGCGCGAGCAGCTCGCGCAGCTCCGGTGCCAGCCGCTCGAGCACGCGCGCGTCGGCCGGGTCGTGATCGTCGATCGACCAGCCCGGCACCACCGCCTCGCTGATCAGCGCCCACGGCCCGTCCACCAGCTCGATCGCCTTCCAGCGCCCGCCTGCCACCACGACCTGGTACGCGTGCGGCGGCCCGAGCGGCTCGGCCCGATGGTCGCCGTCCGGGCCGAGGCTATGCACCCGCAGTACACCGCCCGCGTGGTGAAAGTGCAGCCCGTCGGCGCCGCTGCGGTGCATGCGGGCGCGCGGGGCCGCGGCTGTCAGCAGATAGTAGATCACGGTGATCAGCGGCCGCGTCCGTCCGTCCGGGAACGGCGCGGCGTGATACTGACGGAAGTGACCTCCCTCGGGGTTGGGCACCAGCCCGAGCTCGGCGATCCAGTCCGCGGCGTCGTCCACTCCTGCCAGTATAACAGCGCCGGCCCGTGCACACGCAACAAACGAC
>Ga0105045_10006858_pt1 | contig 10084 bp, 4 predicted proteins | sample MAT02_FD_78089 | JGI IMG/M metagenome (GOLD analysis project Ga0105045, IMG submission 78089) | Freshwater microbial communities from Lake Fryxell liftoff mats and glacier meltwater in Antarctica - MAT-02 (megahit assembly) | ecosystem: Environmental > Aquatic > Freshwater > Ice > Liftoff...
GATTCGAAAAAGGTTCGGCCTCGCCATAGCCAGTAGGTGAGCATCGGGTCCGCTTTGTTCTTTGTAGTAAACGGTTCGCAGGTCACGCGATCGTCTTCGGAGATGATCGCGATTCGGACTTCGTCGTTGATCAGCACTCGCGCTAGAATCCCGAAGTGTTCGAAGAAGCTCACGCAAAGCAAGGTCTCAATCAATTCTAAATTTTCGGGAAGAGAGTTCAATATTCGATTCATGCGATCTTGAATCCGAGCATCCAACGAATTCGGCGCGACCTCAAATGCATCGGGATGGTCGATATCCCAACCCACGAAAATGGCATAAGTATCGTCGAGTGAAATATCCGCCAAATCTTGCGAAAAGGTATGACAAGTAGGACCGGAGAAGCCAACGTTGCTGTAGACCGAATCTTTCATGTCGTACTCGAAGCGGAACAGAAAGCACTCTTGTTGCTGTTCGAAGCCTGGCCAGCTCAACGTTCGCTGATCGAGTAGTTCCATGCGGCTTGGCGAAATGCCCATTTGCTCGTTTTGGGCAAGCCAATTCGCAAGTCTGGATTCTGCGATTGCGGCGGAGTTGGTCCAGCGTTCATCAATGCGGTCTTCGAATCCAAGCTCTTCGGCATAAGCGACCGCGCGTTGTCGGCTTGAAAAATCGGCCGCCAGCTCGATGAGCAGTTCCTCCCCTTTCTTGTCCCCCAGCTTTGCCAACGCAAATGCGGCTTCGGTTCGGATACGGCGATGGCTCAGTCGGGTCGCTTGCGTTAGTTTGCCGATCGCTTCTTGGCTGCCGATTAGGCCCAGCGTGTCGCACAGGGAAACGCACAAAGAGACCGAGTCGAAGAGAATCTTTTGAATTGCGGAAACGGAAGTTCCGAATTGGGCCGGATTCTCTTCGAGCATGCCTAGCTGGTTTACCAAGCCGCCCATAAGTCGTAGCAAAGTCGTCATTTCGGCACTCGCCGGATGCTCCGATAAAGAACGGTTTCGAACAACGAAGTTTGCCACATCGAGTGCCGGAGATAGGACGGCTGGAGTTGTACTTTGGAGCAATTTTGGAAAAACGTCCTCCACTTCCCAAGTTTTGGACTGCATGAGCGGAGCGAGTGAGAGCGAAACATCGGCCCAATCGACGGGCGGTTTGGTCAGAAGCAATTCGACTCCAAGATGGATCGCAGTCGAGTGGCCACTCGCAAATAGGACCTGGAGGAGGCTCCCCTCGCATCGATGCAGTCCCCAGCCATGGAGCTTGCTGTACAGTTCGGCAACGTGCTGAACGAGGACCAACCGCTGAAGTTGTTCCATGTCAGAATATCCGTTTTTCACAGCGATTGCTTGCCGAAAGTTCCGGATGAGGCAGGTCAGAAACTGCTCGAGTCTCGCTCTGTTTCGCGTCACTCCCTCGATTTGTTCGTGAATGGATTCGGCGTTTTCGCACAGCCAATTGGCGCTCAGGACGGACCAAATCGGGTCGTCTGGTTCCTCCCATTGATCGCTTAAATTGCGGCTTAGGCCTTCGGATTCATCGAAACCAGCCTCCAAAATAGCTTCGGAGAGGTCAGCCCAAGCGTAGGCGGAGTCGGGGAGGTCGAACGGGATGGTGTCCATGAAACAAATACGTGCGTTAGGGTATTTTGAACTAATCAGTAGTCAAACTGTATCGTAGAATACTCGTTTGATCGAGTAACGAAAGAGATGGCCACGGCTTGCACTTGGCCTGAACACCATCCATCGACCGGACCATGGAAACGAAAACGCCAGAAACATTCGACGACCTGAAACTTTCCGCCATTACCCAGCGAGCAATTAAGCGTCTTGGATATGAAAAACCGAGCCCAATCCAGGCGAAAGTCATTCCTTGGGCCTTGCAGGGGTACGACGTGATCGGCCAAGCGAGGACGGGAACCGGAAAAACAGCTTCATTTGCCATCCCTATTCTCGAACAGCTCGATCCCCTTCGAACCTCCCGATACCCGCAAGCCCTGGTTTTGGTTCCAACCCGAGAGCTTGCCGCACAAGTTCATGGTGAATTCGTCAAGCTAGCGTACGGCTGCCCCACCGAAATCTTAGAAGTTGCCGGCGGGAAGCACATGACCAAGCAGCTGCGAGCTTTCGAAGGGAACGTTCAAGTTGTCGTCGGAACTCCAGGCCGCGTCATTGACCACATCAACCGTGGGTCCTTGAAGCTGAACAACGTTTGGTGCATCGTGCTCGACGAGGCCGACCGAATGCTCGACATCGGCTTCCGGCCAGATATCGAACGGATATTGCGTCGATGCCCCGAAAATCGACAGACTTTGCTTCTGAGTGCTACTTTAGACGACGAGGTCAAACGGTTAGCGGAAAGATACCTTTTCGAGCCAGTTCGCGTCGACTGTTCACAAAAAGACGTTTCGGTCGACACGATCGAACAACGTTATTTGACGGTATCGCCGGACCGAAAGTTTGACGTACTCGTTGAATTACTGACTCGCGAGAAGCCGCCGCAAACTATTATTTTCTGTCGAACCAAACTGGGTACGGCCAAGTTGCACAACCAACTTGAAAAAGTGCTGCCTCGAATCCCTGAACTCTGCGATATGAGGCTCAGTACGATCCACGGAAACATGAACCAGACTCAGCGTGACTCGGTGTTCAAGTCGTTGCGAAGCGGTTCGGTGCAGATTCTTGTTGCTACAGACGTGGTTGGTCGCGGTATCGATGTGACGACCATTTCCCACATTGTCAATTACGACTTGCCGGACGATGTGGACGATTACGTTCACCGCGTTGGACGGACTGGACGCATGGGGCGGGATGGAATTGCATTTACGTTTATGTTCAAGGGCCAGGGAGATTGCTTGACCGAGATTGAGCAGCGAATCAATCGGCAGCTTGTGGCCGACCCGTTGGCGCAAGACTTCGGGATTGCGAAGAAGGTGATTTCAAGGCTGCCGGCCAACGATGCTGGAGAAGTTTCGGTTTCGGAAGCGAGTACGGTCGTTGAGGAAAAGAAGCGAAGTTTGAATCCAATGCGGCGCAAGATCAGTGCACGACGCAGGAGGTAAAGATAGGGTTAGGCACACTAATCAGGAGCCGATTGAAATCCTGGGTGGAATAGACTGCGGTTCCACTCCAAGCTCTCGAAGGTTGCTTCGTGCATTCGATTCGGCTCTAACACAGGCCGTTTTTTCCATGAAGCAGCCGTCTCAAGACCGAGTTCTTCGCCAACGACATTCGCGTTCGCGCCAAGTCCGATCGCCTCGCGATTTCCATTGCTCAGTTTGACCAACAAGTAGTCGGAAAGGGTCGTCCCATCATAGACGTTATCCCTACCCCTTAGATCAATCCATCGGGATAGCTCTTTGCCCTCGTCGCTTTGGCTCCATATCTCCCACTCGTCGCATTCCGATGCGTTCCATTCGATATAGGACTTGCTCCCTGAAAAAATGCACTCTTTGGCCGTTCGCACAAACGGAATGGGAAAAGGCTGCGAGTTGCTCATGTTTACCCGCATCCACGCTCGCTGAGAATAAGCAGTCACATTTCGAAAATCCATCCGCAATGGCATTCCGGATCGGACCGCGCTCCTGCCACCGTTGAGTTCAAACATCGACCCCACGATTGCCAGCCAGCAATTGCCCATTTGCACTTCGGTTCGAATGGGGCTCGGCATTCGCAACCAATCGCACTGTCCACGCACCGAAAGCTGATTGCAACTGATTCTTGCTGGAAGCTTCCCGTTGCCACTAGCCGAGTCACCGAAACTATCTTGAACGCCAGAGTCAACGACGATGACCGAAGGCAATGACACGCTCTGAGTTGACGTCAACTCCAACGGAACGGGACTAAATGGATTCGGGTCATACTGAACCGTTACCGAGCAATTTTTGAACTGGAGGGAAGCGTTCGATCGGACGGAAAACAACGAGCGACGACGAGACAATGAGCCAGCTCGCCAAAACAAATCTATGTCCTGGAGCATAAGCTGGTTGGAGTGGCACTCAAACCAAGCGAGGGACGTCGTTGAATCCGACGTCGACTCAGAGCCTTCGATACTCCATTTGCAACGTTGACCCTCCTCGCTTTGGATCGTGAGGTTGGAATTGATGGAAATGGTCGCCCTGAGCGCGGAGACAGATGTGGAGACCGCTGCTGATTTGATCACGATTTTGTTGATCTGGGACTGATTGCCAATTATTTCAAACGCTTGCTCAAGTGTTCGGACCATCAAGTTCCCTCGGTCTCGATCGGTCGCTTCGGAGTCGACGACGACTGTGTCTCGAACCTTGTCTCGAGGACTTTCTTGATCCGTTGTCAATTGCGCAGTTAAGGCACCAGTCTCGATCGTAATCGCGTTACGCGTTCCAGGCTCGATCAATGGATCGGACTTAACTCCACTCGGCAACGCAGGTGAACGGACGGGCTCTACTTCGGAGGAGGCAACGATCACTTCCGGGTATTCAACACGAGGGATTGGAAACGTTGCGCTTAAGTAACTGCTGCTTTGCAACCAAAGCGCGATTCCAAAAATGGTTCCCAGCGAGATAAGGAATGGTAGGAACGCTTCGATCCAGGTGCGCGAAGCCGCCGCAGGCAGATTGGTGGTGGTGTCTGACTCGCTGGCCCAAACCAAACCCTCAAGCTCGGCCAAAGTTCGCAGGTCATGGATTAGATCCGTTGGGATTTGGTATCGGTCAGCTGGTTTCTTTGCCATCATCTTACGGAGGATGGATATCATCGAATCGCTAATGTCCGATCGAAACGCCCTGGGGTCCTCGGGCATCTTGGTTCCATGCATCAGCAATTTTTGTAGCGCCGTCCCGTCAGGAAACGGAGGTTGGCCAGTCAGCAAAAAATAGAGCGTGCAACCGAGCGAATAGATGTCGCTGCGAACATCGGCTTGCCGAGGATCATGTGCTTGTTCCGGCGATATGTAATCAAACGTGCCGAGCGTGACGCCACTGGCCGTGAGATCGTTGGTTGACTTGTCCAGTTCCGTTGTTCTCGCCAAGCCCATGTCAACCAGTTTGGCTTGCCCCAATTGTGTTACCAAAATGTTGGAGGGCTTGATATCGCGATGGACTACTTTTCTCTCGTGTGCGTGTTGCAATGCTTCTGCTACTTGACGGGTTAGACACACCGCATCATCAATGGAAAGCAGCCCTTTCTTGATGACGAGCTCGCGAAGGTTCGTTCCCTCCACGAACTCAAATACGATGTAGCTCCAGTGGGCCGTTTCACCCACGTAATAAACACGAGCAATATTTGGGTGGTCCAATTTGGCGGCGCTTTGGGCCTCCACTCGAAATCGCCTCATTCCCTCGGCGCCTCGATCTGCAATCGGAACCACTTTGATCGCAACCTCGCGATCGAGCTTCATGTCTCGGCCTCGGAATACAGCTCCCATTCCGCCGGTGCCAACCAAGGACTCAATCAAGAAATGGTCCAATTGTTGGCCGAGAAGCTGTGAGGCAGACTGCCGGAAACCGACCATCGAAAACGGCCTGTCCGGTTCGACCGGCTGACCAGGAACTTCCAATAGTTCATCTTGTCGAATCACGGTCTTCTCGGGATCCACCGACGAGAACTCTGGACCGCGATTGCGGTCAGGCAGACTTTCGAAGGTGGATTCTATGGAACTGGACATGGAGACTCGTCAGCAAACAAACAAAAAGCCAAAGTGGCAGTAACACCCCGTATTCTATGATTCTAGCCTAGACGACCCGCCGCTGAGGTTCCAACACGGCGAGGTAAAAGAGCCGCCCAGAGTACAAAAAAACCATTGAAATCGGAATAATCCGGATAATCGAACAGCTCTCCATCCAACCCCACGTCGGTGGAAACGAGACCGGCGAGTTACCTTATCTACTGGCGAGTTACCTTATCTTATGTACACGCCATTTGAACATTGCCACAGGAAAACGGAAAATCAGGCGGCTTTACTTTATTCAGGATTCGCGTTTCGATGCCGCCTAGTTACACTACAAATTCATCTTTCGGGACCCGAGAAATCCCGTCGTTCACATCAACGTTTTTTCGATTTCCTCCCTTGTGACATTTATGGTTTGGCAGCGAGTTTGCATCATCGGAGTTGGTTTGCTCGGAGGCTCGATCGGGCTCGCTCTCAAACGGAAACGCCTTGCCCAAACCGTTGTAGGAGTCGGGCGGACGGTCGCAAAACTAGATACCGCACTCGCCCGTGGTGCCATCGATATCGCAACCGATGATATCCTGGCCGGCGCAAAAGAAGCCGACCTAATAATAGCATGTACGCCTGTCCAGTCGATCGTGGATTCGCTTGAGGTTGCTGCGAGCGTGGCTCAACCAGACTCAATACTAACCGACGTTGGCAGCACCAAATTGAGTATCATTCGAGCCGCGCACGGTCGACTCTCGCCATCTCAGTTTATCGGCAGCCACCCAATTGCTGGAGGCCATCATAGCGGTGTAGAGCACGCTGTCGGCACCCTCCTTGACGGTGCCTTGGTCGTCATTACCCCTGCCGAAGACACCGTGCCGGAATTAGTTACGCGAATGATCGGTTTTTGGGAATCGATGGGCTCACGTACATGCTGTCTTTCGCCCAAAGATCACGACGAAGCGTTGGCCACGGCCAGTCATTTGCCACACATAGTGGCCTCCGCCTTGGCCACCTCGACTCCGCCGGAAATCTTGCAATTTGTGGGCAAAGGGTGGATGGACTCAACACGCATCGCCGCCAGCAATACCCAGATGTGGCGGCAGATCTTGGAAGAAAACCATGCGCCTGCCTTACAAGCGATGAAGAACTTTGCCACAATTTGCGCATCTTGGGTCGAAGCTTTAGAAACGTCTGACTTCGACCGTATCGAACAACTACTCAAAGCGGGAAAAGCAACACGTGAGGCTGTGGCAAGTAGACATTCATCCGGCTGATGGCCAACCGGATTCTCTCGGGCACTCTGCGCTCACTTCGACGCGTGAGCTTGGGATTGCGAACGACCTTTCGATTCGAGCCGCCTATGGTTTTCTCCTCCAGGGCGCACTCTCTCCGGAGCATGTGAAGAAGATCGCAGCCGAGCTTCTGTCCGACCCGATTGCGCAGCGATGCGTGGCCACTGCGGTCGGGGACGCGTCGCTCAATCAACCAATCGCTGGTGCTGCAGCGGATTCCCCTTGGACGCTCCTCTATGCGATGCTCAAGCCTGGGGTTATGGACCCCGCCGCCCAAAGCACTCTCAAGATGCTACGCGATCTCAAGTACGAAGTCGACGAAGTCCGAACGTTTCGAAAGTACTGGGTTCGTTCGACAAGCGGGACAGGACCTGTCGACAAAGGGATAATTCATCGCATTTGTCAAAAGGTGTTGGCCAACGACTCGATCGAACAAGTCGTAGTTGGACCATTGGTACTAGACCAGCTCGCAGTCGGCTCTCCTTACCAATTCAAAATGACCGTCGTTCCGATTCGAGACTTGGACAACGACGCGCTCATGAAGCTGAGCAAAACCGGCCAGCTCTATTTGTCGATTGCCGAGATGGAAACCGTTCAGGACCATTTCCGCGAACAAGATCGCGATCCCACCGACATCGAACTTGAGACGATCGCGCAGACATGGAGCGAACACTGCAGCCATAAAACGCTTGGTGGCAAAATTGAGTATCGCGATGAAAACGGAACGCGTCATTTCAAGAGCATGCTTAAGGAAACGATTTTTGCAGCCACCGTTCAGATTCGTGCGAGTTTGGGGCAAGACGATTGGTGTGTTAGCGTGTTCAAGGATAACGCCGGGGTCGTTAAGTTTGATGACGAAGATCACGTTGTGTTCAAAGTCGAAACGCACAATCACCCATCCGCGATTGAACCTTACGGTGGCGCCAACACAGGTCTCGGGGGTGTGATTCGCGATCCGCTTGGTACGGGGCTTGGTGCCAAGCCGATTTGCAGCACTGACGTTTTCTGTTTTGCATCTCCCAATTACAACCCAAACCATTTGCCGCCAGCGGTCTTGCATCCTCGTCGAGTTATGAAGGGCGTTGTGTCTGGCGTTCGCGATTATGGAAATCGAATGGGGATTCCGACCGTCAACGGAGCCGTGTACTTCGACGATCGTTACCTTGGTAACCCGCTCGTGTATTGCGGCAACGTAGGCATCATCCCCGTCAACAAAGTCGAAAAGCAAGCTAACGCCGGCGATCTGATCGTCGCCATCGGTGGCCGAACAGGTCGCGACGGGATCCACGGCGCGACCTTCAGCAGCGTTGAACTAACCGAAGAGAGCGAAAACATCTCAGGCGGTTCTGTGCAAATCGGAAATGCGATCACTGAAAAGATGGTGATGGACGTTTTGCTACAAGCACGCGATCAAGGTCTTTACAGCGCGGTGACCGATTGCGGAGCAGGCGGCTTCAGCAGTGCAGTCGGCGAAATGGGAGAATCGATAGGGGCTGAGGTTTGGCTCGAACAAGCTCCGCTCAAATACGAAGGGCTCAGCTATACCGAAATCTGGATCAGCGAAGCCCAAGAGCGGATGGTAATGGCGGTACCGCCGAGTAAAATCGAGCGATTGAAAAAGCTTTGCAATGACGAAGACGTTGAAGTTGCGATCCTTGGTGAGTTTACACCGACTGGCCTTTTGCGACTAATGTTTTACGGCGTGGAAGTTGGCTGCGTTAGCATGGCGTTCCTGCACCAAGGTCGACCGCCGGTCGTGCGTCAAGCTGTTTACCAACCAGCTCCAGTCCTGCCATGCCAACTGGGAAGCCTAGATCGATCGGCCATCGAATCGACTTTGGAGAAAATTTTGGCCAACCCAACGGTAGCCAGCAAGCATTGGATCATTCGTCAATACGATCATGAGGTTCAAGCCGGGAGCGTTGTTAAACCGCTAGTCGGTCCGTCGTGCAATGGCCCGAGTGACGCGGCCATCGTTCGGCCAAAGTTGAACTCTCAGCGCGGGCTCGTCTTGTCGTGTGGTATGAACCCGCGACTGGGCGACTATGACCCTTATCATATGGCCACCTCGGCTATCGACGAAGCGGTACGAAACGCAGTTGCCGTTGGGGCGGATCCGAATCGCTTGGCTATCCTAGATAATTTCTGTTGGGGCAATACCGAAAGGCCCGAGACCTTGGGCACGTTAGTCCGTGCCGCGATTGCTTGCCATGATTTAGCGATCCAATGGAAGACGCCGTTTATCAGTGGCAAGGACAGTCTCAACAACGAGTTTTCTTGGTTCAACGCAAACGGCGAGAAGAGCACTATCGCGATCCCTTGTTCGTTGCTGATCAGCGCGATGGGGCAAATCGACAACTGCAACGACGCCGTGACAATGGACTTCAAGCGTGCTGGCAATTCGGTTTACTTGATCGGCGTAACGCGTGATGAGATGGCTGGTTCGTACGCTGCTATGGCCCTAAACAAATCCGGTGGTAGGGTGCCCAAGGTAGACGCTGCACTGGCGATGCGAAGCTACCAAGCGATCCATCAAGCGATCAAGGGCAAACTGATCGCATCTTGTCACGATTTAAGCGAGGGAGGTTTGGCGGTTTCGCTCGCTGAGATGGCCTTTGCAGGCGAGCTGGGTGTTTCCATTGATATAACGAGTTTGCGACAAGCCAGCTTCGTCGACCGCGAAGTGGCATTGTTTTCCGAATCGAATAGTCGCTTGCTGTGCGAGGTCCCGATGGCACTTACAAAGCAATTTGAAGCAGCCATGCAAGGCCTACCCTGTTTCCAGCTAGGCCAGGTTGCCACGCACGACCGTGTCGTTGTCGAGTGCGATAAAGAAGTGCTCATCGACAAGCCATGGCGAGAGCTTCGAGACATTTGGCTAGCGCCGCTGGACTGGGAATAACCATCGAAAGGGTGCCGATAGGCCCGTATCTCTGTGCTTGCTCCCCTCGGCACTTTTAGGCAACACTGTGAAGCATTTCTTTCAATGAAACATTGGTCTAGGTTCCAATGGTCACCCGGCAGCCCTGCCGGGTGAGACCATTGGAGCAACCTCCTAGTGGTGGCACCCTGCTGCATTAGTACAAAACCGAAAGAACCAACGGGCAAGCCGCTGGGATTTATTATTAAATACCACAGGCTTGTCCTGTGGATCATTATGCTATGTGGCTACA
>Ga0105045_10006859_pt1 | contig 10084 bp, 5 predicted proteins | sample MAT02_FD_78089 | JGI IMG/M metagenome (GOLD analysis project Ga0105045, IMG submission 78089) | Freshwater microbial communities from Lake Fryxell liftoff mats and glacier meltwater in Antarctica - MAT-02 (megahit assembly) | ecosystem: Environmental > Aquatic > Freshwater > Ice > Liftoff...
AGAGGCTAGAGGCTAGAGGCTAGAGGCTAGAGGCTTATGCCTCTTCCACACTCATCATTAAATCGAGGATACGCCCGATGGCTTCGGCTGATTGCTCGCGAGGCATCGACGAGAGATCACGCCTACTGTGAAGTACTTGTTCGGGTGTCAATGGGAAGTGCACGAAACCAACGGAACAAGATCGATTGCGGACTTCATGCCAATGATGCGTCAGGAACATGGCTGCATTGCACAGATAAGTACCAGCGTGAAACGAAACCGAGCATGGTATACCGCTGGATCGCAATTCTAAATTCCAGTGATCAAGCGGAAAATTGGTTCGATACGCAACAGGACCGCTTGAAACGAGGGGGCCGAAAAAATCTCCGACGGCTTCGGTCATGCCGGCGACATTGACTGCAATCGCTTCCATTTGCACGCGACTGATTCCGGGGGCTTGGCCAAGGTGCAAAACGGCGTCGAATCCCAGAGCGAGGTCTTTTTCAAGCCGCGATTGCAATTGACCTAAATCAACAGGATAGCGGCGTGTTGTCACTCCAGATGGGAGACCGCTTTTGTGCAAAAATGTGACGAGCGCCTCCCAGCTTGAATTTTGTTCCCAAGTGTCGTATGGCTCGAAGGCAGTTAGCAAAACTCGCAATTCAGTCCTCTTATTCAGTGCTTCTTCCCTTTTGGTTGTCCAAAGAGCTTAATTCGAATTCTGGTCAGTCCACCTACTCGGCTGAGCCAGCACACATATTTATAGCAATTTTGTCTGCGAAAAACCCGGTCATGAGCCCCGAAGCGGTAAAACAAGCCTGGAATTGAGCGCTTCATTGGGATAAAGTGAATAGGAATCTCCACCCACAATCACTTTCGGAAGGCGAATTGGATGCTTCTTTTGGAAAATTCTCTCCGCTGCGGATTGTCGGTTATCGCAATCGCTTTTTCCTTGGCGATTCCAGTTCGGCAGGCCAACTGCGATGATTTGTTTCCCGACAAAAATTTAGAAGCGGCTGTGCGACGCGAGGTTTTTGAGAAGCGTTACAATAATGAGCCCCTGACCCCCGACGACGTGAAAAACATTTCGCAGGTGGTTGGGAAGGGAAAGGGCATTAAAAGCCTCGAGGGACTGCAAAATTGCAAGGCCCTGATGAAGATCGATCTTGGCAAGAACGAAATCGTCGATCTAGCCCCTATCAAAGACCTCCAACTGCTGCAGTCGATCGATTTGTCGTTGAATAAGATCGAGTCGCTCGAGCCGATGGTTGGATTGACCAAGTCCCAATATTTGCAGTTGTCCAGTAACTCGATAACTGACCTAGCTCCATTGCGGGAAATGACCAACCTACGCAACCTCTACATCTCGGACAACAAAGTTAAATCGGTCGAGCCCTTATCAACGCTTAAACGCATGGTGAGTTTGGACTTGTCCGGCAATCCAATCGAAGAGATCGCACCCATTGGCAAACTCATCGGTCTCAGATCGATCACGCTCAAGGCATGCGGAATCAAGAGTCTCGAATTCGTTCGAAATTTAACGCCTGACTTTTTAATGCTGAATGGAAATACAATCAGCGATTTTGGACCACTAATTGAAATTTGCGAAGCGGATTCGAAAGGCGAAAGACGCTTCGCTCAGTTTCTAAGGCTGTACCTGGATGATGCAACTCTAAAAGATGCAGCTCAAGGCACCGCAATCGAAAAACTAAAATCCGCAAACGTGAAAATCAACCCAAGCAACTAAGTTGCTTGAAGTCCAACGCAAATTTAACCTCGGCTCGAAACCATAGCGAAAGTCGCCAGGACTTTCGGTGATTTCCAATCAAAGGCCGAAACCTTGGCGGGTTCCGCTACTCGAAAACTAATCAAAGGCCTAGCACAACACGCAAGCTAATGAATCACCCGCGTCAGCTTCGCTTCACAAGAAGTCGGCCCATCAAAAAACCTACAAGCCAAACACCATGACTATCACTTTGAAACGCTCTCTTTTTTTTGCTGCCCTGGCAATGTCATGCCTCGGTTCTTTGGAAGCACTTCGAGCCCAATCCGGGCCGACTTTCCGTACTCGCACAGATGCCAACGCAGAGCGAGATCTGCAGCGACTTCGAGAAGAGTTGAACAAAGCGACCGATGCAAACGGCCCGGTCAATCCTTTGGGCGCATTTTTGCAACGCGACGCGGAAGCGATCCAAAAGGCGAAAGCCAACGACGCTGCCGAAGGTGCGCGTTTGGATATTGGACCCTCTGAGCGAGACCACGAGCTAGACAACGAATCGAAAAGTGCGCCGAGATTAGACCCGTCCGCCACGAAACGACAACTTGCACCCGCGCCCCTCAAGACCCCGCCTAGAACCATCGGCGTTCTGCCCGGCCCCCGCTACACCATCATCCAACACGCGAGCCCGCAAATTCGAGTCGTCGACGGCTTCCGACCAGCCCGACTCGAGGCCGATGGGGAAGCTACCGTTCGACCCTCACTTCAGTACCCTGTCACGCTCGCGTCGGCAAACCTTCCAATCGTTGGGCAAAAGACGAACGTTGTTGCTAATCTCCAGGAAGTTCCCTTCGGATCAAACCCAAACAATGCCATTCCGTCCATTCCAAGTGGTGTGTTTAATCCAGGGGCGGGATTTCAGCCCCCTACGGATATCATTCCGAATCAACCCGTTATCCCCAACGCGTTCAATCCCTTCCCTCCAAATGATGCGACCAGTCGGCCATCGCTACCCATCAATCCGAACCCTATTAATTACAATTCCGTTCCGTCCACGATTTATGGCACGGCGATTCCAAACGGAAATCCATCCTTAAATCCAAATCCACCTCAAACATTTACTGCACCACCATCCTTTCCTGCTGCTCCAATGCAGGGCCAATCGTACAACGCAGTGCCTCTGGCCAATCCGAACAATAACAACATCCTGCCGAGCTATCCTCGACCATCGTCGATAGTCAACGGGGCCCGATTCGTCAGCAATGCGCCGTGTCAATTCGACGCTAGGTATATGGTCTCCCGAGAAGCCTACCGACAGTCTGCCGATCCGTGCGCTCCACGCGGTTCGCCATACGCTCCCTATGCGACACAGCCAAGTGGCTTTTCATATGTTCCACAAACGGGAATGGCTTACAACAACAATGGCTACAATTCCGGTTATCGATCGCTGATCGGATTCGGTCAAACGCTAGATAACGCTTATTTGGGGCGCGGTATTATCGGCCAACCTACAGCCTACGTCGACGGTCAGCCGGTTCGAAACTTCCTCAGGTATATTTTCCCTTAATCAAGCAGGACCGGTTTTGGCCGTTCGTCCAAGATTCTATTTAGACCACGCCGCAACTTCATGGCCCAAGCCGCCAGGTTCGCTGGATGCCTGCATCGCCTATCAAACGTCAAACGGTGCAGCAGCCGGGCGAGGTGTTTATCACTCCGCTGAAGCGGCCAGCGAATTAGTTCGTGCGACACGGCAGGCGATTGCCAAGCTCATTGGTTCACCAAACGCGAACGACATCGCGCTCTGTTGCAACGGAACCCAAGCCCTCAATGCCGCCATTCTCGGCTTGCTGCAGTCAGCTAGCATGCACGGCTGCCATGTTGTGACCACCGCTACCGAGCACAATAGTGTCTTGCGTCCATTGCAGCTCGCAACTCACTCGTGCGGCATCACCTGGACCGCCGTCCTGTGCGATACATCAGGTTGGGTCGATCCTAATCAACTCCGCCATGCCATGACGGCCAAGACCCGATTGGTTGTGGTAAACCATGTTTCCAATGTAACCGGCACCATTCAAGATATTCGTGCCTTTGCCACTATCGCAAAGGAATACAATGCATTGTTCCTCGTGGATGCAGCACAATCTTTAGGCTACCTGCCGATCGATGTTGTTGCCGATGGGATCGATATGCTTGCCGCCCCCGGACATAAAGGAGCTGGCGGCATGCTTGGAACCGGCATCCTCTATGTGCGAAGCGACGTTCAGAAACAGTTGGAACCCGTTTGGATCGGTGGCACGGGCACTCAAAGCGATTCCATTGAAGGGCCATTTGATTGGCTCGCGGCCGTCGAGTCGGGCAATAGCAATCTACCGGCCATCGCTTCGCTCAAAGCTGGCATCGAGTGGCTGCAAGTCCACAAGCCAATCGACTCCATGCGAATTTGGTCCGAGCAGATCATTCAGGCGATTCAACAATCGCCGAGCCTAAAATTGATCGGGCTCGGACTCGATGGTCTCGAGCGAAGGCGTCTTCCGGTCTTCAGCCTTGTTAGCGAAACGCTTTCGTGCCATGAGGCTGCGATGCTGCTGGATTCCGCATGCGGCGTAGAGGCGAGGTCAGGATTCCATTGTGCCGGCCTGATTCACGGTCACTTGGGTACAAAGGATCGCGGCGGAACGTTACGCCTGAGCCTGGGGCACACAAGCAACCTTGCGGATGTCGAAGCAGCCGTCGCCGGAATTCATATCTTAGGAACGATGTAGTAGCTCCCAAGGTTTGTGTTTTTATAGCGGCAGGGCGTGTGCCCTCCGGTTTCGCAGCTTTTACTCGTCACTCAACGGACGCCCTGCGCCCAATAGCACTCACTTTGTGAACCGTAAGCGCTTCCTTCGGGCCTGAATTGATGTAGGGTAACTAACCTGCAGCCTGCGGCTAGTGCCAAAAACCGGGAGTTCCTTCCGTTTTCAACCTCCGCAAATTGCGTATTTTTTTGTTGCGTGAGCTCATCAACTTTGTTGGCCTTAAGCCCGGAGGGCTTCCACACCCACGGTTCACTTACGTGAAAGTGAGTACGACCGGGCTTGCGCATTCCGCGAGCAAAGTGAGTCCACCCACAAGCCGCACATTCTCCGATTATCGGTATACTATACTTCCCTAACCAGCAGCCATTCCGCTAGCAAATCAATACCCAATATGCGTCTCCACCCTCCATGTCCAGCAACAATCTTGTTTGCCGCACTTTTCGCGACAGCATTTGCCGCTGCTCAAGAACCGAAAGCCCCAGAGCTTCCCACGACGTTGGCCCCACAGCCCGATCTCGCCATGACCGTCAAGTACCCTGCGACTAAAGCCGTACCGCAGTCGGATAAATACTACGGTCAAACAATCGATGATCCATTCCGTTGGCTCGAAGACGTCGATTCAGCCGACACCAAAGATTGGGTCCAACGTCAAAACGAGGTGACCTTCGAATACTTGAAGTCATCCCCACGACGCAACGAAATCAAAGAGCGATTGACACAACTGTGGAACTACGAGCGGTTCGGATTCCCATCGAAACATGGCGACCACTATTTCTACACGCATAACAACGGCTTGCAAAACCAAAGCATCTTGTACCTCGCGGACAGCCTTGACGGCGAACGGAAAGTTCTACTCGATCCAAACACGCTAGTCGCCGATGGAACCATCGCGTTGACCGGCGATGTCCCAAGCGATGACGGCAAACTCATGGCCTATGGTCTTGCAATCGCCGGCAGCGACTGGAACACTTGGCGAATTCGCGACATTGCCACAGGCAGGGACCTCGACGATAAAATCGAATGGGTAAAGTTTAGTTCTGTTTCCTGGACAGCCGACAATCTTGGCTTCTTCTATAGTCGTTACGATAAACCCCGCTCCGATGGCGAGTTCACAGGCGTCAACTACTTCCAAAAACTCTACTACCACAAAATCGGAACATCACAAGACGCGGACACTCTCGTCTACCATCGCCCCGAAGAAAAGGAATGGGGTTTTGGCGGCACTGTCACCGAGGAAAACCAGTATCTCATCATCTCTGTTTGGCGAGGAACCGAAAAGAGAAATCAAGTCTTCTACGCCAAGCTCGATGGCAAGTCCGCAAGCGGTGCCACGAAAGTAACCGAGTTGCTCGCTGGCTTTGATAGCGACTATCAATTTATCGGCAACGACGCATCCGTGTTCTATTTCAAGACCGACAACAACGCTGCCAAACGCCGCATCATCGCGATCGATATCGAAAACCCATCACGCGATCAATGGAAAGAAATCGTACCGGAATCCGAAGAGACGATTGAATCGGTAAGTCTATTCGGCGATCGGTTCTTGGTTACGTATCTCAAGGATTCGACGAGCGTTGTTCGTCAATACTCGACGTCGGGAAAGCGTCTAACTGATCTCGAAGTCCCGCCGCTCGGTACAGTCGCAGGTCTCGGTGGCAAAAGATCGGCCAAGGAGACCTTCTATACATTTACCAATTACATCACACCGCCGACCGTGTATCGTCTCGATTTGATGGACAACTTGGCCAAGCCATGGCGACAAGCGAAACTCGCGTTTGATCCATCGGAATTCGTTACAGAGCGAGTCTTCTACAAGAGCAAGGACGGGACTCGAATCCCGATGATCCTATCCCACAAAAAAGGATTGGAGCGAAATGGAAAGCTACCCACCTTGCTCTACGCTTACGGCGGCTTCAATATCTCGATCATGCCCTCCTTTTCACCTGCCAATCTCGCATGGATGGAAATGGGAGGCGTCTACGCTGTTCCAAATCTTCGCGGCGGTGGCGAGTATGGCCGCGAGTGGCACGAAGCGGGAATGCTTAACAATAAGCAAAATGTCTTCGATGATTTCATTGCCGCCGCAGAGTACCTAATAGATGAGAAGTTCACGAATCCTTCCAAGCTGGCAATTCAAGGGCGAAGCAACGGCGGTTTGCTAGTCGGTGCAACCATGGTTCAGCGCCCTGAATTATTCGCGGTCGCCCTCCCTGCCGTCGGAGTGCTCGACATGCTCCGTTTCCACAAGTTCACGATTGGATGGGCTTGGGTAAACGAATTTGGAAGCAGCGACAATCCCGAGCAATTCAAAACGCTCTTAGCCTACTCGCCTCTCCACAATGTAAAGCCCGGCAGACGATATCCCGCAACGCTCATCACTACTGCGGACCACGACGATCGCGTTGTCCCTGGCCATAGTTTCAAATTTGCAGCTCGTCTGCAAGCGAGTCAGAGCGGTACCAAGCCAACTTTGATTCGGATCGAAACCAGCGCCGGGCATGGTGCCGGAACCCCTGTTAGCAAACTCGTCGAGACGGCTGCTGATACTTGGGCATTTGTCCTTAAGAATTTCGAAAACGAATAGAGACTGATGAAGTCGCAACGGCCCAAAGCCCAACGAACATTGGCGGACTTCCTAAGCCGCAAAGATGATCCGCAAGCCGATCCCACGATCGAGGATGCGCCTGCGCCGTTGGAGGCCAAAAACGAAAAAGTTGTGCCTGCATCCAAGACTCGGACATCGGCCAAGTCAACTCGAGTAGACAAACCTATCGATCCAACTATTGATAAACCTATTAGTGCGTTAAAAACGCCTGCCTCCAAAGCCACCAAAAAGAAGCACGTTTCTGAACCGAAGCCCGATATCGATCCGCTCGAAAAGCAACGTCTTCGAGAAGCACAAATCCAAGAAGCGGAACATGCGGCCAAACCCGATCCAACGACTCGGCGCGAAACACAAGCCAGAGAATTGCTGCAAGGTATCACCGGCTTGGAAGGTTTTCGTGAAGCGACCGACAAATGGGCTCGCGGCAAAAATATCTGTTGGGAGGGGGCTTGGCTCGGGGCGGTCGCTCCGATGGCAGCTGGGACTGTTCAGCGATTTCGACGTCCCATGCTGGTCATCTTAGCCCAACATCAAGATGCCGAAACAGTTGCCCGCGACTTGGACTTCTTTCTCGATCGCAACTGCGATGTCTTCCCTCCCTCCTCGGACGACATCGACGTCGACTCACTGCAACAACAGGAAGTCATTCAGCGACTGCAAGTGCTTTCGCGGCTGGATGCGTGCCAGACGCAACGCGAACACGGCCTGAACCTCAAAACGGATGTCCCGGTCATCGTGACCACAATCCCGGCTCTCATGCATCGCGTGCCGAGCCCGCAACAGCTTCGTCAAGACCGACGAAGTTTGAGCGTAGGACAGCGAGTCGATTTGGCCGAACTGAAGCGCTGGCTATCTTCGACAGGCTACCGGACCACAACGAGCGTCCAATTGCCGGGCGAATTCACAGCCCGAGGCGGTATTCTCGATGTCTATCCACCCGACTGTGGCGAACCCCGGCGCATCGAATGGTTCGACGACCAAGTCGAATCGATCCGCAGTTTTGACTCGGTCACCCAGCGATCTCTCAATCGAATGGACCGCGTGGATCTCATCGCAGCCAACGAAGCCACAAAAGAAGAAGCATCGCTGCTCGACTATTTGCCCAAAGATACGATGGTCTTATTAAGTGAACCCATCGCAGCTGTCTACAACGCTAACGCGTTCAAAGCCAGAGTGCCATTCCCTGAACGCTTTCGCGATCCGAACGAACTCTATGCGGAAATCGTCAAGTATGCGTTCGCCCAAATCACCCAACTTGCAGGCGAGGGCTACCTGGGTGAACTGCTGCGCGTCCCCATCGGCGATGTGCAACGCATCGGTGGCGAACTCGAGAATATCGCGAAAGACATCGACACGGCAATCGGTCCACGTACCGCTCTGATCGCGTGCATCAACGAGGGGGAACTGAGTCGACTCAGCGATTTGCTTCAGCATAGCAAAGCGTTCCAAGACGGAAGGGTAAAACTCGAACTGGGCTTGCTCAGCAGCGGCTTTGAGTTGCAACCCAACGGCCCTTTCGTTTTGACCGTGAACCAACTTCTCAAGCGATCAACTCTGCGGCGATCCTCGAGAAGGCTTGCCTCGCGAGCCATCGATAGCTTCCTCGATCTTCGCGAAGGAGACTTAGTCGTCCACCTGTCGCACGGGATCGGCATCTACCAAGGGATGGAGCTGCTCGATAAGCAGGGGCAAAAATTTGAGCATTTGACGATCGAATTCGACGGTGGAACGAAACTCTACGTCCCAAGCAGCAAGATCGATCTCGTTCAACGCTACGTGGGTGCGACTAAAGCCAGGCCAAAGTTGGCTCGCATCGGCAGCCAAGCTTGGGTTCGCCAAAAAATCGCTGCAGAAAAGGCGGTCACGGATATGGCTGCGGATCTCTTAGAGCTTCAAGCCCAACGCAAACACTTGACCGGAATTGCGTTCAAACCAGATTCGGTTTGGCAAAGTCAGTTTGATGGCTCGTTCCCTTATGAAGAGACTCCGGACCAGTTGACCGCCATCGCTGCCACCAAAGCCGACATGATGAGTGTTCGCCCCATGGAACGCCTGATTTGCGGCGACGTCGGATTCGGAAAGACGGAGGTCGCCATGCGAGCTGCATTCAAGGCCGTGGAAAGCGGATACCAAGTGGCCGTGCTTGTTCCGACAACGGTGCTCGCGGAACAGCACTACAAAACCTTCCAGAAGCGGATGGCGGAGTTCCCGTTTGAGATCGCCAAGCTGAGTCGCTTTGAAACTTCGGCGGAGCAAAAGGAAACCGTTCGGCGTTTGGCAAACGGCCAAGTGGACATCGTGATCGGAACGCACCGATTAGCCTCGGCCGATGTGCAGTTCTTTAATTTAGGTCTGTTGGTTATAGATGAGGAGCAGAAGTTTGGCGTCGAACTCAAAGAGCGGATCAAAAAGACGGCATCAATGGTTGATATCCTGACTTTGTCTGCCACGCCAATTCCGAGAACGTTACACATGTCGTTGTTGGGAGTTCGCGATATCTCCAATTTGGAGACCGCGCCTGAGGAGCGAATGGCAGTTGAGACGCGAGTCGTTCGATTTGACGATGCCTTGGTACGAAATGCGATTTTGCGAGAATTGAATCGGGACGGCCAGATATTCTTCGTCCACAATCGCATCGAAGACATGCACTCGATTGCGGCTCGATTACAAAGGATTGCACCCGAGGCGAGGATTCTCATCGGACATGGGCAGATGGCAGAGGGAGTACTTGAGCAGGTCATGCTCGACTTCATCGACCACCGCGCCGACATTTTGCTCGCAACCACGATCATCGAAAGCGGCCTCGACATCCCAAATGCCAACACGATATTCATCAATGAAGCCAACCGTTATGGTCTGTCCGAGTTGCATCAGTTGCGAGGACGGGTTGGACGCTATAAGCATCAGGCGCATTGCTATCTGCTAGTCGATCGCGATCGCAGTTTAAATCCCGATGCGGCTCGGCGGTTGCATGCGATCGAG